>OGCI01000224.1_pt1 | contig 74597 bp, 73 predicted proteins | sample 1570021 | NCBI WGS metagenome assembly OGCI01 (sample SAMN06264664, study PRJEB24512) | hot springs metagenome | isolation source: Hot spring water | place: South Africa: Tshipise | collected 2015-06-21
GCGCGCTCCGGCGGGAGGTAGCGGCGCAGGAACTCCCGACTCTCCTGGGGGGTGAACTCCTGCAGGGAAAGGCGCCCCAGGGGGAGGGCAGGGGGCCAATCGGCGCGGCGGGAGGTGATGAGCAGGCGCAGAGCGGAGTGGTGGAGGCGGGAAAACACGCGGTTGGCCGCAGCCGCCTCCTCAAAGTTGTCCAGGATGAGCAGGCGGGGGCCGTCGGATTTCCAGCACTCCAGGGTCGCTTCCACCAGTTCGTCGTGGGTTTCGGCCGGGATGCCCATCCGGCGGCCGTATGCGGCGATCTGCTCGTCCAGGAGGGCGGGGTCGCGCAGGTCCAGCCAGTGGACGCCGCGGAAGCGGTAGCCGTAACGGTAGGCGAACTCCAGGGCCAGTTGGCTCTTGCCCACGCCGCCCATGCCGGTGAGAGCCTGGCCGATCAGGACGCCCGCCGGGGCGCCGCCGTCCCTCAGCAGGGCCTGGGCCAGGTCGCGCAGGGACTCCGCGCGGCCGGTGAAGAACCGGTTGCGCGGGAAGGGGAGGTGGGAGTTGGGCGGCAGGTCGCCGGGGAGGGTGACCGTCTTCCGCAATCGCCGCAGAACGTCCCCGCTCAGGGTGACGGTGTTGCCGGTCCCGATGATGACGACGCTGCTCTGGACGTCGCCCTCGACGAACACCCGGCCCTGGACGATCGCCGCGCCCAGGGTCCGTGTTTCTTCGTCGGAAAGAGCAACGCCCCGCGCCAGTTGCTGAAGGATGAGGTCCAGTTTGGCGCTCACCTCGCCCAGGTCCCGGCGCACTTCCCGGCGCATCGCCAGCAGCATCTGGCCGATGAGCGGCAGGGCGTAGTCCCGGAGAGGGAGCAGGGCGGCGAGGAGGGCCTCGGCGTAGAGGCGGGCGCCGCCGACGATCTGCTCCTCGGAGAGTTGGCGGCCCAGGTCGCGGGCCAGCGCCTCCCGCAGGGCGGCCTCCACCCCCTCCGGTCCCATCGCTTGGGGGAGTTCGGCCAGGGCGGCCTGTACGGAGGGGAGCGCGCCGAAGTTCAGGGTGAAGGCCTGGCGCAGGGCGGGGTCGTCGCAGTGCTGGAGGAAGTACGCATCGGCGCGGCGGGCGGCCTGGAGGAGTTGGGCCGCGGTCTCCTTCTCCTCCAGCCAGCGGTTCAGGGCCTCCTCCACTCTTTCGGCGCCCAGGTCGGCCAGGACATCGCCTGCGGCGTCCATAAACGCCTCGCCCAGCCACTGCCTGGCCTGATGCTTCAGCAGGGCGGCGAGGAGGCGCAGGATGTGCCGGGGCAGGTCGGTGGGCATGGCTCCTCCGCGTGGGTGGGTTGGTATCAGTATACTCCAGTTTCTGGATAGGTCAATGGGAGGGCTTGTTCAATAAGCACCCCATGACGCGAAAAGAGAGCCCGGTAGAGCAGGCATGGGAGGGGATCAGCGATGGAATCAGCCGCTGATTCAAGGGTCAAACAGCTTGCTTGTGGTTCTTTAGGGACAGTTCGTACCATCCAAAAAGACTTATTGAACAAGGCCATTATAGCATTAGATTTTTCCCAGCAAATGCGCTCGCATCACGGCTTCTAACACACCGCCGCCGACGGCCAGAGCTTTGTCGGACACCAGGCGACAGATTCCCGGATCGTTGCGGGCATCCACATCGCCGAGCTTCAGCCCGCGGGTCACCTTCATGCCATTGCGCAACAGCCCACGCAGCACGCCTTTGAACGGGCTGACCACGGCGGCTTGTTCCTGAGTGGCCGGCGAGTAGACTTCGGCGATCAGTTGTCCTTCCTCAAGTGAATCGCCGATCTGCGCCTGGGTGATTAGGATGCCGTCGAGCGGAGCGCGCAACACCCGGCGCGGGTCGCCTTCGGGCAGGCGGGTATCGGGCGCCGTGCTCCCTTTCCAATACACGCGACCCAGAGTATGACCGCGACGAGTCTCAACCACGGCATCGCAATTCTCCGGCGCAGTAAACCCTGGCCCCAGGCCGATCAGCAGGCGAACCGCCACCGGAAGCGGTTCAGGCGGGACCTTGAGCAGGCGCGCATCTACCACCACGGGACACGGGATCAGGCGCAGGACGTTCGCTTCTGGATCGACAAGGACGGGGATCTCCCGACGAGCCAGGGTAGCCTCCACCGTATCCGGCGTGACCAGGCGAGCGGTAACGTCTTCTACAGTGACCTGCCCCTCGTACACCGCCTCTGAGAAGACGACCAGACGGCGCACAGCCAGTGGTTGGGGCAGTTCGGTGATCAGCACGTCGAAGCCGGCATGGTGGAGACGGAGGGCAACTCCGCTGGCTAAATCGCCACCACCGCGAATCAGGATCAATGGATAAGCCAATTTTGCAGAACCTCCTGAAGGGCAAGGGTATTCCGGCCATGATTGGTCAAGGCTCCTTGCGTGGAGAGTCAGCCTTGCACTGTCCGTTCTAGGGGAGCGGGGGCCGGCTGGGAATATCGGCTCAGAAAGGCGGATAGCATGGCCTGGACGGCCTCGGGGCGTTCATGGTAGGGAAGGTGACCGGCGCCCTGGATGGGATGGAATTCTGCCTGGGGGATGGCTTGGCACAGAAGACGGCTTTGCCGGATCGGGACAGCGCGATCGGCTTCTCCCCATAGGATCAGGGTGGGGATGGCCAGTTTGCCAACGCGCCGATAGGTCTCTAGAAAGCTGTCCAACATGCCGGAGCGCGCCGTGGAGAGGAGCGCCCGCCGAAAGCCTCGGATGCGGGTTTGGGGTCGGTAGCGGGTGATAAAGCGTTCGACCAGGCGCGGGTCAAAGAGATCGGCGGCAAGGCGTTGAAGCAATTGTCCTTCGCCGACCAGAGCCAACAAGATTTCGGGCAAGAGGGGCAGGCGGGCCAGGCGGGCCGGCCAGAGAGAGACCGGCTGCGCTCCAGCCGGGGCGATCAGGATCAGAGAACGGACGCGTTGCGGGTGGGAAGCGGCAAATGAGGCGGCGATCGGCCCACCCATGGAAAGTCCGGCTAGATGAACTGGGTGGTGGATGGAAAGCCCATCGAGCAGGTCACACAGTTGGCGCACGAAGCGATGGATGGTGTAAGGACCGGGGGGACGATCGGAGTAGCCGCGCCCAAATAGATCGTAGCGTAGGACGCCAATCCCCAGGTTGAGCAGGAAGGGAACGATCGGGTCCCAGACGAAATAGGGGGCGGAGAAGCCGTGAATGAGGACGATTAGGTCGCTCGAGGGCGCGCCCAGCTGTGGGTTCCATGAGGAATCGCCGGCCCGGTCGGGAGGCAGGAGAAGTTGGTAGTGGCAGATTCCCTCGGCGAGGGAGATGAACGCGCCCTCGGCTTGGGCACGAAGGGCGTCGTTCATCTCTTCGGTTTCGAGGTGGGCAAAGAGATGTTCGAGCACGATCGGTTAGATCTTACCAAGGCCGCGCAGGACACGCTCCGGGGTGAGGGGGAATTCGTTGAACCAGACACCCGTGGCGTCATGGACGGCAGCAGCGACAGCAGCCGCTAAGGGCAGGAAAGGCAATTCGCCAAGGCCGCGCGCTCCCCAAGGGCCGTTGGGGTCGGGATGTTCAATTATCACCGAATCCACTCGTTCTGGGATGTCGAGGATGGTGGGGATGAGGTAGGTGGAGAGTTGATCGGTGATCACCCGCCCGTCTTGGACTTTGAAGTCTTCGAGGATGGCATAGCCCTGGGCCTGGACGACACCGCCTTCGATCTGCCCCTGAACCAAGGTAGGGTTGATGGCTTTGCCGACGTCGTCGGCCGAGACGACACGCACTAGGCGCACGTGACCGGTCTCGGTGTCCACTTCCACTTCTGCCGCTTGGGCGACGTAGGCGTAGGCAAAGTTGGGGGTGGAGTAGCCGGTTTGGGGGTCGAAGGGAGTGGTGCGGGGCGCCAGGTAGGTGTATTCGCCAATGGCGGGGCGTTCCTCGAGATGCCATTTTTTGAGCGCTTCTTGGGCAGCGCCTTTGATGGCATTGCCGGCCATGAAGGTGAGGCGGGAGGCGGAGGCTGATCCGGGGTTGCCCATGGTGGCCGAGTCGGAGGTGCGTAGTTCGACTTTGCTCAGGTCTACGCCCACCGCTTCAGCAGCCATCTGCATCATCACGGTGTGAGTGCCTTGACCCACCTCGGCGCCAGCATGATGGACGATCACTTTTTCGATCTCGCCTTCTCCATGCAGTTCGACTTTGGCCCAGCAGTTTTCTTGGTAGCCAAAGCTGAAGCCGATGTTCTTGAAGCCGGCGGCAAAGCCGCGGCCGCGCCGCAGCGGAGAGGCGGGATCGGGCTGCGGCTTGCGATAGTTCTTCCAGTCGAAGTGTTCGGCAGCAGCCTGGATGACTTCGACGACGGTGACCGGGGACGGCGCAGGGGTGCCTACGCCCATGGTGTCGCCCTCGCGCAAGGCATTTTTCAGCCGCAGTTCTACCGGGTCCATGCCGAGTTTTTCAGCCAGTTTGTTCATTTGGGATTCGGCCACGAACAGGGCTTGAGGCGCGCCAAATCCACGAAAGGCGGCGCTGGGGATGTTGTTGGTGTATACGCCGTAGACATCGGCCTTGACGTTCGGGATGAAGTAGGGGCCGGTGCAAGTGATGGTGGAATTGCCAAGGACTTTGTTGGTCGTGTACATGTAGGCACCACCGTCGCCGATGATCTCGATTTCAGCGGCCACCAGTTTGCCGTCTTTGGTGGCGCCCCAGCGAGCACGGGCGATGATCGGGTGACGTTTGGCGTGGCCGATGATCGATTCGCGCCGCGTCCAAATGATGCGCACAGGACGCCGGAGTTTCCAAGCGGCCAGGGCAAGGACGATCTGGACCGACATGTCTTCTCGTCCGCCAAAGGCGCCGCCGATGGCCGGGTAGATGACGCGCACGTTTTCTTGGGGCAGGGCCAGGGCATGGGCGATCTCGCGCACGTCGGTGTGGGTCCACTGCCCGCCGGCCACGACGGTGACGCGCCCTTCGTCATCCACATATGCCAAGCCGGCCTCGGGTTGCAGGTAGGCGTGTTCTTGGCGAGGGGTGCGGTATTCACTCTCGACGATCACGTCGGCCTGGGCGAAGCCGGCTTCGACGTCTCCTTTGCGGATGCGATAATGGGTACAGATGTTGGTAGGACCCCGTTCGGGATGGATCAGCGGCGCACCAGGCTGCATGGCCTCAATCGGATCGAAGGCTGCTGGCAGGTCTTCGTATTCGACCACGATGCGCTTCACGCCTTCGGCGGCAGCCGCCTCGGTTTCGGCCACCACAGCCGCTACCTGATCGCCAACGAAGCGAACAACGTCGGGGGCGACCCCTTGGGGCGGCGTGGGGCCTGGCCCGCAAAGCACCGGCTGATCCTGCCACTGCAGGCCATATTCATTGACGGGAACGTCCTTAGCGGTGAACACAGCTACTACGCCGGGGACGGCCTCCGCTGCGCTGACGTCAATGCGCTTGATTCGAGCATGAGGCCGTTCGGCGAAGAGCATCTTCATGTGCAACATGCCCGGCATAGAGAGGTCGCCGGAGAAGGCAGTGGCGCCAGTGACTTTACCGCGCGCATCAATGCGGGGAATGGAGAGACCGATGGATTGTGTGGTCATGGCTATCGTTTGTATCTCTTGACTCTGACATTTGGTGGTGGCGCATCCAATGGGCCATAGCGCGGTGGGCCGATCAGACGATACAAGAAGGCATAGGCCACCGCCAACAGGCCCATCAACAGAACGGTGAGCAGGAATGTACCCAGCAGAATGGCATAGAGGTTGTTCTGACGTTGGATCCAGGACAGGATACCAATAAGGCCGGGGACCTGGAAGAGGAAGGAGGGCATCACCGGATAGCCCAGCAGTTCAGAAGGCAGGAAGATGCCGTAGGAAGGTGCAAGGTCAACCAGGATGATGCTCAAGATCCAGGCGATAACCGGCGTGATCACAAGCATCAGACAGCCGATCCCGCGCCAGATGGGATGAGGTTCGCGAGGCGGCGGAGGACGATCAGGAATGTAGGAACGGTATTTGGTGGGCATCTTGCTCTAGGTTTGGTTGATTATGTGGTGTCCTGCAGCTTCGACAGCTTGGAGGATTTTGTAGTAGCCGGTGCAGCGACAAAGGTTACCGGTCAGGGCTTGTTCGATCTCGCTGCGGGTGGGGCGGGGGCGCTCTTCGAGCAGTTTGGCGGCAGACATGATGAAGCCCGGAATGCAGTAGCCGCACTGGACAGCGCCGTAGTCAATAAAAGCTTGTTGCACTGGGTGGAGTTGATCGCCCTGGGCTAGCCCTTCGATAGTGATGATCTCGGCGCCATGGGCGCGCGGGGCCGGCACCAGGCAAGCCATCACAGCTTTGCCGTCTAGGAAGACGGTGCAGGCGCCGCATTCGCCCTCGGCACATCCTTCTTTGGTGCCAGTAAGCAGGCCCTCTTCACGCAGTAGGCGCAACAGGCTTTTTTCATGACCGTTATGGAAGATCATCCGCTGGCCGTTGACGGTGGCTTCGATAGGTGCCTGGGGGAAGGAGGCCGAGAGAGGGGGCGTTGGCGGGAGAGTAGGACCCTGCAGCAAGACGGGCTGTTCGGGCATTCCCTGACGTTCTTGGCCCTGTCGCAAGGCGCGCAGGGCACGCAAGACGCTGATGCGCACCATTTCACGTCGGTATGCGGCTGAGGCTCGCAAGTCATCAATCGGGCGGCTGGCTTCCATGGCCAGGCGCGCTGCTTCGGCTATGGCTGAATCGGTCAGGGCCTTGCCGACCAGGTAGGCTTCGGCTTCGGGAGCATGGATGATGGTAGGAGCCACTGCGCCCAAGGTGATCGCTGCCGAACGGACGATCTCTCCCTCTAGGTCCAACACAACAGCAGCGTTGACAACGGAGATGGCCTGGGCACGACGCAGGGCAATCTTGATGAATGTTCCACGTTGAGAAGGACGCAGGGCCGGGAAGGAGATATCTACCAGGAGTTCGTCGGGTTGCATCACCGTTTTGCGAACGCCGGTGTAGAAATCTCGCAAGGGGACGGTGCGCTCACTGCGCAGCGATGCCAGGGTAACGGAGGCGCCAAGCGCCATGAGAGGGGGAATGGTGTCGTTGGCTGGGGAGGCGGTGATCAGGTTGCCGGCAATGGTGCCACGATTGCGAATCTGAGGAGCACCTACTTCCCACGCTGCGCGAGCCAGGGGGTAAGCACGGGCTTGGATCAGGTCGGAGGCGACGACATCGTTGTGGGTGACGAGCGGGCCGAGGTGGATCACGTCATCCTCGTCCAGGTGGATGTGATTCAGAGCAGGGATGCGGGTGATGTCGATCAGGGTGTCCACGCCCGGACGCAGGCCTCGCTCCAGCTCAAGCATGAGATCGGTGGCACCGGCCACGATGCGAGCCCGAGGGCCGTTTTCTGCTAATAGACGGAGCGCTTCTTCAGGGGTGGAGACGAGGAAGTAGTTGTGCCACATAGTCGTTTTGTGAGAGGAGGCGATTAGGATAGTGGGGTGCCTAGGATGACTTCGTTGCGCCGCCCGAATGTTTCAACCGCCTGGCGAGCCAGGGAGGTCAGGTGACGAATGGCGGCCGGTAGGGCCTCAAAATCCGCCAGATTAGCTTCTACATGGTCGAGGGCGCGGCTGATGTCTTCGGCCAGGTCGAAGAAGGCATTGTCAAACTCGTAGAGTTTGGTTAACTCAGCTTCGTTGATCTTGACGGCATTGAACAGGCCGGAATAGCCATAGGAGGCGTGGCGGATTTTGTCAATGAAGGTGCGCATGGCCAGGGCGGCGTTTTCCATGTCGTCCACGAGGGTGAGGTGGCCATGGTCGATCAGGGCGCTTTGTAAGGTGGAGAGCCGGCCGTGTAGTTCGTCAAAACGGCGAGCAACGGTTTCACGCAGAAGTTGGTCGGCCGCACGTCGGTTTTGTCGTTCTACGTAACCGCTGAAGCCGGAGAGGCGGGAGGCCAGCCTCTTGAATGGGTCCTGCTGGGACGTGACATGCTCGAACAGATCGCTCATGGTTGTCTCCTTGTTAAGAACTCTAAGACGGAACATAAACTGGTGCGGCCAAGCATGATTATAGCCTGACTTCGGGGTTATAATCAAGGAATAGGCGGTTGGCCGGCCGGCCAACTGACCGATCCTATTCCGGTGCGATACCGCTAGCGCAGCGGTGGGTTGGTTTATGTATCATCTCGTTCGTTAGAAGGAGTCACAAAAATGGTTACGACCGTTGCTTCTCCTACCACGGATATTGTCTCTCTGCTGGGCGATAAGGCAGAGTATCTGTTGGGATTCAACACTCCTAAGATCCACAAGGAACGCTTACAGTTGCCGGGTCCCGATTTTGTCGATCGGGTGTTTGGCCAATCCGATCGCAACAATCGTGTGTTAGCCAATCTGGCTCGCATTTACAACCATGGACGGTTGGCCGGCACAGGCTACCTTTCCATCCTACCCGTAGATCAGGGCATCGAACACTCAGGTGGCGCCAGTTTCGCCAAGAACCCTGACTACTTCGATCCGGAGAACATCGTGCGCTTGGCTATCGAGGGCGGCTGCAATGCAGTGGCTTCCACGTTTGGCGTGTTGGGAATGGTTTCGCGCAAATACGCTCACAAGCTCCCTTTTATCGTCAAGATCAATCACAATGAGCTGTTGACCTACCCCAACTCGTATCGGCAGATTCTGTTTGGCACCGTCAAGCAGGCCTACGACATGGGTGCAGCGGCTGTCGGTGCGACGGTCTATTTCGGATCGGACGACGCCCATCGCGAGATCATTGAGATTGCCGAGGCGTTTGCGCTGGCCCACGAGTTGGGCATGGCTACTGTGCTCTGGGCATATTTGCGCAACCCGGCGTTCAAACGGGATAAGGATTATCACGTTTCGGCCGATCTGACCGGGCAGGCCAATCACCTAGCCGTGACGCTTGAGGCCGACATTGTCAAGCAGAAGCTGGCCGAGAACAACGGCGGTTATCTGGCCTTGAACATGGATAGCGTCTCATATGGCAAGTTCGACAAGCGCATCTATAGCGACTTGACCAGCGATCACCCGATCGATCTGTGCCGCTATCAGGTGATCAACTGCTATTCCGGCCGGGTTGGGTTGATCAACAGCGGCGGCCCCTCGGGGCAGAATGACCTTGCCGAAGCGGTGATGACGGCGGTGATCAACAAACGCGCCGGCGGACAGGGGTTGATCTCTGGTCGCAAGGCGTTCCAGCGCCCGATGGCCGATGGGATCAAGCTGTTGAACGCCATTCAGGACGTGTATTTAGACCCGAACGTCACGATCGCCTAAGAGGCCTTTACTATAAAAAAGCGCCCGAAGCCCTTTTTTGGGCTTCGGGCATTTTTTGGGTTTTGTCCGCGGGGCATGGAAAATAGGCTCGCCCTCTCTCCCTTTTCTGTACGCTATGTTACCCGCCTGCGGGTCAGCGGCTCTGGATTAGGAGGATCTTGGAGGTGGGTGGATCATCTCTTGCCGGACGGCTTGGTAGAGGTTCTTGGCTTTTAGTTCAGTCAGGGTGTAGCAAGGAGCTTTGAGGTGATTGGCTAGTTGCTGAGCCAGGCCTTGATCGAAGGCGGCATGTTCCATATTGATGACCACGCTGCGGGTCTTGGTGCCGGCAATGAGGTCGGCAAAGCGGTAGGCCTCTTCTTGTGGAGGCAGAGGGCCGATGGAGACATTGCCGGCCCCGTCGGTCAGGACGATCAGCAGGGGTTCGATATCGGGGTGCACCAGCCGCTCTTGACGCAGCACGTCGTAGGCCATGAGCAGGCCGGCCGAGAGGGGGGTTTTGCCGCCGATCGGGATGTCGGCCAGGGCGCGTTGGGCGAGTTGGACCGAGTTGGTGGGCGGCAGGACCAAGGTGGCGCGATCTTTCTGGAAGACGATCAGGCCTACCCGATCGCGACGTTGGTAGGCATCGGTCAGCAAGGAGAGAATGGCGCCTTTGGTAGCATTCATGCGTTCGGCCACGGCCATGGACCAGGAGGCATCCACGAGGAAGAGCACTAGATTGGCGGTGCGCTTGACGCGCACTTTGCGCTGGAGATCGCTTTTTTCGATGGCAAAGGCCAGGCGCTTGCGTTTTTCCAGGCGGTGTTTCTGGTAGATGGCTGCGGCGCGGAAGGTGGCATCGAAGGCAATGTCGTCCAGCTTGCTTTTGGCCGGGCGCGCCTTGATGTAGCGGCCGTGTTTGCGCTCGGTCTTGGTGAGCGAGCGCCGGCCGGCACGTTGACGGGTTAGCTTATCCAGGGGAGTGTTCAGGCGACGCGGCTGGAAGGTTTCGCCGATGCTGACTTTTTTCCCTCCTTCCCACCAATTGGCGTTGGCGCTGGCGAATACCTCTTGACGGGTAGGTAGGGGTTGTCCCTGTTCGGGGCCGTGCTCGTTCTCTTCTTCAAGCCTTAAGTTTTTTTTTCCTGGGTTTGCCCCTCCCGCTCTTCGGTACGCTGCTCTCCTTCTTCCTCTATCGGCAGAGTTTGGGCAGTCAATTGCTCAATCCGCTCTTGCAGCTGTTCGGTGGTGATTTCTGTCTGCTGAAAGGGGGTGCGCTTGATGCGGTGAGGCAGAGCCAGTTCGGCGGCCAGGGCAATGTCGCGATCGGTGATGCGGGTGCGCCCTTCAAAGGCCGCCTGAGCACGGGCTGCTTTCAGGATGACCAGATCGGCTCGATGCCCATCAACGTTCAGGGAGGCGGTCAACGCAGCGATGGACAGCAGATCGCGTCGGGTGTGGGTGACGTGATCCACCAATTCGCGGGCGCGTTCGATGCGACGAGAGAGCTCCTCTTCCTTTGGTAGCCATTCGCGGCGAAAGGCCTCGGGATCGCGTTCAAAGGCGATGTTGCGCTCGATGATCAGCACCCGCTCCCGCGGATCGCGAATGCCAACGATGTCCACCGATAGGGCAAAGCGATCTAGAAGCTGGGGACGCAGTTCGCCTTCTTCGGGGTTCATGGTTCCCACTAGGATGAAGCGCGCCGGGTGGGCAAAGGAGATCCCTTCGCGCTCGACCACATTGACGCCCATGGCGGCCGAGTCGAGCAAGATATCCACCACGTGGTCGTCGAGCAGGTTGACTTCATCGATGTAGAGCAGGCCACGGTTGGCCGCTGCCAACACGCCGGGTTCGAAGCGGCGCCGGCCCTCCTGGATGGCTGTTTCGATGTCCAACGTGCCCACCACCCGGTCTTCGGTGGCCGAGACAGGCAGGTTCACGAACGGAATTTTCTTTATTTGATAAGGAAGGTTTTCGCCTGCAGCAGCATGTTCTTTGCATTCGGTGCACCAGGTGGCCGGCTTGTCGGGATCACAACCGAAGCGACAATCAGCAACGACCTTCACACTAGGCAGGAGGGCCGCCAAGGCGCGTGCAGCGGTGGATTTGGCCGTGCCACGCTCACCCCGGATCAGCACTCCGCCGATGCGGGTATCTACAGCATTCAGGATAAGCGCACGCTTCATGCGCTCTTGACCAACGATCGCAGTAAACGGATAGATAGGCGGCATATGAATTCGGTTCTCCGTTGGAGATTATAATCCAGCACTTCGAACCTGTATACCGTCTGGACAAGAGCTAAGGTATTTCACAGACTCTAGCTGGGAGCGAGGATGTCGGACGCAAGAATCGCAGGAGACGGGTGATCGACCTGGGCAGCACACGGACAGGTCGGGCCGGCCGACCGAAGCGCGCCCGAAACGCCAGCAAGGGAAGATGGGAGGGAAGAGGGTTTCCTCTCCCTTCCCATCTCTATCCCCTAGGTCGGAGAAGCGAGGGAATCCTTTTGGGCGCCAAAAGGAGGATAGACGGGCAAACCCGCGCCGGGTTCAGGAGGAAGCGCCCAGCGAGGCGACAGAGGTCGTCTGGTCGAGCGACGAGGAGAGAGGCGGGTTGACGTAGGCGCACCAGGATTCGTACTGGGGCAGTTTGCCGCGTACCGCTTGGTAGAAGACGCGCTGAATGGAGCGGGTGATCGGGCCGGTCTTACCACTGCCGATGCGGCGGAAGTCGATCTCACATAGGGCAATGCATTCTGCCGCCGTGCCGCAGACGAACACCTCATCCGCTGTGTACAGTTGATCGCGCGAGATGGGCCGCTCGTGAACTTCGTATCCCAGGTCGTGGGCAATGGTGATGATGGCGTCGCGGGTGATCCCTTCGAGCACGGTTACCGTGGGCGGGGTGAAGATGCGTCCATCGCGCACGACGAAGAGGTTTTCTCCGGTGCACTCGGCTACGTAGCCCTGGGGGTCGAGCATGATCGCTTCGTCGAAGCCCAAGCGGGCCGACTCGGTCTTGGCCAGGGCACTGTTGGCGTAGTTGCCGGAGATCTTGGCCTTGGTCATCATCACGTTCGGATGATGGCGGGTGAAGGACGAGATGTTGGCTCGCACGCCTTTTTCGAGGGCTTCTTCTCCCAAGTAGTTGGCCCATTCCCAGACGGCGATGGCCAAGGAGGGTTTACCGTTGTCAATATTCAAGTTCCAGCCCCCACCGTCTAGGTAGATCACTGGCCGAATATAACAATCGGCAAATTCGTTGATCCGCACGGTGTCTTTGATCGCTTCAGCGACTTCTTCCCACGTCCAAGGCAGGGTGCGGAAGCCGAGCACTTCGGCTGAGCGGATCAGGCGCTGGGCGTGCTCTTTGAGGCGGAACACAGCCGGCCCCTTGTCGGTGTTGTAGGACCGAATGCCTTCAAACACCGCTACGCCGTAGTGAAGAGCGGGGGTGAGAAAATGGATGGTGGCCTTCTCAAAAGGCACGAGCTCCCCGTTCATCCAGATGTATTTTGATTGCATTCCCATAGGACACCTCGCAGTAGGGTATAAAAAAGCCCCGCTTTGGGCGGGGCGGCTGTCTGTAGGTACATTCGGAGATGCTACGCCGATTCCGTCTCAGCCATCCCAACCCGTAGCAGGCCCTCGAGAATGATGACGAGGACCACCAGGATTGGGACGACTACGAGCAGGGAACCAAACATGTTGGGTGTGATTATAGGGAAATCAGGAAAAACGTCAAGGGTTATATACGGATGATTCAACAACTGTCGCTGCCGCTGTTTGGCCCATAGCCACATCCCCCGCAGGGAATGTTCGCCACGCATCACTGCCAGCAGCAAGATTGCCCACAGGCCGAATCACGGATATTGTCGTTCCTGCCGTCCACGCGGGTCCGGAATGGTCTTGAGCGCTTTTGAAGCACACTTGTTATCATCGCTTGGCTTCCGGAAATGATGCTTTTGAATAAGTGTGCCATAAAGTGAGATCTTTGAAAATACCTGGCCACAGAGTCGCCGCACCGCTTAGCCAGATCAAAGGCCATCCCTCCCCAGCACCCATGCAGCGGGGAAGGCGCGGTCCTCTATCTGGGCCGGCCAGGAACCTTGAGCCAACCCTAGCCCAACAATACCGTTGGCCGGTTTGCATCTCGACCAAGGCGTTCGAGCTCTCTTCCTACTGCGGAGAGAAAAACGCCCTAGGAACTCGCCCTCTATAGCGGTAACTGTTCTGCGGTCCCGTAGCGTTTACGGATCTCCGGCAGGAAATACTCCTCGAAGAAACGATCCACATCATAGTCCGGCCGCCAGCCCCAATCGCGGCGAGCGCGCTCGTCGTCCACGTCTTCCGGCCAAGAGTCCACGATCCCTTGGCGACGCAGATTGGGCTCAAAGGTAATCTTCGCCCCGGGGAAGGCTCTCAAGGCGCGGTCGCGAAACTCGCCAGCAGTAATCGAAAACGCCGTGACGTTATAAACCCGTCGACTGAGCCGTTCGCTCGGGGCGTCGGTCAGCATCAGCAAACACTTGATGGCGTCGGGCATGGCCATGAATGAGATCTTCGTGTCCTCGCGGACAAAACAGGCATAGGGCTTGCCCTGCGCCGCTGCGTGCAGCATCTCTGGACCATAATCGCTGGTGCCGCCGCTGGGCACCGTGTAGGCCGAGATCAGGCCAGGGAAGCGCACAGCGCGGAAATCCAACATCACTGGCGGATTGGGGTCGAGATGACGTTGACCGTAGTAGCGGCTGTAATAAATGCCTAAGTGCTCGCAGTATAGCTTATTGCAGCCGTACATCGTATGGGGCGTGTTCCACTCCTCTTCCTTTACCCGTCCTACCCGACGCTTGGTCTCCAGATCGGGCATGCCGTACACGGCAATCGAGCTTGGGAAGATCACCTTGACCGACTTTCGATACTTCTCCGAGCGATAGGCGGCCAACATTAACAACTGCATGGTCCCTTCGACGTTGATGCGATGGGCCTCCTCGGTCGCCACCTCCGCTTTTGAGGAGAGCGAAGCGGCCAAGTGATAGATAATGTCAAAGTCGTAGTCATAGAACTGCTTGATGCGATAGACCAAGTCGCCTTGTACGTGCTCGACTGAAAGGGAGCGGATCGAGTCGGGAAGAGGAGCCAAGTCGGCAGTCACAATCCGATAGCCGTCGCGGGCGGCCAAAGCTTGCGTGAGCGCCTGTCCGATCTCGCCACATGCCCCCGTTATCAGAACAGATCGTTCAGCCATGGAAACTCTCCTAGAAAGGGATAGCGCGAGAAGCGCTACCTTATTGTACAATACCTGACGTGATTCGACAGCCCATGTTCCTGCCAAGATTCTCCACCTCACCCCGCCTTAGATTCCCTTCGGATCGCAGGCTAACCCTAGCAGAGGCCTTTGGCAGCCTAGGAGGCATGCGGCTTGTCTTATTCGTGGGACTGCTTTTGTCCTCCTGCACCCTGATCGAACGTCCTGCACTCGGGACAGCCACGCCCTCCTTGCCAACGGCCACGGCGATTCCCTCTCCGACCCCGATCTGGTTTCCCCCCACCGAAACGCCCACTCCTTCGCCGCAACGCCTGCCCACCGCAACCCCCGACATGCTGCCCGGCCTCGGCCCGATCCTGTTCCGCGACGATTTCACCGATCCCACGACCTGGCCCGATGCCCCGACCGACGACTTTCAGAATGGCCGCCTGATCCTCACGGCTCCGGCCGGCGCATACCAGATTCGCCTGCATCGTCATCGCTCGCTGAGTGATTTCTACGCCGAAGTGCAGATTCAGATCAATCTCTGTCGGCCGGGCGGCGAATATGGGCTGCTGGTGCGTGCCGATTCGGCTTCTTACTATCGCCTCAGCCTGAACTGCAGCGGCGAGCTGCGAGCCGATCGTGTGCTTCAGGGCAAGCGCTTGGTGCTCCAACCGTCCAGAATAAGCGTCAATGCGCCGCGCGGCGCGCCGGCCCGAGTGCAGGTTGCGGTGTGGGCCGTGGGTCGGCAGATGCGCTTCTTCCTGAACAGCCATTACCAGTTTACCGTGGACGATCCGGTCCTTTCCAGCGGTGGATTGGGATTCTTCGTACGTGCCGGCCCCGACTTCCCGATCGCCGTAGCGGTTTCCGATCTGGTAGTGCGCCGCGTCCTAGCCAACCCCCTGCCCACCAAGCAACCCTGAAGGACTGAGCTGCGAAGGGTGGCGAGGATACATTATGGCGTCTGCCGTGGGCCGGCCACCAAAACATATCATTGCTGCCTACTCTGATTGAGAAGTAGAACAATTGCAGCAAAAACAGCTATCCATTTGGCGTCAGTCTCGTGTATAATAGAAGCACCCCGGGCGCTTAGCTCAGTTGGTCAGAGCGTCTCGTTTACACCGAGAAGGTCGGGGGTTCAAGTCCCTCAGCGCCCACTGGGGTTTGTTTTTTAACCTGGTGTGGGTAGCGCCCGATGGCTAAGATGGCTTGCGCAGCGAGTTCCGGCTCTGCTCCTCGATCGGTTAGGGGGTAGGGGTAGGAGATTCGGGAGGAGGCGTGTCGGTGGACGGGGCCGGCGTGGCGGTCGGTGGGAGAGGGGTCGGGGTAGGTGGAATCGGAGTGGCGGTCGGTGGGAGAGGGGTCAGGGTGGGTGGAATCGGAGTGGCGGTCGGCGAGGGGAACGGCGTGTCAGTGGGCGGAAGGGGCAGTTGAACGGTGAGCAGGACGATCTTTTCCGCCACAGCGTTGTTGGGACCCCAGACGCGCAGGCGCAAAGCAACGATGCCGTTGGGCACCGGGCTCAGGTCTAGGATGGCCAGCGTGCCATCGCGCACCGGCTGGCGGCTTTCAACAATTGAAATCCAGTTGTGCGGGTCATCGCTGTGTGCGAAATCCAATGCCCAGCCCCGGAAGCCAGCCGTGGCATCGGCTGTGCCGCGGACTTCAAGTAGGGGCGAGGTGATGACCATTCCATCTCGTAGGTTGTTGAATTCCAGCAAGGGGCGAGGATCGTCGGAACGGCATTCGCGCTCTGGAGCGAAGACAATCTCGTCATCCGGGAGGTTGTGTGCCCGCAGCCAGGCCCGACCTTGTGCCGTTTCTAGCCATCTCCGTCCCCACGGATCGTCTACCCGCAACGCCATCACCTCTTGGGCAAACTCCTCACACACTGGCGAGGCTTCTAAACCGGTCCAGGGATCTATGCGGATCTTGCGGAACAGGTCTTTGCTGGCCGGCAGGGGCGGCTGATCGGCGACGAAGTATTCCCGCCGCTGTTGGCCGGGGCACCACCGAGAAGGTTTGGTCCCCGAGACGGCGCAGATCACCTCCTCGATGATCCCAGGCGGTGGGACGAAAGGGCTAGGCGATCCGCCGCTGATCAGCGGGACAGCGTATTGCATGAATTGATTCCAGATCGGCGCTGCGCCGGTCGAGCCGGTGGTTTGAAGCAGGGGGGTGTAATCGGCGTTGCCGATCCAGACTCCAGTCGCCAAGTCGGGGGTGTAGCCGATGGTCCAGTTGTCGAAGACCCATTCACGGGCATCGCCGCGCGGGGTGCCGCTGGTGCCGGTCTTGACGGCGGCCGGGAAGGGCAGGTTGAGCGGCGAGTTGCGCCCAAACATCCAAGCGCGAGCTTCGTTATCGGACAGGATGGAAGAGAGGAGGAAGGCATGTTCTGGGCGGATGATCGGATCGCCAGCCGGAGGCTGGTATTCCTCAATAACGTTGCCCTCAAAGTCGGTGATCTTGAGGATGGCCACCGGCGGGACGCGCCGGCCCTGATTGGCAAACACGGCATAGGCAGCGGTCAATTCGAGCAGGCTGACTTCTCCGCCGCCGAGCGTCAGCGAGAGGCCGTAGTCCGGCCGGATGAGGGAGGTAATGCCCAGGCGTTCGGCCATGGCGATCAGGCCGTCTTTTTGCGGCGTGGCCGGGTCGTCGTAGATGCCAACAAATTGCAGGGTCTTCACCGCCGGAATGTTGAACGAGTTGGCCAATGCCACGCGCACGGTCACTGGGCCGTGGAATTTGCCGTCGTAGTTGGAAGGGACGTAGGGCGGGCGCGGGTCACTGGGCAGGCCAGACGGAGGGAATTCGCTGGGCACGTCCCAGATCAGGGTGGCCGGCGTCCATCCCTTTTCAAAGGCGGCGACGTAGGTGATAGGTTTGATGGCCGAGCCAGGCTGACGGGTAGGGCTGGTCGCCATGTTGACCTGGCCGCTAATGGCTTCGTTGTAAAAATCGGGCGAACCGACCATGGCCAGGATCTCGCCGGTCGAGGGCCGAATGGCAACCAGCGCGCCGTTGCGGATGTTGTTGGCCGCTAAGGCGGCCACTTGTTCGCTGACAATGCGCTGGGCATAATCTTGCAAGCGTGGGTCTAGAGTGGTGTAGACAGTGAATCCCGAACGATAGAGGGTCTGGGCATCATATTTGCTCTCCAACAGGTTGCGCACGTAGTTCACCCAGTGGGGATAGCGCAGGTCAATCCGAGGCGAGGGGAAGGTGTAGTTGCGAATTGCTTCGGCGGCCGAGGCGGCTGCCACCGCATCCACACAGACCGGTTGCGAGCTGTTGCTCACGGGAATGCAGCCGCGCTCTTGGCTGAGGAGGTACATGAGCACCACCACTTGTTCGTGGCGTTTGAGGGCGGCTTTGCGATTGGTGTGCACGTCGTATATGGCCGGCGATTGGGGCAGGCCGGCCAGGAAGCTAGCCTGGGCCAAGGTGAGTTTATCGGCTGTGGTGTTGAAGTAGGTCTCGGCGGCGGCTTCAATGCCGTAGGCGAGATTGCCGTAGTAAATTTCGTTGAGGTAGAGTTCGAGGATTTCGTCCTTGCTGTAGCGGCGGCTGATCTCGGCTGCCAGGATGATCTCGCGCGCTTTGCGGCGCACAGTGCGCTCGGCGCGTTCTTCTGGCGAGAGCAGCAGGGCCCGGGCCAGTTGTTGGGTAATGGTGGATGCGCCACCTCCTTGCCCGTCAGTGCGATAGTTTTCCCACAAGGCGCGGGCGATGGCAAAGACGTCGAAGCCGGGATGTTTGTAGAAGTCTTTGTCTTCGGTAGCGATGGTGGCGGCGATGACGTAGGGCGAGATCTTCTCTAAGGGAACGTAGGTGCGTCGTCCAGCGTTGGGCGGGATGATCTCGTAGAGCGGGAGGCCGTTGCGGTCCAGGATGCGCGTGGTTTCAAATTGCGAAGCGCGAGCGCGCAGGTCGTCCACACTGGGGAGGGTACGGGCAATCGAGTAGTAGCTGTAGATGGCCAGGGTGACGAGGACCAGGGCCAGCAGGGTGCCGGCAAAGATCAGCCCTACCAGGCCATAGGCAAGATAGGCCAGCACATATGGACGATCGAGGGGGAAAGTCTTGGGCGTGGAGACGGTGGGGGTGGACGCAGCCGGCACGAGTTGAGAGGAGATGCGATAGGCGGCCGGCGAGACGCGCGTCCCGTCTAGGTCTATCTCATCCACTCGACGGGGTAGGGGCATGTGGTCCCGATCCACCGCTGGCGGCAGGATCGGGCCTTCGTGGGGGCCAGGCGACGGTTCGTCTGGGATAGGCGGCGTCAGGTCTAGGCGGGTTTCCGCTTCGGAGCGCAGCAGTCGGCGGATGCGTTCGCGGTCGGACTCGGGAAGTTGTTCGTTCATGGTTGAGGCTTAGACGCTACGAGAACTGCTAAGGTTCCGCGCATCACCGTCTCTTGGTTCTGGTTTTTCACCTCTAAGGCCACTTGGGCCAAGCCGGCCCCGAGACGTGGAATGGCTTTTAGCTCTTTGGCCTCCATTTCTACGTGCAGCGTGTCGCCAATGAAGACCGGTTTGATGAACTTCCACTCGATGATTTCGCGAAAGGCCAGGGCCGTCCCTTCGAGCACGCCGGTGCGCATGAGCAGTCCGACGGCAATCGAAAGGCCAAGCAAGCCGTGGGCGATGCGCTGACCGAATTGGGTGGTTCTGGCGAATTCGGCATCGGTGTGAAGCTGGTTGTAATCGCCTGTCAGGCCGGCAAACAGCATGATGTCGCTTTCGGTGATGGTGCGACCAACGCTGGTTAGCCGTTGGCCGACGGAAAAATCTTCAAAGTACAATCCCGGCATAGTTAGTCTCCTCAGAGGGTAGTCATAGGCGATGAAACAGGGCGCCGGCGTTATCACGGTACGCCCAATCTTCGATTTTTCTATCGTACATAAGCAAGTAAGAAGATCGGCTCTGATGGATAAATCGTGGCTTGGGTCGCCAACAGGCGCGCAGACAGGCGCTCCCCAAAAATGGTCTTGAAGCGGAACAGGGTCGTTTCTGCCCGGGAACGCCTAGGGTAACCTGAGGGTCTTTCCAGGCATTTTGTCCCTGCTTGCAAATGGCTCGTAGGTTCTCGTCTCGTTTCAATCGTTCCGCCTGGATATGGCCATGCTGCCAGATGTGGGCGTTCTGGCGGGGCGGGATCCGGACTTTCGCCTGAGGCGCATATTCAGACCAGTTCTTGACGCGATATACTGTCTTCGGGCGTGGCTGTTTTTTTGGCATACCCCAAACTTACACGGTCACGCCCTCTTTGTCAACCTTTCATGGCCTTGTTCAATAAGCCTCTTTGGATGGTACGAACTGTCTCTAGAAGTCATAAGCAGGCCGTTTGACCCTTGAATCAGCGGCTGATTCCACCGCTGATCCCCAGCCATGCCGGCTCTACCGGGCTCTCCTTTCGCGTCAAGAATACTTATTGAACAAGCTCGTGACCCTTGACAGCATACTCCGCTTATGTTATCCTTCCAATAGACCGACCAGTCGGTCTATTGGCCCATGACCCAACACGACTCATCCTTCTCTTCCGATACCCGTGAACGCATCCTCAAGGCAGCCATCGAGGTCTTTGCTACCAAAGGCTACCACGATGCCAAAGTGGACGACATCGTAAGCGAGTCGCACACCTCGAAAGGCGCCTTTTATTTCTACTTCCCCAGCAAGCGGGACATCTTTCTGGCCTTGAGCGACATGTTTGCCGACCTGCTTGAGCGCCGCCTGCGCCAAGCCTTTGAAGGACACTCGAGCGGGCTAGAGCAGATGAACGCCGCCCTGGAATCCCTGCTGGGATTGTTTGCCCAACACCGCGCCCTGGCGAAGATCGCGCTGATTCAAGCAGTGGGGTTAGGCGCAATCTTCGAAGAGCGACGTCGCGCTATTTTAGATCGTCTCACCCAGCTCGTCCGATCCCGCCTAGATCAGGCGGTGGCCGAAGGCAGCATTCCGCCTCAGCCTACCGAAATCGTGGCGCGAGCCTGGATCGGCGCCCTGGGCGAGATCGTTACCCACTGGATTTACACGGGCGAACCGCCGCTCGAACAAACCCTGCCCGTCCTGCGTCGCTTCCTGGCGCGATCGATCGGCATCCCCAACGAACGCATCCCCTAACAATCGCGACGCGGATCACGATCCGTTTCCTGCCCCCATTCTCAATCCTATCTCAACCTTTCAGGAGAGTCCACCATGCACCTCTTACGTTTCCTCTCGCTTGTGATTCTCGCCGCTAGCCTGGCGCTCGGCGCCTGCGCGCCTTCAGCACCGACTGCGGTTGCCCCTGCCGGCCCAACCGAGAGCGTGGCGCCTACACCCACAACCCCCGTCGAAGCACCGACCGCTGAGCCCATCCTGCTGCGGATCGCTGTCCTGCCCATCATTGACGCCCTGCCGATGTACGTCGCTCAACAAGAAGGGCTATTTGAAAAGCGCGGGGTTCGGGTGGAATTCGTCCTTGTTGCTTCTGCGCCGGAGCGCGATCAATTGCTGGCAGTCGGCCAGGCCGATGGAACCGTCAACGAAACCCTAGCCGTGATGAACTTCAACAGAGACTCCGTCCAGATGCAAGTGGTGCGATACGCTCTGCGTCCAGTGGAAGGGTACGGTCACTTCTTCATCCTGGCCTCTGCCCAGAGCGGAATCACCGACGCCCAGGGCCTGAAGGGAGTGGAGATCGGCGTTTCCAAAGGAACGGTGATTGAATACGTCACTGAGCGCCTACTTCAGGCCGAGGGCCTCTCCAACGACGAGATCAAAACCATAGCGGTCCCAAAAATCCCCGATCGCATGGCCCTGCTAGCTTCGGGCGAGCTTAAAGCAGCCGTCCTGCCAGATCCGCTGGCCTCGCTGGCCGTGGCCCAAGGAGCGGTCCGGGTCCTTGATGACTCCAAGTATCCCGAATACGGCTTCAGCGTCATCTCCTTCCGCCGGCCCGTCCTAGAAGCCCATCCACAAGCGATCCGCGCCTTCCTGGCCGCTGTGGAGGAAGCCACAGCTTTGCTGAATGCCGATCCCGCCCGCTACGGCAGCTTGCTGAGCGAACAGAAACTGGTGCCAGAGCCGCTGATCGGCAAGTTCGTCATCCCTCCCTTCCCGACCGCCGGCGTTCCGACCGAAGCTGAGTGGCTCGACGCCCTGGCGTGGGCCAAAGACAAAGGCATCCTGACCACCGACGTCTCCTACACCGACTCGGTGACCGCATCGTTCCTACCATAACGCATAACTTTGGAGGCCATCATGGAGCAGAAACTGACTGCAAGCGATGTTCTTGGTCCCATGCGCCTGCCGTTCCTGCTTCTCCCTCCGGTCTGTGTGGGGCTAGGAACGGCGATCGCCTTCTGGCGCACCGGCGAGATCCACTTCGGTTATGCCTTGCTAGCCCTCTTAGGAGGCATCACGGCGCACATTAGCGTGAACGCCTTCAATGAATACTTCGACTTCAAAAGCGGTCTCGATGCTATCACCCAGAAGACCCCGTTCAGCGGCGGAAGCGGGACGCTGCCGGCCCGCCCTCATGCTGCCAAGGCAGCCTTAATCACCGCCATCGCGACTTTGATGATCACGATGGCGATCGGGGCCTTCTTTGCCATCGTGCGCGGGCCGGCCATCCTGCCGCTCGGCATGGTTGGTCTGCTGTTGATCGTCCTCTACACCACCTGGATCACACATCATTGGCTGCTCTGTCTGATCGCGCCTGGCCTAGGCTTTGGCGTCCTGATGGTGATGGGAACCGACTTTATTCTGACCGGCAGCTATTCCTGGCAGGCCGCCCTCGTCTCTCTCATTCCCACCTTCCTGGTCAGCAACTTGCTGTTGCTCAACCAATTTCCCGACGTCGAAGCGGACCGCCAAGTTGGCCGGCGTCACCTACCGATCCGCTTTGGTCGGCGTGTTGGCAGCCTAGTATACATTGCCCTCCTCGCCTCCACCTACCTGAGCCTCAGCATCGGCGTGTTCTCCGGTCTCCTGCCGGCCTGGGCATTGCTGGGATGGCTCACCCTGCCGTTCGCCCTCTCGGCCGGCCGCGGCGCCTACCGCTTTGCCGACCAGGTTGGCAACTTGCTGCCCTACATGGGTCAGAACGTTCTGCTGAACCTGCTGACTCCTCTCCTTATCGCCCTGGGCATCTCCATTTCCGCCTTCCTGCGCTGAACGGCGGTCGAATATTCGGTATAATACCCCTTCCTCACCCGCTTTGATCGTGGCGGGATGAGGGAGAGCTTTCTCGATGATCCACGTTCATCAAATCACCTTTGGCTACACGCCTACCTCTCCGCTGTTCGAAGGCTTTACCTGGGACGTTGCTCGCGGCGAGATGTGGGCCATCCTCGGCCCTTCGGGCTGTGGAAAGACCACGCTTCTCATGCTGCTAGCCGGCCTGCGTTTCCCCACCGCCGGCCAGATCTCCATCGAGGGCCGGCCGATTCATCGCCCACGACCCGGCACGGGATTAATCCTGCAAGATTACGGCCTACTGCCCTGGGCTACCGTTCGCCAAAACGTAGAACTTGGCCTACGCATTCGCGCCCTCTACGGCCCCGATGGCAAACACGCTCCAAAGGAATCTCTCACCGAGAACCGCGCCCCTTATTGGATTGACCGCCTAGGTCTGACCGAAGTAGCCGAACGCTACCCCTCCCAGATCTCAGGCGGTCAGCGCCAACGAACCGCCATCGCCCGCACCCTCGTCCTACAGCCCGACCTGCTCTTGATGGACGAACCCTTCTCCTCCCTCGACGCAGTCACCTGTCACGATCTGCAACACCTCACCCTCTCCCTCTGCCAAGAACAAGGGATCACCCTGATCGTAGTTACCCATGCCATCGAAGAGGCCCTGGCTCTCGGTCAAAAAATCCTCCTGCTCGGTGCACCGCCCAATCGCCAGGCGCGTATCTTTGAAAACCCTCGCGCCGGCCAAGGTCAAATTGACCGCCGACTCCACAACCAACTGTGGGAGGAGATGAAACGCCAAGGACACTCGGTTGCTTCACCCTAAATGCAAGAGCATCCTTCCCTCAACGTCCGATCGCCATGGTCATGAAACAACGCGAAATCACCCTAGCGGCGCTTGGCTTGCTGCTCCTCTGGCAATTGGCCGCCCTGATCGTTCAACGCCCCATCCTGCCTGGGCCAAGCACAGTCTTGCTGATCTTCGTGCGCGAGCTGGGGAACGACCTATTGCTACACTTCGGCGCCAGCCTGTGGCGGGTCACAGCGGGAATGGCTCTCTCGGTGCTGATCGCCGCCCCGGCCGGGATCGTCATCGGCGCCTCGCCCCGCTGGAACCGCCTGGTATCCCCGATCATTTACCTGCTATATCCCATCCCGAAGGTGGTACTGGTGCCCATTGTCCTGCTGTTCCTGGGCGTGGGAGATAGGGCCAAGATCGCCCTGATCTTCCTGATCCTGTTCTTCCAGATCCTGGTCCTGGTGCGCGATCAAGCGGTCGGCATCCCTCCCCAACTCATCCAGAGCCTACGCAGCATAGGCGCCGGCCGTCGGGCCCTGTTCCGCTTCGTTTACCTCCCGGCTAGCCTGCCCGCCATCCTAACCGCCCTGCGCCAATCTATTGGCACTGCGGTTGCCGTGCTCTACGTAACCGAACTATTCGCCACCAAATACGGCCTGGGATACTACATCTACTACAACGGCAGCACCTTGCTCAACTACCCGGCCATGTATGCCGGCGTGATCGCCATGGCCATCCTGGGTTTCGGCATGTACGTGGTGGTGGACTGGCTCGAACGTCGCTGGTGTGCATGGAAATTTGCCTCCTAGCCCTTCTTCATTCACCACAGTCCACGACCCACCACCTCAACAACCATCCCTAGCCAAAACAACAGGCTAAACCAGAGTGCTGTCTGCGCAGTGCCAGACAGCGCTGCGTTCAGCGAACGTCCGCCCTCCCTCCATACGATTTGGGCTGAACGAAGGGCGAAAGGCAACGAAAACCACGTCAACCATCCCGCCCATGGAATCACCCCCAGCATCGCTGCTATCGGAACAGAAAGATACGCAACCGCCAGGCACAACCCATACTCCAGGCGCGTGCCCCGCTCGCCCAAATACACCGCCAGCGTATACTTTCCCGCCGCCCGGTCGCTCTCCCGATCCCGCAAATTGTTCACCACCAGGATCGCTGTAACGATCAACCCGATCGGCAACGCCATCCACCACGCCGCCGGCCCTGTGGTGCCAGCCTGAACGAAATACGTCCCCACCACTGCCACTGGGCCGAAGAAAATAAAAACGAACACATCCCCCAGCCCATAATACCCAAACGGAAAAGGGCCGCCGGTGTACGCCAACGCCGAAAGAATCGCCGCCACGCCTAAAGCGATCACTACCCAACCGCGCAGCGCGGCCAAATATAACCCGGCTACCGCCGCCAGTCCAAAGATCACCCACAACCCCCGTTTGGCCTGCGCAGGCGTCAGCCAGCCGGCCTGCGTCACCCGCAGCGGCCCTTGGCGATCGGCGGTATCGGCGCCGCGCTCAAAATCGAACACATCGTTGGCCACATTGCTCCCCATCTGCAGCAACAGCGCCACCACCAACGCCGCCAGCGCCGGCAACGGCTGAAACACCCCATCCCTCCATGCCAAAGCACACCCCATCACCACGCCCGAAACCGCGGCCAGCAACGTCCGCGGACGAACCGCCAACCACCAAATCTGAAACGGCGAAGGTCTGGTTGCAGAAGACATATTCGACCCAACAAACCTAAGGCTTCCTAGAACGGTCACGATTATACCCATCTTCACATCCCTGTGCACCCTAGCTCTCCGTGCGCTAAGCCCGAGTATAATTATCCCCAATTTCCTCTCCTTTCTCCACGCCCATGTCCCTCCCATCGCCCTCTGAACGCCCCCGTTACGTTCAAGCGCTCTTCACCCGCATTGCCCGGCGGTACGACTTGATGAACCGCCTGATGACCGGCTACCAAGACCAGCGCTGGCGGAGCGAAGTCATCCGTCGGGCCCGCCTGCATGCCGGCGACCTCTTGCTCGACCTAGGGGCCGGCACCGGCGACCTGGCCTACGAAGCCCTTCGCCAACAACCTCAAGCGCGCGTGGTCGCCGCCGACTTTACCCTCGAAATGATGCGCGTTGGCCGACACAATCGCTCCGGCCCCCACTGGTCAGCCGCCGATGCCCTCCACCTCCCCTTCCCCAACTCCACCTTCGACGCTGCCGTCTCTGGCTTCCTGATCCGCAACGTGAGCGACCCGCTCCGCTGCCTCCGAGAACAACACCGCGTCCTCAAACCCGGCGGCCGCATCGTCATCCTCGACACCACGCGCCCTCGGTCCCACCTCCTCTCCCCGCTCATCCGACTCCACATGCATTTCATCATCCCTCTCCTGGGCTGGCTACTCACCGGTGACCCCGATGCCTATCATTACCTCTCCCACTCCACCGAAACCTTCTTCACCGCCGAACACCTAGCTGTCCTCCTCGCCTTCGCAGGATTCCAGCGAATTGGCTTCCGACGAACCATGTTCGGCACCGTTGCCATCCACTGGGCAGAAAAATAACCCTCCCTAGACGCCACCGATGACCGCCAAACAACCCAACTCTCGTCACTGCTTTGTATGCGGGCTCGAAAACCCGTTCGGCCTGCGCATCCACTTCTACGAAACTGCGCCCGATGAAGTCACAGCCCACTTCACCGCCCCCGAACACTACCAAGGCTACCCAGGCATCCTCCATGGCGGCATCACCGCCGCCATCCTCGACGAAGCCGCCGGCCGGGCCTTCATGGGCACCGATCCAGCCACCTCCACCTTCATGTACACCGCTGAACTGCGCATCAAATACCGCCACAAAATCCCCATCGGTCAGCCCCTGCGCATCGTGGGCAAACGCGTTCGGCGTAAACGCCGCCTAGCCGAAGCCTTTGCCGCCATCTACGACTCCCAAGGTCAACTCCTGGCCGAAGCCACCGCCCTCCTGGTGGACCTCCCCCAACAACCGGCCCCAGAAGAACGAGAACGGCTAGGATGGCGCGTCTACCCCGAATAACCTCCACCTCCCCCGATCGCTCCCCACCCCCGAATTTCTCCTTGGCGCTTCCCACCCCGCCCGAGGTGCTTGTTTGCCCCTCCACTCTCCCTCGCCCGATCGTCCCATACTCAAAATACCCGCCGACCATGGCCATCATCCATCTAGAACACCTACAAACCCACCGCGCCCGAACCTTCAACCTACCGCCCCATCGTCCCCTAAGCACCTCAAAACAAGCCCAACGCTTCCTCGAAGCGCGTGGCTTCATCTTCTTTTGGCCAGTCAAAGGCATCGACCTACCCTCGCTCTGGACGGCCGTGGCCGGCGACCGCCCTGTAGCCGCTCAACACGACGACCCCGGCCACATCACCTGGAGCTGGAAAGACGACGCCCTGGGCAAAAAGCGCTGGTACTACGCCAAAATCCTCCACCGCAAAGCCACCCTGATCTCCCTGGCTGACCTCCCCTACTTCTACGCCCTCTCCGCAAACTACGGCTCCCCCGAAGAAGACTACCTGCTCGCCTATCGCGAAGGCCGGTTGACTCAGGCCGCCAAACAGATCTACGAAGCCTTGCTGGAACACGGCCCCTTGCATTCCATTGAACTGCGTCACGCCGCCAAACTCAGCAACGCTCGCGACTCAGAATATCACCGCGGCCTAGAAGACCTGCAAGCCGACTTCAAAATCCTGCCGGTCGGCATTGCCGAGGCCGGCGCTTGGCGCTACGCCTACATCTACGACCTCACCCACCGCCACTTCCCAGACCTGATCGACCGGGCGCGCTCGATCTCCGAAGCGGCCGCCCGTCAAAAACTGGAGGTCCGCTACCTCGATTCCGTCGGCGCCACACAGTTGCCCCACCTCACCCGCCTGTTCGGCTGGTCCAACGAACTTGTCGAGCAAACCCTGCACCATCTGATCCTCGAAGGGAGGATCATCCAAGCTGCTCATCCTCAACACCCTGGAACCTGGCTGACCTTGCCCTCCCTGATCGAGTGACTCAGGGCACTTCATATTCAACGATCAAGCGTGGCCGATTGTCTTCCGACGCATTGCCGCTAAACAGGGACAGGATGTTGGCTAGGCGGTTATTGTTATCGTCCAGGCGGAAGCGCAAACGAATCTGGGTGAGGCCGGTCAAATTGATGTGGGATCTCGCGCTGCTTAGATCCAGCGTATACCAATCAGAAGTTAGGTCAGGCCTCAACGGTCCTATGATCTGGTGGGCGCCGCCGCGCCAATCGGTAAGTTGCAGGGATCGATTGTTGCTAAACGCTCCTCTGCGCAGATCAACCATGAATCCACCCAACAGGCTCACCGGATCCCCATTGCCGATCACAGCGGAGCGCTTGATCCGTAGCTTCACATTCACCACCCTGGCATGATCTGGCAACCCCGAAGTGTCAAACGAGAGAACGGCCCGATACTGGCGATTGTCTGAATCATCGCCCAAGCGGAGCGTCACAGCACCAGCGTTCAGGGAACCAGCGGCATTCCCGTTTTCCTGATTTTCCAATAGCCAACCATCCTGGTCGCCGATAGACAGCGCCTGGAATGAATTCAATGGCCGGCCAAATACGATGGTTAGCCGTGGACGGCCCTGAGCATTCCAATCCCCCGTATCCGACGAGACAAAGTACTTGCCGGAATGATAATTGCTGTCTGCCGAATACACCGCTAGCCGCAAATGCGTTTCCCCGGCTGCGTAGGCCTTCGCTACAGCATAACCGATATTCCAATCATACCGAACCCCGGGCCAATTCACCGGCTCCAAGATCGGTTGTACCCAGCATTGGCTGACGTTCTCATAAGCCAACGGCGCGTTATTCCAGTTCAGCGTAGGTTCTGTCCAATCGTCTCGCACTGTGAACACCTGAATGAGCGAAGGCGTGCGCTCCTCGGGCGCGCCAGCCCCCCCCCAAAGATACAAAGTCAACGTGGCCGAGCGGATCACTGTTCCGGGCGGTTGGGCCGGCAACGGGAAGGTAATATAGTACTTGGAAAAACACGGCCAATCTGCCAGGTCGGACTGATTTTGGATATTGAAATCGCCGTATTCTTCCCCACTCGGGAAGGTGTAATACACTCGTTCCCCCCACTCCGTCCAAAAGTCCATGCCATCCCCACAGTTCGCATAGCCGCCTACGCCGCCGTCGGGAACCTCAGAATTATTCGCATCGCGGTGATAAACCACCGCCTGACTGTGCACTGCCGTAGGCCCTGGCAGATATTTGGGCAAGCCAAAGTGCAACCTTGCCCAGGTGACCGGTCGATCAGGTGCCATGCCGTCGGGATAGACTTTGTCGGGAATAGGCGTGCCAGCTGCGTTGTCCCGATCGTGCACTTCCAGGGCAATGCCCCAGGTTTGACCGTGGGGCGTAGAAGATACCCCAAGCGAAGCGAAGGGGATGCGGAAGGTCATCGCCCAGCCTCGATCGTCGCGGTGGTTGTTCCACGAGTCGCCGCGCCAACCAGGCTTGGTTGTGAAGGCAATCGAGGCGGTCTCCCAAGTCGTTCCATTGCCGCGTTGGGCCAAGATATAGCGCGAGTCGTGAGTGGGAGCTGGACGAGATTGAGAGATGAAGCGATAGGCATTTGAACCAGGTACCTCCCCTACGTTGCCGGTCGTGCTCAGATAGAGCGTCACTGCATCCCAGTTGGTTAGATCGCTCGCCGAGGGCGTCTCGTCGTACCACAGCCTACGATCGAAGACCGCCACATACACCCATAGTTCGCTCCCGTAGTAGGCGATACGAACATCGGTGAAATTCTCGGTCGGAGTGATACGTCCGAACCAGAAAATGGCAGCTTCGCTAAACTTATCAACAAAAGTGGGACCGAAATAGGGAACATTCACGATAGGGGCCTCAGTGTTTTCCCCATCGGCATCAGCCGGCCGGCCAAATGGCAGACCAAGCAAGACCATCAAAACAAGAACCAGAGAAATTCTTCGAATCATGGCACACATCCTTTCCCAATCCAATTCATCGCCGGCCCGGGCCGGCCAAACAACATATCAGATGCCGCCATCTCAAATTATGCAAAGTTCCTGTGAAGAACACAATCCTACCTTTGGGGGAAAACACTCTTCACTTCTGTTAGGCGAGGGCACATCAACATCGAATACAGAATGGCTTCCAAAACCATGTTTCTGCTCTAGGTTGTGCAGACCTACCCACATCGAGTAAAATGACGTTCGTGGACGTGCCACGACAGGAATTTTGGCGAACGTTGTATCAGCTAACCGTCGGGATCTTGATCGGCCTGATCATAGGCGGGTTCATCTGGTTAATAGGGCGTTCACCGCGCGGCCAGGCTGTTGAACTTTTGCCTGCACCTACAGCGGCGCCACTAATAGTGGATGTGACCGGCGCAGTGTTGCGGCCGGGGGTATACGAACTGCCTCATGGCAGCCGGGTAAAAGATGCCATCGAAGCGGCCGGCGGCTTGCTGGCAGAGGCCGATCGCTCCAACCTTAACTTGGCCGCGCCCCTAGACGACGGTCAACGCCTGGACATCCCATTTCTGCTAGGCATGGAGCCTACGCCGGCGATCCCTCGGGCCGGAGGTTCCGAATCCGGTGGTCAACCGAATGAACCGACCGCCAAGATCAACATCAACACGGCCACCCTCGAAGAACTGATCACCCTTCCGGGCATTGGGCCCACCTTGGCCCAGCGTATCATTGACTACCGAAACACCTATGGCGAGTTCTATTTCATTGAAGACATCATAAACGTCCCCGGCATCGGCCCGAAGACATTCGAGCGAATTCAAGATTTGATCATGACCGGCTACGAAGACGAAGGGTTCGAAGAGTGAGTTGCCGGCCAGTGAACTAAGAGGCCAAACGTCGGCCATACAGCCACTTCTCCAGCCGGCCCGACCCTAACCCCGACGTCTCCACCCCTAACACCAAGAGCACGCCAGCAGCAATCCAGGCAGCAATGACTACAGGCATGGCGCTCTGCTTAACGGCGATCCCGACGAACGACCAAACCAACACCAGCAGATAAGCCGTATCGCGGCGCGTCCGGGCCATCATCCATCCCAACCACGAAGCGATAGCGATCAAGATCACCGCCCAAATCGGCCCCGAGACACCCCAGCCATCCCATCCGATCCAATACAACCAATCCGAAATGTTCGCTACTGTCGCCACTGTGATCCACCCTAGATAGATACTAAAGGGAACATCTACTGACCAACGCTCAAGCCAAGTTGCCGGCCCTCGGTTTACATCCAACCGAAGATACGCAGCCACCAGCAAGCCCAGCAAGGTCAACATGATCACCACGCTCCAGCCGAACCAATTGTAGTGCCACGCAAACAACCAAGCCGCATTGGCCAAGCCACTTAGCGCAAAAAGATATCCCAACCGACGCAACCGTGGGTTTTCTTGCTGAGAGGGAAGAAACTGAAAAACCACAAACGCCAGCCATCCTAAATAGATCACCCCCCAGATCGAAAACACATACCCGGCCGGCACGAAGTACACCGGAAACCGATCCGAAATCTCGGCTGTAGTCTGCCCGTTCAGGGGAAGCAGAGAAGCCAACAAATTCACAATCAAAGCCAAAACAACAGAAAACAGATTAGCAAATTGTCGAATTCTATCTCTCATCAAAGGATCCTTTACACTATACCTTAGTCCGTCAGTCCGCTTGCAGGCCGACGCACTAATCGGATAAAGTGGTCAACTTCCACCAAATGGTCGGCAGGCGTTTTGCCTTCTGCCAAAAGCTCAGGGATGCCCTTCGGCGAAAGACATCGTAGTCATTCTGCTCGATCACATCCAGGATTCCCTGATAGAGCACAGAGGCTGCTGCCACGGCAAACTGTCCATCTCTCTCCAACAGGCGAACCCCCTCCCACGCCTCCGCATACAATCGGCGAACACGTTTGATCTGAAATTGCATGAAACGCCGCCAGCGAGGATCCACCTCCTCTCGCTCGATATCCGTTTCCGAGATCCCAAACGTAAGCATGTCCTCTCGTGGAAGATAAATGCGACCCTGGCGATAATCCTCACCGACATCGCGCAAAATGTTCGTCATCTGGAGTGCCACGCCGAGTTTAATTGCATACGGAATTGCTTCAGGAGCCCAGAACCCGATGATGTACATGCTCATCAACCCCACAGTAGAAGCGACACTGTAGCAGTATGTTGCCAGCTCGTCAAAGGTGGCATAGCGAGTCTGACGCAGATCGCGTTGCACACCATCGATCAACTGAAGAGCATACTGACGGGGAATCGAATAGCGGATCAGGGTATCCACCCAAGCCAAAGCCACCGGATTGGCGTCGGGAACAGAAGCGGTCTGGGTGACCGTTCTCCAGTAATCCAAGCCAGCTTCTGGGTCCCCCACCTCTGATACTTCGTCCACCAGATCGTCCACCGTCCGGCAGAAGGCATACAGGGCGCGCACCGCCAAGCGTTTCTCCTCCGGCAAAAAAGCTGAGGCAAAATAGAAGGATTTGCTGTGTTTGGCGGCGATCTGCTCTGCGTGCCGATAAGCATGATTCAGCGAGTCATCGCCGGCCCAGTAAGAAAAGATCGGTCCATTCGTCGTCATAGGCATAGGATGAGCTAGGGTTATCAAGCGTTGTTCCCAATTGGCATGGGCAGACATCAAGCATCTCCTCGACGTCAAGGATATCTGGGCAAATTGTACAGATTCTGTAAATTTTGTCAAGGTTTTGCAAATAAAAATCTTGACAAAATTTAGACATCCTGTATAATGCGTGCACAACAAGGAGAACCTCCCATGAGACCTACCGCAATCGTAATTGGCGCTGGAATCGGCGGTATCGCCCTGGCAGCCCGACTGGCCCGTCAGGGATACCAGGTGACCGTCTTAGAAAAAGAAGCCGCCCCTGGCGGGCGCTGCAACCAAATTATTCGAGATGGCCACCGCTTTGACATTGGCCCTACGCTCTTCCTGATGCCCGAAGTGTGGGAAGAAACCTTTGCCGCCCTTGGTGAGCGCATGAGCGATCACTTGGATCTGCGGCGCATTGATCCAACCTACAAAGTGCACTTTGAAGACGGCCTGCAGCTTGCCCTGACCTCTCATCTAGGAAACATGCAGGCCCAATTGGAGCGCATCGAACCGACCGCCTTCGTCGGCTTCCTACACTACATTGCTGAAGGCAGCCGACACTACAAAATCTCGCTCGAAAAGTTCGTCGGGCGCAACTTCTATAGCCTTTTGGAATACTTCTCCCCAGCCAATCTGCCCTTACTCTTTCAGCTCAAAGCCCTCAGGAAACACTATGCGAACGTCAGCCGCTTCTTCCAAGACCCTCACCTACGGGCGGCATTCACCTTCCAGAACATGTATCTAGGCCTCAGCCCTTACGACGCACCGGCAACCTATTCCTTGCTCCAATATACCGAGCTTGCCGAAGGCGTCTGGTATCCCATGGGCGGCATATATGCGGCCATTCAAGCCTTGGTCAAGATTGCCGAATCGCTGGGCGTCATCTTCCAATACCAATCGCCGGTCAAACGCATTCAAACCGATGACCATCGCGTCTTGGGTGTCGTCCTTGAAGACGGGCGCACTCTAACCGCGGATCTGTTCATCGGCAACGCCGATCTGCCCTACATCTATAAACATCTCCTTCCCGATAGTGCAGAAGCTGAGCGTCTCGACAAAATGCGCTACACCTGTTCCACCATCATGTTCTACTGGGGCGTGGACAAAACCTATCCTCAGATCTCCCACCACAACGTCTTCCTAGCCGGCGATTACAAAGCTTCGTTTGTCCGAATCTTCCATGACTATACCTTGCCCGATGCGCCATCGTTCTACGTCCATGCGCCGGCCCGCACCGACCCAGCGGCTGCGCCTCCTGGTCAAGACACTCTCTACGTATTGGTGCCGGTCGGTCACATCGAGCCGCGCGCCGATCAAGATTGGGATGCCCTGGTCCGCCGCGCCCGTCAAGCAGTTCTCGACCGCCTCGCCAAAGAGATGAACGCTCACGATCTAGAGCAGCACATCAAATTCGAGATCATCTACGATCCAAAAGTCTGGCAAACACGATTCAACTTGGACAAGGGAGCCGCTTTTGGACTAAGTCACAACTTCTGGCAGGTTGGCTACTTTCGTCCGTCCAATCGCCACAAAAAATACCGCAACCTGTACTTCGTCGGCGCTTCCACCCACCCTGGCACCGGCCTACCGATCGTCTTGCTCTCCGCTCGCCTCACCACCGAACGCATCCTGCGCGAAGCCGGCCACCTGCTTTCTCAACCCCAGCCCGTCTCCTACGTTCCAGTCAAAACCTGAACACTTTCAAAACTGCGTACTATAATCCGATTAATTTAGCGAACTTCGACCCTTCCTTATGTACGACACCACACCCGCCTTCAACCTGAAGGCCGTCCTTCGAGAAACTGGCCTCTCCGCCGACGCCCTGCGCGCCTGGGAACGCCGCTATGGTCTCCCGCGACCCCAGCGATCGGCCGGCGGGCACCGCCTATATTCCGAGCGCGACATTGCCACCATTAAATGGCTGATGGCCCGTCAACGTGATGGCCTCTCGATCTCACGTGCCGTAGAGTTGTGGAACGAACAGCTAGCCGCTGGAAAAGATCCCCTAGCAGCCCCTCTTCCTTCCCCCGCTCCTGGAACCGCTCCGAGCACGAACCTTGATCGGCTGCGCGCCCAATGGCTAACCGCTTGCCTGAACTTCGATGAACGCCAAGCAGAACAAATTCTCAACCTGGCCTTTTCTCTATATGACGTAGAGGCCGTCTGCAAGGATATCCTGCAAAAAGGCATCGCAGAGATCGGCGAACTTTGGTATCAAAACCGCGCCACCGTGCAACAGGAGCATTTTGCCTCAGCCCTAGCCCTACGCCGGCTCGACTCCCTGCTGGCTGCCTCGCCGCCGGCCGTACGCCCCCAAACCTTATTGCTGGGATGCCCACCCAACGAATGGCACACCTTCACCGTCCTGCTCCTGGCGCTCCTCCTTCGACGCCGCGGCTGGAACGTGATCTACCTGGGCGCCAACGTGCCTGTCCTCCAATTTCAAGAGACGATCGCCCTGACACGCGCCCAGCTCGTCATCCTGGTCGCCCAGCAATTGACCACCGCCGCTTCGCTCTACGAAACGGCTCATCACCTAGCTTCCCACCACATCCGCGTGGCCTTTGGAGGACGCATCTTCAACATTCATCCTTCCCTCACCCGTCGCATCCCAGGACATTACCTGGGCTCCACCATGGATGAAGCCTTTCAGCAGATAGAGACCCTCATCCTCACCAACTCTCCCCCTCGGCAGCCTGAGCCAGTCGAAGAAGAATTCGGCATTGCCCTCTCCTGGTTTCAATCCCATCGTCCTCAAATCGAAGCCACGTTCCATCAACACATCCAAAACCTCGGCTTGAGCCACATAGACCTGCTTGCCAAAATCGAATTCTTTGGAAACAACATCGCTGCCGCACTACAACTCGGCGACATGTCCCTGATTGATCACGAGCTGGACTGGCTACAGAGCCTGTTAGAGGCCAATCACGTCCCTGCTAGCACCCTATCTCGCTTTCTCCAGGCCTATGCCCATGCAGTGGACCTGCACATCAACGGCAGCGGCAAACCGATTCTCGATTGGATTGAACGCTTCAAAGGAGAACCATGACCGATATTCTTGCCACCTTCTATGCTCGTCTTCTGCCGCTCTTTCAACCTCGCACCTCATCCTACCTCAACCGGCTCACGCCGGAAGACCTATATAGCACCAACTTTCGCTATATCTTCTCGGTCCAGAATATGATTACCATCAGCCACATCATCGAAGACGCAGTGATCCGCTCTCCGGGTGTGGCCGAAACCCATGTCTCCTTCCAGTACTTCTCGCGCTTCCGCTTCCAACAACGCCGATACCGTCGGGTAGCCGAAGCCTCGCGGGGAGTATGGATCTACGGTTTCCAAGACATCCCCATCCCTTCGCTGCCCCGCACCGTAGCCGTGCCCACCGACGGCACCCCCCTGGTAAAATATTGGTTCGTGATCGCCTACGGACCAGGGATTTATATGACCTTGCTGGCAGAAGAGATCTTTTCCGACGGTCAAGAGCGTGCCTACGAAGGGTTTTACACCTTCCAGGCCGCCACCGCCTTCCAGGTGATCTCCATCCTACATCAAATGTTTCCAAATCGCGTCCTAGCGCCCACCCCTCCAGAACTACACCACATGGATTGACCTATGGAACTTATAACCCTTTGGCTGATTAACGGTTCAATTATCCTGATTCTGATGTCCCTCACCTGGGTCATCAGCCTGGCCCGCAAAGACTCCAGCATCGCAGACATCGTTTGGGGTCTGGGCTTCGTGATCGTCTTCTGGGCTACCTATGCCTTGACCTCCCCATCCTGGACGCCGCGCCTGGCCCTCCTGGCCGGCACGATCACCTTGTGGGGAGGGCGTCTTTCCCTACATCTGCTGTTGCGCAACGCCGGCCGCGGCGAAGATCCGCGCTACGCAGCTTGGCGAGAGCAGGCCGGCCCCGCCTGGTGGTGGCGCAGCTTGTTCAAAGTCTTCCTGCTCCAAGGCAGCCTGATGTGGATCATCGCCCTGCCTCTGATCGCTACCCCCCTAGCCAACCTGAGCAGCCCTCTGCGCTGTTTAGACTACGCCGCCTTGGGGTTGTGGGCCATCGGTTTCATCTTCGAAGCCGGCGGCGACTGGCAACTGGCACGCTTCAAGAAGGATCCCGCCAACCGCGGCCGCATCCTCACCGCCGGCCTGTGGAGCATCACTCGCCATCCCAACTACTTCGGCGACGCCGCTCAATGGTGGGCCTTCTGGTTGATCGCCGCCTCGGCCGGCGCTACCTGGACCATCATCAGCCCCCTCCTGATGACCTTCCTCTTGGTTCGCGTCTCCGGCGTCGCCATGCTCGAACGCACCCTGGCCTCCCGCCCGGAATACCGCAAATACATGGCGCGCACCAGTGCCTTCCTTCCCTGGTTCCCGAAACGAGCCCAACCGACTCCGGTTGAACGACTGGCTACTTATCCCGCCCCAACCCCTCAATCCAAGGAGACCTAACCATGGGCAACCGTATCTCTCTCGGCAGCCTGAATGATTTTCCCGCCGGCAAGACCCATGTCGTCCAAGTAGCAGGACGTTCTATCGTGATCTACCGAGCCGAAGACGATCAGATCTACGCCGTAGAAAACCGCTGCTCCCACCTAGGGTTGCCGCTGGCTAGGGGCAAGGTGGACGGCGCTACCATCACCTGTCCCTTCCACGGTAGCCGCTTCGACATGCGCACCGGAGAAAACTTAGACTGGGTGACCAGTTTTGCCAACCTCCGTATGCCGGAATGGTCGCGCCGGCTGATCGCCATGGGCAAAGAACCCACCCCCATTCAGGCCTACCGCGTGCACATCGAGGGCAATCAAATCTATATTGAGCTCTAACCTGAAACAAACCTACCCCTTGCCGCTGCCACCAGGACCGACTGTTTCCTATCTTACCTGCTATACGAAATTTGCCCGCCATCTATGTCCCTGAACCGCATCGGCTACCCCTGTGTCTCCCTGCTCATCGGACGCACCACCAACCACGACACCACCTTGCGAGCGGCCACTCCCGAAAAACTCCGCAGCCTAATCGCTCGCAACCTGGTCGACTTACAGGCCATCCTGCGCCACAACCTGCAACATGGCTGGCGGCTATTCCGCATCGGCTCCTCCCTGATCCCCTTCGGATCGCATCCCATCAACACCATTCCCTGGTGGCGTGAATTCAAGGCTTCCCTAGCCGAGATCGGCCGCTTCGCTCGGGAAAACGATATTCGCCTCTCGCTCCATCCCGGCCAATTCACCGTGCTTAACTCGCCTGACCCAAACGTTGTAGGACGCGCTGAAGCTGAGCTGATCTACTCCGCTCGCCTGCTAGATGAACTCCAGCTAGATGCTTCACACAAGATCGTCATCCACGTCGGTGGCACCTATGGCGACAAGTCGGCTGCTATGCAGCGCTTCTGCCAGACCATCTCTTGGCTTCCTGCTTCAGTGCGAGCTCGTCTGGTGATCGAAAACGATGAGCGCTTCTATTCCCCGGCCGATGTCCTCGCCCTCTCCCAACAGACCGACCTGCCGGTGGTATTCGATAGCCTGCATTACCAGGCCAATCCTGGCCCCGGCGACCTATATCTTCTGCTTGCCGAGATCTTCCGCACCTGGCAGGGTGAACATGGCCTTCCCAAAGTACACTTCTCCTCTCAAGATCCTAACGGCCGGCGCGGACAACATGGCCGCTGGGTTGATCCCGACGAACTGCACATTTGGCTCAACCGATGGAGCCAAATCGGCCCCTTTGACCTGATGCTCGAAGCCAAAGACAAAGATCGTGCTCTGCTGGCCGTGCGTCCTGCCCTCCAATCCTATCTTCGTCTATCACAGGAGAACATATGAACGTACTGATCTGGGGTGCGGCAGGCGGTATTGGCAAAGCCCTCACTGCCAAATTTGTTCAAGAAGGGCATACCGTAGTGACCGTCTCCCGTCACCCATCCGAGATGAAGTCCCTTACCCCTCACACCATCGCCGCCGACCTTACCCAGCCGGCACAAGTGATAGCGGCCGCCCGCCTGGCCGGCGAACTCGTCCAACCGTTTGACCTCTACTGCTACACCGCAGGCGACATCTTATCCGCCAAAATTGCCGAACTTTCCCCGGCCGACTGGAATCGCATCCTGGCCGCCAACCTGAGCGGCGCCTTCCTGACCGCCCAGGCTAGCCTGCCCATCCTATCGCCTCAAGCGCCCTTTGTCTTCCTTGGCGCTGTCCACGAACGCCTACGCCTGCCCGGGCTGAGCGCCTATGCCGCCGCCAAAGCCGGCCTAGAAGCCTTTGCCGAAGTCCTGCGCAAAGAGACTCGCCATCGCGTGCTAGTAGCCCGTCCCGGCGCGGTGGAGACCCCGTTGTGGAATAAAGTCCCCTTCTCCCTGCCCAAAAACGCCCTCTCCCCCTCGGCCCTAGCCGACCGACTCTACCTGGCCCTGAACGAAGGCCAGGACGGACTGATCGACCTATGACCACGGCCCCGACCATCTGGTGGATCCGACGCGACCTGCGTTTGACCGACAACGCCCCGCTTCACGCAGCACTCCAAGCCGGCTCGGTGCTCCCCGTCTATCTCCTCGACCCACGGCTGGAGTCCCTCTCCTCGCGCCGTCGCAACTTCCTTTACGCCGGCCTACACGCTCTGGATCGCGACCTACGCGCCCGAGGGTCCTACCTCGTCCTGCGGCGCGGCCATCCCCTCGACGCCCTGCGCGCCCTGCTGGCCGAAACCGGTGCTACCCGCATCCTGGCCGAGCGCGACTTCACCCCCTTTGCCCGACAACGCGACGCAGTCATCGCTCGCCAACTGCCGCTCACCCTGCTCGATGGCCAAACGGTTCATCCCCCCGAGTCCCTGATCAAACCCGACGGCACGCCCTACACCGTCTACACCCCCTACGCCAAAGCCTGGAAAGCCCGCCTGATCCCGATCCACCTTCTGCCGGCCCCAGAAATCATCCCCACCCCAGCCGGCATTCTCAGCGACCCCCTCCCCCCCTTCCACGCCGACTCGGTCTTTCCTGCCGGCGAACGTGCGGCCCTCCAGCGCCTAGAAGACTTCCTCAGCGGCCCAATCTGGGACTATGCCGACCTGCGCAACCGCCTCGACCTCGATGCCACCTCCCGCCTCTCCCCCTACTTCCGCTTTGGCATGATCGGCCTGCGACAGGCGGTTCACGCCGTGCGTCAAATCATGGCCGAGCCCCACCACAAACCCCTCCGTGGTCCAGAAACCTGGCTCAACGAGCTGATCTGGCGTGAGTTCTATATCCAGATCCTCTATCACTTTCCTCATGTCACTCAAACCGCCTTCCGAGCCGAGCTGGCCGACATCCCCTGGTGCAACGACGAATCCGACTTTATCGCTTGGAAGGAAGGTCGTACCGGTGTTCCGCTGGTAGATGCCGCCATGCGCCAACTGCTTGAGACTGGCTGGATGCACAACCGAGCGCGCATGATCGTTGCCTCCTACCTGGTCAAAGACCTGCTCATTGACTGGCGTTGGGGCGAAGCCTGGTTCATGGAAACCCTGATCGACGGCGATCCGGCCGCCAACAACGGCGGCTGGCAATGGACAGCCGGCGTCGGGACCGATGCTGCCCCCTATTTCCGCATCTTCAACCCGGTCTTGCAAAGCAGAAAATTCGACCCCCATGGCGACTACATCCGTCGCTGGCTGCCTGAGCTCCGTCATCTCGACTCACAGACCATCCATGCCCCGTGGCAAATCGGTATCCGAGTCCCTGGCTACCCCGCCCATCCCCTTATTGATCACGAAGCAGCCCGAGAACGCACCCTGCAGGCCTACCAGCGCCTGCGGGCCGGCGCTCCATGAACCTCCAGCAGCCCGTGCGAACGTAGAAATCGGAGACGTCAAAGACAATCTTGCTGTGACCATGTGAAGGCCCGATGAACAAACGCGATCTATCTATCTCAATGGAACGAGGCAACCTTATCGCCCTGCTGTTGGCGGTTCCAATAGCGATCGTCCAATTTCTTCCGTTCGCTCTTTTCCGACAGAGAGAGATCGTGATCACATTTGACGTTCTTCTCATCGTCCTCGTCGGCACCTTGATCAGCATCGTTATCCATGAAATCCTACATGCCCTCACCTGGATCGTGGCCGGCCGCCTGCCGCGCTCAGCGGTCAAGTTTGGCATCCATCGCCGAACGTTGAGCCCCTACACTCATCTCAAAGTACCGGTCAGGGTCAACGTCTATCGCTTAGGCACCTTGATGCCAGGTTTCGTGCTGGGCATCTTGCCCTACGTGGTGGCTCTGATCACCGGTCACGTCCCTCTCTTTATGCTCAGCGTGCTCAACACCCTCAGCGCCCTTGGCGATGGGATCATCTTGTGGTTGCTCCGCCGTGTCCCTCCTACAGTTCAAGTAGAAGATCACCCCAATCGTATCGGATGCTACGTGATCGAATCAGACCCCATGTAAAGAACAAGAACATGAAATCTAGCTTCAAGAAAATCCTGCTCACAGCTCTCGCAATCCTCCTAGCCTTGCTTATCGTGGGGCCGTTCCTGATCCCCATCCCGCCGCTAGAAAACACTGCGCCGGTGGAACAGCTGGCCGATCCCGATAGCCAATTTATTGAAATCAACGGCCTGCGCGTGCACTACAAGCGCTTCGGCCAAGCTCAACCTACGTTCTTCCTGCTCCACGGCTTTGGGGCCAGCACCTTCTCCTGGCGAGAAGTAACCGCTCCTTTGGCCACCTATGGCACGGTGATCGCCTACGACCGTCCGGCCTTCGGCCTCACCGAGCGTCCCCTAGAATGGCAGGGCGAAAGCCCTTACAGTCCCGAAGCTCAAGTCGCTCTGCTGATTGGGTTGGTGGACGCCTTTGGGGTTGAGAAAGCCATCTTAGTCGGCAACTCGGCCGGCGGGACGGTGGCCATACAAACCGCCCTCCAGCATCCTGATCGGGTCCAAGCCCTGATCCTGATCGCGCCGGCGGTCTACGTGGGCGGAGGCGCGCCCGGCTGGATCCGCCCATTGTTCCAAACGCCCCAGATGCGCCGTCTGGGTCTGCTCCTGGTTCGCCAAATTCAAACCCGCGGCCTCGACCTGCTCTACCAGGCATGGCACGATCCCTCACGCATCACTCCCGAGATCGTCGAAGGCTACCAAAAACCCTTGCGCGCCCCAAACTGGGATCAAGCCTTGTGGCTGCTCACCTTGTCTAGCCGCGAGAGCAACTTAGCAGAACGCTTGGACGAACTCACCTTGCCTGTCCTGGTGATCACCGGCGACGACGACCGCGTGGTCCCCACCGAGCAATCCATTCGCTTGGCCAGCGATCTACCCAATGCACAACTGAGCGTCCTGCCTCGCTGTGGTCACGTCCCGCAGGAAGAATGTCCTGAGGCCGTTCTGCAAGCCATTGCCGAATTCTTACCCACCCTCTCTGAGTAATTCCCCCTTCAAACGGCCTATGTCTGCCTCTCCTTCTCCTGAAACTGGCCGTGCTGTTTTACGTGCTCTGCTTCGCGAACGGTCCTTGCTCGGCCCCTTGCGCGTGTTGGCCAAACATCTGGGCCGCCTGTTCCAGATTCCCCTACCCAGTTTCCACCCCTACGTGGTATTTGGCCCCGAAGCAGCTCGCAAAGTGCTGGTCACCGAACGTCACAAATTGCTCTGGCGCAATCCCGACCCGGTCGCCGACTTGTTGCGTCGCGGTGTGTTGGTGGTAGATGGTGAAGAGCATGATCGTTATCGCATCTTGATGGAACCCGCACTCCATCCTGCTCGTCTTTCTGACTACACGCAAATGATGATCGAGAAAACCGATCGGGTCACCGCCCAGTGGCGCGATGGCCAGGTAGTCGACATGCTGGTCGAAGGCCGCAAGATTGCTCTGTTGATCATTCTCCAAGCCCTGTTTCGCCGCGATGCCTGGGATGACCTGCCCCACATCTGGCATCCTATCTTGAAGGCCATCGAATTCATCTCCCCGGGCCCTTGGATTTTATGGCGCACGATACCCCGCCCAGGCTACAAGCGGCCTCTCCGCGAGCTAGACCAATACCTATATTCTATGATTGCCGAGCGCCGGCAGCAGATGCAACGGGCCGGCCGCCAACCCTTTCCGCTGCTCTCTGGCGCTTCTTCGAGCGGCGACCTTCCATCGGACATGCTCCAACACCTGATCGACGCCGGCCTAGACGACGACACCATCCGCGACCAGATGCTCACCATGCTCATCGCCGGCCACGACACCTCCACCGCCCTCCTAGCCTGGACCTTTGCCCTGCTCGGCCAACATCCCGATGTCTTCTCTCGGCTGGTCAACGAAGTGCAGAATGTAGAAAAATCACCCCTGCTCGACCAAGTGATCAAAGAAGCCCTACGTTTGCATCCCCCGATTCACATCGCCAATCGCTGTGTCGTCGAGCCGATCACCTTTGAGCAGGGCACCGTGCCGGCCGGCGAACGCCTGTTCTTCTCGATCTACCTCACCCACCGCGATCCAGCAATATGGGACGACCCCGATGCCTTCCACCCCGAGCGCTTTGCCCAGGGGCGCAAGGTCCCGCCGATGAGCTTCGTACCCTTTGGCGGCGGACCACGCGCCTGCATCGGCTCGGCCTTCGGCCAGGCCGAAGCGCGCATCGTGATCGCCCACCTGCTGCGTCAATTCCACTTTGAACCGATCCAGCCCTATCGCATTCGACCTCACATGGGAGCCACCCTAGAACCACGCCCAGGCGTCTACATGCGCGTCCGGCGCCGAAACAAACCCCAATGACCTACTTCGGCTTTCTCCTTCGCTTCGTTGCGATCCCGATCCTGATCCTGCTCGCCATCACCCTGTGGGAGCTTCGCCATGGCCGGCGAGCACACAGCATGCTTTGCGCTCGCTTTATCTGGGTCGGCATCCTGGCCCACATCGTCGCGGCCGTCGTCTATACCACTCCGTGGGACAACTACCTGGTCGCCACCGGCGTCTGGTCCTACAACCCTGAGCTGGTTACTGGCATCCTGCTGGGATACGTACCCATCGAGGAGTATACCTTCTTCGTCCTAGAAACCCTGCTAGTCGGTCTGTGGTGGTGGTTCCTGGCCCGTCGGCCTCTTGCCTCCGACCCGCTCTTTCGTCCCTCCACCGCCCTGCGCCTATCGGCGCTAATCGTTCTCTTCGTCTTATGGGCGATTTCCCTGTACCTGTTCTTCTTCGGCGCTCCTTCCTGGAACTACCTCTCCATCACCCTGGCCTGGGCCTTGCCGGCCATCTTTCCCCAAGTGCTCTACGGCGCCGACCTGCTCTGGCGTCACCGCCGGCTGGTTCTTGCGTCCATCCTGGTTCCTGGTGTCTACCTTTCTCTGACGGACATCGTCGCCCTCACCCAAACCACCTGGTCCATTTCCAAAGAACAAACCACCGGCATCCTGTTCTTCGGCATTCTTCCTTTGGAAGAAATCGTGTTCTTCTTCATCACCAGCACTCTGATCACCTTTGGCATGACGCTTTCTCTCTCAGAACAAGGTCAAGCGCGCTTTCGCGCCTGGAAAGCCCGTGGTTATCGAGGGATACCATGACCGATCTAGCTGAACGTCTGAAACGGCATCGCTACATCAACCTAGAAACCTTCCGCAAAAACGGACAAGGGGGGCGCACCCCGGTCTGGTTTGTGATCGACGGAGATACACTCTGGGTGTGGACCCAGGCCAACTCGGGAAAAGTAAAGCGCATTCGCCGCAACGGAGGCGTGCGCATCGCCCCATGCACCGCTTCTGGCGAACTGCTTGGCGATTGGATGAACGCACATGCGACCGAAGAAAACACCCCAGAGGCAATGCGTGCTCTAGAGAAGCGCTTTCACGCCCGATATGGGCTGATGTTTCACTTGCTGAACTTCTTGGGAAAGCTGCGCGGCGCCCTCTACACCGGCCTACGCATTCGTCTGCAGTGAACCATCGGCGAAGATCAGGCGCAGACGCCCGGCCTGATCGTAGAACGATCGGGCCGAAAAAGGCGGATCCGCCGGCCCCAGACGCCGTACCCGCTCCAACAGCGGTTCCACATCCTCGACCAGGGGCCGGCTTGCCAGTTCCGCAAAGGGCACCCACTCTGGCGTTCCCTCGCTTCCTGCCCGCGGCTCCCCATTCGGACACGTGCCGACAAACACGTACAGCCCTACACCGATCGTCTCCTCGGCGTCCACAATCACCGTGCCAGCCAGACGCAGGTCGGCCCGCAGGCCGGTTTCCTCTTCGAGTTCCCGATAAGCCGCCGAGAGCACGTCCTCGCCGCGTTCCACGTGTCCCCCGATTCCGTTATAGCGATTGGCCCATGAGCGCTTGTGCGGTGCTCCCTTGAGCAGCAACACCTCATCTTCGCGCAACACGAAGATCAACACGCGCGGGACTAGCAAATATCGTCCGTGCACGATGCCTTGATCAGTTTGAGGCATAGATCGCTTAGGACAAAGATCGACACCCAAAGCCGGCCCGACACGGCTCCGCCATGTCACAGCCACTTCAAAGAACGCGCCCGGCCGGCCCGAGCTGGCCCCATCACCTGCTGCGGGCGCGGCTACAACAACCCTACCTTCTTCAAAGTCGACTCCAAAACATCAAAGTTGACCGGCTTGATCAACACTGTGTTGGCCCCGCCATGCAACATCCGCCGGCGCGTCTCCGGCTGATCATCCGAAGTGATCACGATCACCGGCACCGAAAGCAGGCGCGGCTCGCGCCGCAAAAAGGCCAAGATCTCACCGCCGTCTATGCCGGGCATGTTAATGTCGAGCAAAACCACCCGAGGGGTTATGATGCTTAGCAACGAGATGGCTGGGCCGGCGCCGTAGGCAACCTGCGCCGATAAACCCAACAATTCAAGCATGTTTTGTAAGGCATCTGCCGTCTGGCGGTTATCGTCAATCACCAAAGCATCAGACATGTTGATTCTCCAAGATCAAGGTGCCCATTTGACGAACATCATAGCCGGGCAGGGCCGCCACAGCCTGACGAAAGGCAGCACTGCCGACCACCTCAAACAACGGCTCCAACAGCCGGCTCTGGGCGTGCTCCATCGGGATCACCAGGTCGTAGCGCTCGTGAAAGAGCGGGATAAAATCCAAGCCCAACGCCTGCGCAGCAGCCGGAATGCCCAACCCACAATCAGCGCGCCCGGAAGCCACGGCAGCGGCTACGCCCAAGTGGGTATACTCCTCCTGATTGTAGCCCCGAATGAGAGATGGGTCTATCCCCAGTAAGTTCAAATGATAATCCAACAAGACGCGCGTCCCAGCCCCGCGCTGGCGGTTGACGAAGCGCACTTCCGGCCGAATCAGGTCATTCAGACCGTAAATGTTCTTCGGATTGCCAGGTGCTACCATCAAGCCCTGTTCCCGATGGACCAGGACCATCAAGCGCAGTGGCACGCCGGGCAAATACTGGCGCAGGGCGGCTAGGTTGTACTCGCCTGTCGCTGGGTCGAGAAGGTGCGAGCCGGCCAGATGAGCTTCGCCGCGCCGCAAGGCCACCAAGCCCCCTTGTGAGCCTACGTTAGACGAAACAAACCGTCGGTCGCGCTCGGCCAAGAACTGAGCCATCAGGTCCAGGATCACATCATGTGAACCGATGCAGAAGATCGTGCGCTCCAAGTCGTGGGGCTGGCAGAGCAGCCGCACGCGCACTTGTTGGCCGGCCTCGGCGCCCTGCACACCGCGCGGCAGAATCAACAGCCCATCAGCCCTCACCAACGAAGTGATCACCCCAGCCCCGCGCGAGAGCGGCGCAGCCAACACCTTCTCACCCACTCGGCCCACCACCACTCGCACAAAGTCATCGTCGCCGGCCGGGGAGACGATCTTACGGGTCAAGGTTGCCTCTACTTCAGGAAGCTGCCGCGGGCGACGGCCTAACCAACGGGCCAACAACGGCTCCACAAAGATCTCTACCGTGAGCGCCGCCGAAACCGGATACCCCGGCACCCCAATGATGGGCACGAGCGATGGGCCTCCATCCTCGGTCTGCGCATCGGCCGGGCGGCGGATCAAACCCAAGATCACCGGATGTCCTGGGCGAATCGCCACCCCGTGCACCAGCAGGGTGCCCAAGGCTTCCACCACACGAGCCGAAAAATCTTCGGATCCGGCCGAGGAGCCGGCGTTGAGCAGGATCAAGTCGTGTTCGCGGGCGGCCTCGCGCACCCGATCGCACAGAGCTGCAAAATCATCGGGCGTGATTGGGAAGCGCGTCGGCTCACCCCCCATCGCCTGCACCTGGGCGGCCATCACCAACGAATTGTACTCCACGATGTCGCCAGGTTTGAGCTCGCTGCCGATGGGCGCCAGTTCGGTCCCCGTGGGGAGGATGGCGACCCGGGGCCGGCGCGCCACGCGCAGGGTCGCGTGACCCGAGGCGGCGATGGCGCCCAGATCGACCGGACGGAGGAGATGCCCGGCCGGCAGGACCAGCTGCGTCGCCACGATGTCTTCCCCTAACGGTCGAACATTCGACCACGGCGGCACTGCAGCTCGAATTCGGATGAACGCCGGGTGGCGGACTTCCGAAGTCAGCCGCCCTTCGGCGTCCAGCAACTCGACGTGCTCGATAGGGATCACAGCGTTGGCCCACAAGGGAAGCGGATCGCCGGTATCCACGTAATTCGCTTGAGGGGCAGCTGGGTCCAGGCGCAGGGTGATCGGCGAGGTCGGACCGGCGCCCTCCGCATCTTCGGAGCGCACTGCAAAACCGTCCATGGCCGCAGCATGATAGTGGGGGGAGGAGATGCGCGCCCAGATCGGCTCGGCCGTCACCCGATTCAGAGCCTGCTCGTCTAGAGGAACGGTCTCGACACCGAGCACCCTCCAGAGACCGGCTTCCGCAAGGGCGCGTTGAAATCGCTCTTGTGCGGTGGAGAGGGGAATATCGTTCAGGTAAACAGACATGACAAAAATATACCATAGTGAGAGTATAATCGTCACGAACTCCTACGAAATTTATGGAGGCCTATGCTCACCTATCCTCCTGAGCCCTTCCGGATCAAGGTCATCGAACCGATCCGCCTGATCCCGCGCCAGGCGCGTGAGCGCGTGCTGCGCGAGGCCGGCTATAATATCTTTTCCCTGAAGGCCGAAGATATTTTCATCGATCTCCTGACCGACTCTGGCACTGGCGCCATGAGCCACGACCAATGGGCAGCACTGATGCGCGGCGATGAATCCTACGCCGGCGCTCGCTCCTTCCATCGCCTAAAGGAAGCGGTGGAAGACATTTTTGGCTTTCGCTATTTCGTCCCCACCCATCAGGGACGGGCAGCCGAGAATATCTTAAGCGCCGTGTTGGTCAAGCCAGGCATGTACGTGCCCAGCAACATGCACTTCGACACCACGGACGCCAACATCCGCGCCCGAGGCGGTCATCCAACCAACCTGGTGATCGACGAGGCCTTCGACCCGGCCAACCCCCATCCGTTCAAGGGAAACATGGACCTGGCCAAGCTCAAGGCGTTCATCGAGAGTGTCGGGCCGGAGCGCATCCCGTTTGGGATGATCACCGTCACCAACAATGCCGGCGGCGGGCAACCAGTCTCGATGGCCAACCTGAAGGCGGTTGCTGAAACTTATCACTCGTATGGCATTCCGTTTTTTATTGACGCTGCCCGCTACGCAGAGAATTGCTATTTCATCAAGTTGCGCGAACCAGGGTATGCCGACAAATCTACCCTGGAGATCGCTCGCGAGATGTTCTCGCTGGCCGATGGAATGTGTATGTCGGCCAAGAAGGACGCCATTGTCAACATCGGCGGGCTGCTATGTATGAACGATGAAAAGTTGTTCGAAAAGGTGAAGAACGAATTAATCTTACGCGAAGGCTTTCCCACCTATGGCGGCCTGGCCGGCCGCGACCTGGACGCCATGGCGGTGGGACTCTACGAAGGGTTAGACGAAGCCTACCTGGCCTATCGCCTGAGCCAAACCAGCTACCTGGCCGAACGGCTGAACGAGTTAGGCATTCCCACCGTTCAACCACCCGGCGGCCATGCCGTGTACGTGGATGTATTCGGCGTGTTGCCGCACATCCCCCAGAGCGAGTTTCCCGGTCAGGCGCTCACTGTGGAACTTTATCGTGAGGGAGGGATCCGTGGCTGCGAGATCGGTTCGGTGATGTTTGCCCGACCAGATCCGGATAGCGGTCAGATGATCTATCCGAAATTGGAGCTGGTGCGCTTGGCCATCCCACGCCGAACCTATACTCAGAGCCACCTGGATTATGTGACAGAGACCCTGGCGCAGATCAAAGAACGGGCCAGTGAGATTCGCGGTTATCGCTTTGTTTATGCGCCGGAGTTGCTGCGCCACTTCACGGCCCGCTTTGAACCGCTATGAGATGTTCGGGTGTTCTGACAATGAGAATGTTTAGCGTTTCTGGATAATGGACGATGAACAAGATTTATCAATCTTTGGCCGAAGTTGAAGCCAAACAAGAAACGGCAGCGTTGTGCACGGTGATCAAAAGCGAAGGTTCCACGCCGCGCCATGTGGGCAGCAAGATGCTGGTCTATCCCGATGGGCGCTTCGTGGGAACGGTCGGCGGCGGGGAGCTAGAATATCGGGTGATTAACGAAGCCCGCCAAGCCATGCTGGATGGCCGGCCGCGCTTGTTACACTACAACATGTCCGATCCTTCACGCGGCGACCCGGGCGTGTGCGGCGGACAATTGGAGATTTTTGTGGAACCGATCCTTCCCCCTCCCACTGTTCTCGTGATCGGCATGGGTCATGTGGGCAAAGCGGTAGCGCATCTAGCCAAGTGGCTGGGCTTCCGAGTGGCAGTAAGCGACGATCGTCCCGAGTTCTGCACACCGGAAAATGTCCCCGAAGCCGATGCCTACTATCCGGTCCCGATGGCCGAGTTGCCCAAGCATGCCCCCATCAACCATCAGACCTACCTGGTGCTCACTACGCGCGGGGCGAACGTGGATATAGCCGGCTTGGCGTCCCTGCTAGATACCCAGGCAGCCTACATCGGCGTGATCGGCTCCAAACGCCGCTGGCTGCAAACCGCCAAAGCGCTGAAGAGCCAGGGCGTGCCAGAAGAAAAGCTGGCCCGCGTCCACTCCCCGATTGGAATCGAATTGCAAGCCGAAACCCCAGAAGAGATTGCCGTCAGCATCCTAGCCGAAATCCTGATGATCCGCAATCGCAGCACCGGAAAGATGATGAGCGAAAAAGTCCGATTGGAATAGACGAGTGCTTCCTCACGAAAGGCAGGCCATGCCACCGGTCGAGATCAATGTTGACGCTTTGTACAATGCCCTGATCGACGAAATCGCCAAAGCGCTCAACGTGCCCCGAACCAAGGGTGTGATGAGCATGTTGCACGCCTTGTTCGGCCGGGCCGCCCGACGCTTCGTCGAACTGAGCGCCCAGCTGGACCGAATGGTCGCTCAATCTGGATCGGCGGCTGCGGCTCGATGGGCCCTGCAATACTTTGTCAAAGGACACACTGCACGCGGCGCGGAGAACATCCCCGACCAGGGGCCGTTGGTGATCGCAGCCAATCACCCGGCCTCGGTGGACTCGCTGGTGATCTCGGCCTATGTGGAACGTCCTGACTATAAGATCATCATCGGCGACATTCCCTTCTTTCAGAATCTGCCCAACCTCAGCCGGCACGCCATCTTTGCTGCTCACCCTCGCCATCTCCACAAGCGAATGCTGGTGATCCGTGAGAGCATTCGTCATCTGCAGCACGGTGGTGCGTTGCTGATCTTTCCGCGCGGAGGCATTGAAGCCGACCCGGAGTTCATGTCTGACGCCGACTCGGAATTCAACCGCTGGTCGCGCAGCCTGGAGATCTTTCTCAAACACGTTCCCCAGACACAGGTTCTGGTCACCATGGTCAGTGGGGTGATCCATCCTAAAGCCATGAAACATCCTCTCACCTGGTTTCGTCGCGCCCGACCTGACCGCCAACGATTGGCATTCATCTACCAGATGATGCGCCAGATTTTGAGTGGACGAGAGCTGTTCGGGCTGATGCCGCGCGTCACCTTCGGCGAACTTCTCGAAGGTCCATCGGCTTGCTCGTTGGTCGCCGTTCACGCCGCCGCCCAACGCACGTTGGCCCATCACATGTCCTGGAAGGCCGAAATCAGAAACGACTCATAGTTGAAGGATATCAGGCGCGCCGCTAGCCGGCCCCAGATGCGCCTTGGGCTTCGAACGTCTCCTCGCGCTGGCTCCCCACTCCTAAGCGATACAGCGCAAAGCCGTGGCGCTCCCACTCCCGGCCGGCCCAACCGTTGACCGTATCGATCAGGACGGTGGCCGGCGTGAGCGGGCGCAACCTCTCAGGCGTCAGCGCCTGCAAGGAGGCATGACGCACCAGTAGCAGGATCGCTTCAGCATCCTGCACGGCCTGTCTCAGTTCGGGCACGCACGGCAGATCGGGCAGGCCCTCGGGCTTGAACGGTTCAAAGGCTTTGATCTGTGCCCCTTCACGCAACAAGCGACGGGCGACCTCCACGGCCGGGCTCTCCCGCAGATCGTCGACGTCGGGTTTGTATGCCAGCCCCAACACGGCGATCCGTCGGCCGGCCAAGGCAGGACCTAACACCCGCTTCACCAGTTCCAGCACGAAGTGGGGTTGCCCATCGTTGACCTGACGCGCCTGACGGATCAATAGCGCGAGATCGGGCGCCGCCTCCACGAAGAACCACGGATCCACGCTGATGCAATGTCCGCCTACGCCTGGGCCGGGGGAAAGGATCTTGACCCGCGGATGCAAATTAGCGATCGAAATCGCCTCCCACACGTCCACCCCGAATCGTTCGGCTAGCCGAGCGAACTCGTTGGCAATGGCGATGTTGACATCGCGGTAGGTGTTTTCCATCAACTTCACCATCTCAGCCGTGGTAGCGTCGGTGAGGACGATCTGGCCCTTGACGAACACCGAATACAGATTGCGGCCGGCCTGGGCCGATTCAGGATTCACACCCCCGATCACTCGCGGGTTCTCGATCAGCTCCTGCAAGATCCGCCCCGGCAAAACCCGCTCTGGCGAATACGCCAGATATACATCGCGACCCACCTTGAGCCCCGACCGTTCCAAAATCGGGCGCACCACGTCCACCGTGGTGCGCGGCGGCGAGGTGGATTCCAGGATGACCAAGTTGCCCTTTCGCAAATAGGGCACAATCGCTTCTGCGGCCGCAATCACCGCCCGCAGATCGGCCTTCTTGAACCGAATCCCGTTCACCTCCCCATACTCATCTTCATAAAATGGGGTCGGGACGGCAATGATAAAGGCATCAGCCAGCGCCGGCTGTTCAGAAAAGGTCAATCGCCCGGTCTCCAATGCCGCCCGAAACGCTTTGCGCAGACCGGGTTCTTGGATGTGAATCTCGCCGTTGCGCAAGGTATCCAAGATCGAATGATTGATGTCCACACCCAGCACGCGCAAACCATATGCCGCAAAAGTGGTGGCGGTGGGCAAACCGATGTACCCAAGACCAATGACACAGACGGTTTGGAAATTCAATCTAGTCTCCTTCGTCACCCTCTTCCCAGCGCTGCTACAGCGTAGGAAAGGGAAATCTTGCCTATTATACAACCTTTAACAAGCATATAAGAGGAAAGGTGTTGTATAATAAACAAGGGAATGGACATTTTGATCGATCCGACGCTCGCTTATCTGCTGATAATGGGGGCTAGCCTGTTTGTCCTGCTAGCGCTGCTCACGACGGGGACGGGCATCTTTGAAATCAGCGCCTTGTTTTGTTTGATCCTGGCCGGCTATGCTGTCACGCAGTTGGACATCAACCTGTGGTCGCTGCTCCTTATCCTGCTGAGCGTTATCCCGTTTCTCCATGCCATGCGCCGGCCCAAGCGCTACGCCGCTTTGGCAATCTCCTTGCTGGGCATTATCGTCGGATCAGCGTACCTGTTTCAAGATCAGAAAGGAGGGCCGGCCGTCAATCCAATTGTTGCCACCTTGACATCCATCCTCTACGCCGCTTTGGTCTGGAGCGCTGTCCAGAAAACCCTACAGGCCCATCAAGCGCCACCCGTTCACAACCTGGACATACTCATCGGTCAGATCGGCGAAGCCAAGACCCAAATCAATCAGCGCGAAGGATCGGTCCAAGTGGCCGGCGAGCTGTGGAGCGCGCGTTGTACGGGAGAGACACCCATCCCGATAGGATATGCCGTCCGGGTCATCGGCCGAGAAGGGTTCGTTCTGGAAGTAGAAGCCCTATCGTTGCCATCACAGTCGTAACCGACACATCTCACCTTCAAAAAGGAGAATAACTTATGGAAAGCATAATCTACCTACTTTGCTTTATCCTAATCATTGGTGCTGCCGTCTTCGTCTTCCTGGCCAATGCCATCCGCATCGTGCCAGAATACCAGCGACTGGTCGTCTTCCGCCTCGGACGATGCATCGGCACCCGTGGACCGGGCCTGGTGTTGCTGATCCCCATCATCGATCGCGCCGTCAAAGTAGACTTGCGCGAACAGATACGCGAAATCCCCCATCAGACGGCCATCACCAAAGACAACGCCAGCATCTCGGTGGACTTTATTTGGTACTACAAAGTGCTCGACCCGACCGAGTCCGTCCTACAAGTGGGCAACTTTGAAGCTGCCGCCCAAGGCATGGCTACCACCACTCTGCGCGCAGTAATCGGCGGCATCCTGCTGGACGACGTGCTCTCCGAACGAGAACACATCAACTCCATGCTCCGCACTCGTCTAGACGAAGTCACCGAGCGCTGGGGTGTGAAAGTCACCAACGTTGAAATCCGCGAGATCATCCCGCCGCGCGAGATCCAGGAGTCGATGAACCGCCAGATGTCGGCCGAGCGCATCCGCCGCGCCGTGGTGACCGAATCGCTGGGCACCCGCGAAGCGGCCATCAACGTGGCCGAGGGCGAGAAACAGGCGGCCATTTTGAAGGCCGAGGGCCAAAAGCAAGCCGCCATCTTGCAAGCCGAAGGCGAGCAACAAGCTCAAATCCTGCGCGCCGAAGGCTACTCGATCGCCCTGGAGAAGATCTTCAGCGCCGCTCGACAGGTCGACCAGAACACCATGACCTTGCAATACTTCGAAGCCCTCAAGGCACTGGGGGCCGGCCCCGCTACCAAATACATCTTCCCCTTGGAATTCACCAGCCTGATCGAGCGTTTCACCAAACAGTCATAACGACAGCTGCCCACTAACAGGGTACAATAAAAGCCTCCCTGTGTGGGAGGCTTTCTGCTCTGTAGATGACAACCAGCAAAATTTCCTTGACCTCCCTAGAGATTCAGCCGGCCTCCCTATTGGACTTGGGCTCCGTGCACCAGATCGAGCAAGTATGCTTCGGACAAGACAGTTGGCCATTGCCGGACCTGATCGCCGTATTAACCCTCCCCAACGTCGTGCGCCTGAAAGCGGTGATCGACGGGCGCATAGTGGGTTTTGTGGCTGGCGACCAGCGCGGCAAAACCGATATCGGCTGGATCGCCACCCTGGCCGTCCTGCCAGCCTACCAACGACAGGGGATCGGCCGCGCCCTGCTCAACGCCTGCGAGGAGAAACTCCGCTCCCCGCGCATCCGTCTGTGCGTCCGCACCGACAACCTGATCGCCATCCATCTCTACCACCAGGAAGGCTACCGAACCATTGACCTATGGCCGAACTACTACAAAGACGGCGCTTCTGCTCTAGTTCTGGAGAAGATCCGACCCTAGATTCACCTGAACGCACCGCCTCGCAATCAGACACGGCCCCGCTTCGGCCGCCTGTCTGGGTGGATACCCCTGCCGCTTTACATGATCTCATCCAAGACCTATCGCGGCAGACCCGCCTAGGGGTAGACACCGAGTCGAACTCGCTCTATGCCTACCGAGAACGAGTTTGCCTGATCCAATTCTCCACCCCTGAAACCGACTACCTGGTGGATCCCTTGGCCTTGGATGACCTCTCCCCCTTAGGGGTCATCTTCGCCGACCCAAACATCGAAAAAGTCTTCCATGCTGTAGAATACGATCTGCTCTGTTTGCGCCGCGATTTTCACTTCACCTTTGCCAACGTCTTCGATACCATGCACGCTGCGCGCGTGCTCGGCTACCCCAAAGTGGGGTTCGATGCCTTGCTCAAGTGCTTCTTCAACCTCCACCTCGACAAACGCTTCCAAAAAGCCAATTGGGGAAAGCGCCCCCTCCCTGCCCACTTGCAAAAGTACGCCCAGCTAGACACCCACTACCTGCCCCGGCTGCATGATCACTTGTATCGAGAACTTGCAGCTTCTGGGCGCCTCACCCTGGCTCAAGAAGACTTTTGTCGCGCCTGCCACGAATCGATACCCCTTTCCCAAGAACTCGACCCGCAGGAACCGTGGAAACGATTTGCCCAACACCGCGACCTCACCCTGCGGGACCTCACCATCCTGCGCGAACTACTCGCCCTGCGCGAACAGATCGCTGCCCACCTCGACCGCCCGCCCTTCAAGGTAATCGGCGACGACAAGCTAATTGCCATCGCCCGATCGCAACCCCGCTCGAAAGAAGAACTGGCCGGCCTCGGCCTGAGCAAACCGCAAATCGCGCGCTGGGGTTCCGTCCTTCTTGAGGCCGTTGCCCAAGGACAACAGGCCCCCCTCGTCGAACGCCGATCCTCCCCACCTCCCAAAGAGATCATCCTCCGACGATTAGAAGCCCTCAAAACCTGGCGCAAACAGGTCGCCCAAGAGATGGGTGTAGCGTCCGACATTGTCTTGCCGCGTTCCTATCTGATGCCCCTAGCGATCCACGGCCCACAGGCCCTAACTTCTGTCCTGGCCGATTCCCCCACTCGCCTAGAGCGCTTTGGCCATCGAATCCTGCACATCCTAGAAGTGTGAACCATGCAAATCGGTTTCTATGGCGCAGCCCAAACCGTGACCGGCTCACAGCACCTGATCGAATGCAATGGCGCTCGCCTGTTGCTCGATTGCGGCCTCTACCAGGGCAAGCGCGCCGAGGCCCTGTTCCGCAATCGCCACTTCCCGTTCGACCCGCGTTCCATCCACGCCGTGCTGCTCTCTCACGCCCACATTGATCACTGCGGCAACCTGCCGACGCTGGTCAAACAAGGCTTCTCTGGCCCGATCTACGCCACCAAACCCACTGCTGAACTAACGGACCTGATGGTGCGTGACTCAGCACACATCCAAGAAGCCGATGCCGCCTATGTGAACAAAAAGCGCCTAGCCCACGGCGAACCGCTGGTCGAACCGCTCTACACCCAAGAAGAAGCCGCCGCCGTGGCCGACCATCTGGCGCCCATCCCCTACGAACAACCCTTTGAATCCATCCCTGGCGTTACAGCCCGTTTCGTAGAGGCCGGCCACATCCTTGGCTCAGCGGCGATCGCCCTTACCCTGAGCGAGCGCGGCCGCACCGTGCGCCTCTGGTTCTCAGGCGACATCGGGCGCTATGGCCTGCCGCTGCTGCGCGATCCGATCCTACCTGAAGAGACCGACTACCTGGTGATGGAATGCACCTACGGCGACAAGCCCCATCGCGGCCCACAACTGGCCTACGAAGAGTTCCGTGAGACCGTCCGGCGCACAGCCGAGCGTGGCGGAAAAGTGATCATCCCAGCCTTTGCCGTAGGACGTACCCAAGAATTGGTCTACTGGCTAAGCCAGATGATCTCCGAGGGCAGCGTTCCTCCGTTGCCGGTGTACGTGGATAGCCCTCTGGCCGTCAACGCCTCAGAGATCTTCAAACGGCACGCCGAAGTATTGGACGAAGAGACGCGACGCTTTGTCCAAGAGAATCGCCACCCGGCTTTGGATTTCCCCCTGCTCACCTACATCCGCTCCGTAGAGCAATCCAAAGCGCTCAACGATCGCCGCGAGCCGATGGTGATCATCTCGGCCTCTGGCATGGCCGAAACCGGTCGCATCTTGCACCATCTGAAGAACAACATCGAAGACCCGCGCAATACTATCTGCATCGTGTCTTGGCAAGCGCCTAACACGCTAGGACGACGCTTGGCCGATCGAGAGCCTCGGGTCAAGATCTTCGGCGAACCGTATGAGGTCCGCGCCGAAGTGGTCACCATCAACGGGCTTTCTGGCCACGCTGGTCAAGACCTGCTGATGCACTACGCCCTGGCCGGCAACGGCCGCAAGCGCAAGCTGTTCTTAGTGCATGGCGAAGAAAAAGCGGCCTCTATCCTGCGCGGCAAATTGCACGATATCGGCATCTATCAGGTAGAATACCCCGCCCTGGCCACCCGCGTGGAACTGTAGACGAACAGCGCAGACGTGATATAATCTACCCGCTTGCGCATGCCCAATCTGCGCAGACCGCTCCTTGGAGAGGTGCCAGAGTGGTTGATTGGGACGGTCTCGAAAACCGTTGTGGGCCTTGTGTCCACCGAGGGTTCGAATCCCTCCCTCTCCGCTCTTTTTATTTTTGCCGCCCTACCTTCCCAGCTAGGCATGCTCTTCTGCCCGTCTTCCCACGCGCCCAACCCCTACCCCGCACGATCCCTCCATTCCCTGGCTTGTTCAACCCGATCTTCCCCGCCTTGTTGGATCTATGTCCACCCCCCGAAAGCTGAAAATCCTATCTGTCGTGGGAACCCGCCCAGAAGCGGTGAAAATGGCGCCTGTCATCCGTCGTCTGGCGCAGACGGAGCAAGTCGAGTCGCGGGTGTGCGTTACGGCACAGCACCGCCAGATGTTGGACCAGGTTTTGGCCCTGTTCGCCATCCGACCGGACTATGACCTGAACTTGATGCGCGAAGACCAATCGCTGGCTGAAGTGAGCGCCGCCATCTTCACCCACCTGGACCCGATCTTGGTGGACTTTTGCCCGGACTGGGTGCTGGCTCAAGGGGATACGACCACCGTGGCCATCACTGCGCTCCTAGCCTACTACCGTCGCACTCGATTCGGACACGTGGAGGCCGGCCTGCGCACCGGCGACAAGTGGCAACCCTTTCCCGAGGAGATCAACCGCCGCGTGGCCGGTGTCATCGCCGATCTGCATTTCGCCCCCACTGAATGGGCACAGAACAACCTGCTGCGCGAAGGCATTCCATCCGCCCGGATTCGGGTGACCGGCAACCCAGGGATCGACGCCCTGCAAGTGATAGCAGCCCAACCCGAACCGCCAGAAGTGACCCACTGGCGAGAGACGCTGCAGCTTGACCGACGGGCGTTGATCCTGGTCACTGCCCACCGCCGCGAAAACTTCGGCCGGCCCCTGGAGCGCATCTGCCAGGCCTTGCGTCAGTTGGCCGAACGCGAGGACGTGGAGATCCTCTATCCGGTACATCTCAACCCCAACGTCCAGGAAGCAGTGCGCCGCCTGCTGGAAGGCGTGCCCCATATCACCTTGGTGCCCCCGTTGGACTATTTGCCCGTGGTGCACCTGATGAAACACGCTCGCCTGATCCTCACCGACTCGGGTGGCATCCAAGAAGAGGCCCCGGCGTTTGGAGTGCCGGTTCTGGTGCTGCGCGAGGTGACCGAACGCCCAGAGGGGATCGCTGCCGGTGTGGCCCGGCTGATCGGCACGGAAACCGAGCGTATCGTCCACGAGACGAGCCGCCTGTTGGACGATCTAACCACCTATAGGCATATGGCTCAGGCCAGCAATCCCTACGGCGATGGCCACGCCGCCGAGCGCATCGTCCAGGCACTGCTGGAGCAAAGCTAGCGTTAGCGTTTTTGTAATTAAGAAGTCTTGCAAGATTGAGTATAATCATAAGCGTGAAACGCACTCTCGGAGTTCTGTGGTTCCTATTCCTGTTGCTGAGAGTCGGGACACCTGTTGCCGCACAGACAGGGAGCGAATACTTCGAACAGACAGGACATTACGTTACGGGAGAGTTCCTGGCCTACTATCGAAGCGTTCCTAACGCGGAATTGGTGTTCGGATACCCGATCACCGAGGCCTTTTCGAAAGATGGCCGGCTGATTCAATATTTCCAGCGCGCCCGCTTTGAACTGCATCCTGATCAGCCTCCTGGCCAACGGGTGAAACGTACACCGTTGGGCACGCTGCTGTATAAGCGCAGTGAACAGTTGAACATCTTCAACCCCTTTGCATGTCGTTACTTCCCGAAGACGGGGTTCTCGGTATGTTTTGCGTTTCTCGATTTCTATAAGAAAAACGGCGGCGAGGAGCGCTTTGGCTTGCCGATCTCGCCGTTTGAATTCCATGATGGGCTGATCGTGCAATACTTTGAGTATGCCCGTTTCGAGTGGAAACCGTTTATGCCCGAGGGCCAGCGAGTGGTGTTGACCGACCTTGGAACCCAGTACTTCTACGAGCAAAAGGAAGATTTGCTGTTGCTTCAGCCGGCCCCGAGCGACCGAAGCTTCCGACCGGTGAAGATCTTCGTGCGAGCCTTTGTCTGGAAAGCGGTGACTTTGGCCAGCGATAGCCAATTGGTGTACGTCATCGTCCAGGATCAAAATCAACAGCCGGTCAAGGACGCTCAAGGGACGGCTATCGCCCGCTGGCCCGATGGGACGACTTCTAGCAACTCGTTCACGACCAACTCCAGCGGCGTGGGAATTCTCTCGTTTACCTTCAAAGACCAACCATATGGGCAAACGGTGATCATCGAGATCCTGGTCACCAAGGATGGGGTGAGCGCTAGAACTTCAACTTCTTTCCGGATTTGGTATTGATCGAGATGGGGGCTGTCTTCGGCCATCGCCAGCGGCTACGACACAGCATCGGAGGCAGGCGGTGTTTTTTTGTTGGCCTCTTGCCCACGCACGCTAGGCTTTGACTGCAAACACCGGCCCTTCTTCGCAGACCAAGGCCGGCCGGTCAGGGAGCATCTCTACAGCACAGACACCACACGACGCTAAGGCAGCACACGGCATGGCCGTGCGGATCAACACCTGAACCCACTCGGGCAACGCCAAGCCACTCTGAAACAAGGCTGTTCGCTGGGCATACCAACCGGCACGAGAAATGGCCAGCGCTAGATAATCCGCCCAATGACAGACCTCTTCCAACGTCGCTAGGGGACGGATCTCCACCTCCGTCGGCAGGTCTACAGGTGGGTCCTGGCACAACAGGCATACGGCGGCTCCCTGCTCGAAGGCCTGCGGCAGCAGGCCCAGTAGGTAGGCCGGGCTTAAATCAACAGCTGCCAAGGCCACTCGGCGCGCTCCAGGCGGCAGGGAAAAGCCATGCCCCAACGGGCCTCGCAGAGCGAGCAAACGGCCCGGAAACCAGGCAGATGGCAGCGGGGGCGCAACAAGAAGACCCTCGGGGGAGATGCCGGCTGGGAACAGCGCGACCGCTATGGGGTCGTCGGAATCCGGATCGTAGGCCAGCAGATATTGCCCGGGAGCAGGGATCAGGTTGGGGGGGACAATCAGGCGCGCAGCGGCACGGCGTTCATCCCAAAATCGTTCAACAATGCGGCCGAAAATCATGTCTTTCATTCTCGCTCGAAAAGCACGAGAGGGCAAGCGTACAGTATAATACCTAATACTCTCAGATTCGGAGGAGCGCATGAACATCGCTTCGTTCTTTCAAGCAATTGCCGGTTTTGCATGGCTATTCTTCTTGATCCTGGTGGCAGTGATCCTCACGCGTTCGGCGCGACGCCAGCCGACGCGTAGCTTGACGACCGGCGCTATCGCCTTGGTGATCTTTGCCTTGTTGAGCACCGTGCTGGGCATGGGATTGGTATTTATCGAGCCGTATGAGATGGGTGTGGTGGTCTCGATCTTAGCACCGGGAGGCATGCGGGCCGAACCGCTCATGCCAGGATTGCATTGGATTGTGCCGTTTGTGGAGCGCGTGGAGCGATATCCGATCGCCATCCAGACGTTTACGATGTCGCGCGGCACAGTTGGCGATAACGTCGGCGATTTCTCGGTAGAAGCCCGCACCTCAGACGGTCAACGGATTTTTGTGGATTCGTCGGTGATCTATCGCTTGGACCCGGCGTTGATCTTGGACGTGCATCGCAAATGGCAACGACGCTATCAGGAAGACCTGATCGTGCCCCAGGCGCGCGGGATCATCCGCGATGCGGTCTCGCAATATCGGGTGGATGAGGTGCTGAGCACCAAGCGCTTCGATATGACTTCGCGCATTAGCAATGAATTGCAGCGCGTGCTGTCGGAAAATGGGTTGATCTTGGTGGATTTCGTGCTGCGCGATATTACCTTCACGGAGGAATACGCCCAGTCCATCGAACAAAAGCAGATTGCCGAGCAACAGGCGCTGCAGGCCAAGTTCGTGGTGGAACAGAAAAAGCAGGAAGCCGAACAAGCACGGCAGATCGCTCAGGGACAGGCCGACGCTATAGTGATCAAGGCCCGCGGCGAGGCCGAAGCACGCTTGCTCCAGGCCGAGGCCGAAGCCAAAGCCAATCAACTGCTGGCAGCCTCGCTGGCCGGCCGGCCCGAACTGCTCACCTATCTCTACATCAGCCGTTTGGCGCCGAACATCCAGGTGATGCTGCTGCCGAGCAACACGCCGTTTGTCTTCCCCTTGCCCGCCCTAACGCCCACGCCAACGCCGGCCCCTACACCTTAGGAGGCAGATTCGATGAAGGTATCCGCCCCCTCTGGGCGAGAGATTCGCCTGACCACCTTGAGCAGTTGTGCCGGCTGAGCATCGAAATTAGGCGCAGAAGCGCTGGCGCAGGTTCTGCGCCCAATGCAAGCCCTGTTCCGACCGGCCGATTTCCCCGATCTGCTGATCGGGTTGGAAAGCCCCGACGATGCTGCCGTCTGGCGGTTGGATGAGGCGCGCGCCTTGGTGGTGACCACGGATTTCTTCACGCCAGTGGTAGATGATCCATATGACTACGGCGCGATCGCTGCCGCCAACAGTTTGTCGGACGTGTATGCTATGGGCGGGCGTCCTTTCCTAGCGCTCAACGTGGCTGCATTGCCCGATCATCTGCCGCCGGAGATCACGAGCGACATTCTGCGCGGCGGCGCCGAAAAGGCACGCGAGGCCGGCGTGGTGATCGCCGGCGGACATACGGTGAAGGACAAGGAACCGAAGTATGGATTGGTGGTGGTGGGTTTTGTGGACCCCCAACGTATCTTGAGCAAGAGCGGGCTGCAACCAGACAATCGCTTGGTGCTGACCAAGCCGCTGGGGTTCGGCGTGGTCACAACCGCCCTGAAGCGCGGGCAGGCCGACCCGAACGATGTAGCCGAGGTAACGGCCTGGATGATCCGCCTGAATAAGACCGCGTCTGAGCTGGCCGTGGAGATGGGCTTGCGAGCGGCCACCGATATTACCGGCTACGGCTTGATCGGTCACGCGTGGGAGATGGCTGATGCGTCACGAGTTTCCCTGCATATCGAGTATGATCGTCTGCCGTTTGCCGGCCAGGCACATCGCTATGCCGAGATGGGCATTTTTCCGGGCGGGGCTTTTGATAATCAGGCATACTATCGCCCATTCGTCACCATCCGCCGGCCGCTGAACGAAGCAGAAGAATTGCTGCTCTTCGATCCCCAGACCAGCGGCGGCTTGCTGCTAGGCGTGCCGCCCGAACGGCTACCGGCCTTGCAGGAGCGCGCTCAACAGTGTGGCCAGCCGCTGTGGGTGATCGGCACAGTCAGCGAGGGACGTGGCATTAAAATTCTCTAGGAGAACGTACGGGATAAAAGCGCTCGGCTTGAAACCGCCGGCAAAAACGGATAGTCACGAGATGAAGGTGATATGGAAGAACTTCCGACAGCTATAAACCTACGGAGCGGCCTGATCGCTATTGGCATCCTGCTATTGTTAAGCGGTATCCTGTCTATGGCAGAGACAGCGCTCGTCTCCGTTCGTAAAGCCCGTTTACAACACCGAAGCAATCAGGGGGACACCGGAGCTGCCACTGCCTTGAAACTCATCGAGGAACCCAACCGCTTCCTATCAGTGATCCAGATCGGGATCACGTTGATTGATTTGCTGATCGGCGCCCTCAGCGGTGCAACGCTGGGCGTGTGGATCGATGGACAACTTGGTCGCCTCCCCGCCCTGGCGCCCTATAGCACCATTGTCGGCATTGTGGTCGGCGTCTTGCCGATCACCTATCTCTCGCTAGTGCTGGGGGAACTGGTGCCCAAGCGCCTGGCTATGCGCTCGCCCGAACAGATCGCTTCGTGGGTGGCCAAGCCGATGCTCTTCCTCTCCCGATTGTTTGCGCCCTTGGTACACACCCTGAGTTTCTCGACCGAGAGTATCCTACGCTTGTTAGGAGCGCATCCCATCCAAGAACCGCCGGTGACCGAGGAAGAATTGCAAGTGCTGATCGACCAAGGCACCCAGGCCGGCATCTTCGAAGAAACCGAACAGGACATGATCGAAGGGGTGTTCAGCATCGGCGATCAACGCGTGTACTCGTTGATGACGCCCCGCACCGAGATCGTCTGGCTCGACGTGCACGACACGATAGACGAGATTCGCGAGAAGATCGCCAATTCACCTTATTCCCGCTTTCCAGTGCGCGATGAATCGCTCGATAATGTGATCGGCATCGTTCGCGCCCGCGATCTGTTGATTGCGGCGCTCTCCGGCCAGCCGATCGACTTGCGTCAACACTTGCACCCCGCAGTGTACATCCCTGAGACCGCTCTGGCCTCCAAGGCCTTGGAGATGTTCAAAGGCGGCAAAGCCGAACTGCTGTTGGTGGTAGACGAATTTGGCGCCGTGCAGGGCTTGCTTACCTTGACCGACATCCTCTCCGAGATTGTAGAAGGCATCGGTAGCGACGGACCCCAAGCCACGCAACGCCAAGATGGCTCCTGGCTATTGGATGGCATGTTGCCGGTGGATGACTTCAAGGAAATTTTCCGCCTGAGCGAATTGCCTGAAGAGGAAAATTACGAAACCTTGGGCGGGTTTGTGATGTTCTCGTTGGGGCGTGTCCCGCAACCGTCCGATCACTTCGAGTGGAATGGCTTGCGTTTCGAAGTGGTGGATATGGACGCCCGTCGTGTGGACAAAGTGTTGGTCACTGCCGTCGGCAGACCCACGAACACAGATTCATCCAAGTAGGCCCAATGAGCGCCTATGTAATCGTGGATATTGAGGTGCTGGCTCCCGAAGAGTATCAAGACTACATCGCCGCTGCGCCAGCAACAGCGGCCCTAGGTGGTGGCTGCTATTTGGCCTGCAGCAGCGCCACCGAGACGTTGGAGGGCAATTGGCATGCCAAACGTCTGGTGATCTTGGAATTTCTATCGGCGGAACAGGCCAAAGCTTGGCTGAACTTGCCCGAATATGCGGGGAGTGTGGCTCCGTAGGGCAACCAGCACGTTCGATGTTATAATCGCACTTTGTATGAGTCCGGAAACCGAATCGAAAAAGACCAAACTCTGCCCAACGTGCGGCACGCGCCTGAGCGAGAGCGCCACCCGCTGCCTGGTGTGCAGAACCGATCTAACCTCCGGGCCGGCGCAGCCGGCCCTGGAGGGCGAACCCTCCGCCCGACCGTTGCAGGCGGTGCGCATGCCCAGCATCACGCTGAGCCTGCCGGCAGCCTTGGCGATCCTGCTCATCACCCTGCTATTCGGGGCCGGCGTGGTGTTCGGCGTGCTGCGCGCCACCAACCGAGTGGTAGACCCTACGCCCCAGCCCACGCCCTCGCTCACCCCCACCATCACTCCCACGCCCACCGAAACCGGTACCCCGACCCCCACGGCTACGGCCACCGAGCTGCCGCCCTTCGACTACACCGTTGCCCCGGGCGACGTATGCAGCAGCATTGCCTACACGTTCAACATCTCCGTACAAAGCATCATTATCCTGAACAATCTGGATGTGAACTGTACCCTGCGCGTGGGTCAGGTGCTGAAGATCCCCTATCCCACAGCGACGCCTCTGCCTCCGCCCACCCGCACCCTGGAGCCGGCCGAGGCCACCCGAGCCGCCTGCCTCACCGCCCGCTATACCGTGCAAGCCAATGACACCCTCTCCAGCATTGCAGCCAACTACAATGTGCCCATGGAGGCCATTCGTGTCTACAACAATCTGCCCACCGACACGGTCCTGCTGGGAACCACCCTGATCATCCCTCTCTGCGAACGCCTGCCTGCTCCGGGTCAACCCACGCCGACGCCTACCCCGCCGCCTCCCTATCCAGCCCCTAGCCTGCTCTTGCCGGTCGATGGCGCCGCCTTCACCCTGGCACACGATATTGTCACTCTGCAATGGGCTTCGCTGGGGACATTGCGCGAGGGCGAGTTCTACCAGGTGATCGTGGAAGATGTCACCGCCGGCGAGGGACGCCGCATCGTGGACTATGTGACCGACACCAAATACATCGTCCCCACCTCCTTTCGACCCAACGATAACGTGGCTCACGTCATCCGCTGGTGGGTGACGCCAGTGCGCCGGGTGGGCACAGACGATGAGGGACAGCCGATCTACGTCCCAGCCGGCGCCTCGAGCGATAAGCGCGTCTTCACCTGGACTGGAGCGGCGACCGGCCCCTGATCACCCCCTTGGCAGGCGCTCAACGAGATATAAAACCCCTAGCTCCCAGAGGCAGAAATGCCTGGAGCCGGTGGTTGGTTTGTGAGCAGCGCTGGTTTAGAGCAGGGTGGGATCCAGGGTCGGCTCTAGCGGAACGCGTTCCTTCCAGTAGTCGAAGATCTCAATCTGGCCGGCTTCTTCGGCGCGTTTGCGCAGGTCGTCTAGCCATTCCTGGAAGCGGCGCTGTTTGGCCTGCTCGAATTGCTCTGCCGTGAGCGGACGATTCTGATCATGGCCGATCACCTGGATGATGTGCCAGCCAAACTCGGTCTGCACCGGCTCGCCGATCTCGCCGGGCGTCTGACGGAAGGCCGCCTCCTCAAACGGCGCCACCATCTGGCCGCGGCCAAACCAACCCAGATCGCCGCCGCGATCTTTGGTGGCTGTATCGATCGAGAATTCAGCAGCCAGGGCGGCAAAATCTTCGCCGTTGAGCAAGCGCTCGCGCATCGTTTTGGCCGTCTCCTCGTCACTGACCAAGATGTGCCGCGCCCAGACCTGCTCTTCAAAAGGCTGCATGTCAAGCGTGACGTATTCAAATAGTTTGGTGCGCAACCCCTCGAGATAGACCAGGTAGCGATAATCGGCCTCGCTGAACCCCAGCTCGGCGAACCGCTTGAGCGTTTCGGCCAAACTGGCTTCAAAACCCTCTTTGGTCACCGGCGTTGCAGTTGGGAAGGGGGTGGAGGTGGGGGCCGGCGTGGGCGTCTCGATCGGGGGAGGGGTGGGCGTGGCTGTGGCATCCGGGCTCGGGGTCGAGGTAGGAGAGGCGGTCGGCGTAAAGGTGGCCGTGGGAGTCGGGGTGAGGGTGACGATCGCCGCTTGTTCCGGCGAGATGGTGGGCAGGATCACCTCGGTCGGGGTGATGGTCGGCGTCGGCGTCCCGTTCGGATAGTACTCAAAGAGGGCCTGTAGACGTTCCTGAATCTCTTCGTCGGCGACGACGATGCCCAACTTTTCGGCTTCTTGGGCCATCAAGCGCTCCAAGATCATGGCATCCAACACATCTTGCCCAATCTGCTGAGCGCCAAATTCCGATAGTGCAAACTGCAGTTGTTGCAACTGGCTGCTGACATCAAAGCCAAACTGACTGAATTGAGAATACTGAATGTATTGGTTGATGAGCTGCTGACGCTGCAGACGAACACGGGCTTGAAATTGGGTGGCGGTGATCACATCGTTGCCGACGCGCGCCACCGGCTGACGGGGCTGGATCACCCGCTCTAGCAGAATCCCATAACCGATCAGGCCGATCACTGCCAAGACGATCGCTACAGTCAGGATGGTAATCAAGCGCGCTAGTTGGCGTTCGCGCTCTAAACGGGCGACATGTTTTTTGGTCAAGACACGTTTTTTGGGAAGTCGAGGCGCCATGGATTCCTCCATAACAAAAGAAAAGGGCATGGGCGGTTCCCACCATGCCCCTGAGACGGTGCAAACGCGTTTAGCGATCTTCTTCCCAATATTCGCCGGTGAAGGGAAGCAAGGCGATCATGCGAGCTTGCTTGATGGCACGCGCCAAGGCCCGCTGATGACGCGCGCAGACGCCGGTCTGACGGCGCGCACGGATTTTGCCCTCTTCGGTAATAAAGCGCTTCAGCAGATCGACCTTCTTGTAATCAATGATCAGCTGTTTGTCCACACAGAAGATGCAGAATTTGGGCTTGGCATAATAGCGGCGCTCGCTGCTCTCAGTTTCTTCGACCATCATCGTGATCACATCTTCCGTCATTGTTCGTTTCCTTTCTAGAACGGAAATTCATCGTCTAACGAAGCTGCTTCGATGTTCTCTGCTTCTTGGGAGGCTTCCTGAGAGTTGCTCTCTCGGCGATCCAGGATCATCATCTCGCTAGCCACCACTTCGACACTGGTGTGCTTTACGCCTTCTTTGTCCTCCCAACGTCGGGTTTGGAGTCGGCCTTCGATGTAGACCTGCTGACCTTTGGAGAGATATTGCTTGCAGATCTCGGCCAGATTCCCCCAGGCGACGATGTTAAACCATTCGGTTTCGCTATGACGTTCGCCATCGCCTGAGTTCCAGGTTCGACTGACGGCCAGGCTAAAGGTGGTCACCGGCTTTCCGGAGGGGGTGTAACGCATCTCCGGATCGCGTCCCAGATGGCCAATCAACATGACTTTGTTCAACCCTCGGCTCATTCTAGCAACTCCTCGCTATTTCACACTGACCAACATATGGCGCATGACCGGTTCTAGGAAACGCAAGTTGCGCTGCAGGCCGGCTGTGGCTTTGGGAGCGAGTGCGATGTTCATCAGCACGTAGTAGCCGTCAAATTGCTTGCGGATGGGGTAGGCCATGCGGCGCTTGCCCCACATTTCTACTTTGTCTACACTTCCGCCTGCTTCACCGATCCAGCCTTGGACTTTTTCCAACACGCCGTTAAGCGCGTTGTCATCCAGGTCTGGTTGAATTACGCAGACCAATTCATACTTACGCATTGGGGGACCTCCATTCCATGGGTTTGCTCCTGTTCATACCGTAGGCTGCCAGGAGCGGACGGAGACAGAAGATTGTCTCTTTAGGTAGGCAGAGTTTATCACAACGCCTTGTGATCTGTCAAATTTGTCCAGGGTTTGTTCAATAAATCTCTTTGGATGGTACAAACTGTCTCTATGAAGAGCCACAATTCGAACATCCCTAAACCCACCAAAAATGTTACAGTGTCGAAAATGTCCCTAATCTTTCACTCCGGTTTTGCGCACATAGATCGGATTGCTATAAATCCAGCCTCGCCGCCGGCCGAAATGACGGCGATGCACTTCCACCCGATAGGCGCCCGGCTCACGAACTGCATGTACGCAACGAGCGGTACGCTTCCAAGTCTGAACTCTCTGCCCGTTTCGCCATAAAGAGACCTCTGCCGGCTCTGGCAGCAAGACCTGCAGCGTAACCCCATCGCCCAGCGCGATCTCCTCGCCCATCACCGCTTCGCCTTGCCGGCCCTGCGCCGAGAAACGAAATCCACGCGTTGAAGCCAACAGATCAAACCCGACCCAGCCACGCCCCAGGCGAAGCGCGTCCAACACGCGCTGTGCGTCGTGCTCGGCATTGCCGCGCAGAGGGGCATCCACCAAAAGATGAGTGTTCAACGCCCGAAAGTGAAATTCGTAAGGGAAGATGAGCTTGGTAAACGGCCCAAAGCGGTAGCGCAACTCATGAGCATCCGATCCCCCAACCGCCACCACCCGCCGACCCATCGAGAGCAACTCATCCCATTTCTGAAGTGTGGCAGGATCAGGGGCGATGGCAAAGAACATCGGGAAGAAAATGTGAAAAACGACGCTTGGCCAACTGGTAAGCACATATTTCAACTGGCTGAGATGATTCCAGATCTCCAGGCCAGTAAATCCTTGCACCTGCCAGTCTTCCCAAGAGATGGCCGTCTCGCCGAACAAGGGAGCAGGCGGCTCGTGAGGATGCGCCAAAAAGCACAAGCCGCCGGCCTGCTGCACAGCATTGATCAGCGCTTGAGGGTCATGGGCGAGCGGAGCAAGATCACGTTTGGCGCCGACGATCAGCAAATGACTCTTCTGCGGATGGCGCGCCTGATCATGCACCTCTTGGCCGACCAGCATCAACACGCGTCGCTCCCCATCCCGGTAATAGCCGTCAAACCCTCTGACCAGCACATTGTGATCGGTGACGATCACCACGTCTAGGCCGGCGCGCAAAGCAGCTCGGGCAATCTCGCGATGCAAGCCGGTGCCGTCGGAGTAACGGGTATGCATGTGGAGATTGACGACGATCTCGTGCATTCGATTGACGGTTTCTCCGTTTCGCAAGTATAATTCCCCCGCTATCTTGCAGGAGGCAGTGAATGACTCAATTTTTGCAAATCGCCTTAATTATAACCTCGATCGCTCTGATCCTCAGCGTGATCTTGCAGAGTAAGGGCGCTGGGCTGGGCGGCCTGAGCGGCGCCGACCTCGGCAGCGTGTTCACCGCACGACGCGGCATCGAGCGCACCCTGTTTTGGGTGACGATCGTCCTGAGCGTGCTGTTCTTCACGCTGGCTATCGTTCTGATCCTCGTGGGGTAACCCATCTCGCTACCGGAAAGGCCCTTAGGCGGACATGGGCTTTCTCCGCCGGCAGGCCTTTCTTTTTACACCAATGAAGCAATTACGCTGGCAGATCCTGGTTGTGGCTGCTACCTTGGTCCTGGTGAGCATCTTGCTCTTTAGCCAGGGACCGGTAGTCGCTCCGATCGTGCCCCAAGCGGCACCAGGCGGGGTATATACCGAAGCCTTGATCGGCTCGATGGGGCGCCTCAACCCGCTCTTCGATTGGAACAACTCTCCCGATCGCGACATTAACCGCCTCCTCTACAGCGGGTTGTTGCGCTTTAATGAGCGCGGCTTGCCCGAGCCCGACCTGGCCGAGTCGTGGGGCATGACCCCAGAGGGCGATCTGTACAACTTTAGCCTACGGACCAATGCCGTCTGGCACGACGGCCGGCCCGTGACCAGCGACGACGTCATCTTCACCATCGAATGGATGAAAAGCCCAGCCTCCTTCCTGCCCGACGACGTTAAGGCCTTATGGTCCAAGGTGCAGATCGTCCGGCTGAACGACAAAACCCTGCAGTTCAAAATCCCAGAGCCTTACGCGCCCCTTCTGGATTATCTGACCTTTGGCGTCCTGCCCAAGCACTTGCTCGAGTCAGTGCCTCTGGACCAACTGCTGAACGCTGAGTTCAATCTCAAACCGGTGGGCAACGGCCCCTTCCGCTTCGATCACTTCCTGGTAGACGATGGGAACATCGTCGGTGTGGTGTTGGTGCGCAACGAGCAATATTACGGCAAAAAGCCGTTCCTGGAGCAGGTGATCTTCAAATACTACCCCTCAGCCGAGGCCGCACTGGACGCCTTTCGCTCGGGCGAAGTGGCCGGCATCTCGCGCATCCCCGATCCGATCTTGCCTCAAGCGCTGGCAGAACCCAACCTGGCCATCTACACCACCCGCCTGCCCCAGATGGGGTTTGTGCTCTTCAACCTGAACAACCTCGAAGTGGCCTTTTTGCAGGACGCCAAAGTGCGCCGCGCCCTGTTGTTGGCTGTGAACCGCCAGCGATTGATCGACCTCACCCTCAACAGCCAGGCCATGGTCTTGCACAACCCGATCCTGCCCGGTTCTTGGGCCTACTACGACGGTGTAGAAACCGTCCCCTACGATCCGGAAACGGCCATCACTGTGCTCCGGCAACAAGGCTATCGGGTGCCCCCAGAAGGCGGTGCACGAGTCAAAGACGGTCGCGCCCTCACCTTTCGCTTGCTTCACGCCGACGATGCGGTTCACACCGCCATGGCCAAATATCTGGTCGACGCTTGGCGAACGATCGGGGTGATCGTGGAACCTCAGCCGGTTCCGTACACCCAGCTTCAAGACCTTTTGGCTACACGAAATTTCCACGCCGCCCTGGTCGAGCTCACCCTGGCCCGCACCCCCGACCCAGACCCCTATCCCTTCTGGCACCAGGCCGAAGCTGCCGGCGGACAGAACTACGCCCAATGGGACAATCGGCCAGCCAGCGAATACTTGGAACAGGCGCGTGTCAGCGCGGATTTCAATTTGCGAGCTCGCCTCTACCGCAACTTTCAAGTGATCTTTGCCCGCGAGCTGCCGGCCCTTCCCCTCTATGTCCCCACCTATTCCTACGGCGTGAGTACGACCATTCGAGGCGTGCAAATCCCTCCCCTCTACGACACCCCCGACCGCTTTCTGTGGATCGACCGCTGGTACGTGGTCACCCGTCGCGCCCTAGAAGCCACACCCTCCCCAACGCCATGAGCACTCCCGCCGGCCAAAAGGCACTAGAAGCTCAGAGGATCAAGTAAAATTGGCCTAAATGGCCGATCCTGTTCGAGACAAGGCCTTTCTGGTCGCCACGCTAGAAGACCTAGAAGCCTATCTTCTCTCGCCGGAGTTGTATCGTCAGGCTTCCGTCCCGACCACTGATTTCACTCAGTTGACGCCGGGCGCCGTGTTGCTCGTCCATGAGCGCTTGCGAGGTTGGCGTCTGCCCGAGGTGGAAGCGCTGACCATTCGGCTGGATCGGATCCGCTTGAGGTGGCGATCGGCGTGGGAGGCCAAAGCCCTTCGCGAGGTCCGGGCACGAAGCGAGTTATGGAAGGAGTATCTGCTCGAGGTTCAGCGCGATCCGCGCGAGGCGGGGCGTTTGTATCCGTATCAGGTTCGCATTCGTGCGATCCTTACGCTGTTGTTGAACGACTTGCGTCAGCCCCCGCCAGAGACATTGAACGCCCTGGACGCTGAATTGCACCGCTTCTTCCACAGCGGTCCCTTCGTTTGGGACGAGATGCTGGAATGGATCTTCCCAGCAGAGACATTTTGGTTCCTCTATGGGACCCTTCACCCAGGAGAACAACATGACCGACGTCCGTGACATTGCCATCCACTACGCTCATCAGAATCGAGACCGTTTCCTGGCCGACTTGAAAGATTTTGTACGCATTCCCTCAATCTCCACGCTGGAGGAATACAAGCCGGAGGTGCTGCGCGCTGCCCTATGGCTGGCCGATCATCTGCGTAGCATCGGCATTGAGAACGTGGAAGTGATGCCCACAGAGGGGCACCCTGTAGTGTACGGCGAATGGTTAAAACGCCCGGGTGCCCCAACTGTTTTGATCTACGGCCACTACGATGTACAACCGCCCGATCCCGTGGAAGAATGGCAATCGCCTCCTTTTGAACCTGTTGTGCGCCAGGATCAACTCTTCGGACGCGGCGCCTCGGATATGAAAGGCCAGGTGATGGCTGTGGTAAGCGCCGTCGAGGCAGCGCTGAAAACCGACCGGATGCCGGTGAACGTGAAATTCTTGATCGAAGGCGAGGAGGAGATCGGTTCGGCACACTTGGAAGACTTTGTCAAGAAACACGCCCGAAAATTGAAAGCTGACGTCTGCCTGAACACCGATGCAGGCATGATCGGAGCCGACCTCCCCTCGATCACGTACGGACTGCGCGGCCTGGCCTATATGGAAGTGCGGGTCTACGGCCCGAGCAAAGACCTACACTCGGGCCTGTTCGGCGGCGTCGTCCACAACCCCGCCCAGGCGCTGGCCGAATTGATTGCCGGCATGCACGATAAAAACGGGCGCGTCACCCTGCCGGGCTTTTACGAAAAGGCGCGCCGGCCCTCGCGCCGCGAGCGAGAAGAATACAAACGTCTGCCGACCAACGATAAATTCTTCCTGAGCCACACCGGCGTCCCCAAACTGTGGGGGGAACCCAACTATACGCCGGCCGAACGGGTGAGCTTGCGCCCCACCTTGGAGGTCAATGGCATGCTCTCCGGTTGGACGGCCCCCGGCGGCAAGACCATCATCCCAGCCTATGCGATGGCCAAGATCTCCTGCCGGCTGGTGCCCGATCAGAGGCCGGCCGACGTCTTCAAGCAGATGAAAGCCTACCTCAAGGCCAAAGCACCCAAGACCATCCGCTGGGAAGTGATCGAGATGCACAGCAGCGAACCGGTGATCGTCGATCTCGCTCACCCAGCGGTAAACGCCATGGCTGATGGCTTAGAACGCGTCTGGGGCAAGCGGCCCGTGTTCCACCGCGAAGGAGGCTCGATCGGTGCGGTGATTTATCTACAAAAGTATACGCGAGTGGATTCGGTGCTCACCGGCTTTGGCTTGCCCGACGACGGCATCCACTCGCCCAATGAGCACTTGCATCTGCCCACCTGGCAGCGAGGCATTGACACAGTGATTCACTTCCTATTCAACCTGGAGAAATAGCCTAAGAGGATGCGCCGTACCATGGACGACAAGATCATCACCTACGGCGGACAAGCCGTGATCGAAGGAGTGATGATGCGTGGCCGAAAGGCCTATGCAGTGGCAATGCGCGCCCCCGATGGTCAGATCGTCGTTCACGTCGGACCTTTGGGGCCCATCTACCAATCGCTCATTGCCCGCATTCCTTTTCTGCGCGGGGTGATCCTGTTGTGGGATGCCCTTGGCCTGGGCTTGCGCGCCTTGACTCTCTCGGCCAACACCCAGGCCGGCGAAGAGGAAAAATTGGAAGGCGCACCCTTGGTCATGACCTTGCTCACTTCGTTGGCCTTTGCGATCGGGCTGTTCTTCTTGCTGCCGGCCGCCATCGGAGGCTGGATTGAGGCCGGCCTGACGCCCTGGCTAGGAACGTGGGGGGGCAACCTGGTGGAAGGCCTGGTCCGCCTGGCCTTGCTGATCGGCTACATCTGGGCGATCGGGTTCGTCCCCGAAATTCGCCGCCTCTTCGGCTATCATGGCGCGGAACACAAAACTATCAACGCCTACGAGGCCGGCGCCGAGTTGACTCCCGAATCGGTCGCTCGTTTTCCCCTCGAACACGCCCGTTGCGGAACGGCCTTCCTGCTCACCCTGGTCCTACTCTCGATCCTGCTCTTCACCGCCCTCGGACCTCTACCGATGCTGGAACGCCTGATCAGCCGCCTGGTCCTGCTGCCGGTATTGGCCGGCTTGGCCGTGGAATACATTCGCTGGACCGCCAATCATCGCGGTCGCTGGTGGGTAGAATGGTTGATCCGTCCCAACTTGGCCCTGCAACGCTTGACCACTCGTGAACCTGAGCGGGCCATGCTAGAAGTTGCTATTGCTTCCTTTCAAGCCATGCGCGCTGAAGAAGAGCGATTATCGGCATCTTCCCCAACCTTACACGGAATAACACAAGCATCGCCGGCCCAAAATTCCTAGACATTCGGGCCGCTTATGGCAACACGAAGGCATTCTTTTATCAGCATGACACGAGAATGATATAGAAAAAAGGAGTATCTCATGCCCAGAATTTTTGATGTGATCGAATATCCAAACGAAATGGCGGAAGTGATCGTCCACCGCTTTCCAGAAAGAGGTAGCGGCGACTTTCGCATTGGCTCACAACTGATTGTGCGCGAGAGCCAGAGCGCCGTTTTCTTCCGCGATGGCCATGCGTTAGACACCTTCGGTCCTGGCCGCCATACAATCACCACTGCCAACATCCCCCTGCTGATTGACTTCTTAGGCAAGCTGTTCAACGAACGCACCCCCTTCACCGCCGAGGTGTATTTCGTCTCTCGCCGCGAATTCGTGAACAAAAAGTGGGGCACCCCGCAGCCGATCATCGTACGCAACCCAGGCATGGGGCTCGGTGTGGCCCTGCTCCAAGGCTTTGGAACGTACTCCTTCCAGGTGAACGACCCGCAACAGTTCGTCACCCAGGTCGTCGGCACGCAAGGGACCTACCGCACCACCGATATTGAAGACCGCTTGCGGGCCATGCTGCTCTCTACGCTACAAGACGTGCTTGGCGAGACGGCTGCCAAGCACTCCGTTCCGGAGATGATCGGCCTCACCGAAGAGATCGGCGCCGCCGTGCGCGCCAAAGCCCAAGACGATTTTGCCACCCTCGGCCTCACCCTGAAATCGTTCTACATTGGCAACTTGAAACCCTCCGAAAAATCGGCTCAAGAACTGCGCGAGATGGGCATGCTCGACATGGCCACCTACACCCAACTGCAAGCTGCCGACGCCATGCGCGATGCCGCTCAAAATCCTAGCGGCGGCGCCGGCCTGACCGCCGGCATCGGCGCCGGCATCGGCATCGGCAACCTGATGCAACAGGCCACCTCCGGTGCAATCCAACCTCCGACCAAGCCTGGCGCGGCAGCTTCCTTCCCCGAGGTGATGACCCCCTCTGAAGCCGCCGCCTACCTCAAAGTGAGCGAAGAAGACGTGATGGCTGCCATCAAAGACGGCAGCCTGAAGGCCAAAAAAGTCGGCAACGTCTACCGAATCAGCAAAGCAGCCCTGGAAGAATTTCTCAACAGTTAAGCCCCTAGCTGAAACGAAGACACTTCGCTTGAGGGATGTCTTTTGTTTTCAGGGCTAGAACTATAGTCTGGAATGGCTTTGGTGCATAAATCGATGAACAGGCGCAATGCGCCCGTTGCTCTTGGGAACGGTCAGGCAGCCTCTCCGGAA
>OGCI01000228.1_pt1 | contig 73938 bp, 53 predicted proteins | sample 1570021 | NCBI WGS metagenome assembly OGCI01 (sample SAMN06264664, study PRJEB24512) | hot springs metagenome | isolation source: Hot spring water | place: South Africa: Tshipise | collected 2015-06-21
AAACATCGAATACCCTACGAGCTGCTGGCCGCCCCAACTGACCCAACCTGCTTGCGCGGAAGTGGCCAGGACGAACAGCCCTGCGATCAACGCCACTGTAAAGACCGATCGGTTTATCATCGAATTGCTCCTTTTGGAATTTTTTGAGTCAAGTCTTTTTAAGTTTACCCTTTAGCACCCGGCCGTGCTCAAAGCCAACACGCAAAAGCACATCACAATACTCAGCGAGCACAAAATCAGTGAAACAACAAGCTTTTCAGAAAACTCCCTGAAACTCCCTGGAGAGTAGGTCGCCTTCTCAAGCCGAATGCCCGGAATTGAACGATGGAGGGGGCAAACCGGCATCAAAGGTAGACGGCAACAGGATTGTTACCTAGTTGGCTATGCTGGCCGGAGAAGTTCTAACGGGGTACCGCGGGGAGAGAGAATTAATTCGTCGATTTCGAGAAAAGAAACTTGGCTTTCTTCTTGCCAACGGAAAATCAAGGGTGCGATCGCAACCGAACCATTCGAAAAACTGCCCGGTCCGAAAGAAACAGAACCGCTACATGGTGGTACAGCCGCCCAAACGCGCGACAAATCAATTTTCGCGTTTTCTTCCTCATCTTGGGGGACCAAAGGAACCTGGGGCACGCTCACGCGTTGAGACCGCGCACAACCAAATCCGAAGCCCCAACCATCCAAAACACCCGACCTCCGCGATGAGAAGGTCAGAAGCTCCTCCCAAGGTGAGAGCCAAATGATTCCCGCCTGGGCCGGTGCGCAGAAACTCAGCGCGGCCAACATTAAGGCCAAAGCGCCAAGCGTTCGTTTTGCTAACGGCCAGAACCTCACGGGAAACGCCCTTGGGTTATATTTGGCTTTTGCCTGCTAATGTTTGCTGCCGCCCCGACAAGGATTGGCTACAAACCCTTTACTACCTTAATACCGTTCAAAAGGCCTGACTCCTGACATTCGGCCTTCGCAAAAATTCAACTAGCCTCGAATCTTCTTAAACTCGATACGCCTGTGAAATGGACCGAACTACGAACTTTGATTGCATTTTATCCAGTTCATGCGCCCGCTGTCAACAACCAGGCGCCAAGATATCGCCCGGCAGCGTGCAAACTCGTCAGTAAAAGCGACCTTGCGTGAAAGTATTTTCCTATAGATTTTTCTACTTTTCTACTAAATAGTCACCGGTTCTTCCTTGACTGTGCGTTTCCCCGGAAGGATAAGTCGGAAAGGGATCGGAGGGGCTCCTCTTTCCGTCGATTTATGCCCGGCGCTTGACAGGCTCGCGCGTGTGATTAAACTCAAACCTAACGCTACCGGGGTTTTCAGCATTAGCCAAAGGGTGTGGTGGCAGGGTGAGATCGGTCGGAGCGGCTCATGAAGTGATACGCCGCAGTCAACGTAGTACCGGTCCCCACCACCATTGTTGACTCTGATAAGCCAAAGATTTTGGCGTCCTAGTATGCAGTCGCCGGTGCTCGGTTCAGTTGCGAGCCGGCGATTTAATCGCAGCAGACGCCCCCAACGGTAGCAAGCCATCGAGTAAGCGTCACTCACGAGAACGAAGTGCGCGCGGACGGTTGGTTGGGGTTGCAAGTTCGTCCCGCGGAGTGAGTGGTGCCGTCCGTTGCGAGTCTATTTTTTTTAACTCTTTAATTTCCGGGAGTGTGCGGTAACATTCTTCCGTGCAAAATCTTTCGCTAAAAAGAGTTTTAGGGTATCCGGCCCCCTTACGTGGATAAAAGTGGCGCCCGGGTGTAATGAAAAAAGCGTTGAATTTTGCGGTTTCTCATCTGCATGGAAGTTTGAAGGGGATCACTTGCCGGGGTTTAATCGGCGAGATCTTAGCAAGCCCTCAAATGGCTTTTCAAACCTGTCGAGACGCTTCGACTTTGACATGACCTGGATCGCTAGGTGAAGGTCGGGGCAAACACTGTCGATCCTCGTTCCGAAAAAAGCCGGTAAAAACATAAATTTTTTGTTCGCCAGATTCTGTTGGTACACCCTCTCAAAATAATGGAAAAAATGTAAGCGAGGCGTCGGTACAAGGGTTTCCCTTTTCCCGGATTTTTTTAATGTCGGGCGCCGCTTGCAGGCGGATGACTTTTTGCTGAGAAATTTGCCGCTGAAGTGGTCTCTGACGCGACACGTCTGATGACCTGGGGCAGTTCCAGGCGCCCCCAGTCGAAATGGTCAGCCTTTCTTGCCGCGTGGAGAGTTCACGGGGAAGCCATTTCGGTTGGATCGGCCATGGGCTTTCACTCTCGCGCCGCAGGGAGCCACGGCTGACGGATGCACGCGGCTATCGAGAATTATCCGTAGCGAAGCTCGGCCTCTGATTTCTTATCGAGTTTCGGTGTAATCCGGTTGATTGAGTGTAACCCGTTCGATGTACTCACCCTCTGAAAGTTTGATTTGGTAATCGGTTGACACTCGGATTTCCTCGGCGGCTGTTTCGGCAGGAATTGGGCCAGAAGAGCCGTTCAAGCCAACCGCAGTAGCACCAACAGCATACGGGATAGTTGCCTTCTACAAAATTTATGAAACCTTCCCAAGGGCTTCCAGAATTGGCCAGGCAGACTTGAAAGCGAGGCGTGATCGTGATGCGAATGCGAGTTTTTGCCGCAGTCACCGAAGGGCTCAGTGTGGCCGGTATTGCCATGGCTATAGGAGTGGTGGCCACACTAGCGGCGTGTTGGTTAGCTCCGCGGTGGGGCTTAGTCGATCGGCCCGATGAACGCCGTAAGACTCACGGACGTGTTGTTCCGTTGGGTGGGGGGGTGGCCTTCTTTTTGGCCACAGTAGCGGCTCTAGCCATTTGGTGGTGGTTGACCGGCTGGGAAAAGGCCGAATCCGCCTGGAAGTTATTGAATCTGGGGCCGCTTCTGGGGTCGTCGCTCATTATTCTCTTCCTGGGACTAATGGATGATCGCTGGGGGATGCGAGGGAGGCAGAAGCTTTTTGGACAGTTGGTGGCAGCATCGATCTTAATGGCCTCGGGCTACTTCTTCGACCAAGTGAGCCTATTCGGGACGACCATTGCTCTGGGGATTGCGGCATTGCCGGTGGTGCTTTTCTGGATCCTTGGGGCGATCAATGCCGTTAATCTGCTGGATGGTGCGGATGGATTTGCGGGCACCGTGGGCATGATTCTGGCAGCAAGTCTGGGATGCTTGGCGGCAGTAAGCGGCCGGCCGGAGGCGGCCACGGTAGCCTTTGCTTTCGCCGGGGCGATTGGCGGATTCCTGATTTTCAACTTCCCTCCGGCCAAAATCTTCATGGGCGATGCGGGCAGCATGCTCATCGGGCTCGTGATCGGGGCTTTGTCTATCCAAGCCTCGCTGAAAGGACCGGGAACCTTGCTTTTGGCGGCTCCGCTGGCCGTGCTGGCAATCCCGGTACTGGATTCCTTGGCTGCCATTTTGCGGCGAAAATTGACCGGACGAAGTATCTACAGTGTGGACCACGGACACCTGCACCATTGTCTGTTGGAGCGGCTAGGGAACAATCGGAAATTACTGGTAGCCATTACTGGGATCTGCTTGATTACCTGTATCGGCGGTATTGCCAGTTTGTCTTGGGAGAATGATTGGATCGCTTTGGTGGCCATCGTCGGGGTGGTGACGATTCTTGTGATCGGGAACTTTTTTGGACGGGGAGAGCTGTTTCTGCTCTTGGCGGCTTTGCGGCGGGTGGCGGCCTCGCTTGTACCGCCTTGGGCGAAAAGTGGCAAACTACCGGCTACCGCAGTGCAACTGCAGGGAACTTGTCGCTGGGAGATGATTTGGGAGGCGATGCTCCTGCAATTGAGCCGATTGGGTCTTGTCCGAGTCACTCTGGACGTGAATATGCCGTTTGCCGGTGAGTCTTTCCATGCCAGCTGGCGAGCCGAGGACCTTGGAAGCGAAGAAGGGGATGGACATTGGAAGGTGATGATGCCGCTTTTCGTTAGCGATGTTTGCGTGGGTCGTTTGGAATTTGTAGGCCGACGGGAAGTCGGGCATGACAAGCTCCTGGGCGGGCAGCTCTTCAGTTACGCGCGCATGATGGAAGATCAGCTGGTGGGCATCGTATCCAATGGGAAAAACGGGCGAATTCCTCACCCGGTGAGCGTGCCCAAAGAGGCCGTTTTGGTTAGTGATGAAAATCGGGCCCTGCCGGCACTGGATGAGATGAACCGGTTGCCGCGGCGATTCCCGCGTTGACATGGCGACGAATAAGAGTAAACTAAATGTTTGAGCTTTAACTCAGCATTTTAGTTTGCTTTCCGCGGGCAGTTCAGGATGTGTCCTCGCGGGGAGACGCGTCTAGCAAGAGACAACGATTTGACGGACAGTGACTCGGAGGCTATCGGCGAAATCTTTGCAAGCAATATGCGAAAAGTGGCTTTACGTTGTAGCGGGTTATCAGTGGGGCAGAGATTCTGGAGTTGAAGAATTTGAAAAAGGGACAGTATGCGAAACAACGGCTTACAGCATTTAGGTTGGGCGGTGAATGCCGCAGAGAGAAGTCCCTTCCCACTTTCGCGAGAGGGTGATGCGATCACGTTGAGTCGAGCTGAGGAATCCGAGCTTATTGCTGCATGTCGCCGGCGTGATTCCGGGGCATGGGAGCAGCTTTTCGACTTGTATCATCCTCCTCTTCTGGCCGTCAGCCGGCGACTGTTGCTTCGGGCCGGAGGTTCGGCAGATTGGGCAGACGAGATCGCGGCCCGAGTCTGGTTCGCTTTGTGGAAAAACCGGGCAAAAACCTTGTTCCGGTATAATTCCCAGCAGATTGGATTTCTTGGTTATCTCTCGGGTATGGCTCGGTTGGAAGTAGCTCAGATGGTGCGAGAGGAGGTAAAACGAAAAAACATTGAAGCATGGGCCTTTCACTGGTTACCACGATCAACGGAGGGAGATTTTTTCGCCCGCATTTTATTGACAGATTGTAAGGAAACATTGTCTACCACGGAATCGTTATTCTTGGATAGGTACTTGTTGTCTATAGGGCCAACGAATGGGCTTGAGCCGTCGAAGTCCATGAGCCGGACCAACTATTGGGCGCGACGAAGCCGGCTTCGGCGGAAGCTGTGCGCGTATTTAGTGGGCAGCACGTCAGAAGGGAAGCGGAAGCCGAAATGAGCCTGGCACATGCTATCATCGGCCGAATAATGCACCGGCAACTTGCCATCTCTGATGAAGAGACGAGAGTGCGGATCGAAAGTAAGGGAAAGGGCAGGTAAGTGCGAAGGATCAACTTCCCCTTTTTAGCGATTTTTCTTCTGGTTGTGCTGGTGCTTTGCGGCGCTGTGCATTTGCTGCATGGATACCAATTGCGGCGAAATGCCCGAATCTTTCTTCAGGAAGCTCGCTCGGCGAAAGAAGCCAAGAATTTGGGTGCCGCGATTCAGCACTATCGTGCATATCTCGAACTAGCGCCAGAAGATATGGAAGCGTTAGCGGAGTATGGATTGCTTCTGGCCGACGCACGGGCTTGGGGAGTTGCTTATGGGACCATGGAACGATTGCTTCGGACGGAGCGCCATCGGGCCGATATCCGCCGGCGATTAGTCGATGTGGCGATGGCCTTAGAACGATTTCGGGATGCACGCGAACATCTGCTGTTTCATTTATTGCGGTCTACCCCAGAGGACCCGGACCTCTTGGAGAAACTCGGCCAGTGCGAGGCGGCATTAGGAAATACTTCCGAAGCGATACAGGTATTCCGTAAATTGGTGAGTTTAGCGCCGGACCGACTCTCGGCATACGTGCAGTTAGCCGAACAGTATCAACGGGCCAATGAACACGACTTGGCCGATGAGTGCATGGCAAATTTGGTTCGGAATAACCCTAAGAACAGCGCGGCGTACGTCCTTCGGGGGGAATTTTTGCGTGCCCGCAACCGATTGGATGAAGCTCGGCAAAATGCCGATCAAGCCCTTAAACTCAATTCTACCAACCTTGCGGCTTTGCTGTTAGCGGCCGAGTCCGCCCGGCAACAGGAAAAGTATGACGAAGCCAGGGTGTTTGTGCAGAAAGCGATTGAAATTGCCCCCGATGAGACGCGGGCTTATACCGCTTTGGCAAATATCGAAGTGGCGGCAGGGCGGTTGGATGAGGCGATCAAGACCCTTCAGGCAGCCGTCGAACGGGCACCTAAGAATCAGGACTTGCAATGGAATTTAGCGAACCTGTATGTGGAGGCGGGGGAAATCGAGAAGGCCGAGTCGATTTTGGCCGGCTTGGCGCAAGCACGTTTCTCCCAAGGAATGTTGGATTACCTGCGTGGCCGAATCGAATATAGCAGGCAGCAGTGGCGGGTTGCCCGAGCTCTGCTGCGGAAGGCCCGCGCGGCGATGACCGCCCAACCGGAATACCTGAAGTACGTGGATTTTTGGTTGGGGGCATGCGAAGCGCATTTGGGTAATCGGGACGAGCAACTGCTGGCATACCGTCGGGCAATTGCGGCCGATCCTTTCTGGATACCTGCCCGGCTTGGGGCGGCCAGTGCTCTTGCTTCCTTGGGCCGCACCGATGAAGCAATTGAGGAATGCAGGCAAGCATCGGCTTTGGGGGGACTTACCCGGGATGCCTTAACTCAGTTGGCCAGCCTACTGATTGTCCGGACATTAGGATTGCCGCCATCGAGTCGCGATTGGTCGCAGGTGGAAACGGCTCTGACGGCGCTCGAAAAAGCCGAGCCGGAAGGATGGCGAGCTCCACTGCTGCGGGCCGAAATGCTTGTGGGCCAAGGGCAGATGCAGCAGGCCGAGCAGCTCCTTTTGGAGTGCCAAACGAGGATCCCTCAGGAGTTGGAAATTCGTTTGGCTTTGGCGGCGTTGCTGCGCCGTTATCAGCAATGGGAGCGGGCTGCGCAGATTCTGGACCAGACGGAGAATGACCTGGGCGACAGCATCCGGCTCCGGTTGGCCCGGGGGCAATATTTGGTGGAACGATTGGGGAATGCTGCGGCGGCTGAACTTCGGAAGCTTGCGGATGGCGTTGAGACGCTGAATCGCGACGAACTTTCGCACCTTTGGGTCGGCTTGGGCGTGCTGTTTCTACAGGTGGGAGAGCTCGCGGAGGCCCAGCAGCTTTGCGCGAAAGCGGCGGAACTAGAACCCCACAATTTAAGAGTTCGACTGCTGCTTTTTGACTTGGCTCTGCGTTCTCGGGACCGCTCGGGCCTGTCAAAAGTTTTAGGAGAAATCGAGCAAATCGAGGGTCGAGGGGCCCTATGGAATTATGGCAAAGCGGTGGAATTGCTCGTATCAGCCACGGAGGAAACAGAATCAAATGAGCAACTGGTTGAAGCGCAGTCAATGCTAGCTCAAGCGGCGGCCTTGCGTCCGACCTGGTCGCGCGTTCCGCTACTTTCGGCGGAGATTGCTGACCGGCTCAATGATGAGGAGCGGGCACTTAGTTACTACCTACGAGCTTTTGAACTGGGTGAAGAAAGCCCCCGGGCCATTCGACGGCTTCTCCAGTTACTATACGAACGCGAACGCTTTGTAGAAGCGGAGCGGGTTATACGTCGGCTTGAGGAAGTGCGGGGGCCGTTTTCGAGCGATTTGGTCCGCTTGGCATCTGAAATTTATCTCCGGTTGGAAGAATTCGATCGTGCGTTGGAACTGGCCCGTGAATCTGCGAGAATCTCGCACGATTACCGAGATCACATTTGGTTAGGGCAGGTGCTCGGGATCTTGGGAATGCGGGCTAAGGCAGCCGGACAGGTGGCCGCCGGAGAAAGCTTCTTGCAAGAAGCTGAAAAGGAATTTCGCATCGCAGTTACCACTGGGGAGCAGAATGTGGCTCCCTGGATTGCCTTCGTGCAATTCCTTGCCCGAGTCGGTCGAAAAGAGAGTGCCGAGGCGGTACTTCGGGAGGCCCAAGAACGGTTGAGCGAAGGTTTGGCGCCGGTCGCTTTGGCTCAGTGTTATGAAATTTTGGGACACTTGGAGGAAGCGGAAGCGAATTATGAGGAAGCTTTGCGTCGCACCCCGGAAAATGTGACCTTGATCCGGAGTGCAGCCGAATTCTATCTGCGGATTGGAAAGGCTTCTCGTGCAGAGGCTGAACTAGCAAAAATCGTAGAGGGGCAGGTGGCCTCGCAGCCTGAGGATCTGAAATGGGCAAGACGGGCGGTGGCGCTTGTGTACGCGGACCGCGGCGGTTTTGCTAATCTGGGGGCGGCCCTGCGGATGCTGGAACCGAATTTGCAGGGTCCGGACGTGAGTGTCTTCGACCGGCGTGCTCACGCTCTGCTTTTGGCCCGACACCCACGACGCAAAATGCGCGAGCAGGCTTTGACAATTCTGGAAGAAGTAGTGGATAAACCAGGCATAAGCGACCCGCGCGATCGATTGGTGCTGGCACAGCTCTATATCGCCGCGGGCCAACTACAAAAGGCAGCGACTCAACTGCGAGCCCTGCTGATCGCTCAGTCGCAAGTGGCAAGTCATGTTGCCGCTTATATCCGGGTTCTCCTCAATCAAGCTGATATTCACGAGGCCGAACTTTGGATGCGACGCTTGGAATCTCTTGCCCCGCACGAACATATAACGGTCGACCTACGCGCGGAGATTTTGACCAGAAAGGGTCAGGTTTCTCAGGCGGTAGCTGAGGTCGAAAGATATTTAGAAGCTGAAAATAGCCAACCTGCGGATCAACAAGCACGGTTGGGCTTGGCGGCAGCTACCCTGATGCGGCTAAGCGTGGATTTGGGAGCTTCTGGTGCCGCGGAAGCAGCCGAGCAATTGTCACAGCGGGCCGAGGCCTTCGCCAGAGACTTTTGGGCCAAAGCTCCAAAAGAACGCCAGAGCAATGCTGCAATGGTTTTGGCAGCTTTCTTAGCGCAGCGAGGGAAACTTGATGAGTCGTTGGAGATCATTGAAAGCAGTTGGCGCGAAAGCGATGGGGACCTCCTTATGCTTGCCCTGTCTGCGGCGTCACCGAAGGTGCAAGTTGGGACTCCGGCGGCAGAAAGGGTGTGGACTATCTTGACTACCGCCCTCGAAGCGCACCAGCGCTCCACCAAGTTTTTGGCTTTGGCGGCGGAGGTAGCTTTTTTGCAACAGCGCTACGCCGAGTGTGAATCTTTTTACCGCGAGATCCTTCGAAAAGATTCTCAGCATGTGACGGCTCTAAATAATCTGGCCATTTTATTGGTCTTACAAAAAAGGGGCCACGAAGAAGCCAAGAAACTGATTCACGAAGCCTTGGCGATTGCGGGGCCGGTGCCGACCCTGCTCGACTCGCAAAGTTTAGTGCTTTTGGCGGAGGGAAAACCTCAGGAGGCCCTGAGGCAGATCGAGCAGGCCATTCAGGATGACCCTCGTCCGGAACTGTACCTTCGTCGGGCACAAATTTTGCATGAAATGCGGGCGCTTGCGGCGGCACGTCAGGATTTTGTCACCGCGGAGAAGCTGGGGTTGCGGTTCGAAACTTTGCCGCCTCCGGATCGAAAAGTCTATCGCGAGCTTAAATTGGCCCTGGACGCAGGTGTGACAGAGTCGGCATCCGTCAACTGAGAGGATCAGGAAACAACTCATCCACGTGAATTGGTCGCAATGGGGCATCGGCCGGCCCCAGCTTTTCGGCTTGCGGCGGTTAGCGGCAGTTAAGTTCCGGGCTAACCGGGAGACTTGAAAACCATCCTAAGGCCTAATTATTGCTCGCCCTTTGAGCCTCTCCTGCGTAACTCGCGAAATTTTTTTAGGTCGGTCGAGCTTAGCAAGGAAATAATGTGGATTTGCACGCCGTGATCCAACAGGTGACTCAAGATCGGGGGCCGGAGACTTCGGCTCCACGTCATGAGGGTGCAGATCGCCGCTCTGTTACCCCCGCGGCCGAGATTTTTGCGAAACTCGTCTCAGACTGGAAAAATCTTTTAGGGTGGTTGTCTGTCGCTGGGGTTTTGTTTTGGAGTTATCAATCCGCGTTAATTGGTCTTGCAGCGCGGTGGGCAAAAGAGGCGGATTATGGCCATGGTTTCTTAGTCCCGGTTTTTGCCGCGGTATTGCTTTGGCTACGATGGGCAGACTTCCGCAAACGCGAGTTTAAACTTGACACAAGTGCCGCTGCCGTCGGCATCGTATTCCTTGTCATTTGGGCGGGTATTCGCTATGTTGCGTCCGCTTATTACATTCGGCTTCTAGACCCCTTCAGCATACTCCCGTGCTTGGCGGCGGTAGCCATCCTTGCAGGTGGCTGGTCAGGATTTGCCTGGGCGTGGCCATCGATTTTGTACCTCATTTTCATGATTCCGCTACCGGGGATAATGGCCGATTGGCTTCGCCACCCTTTGCAGCGGATTGCCACCATCGCAAGCACGTACACGCTCCAACTGCTGGGAATTCCCGCGATCTCGCAAGGAAATGTAATCGTTCTAACCGGGGGCGAGCTTGGGGTGGAAGAGGCGTGCTCGGGCTTGAGAATGATGATTCTTTTCTTCGCCATATGTGTCGGTGCTGCTTGTGTCATACGTGGCGGATGGATCGACCGGCTTCTCGTCGTGCTGAGCGCTCCTTTTATCGCTGTTTTGGCCAACATTTTCCGCATCAGTTTGACGGGAGTAATTCACCAATGGGCCGGACCTGAGGTGGCCCAAATTGTTTTTCATGATTTCGCAGGATGGTTGATGGCCCCATTTGCAGTCCTTGTACTTTGGTTAGAGCTATGGATTGTGGCTCAAATTTTCCCAGTTTATGTGTCGGAGGGGCCATCCTTGGGGCCGGTTGCTCAACCAAACAAGAACAAGAGTACAGGGACGAAGACGGCGGAACGCAAAATCCGAAAGTCTCGAGGATAAATAACAAGTCGAAGGCTCGGGGATTCAAACAAGTCATCGTGGCAGAGAGTGCTTGGGGCAGATGCCGCTTTTCAGGTATCTCGGCGCCGGAATGGACAGGTCCAGTGGCGGATATTTGGAAGCAACCGTATCAGGGACTGGCTAAAGCTGCGAATATTGGTTACCTTAAAAGAAATTGGCGACCACAAACCATCTTAGCCATTTTTCACTGTTGGCACGTTTCTTTCAGTGTTGGCATGTTTCTTGCATCTGCTTGAGGTGTTTGATGTGTGGGCAATTTCCCCTAAAAGCCAAGTGGATGGCCACGGGGGCAGGTTTGTACCGGGGCTGATGACGGCTGTGCATGTTTTAGGAGTGAGAATGCCATGAGTGAAAATCTTCCGACCAAAAGGGTTGATGTGCCAGATCTTCAAAGCACGGCAGGTCGAATCCCAGATCCAATTCCCGCGGGCTTGGATGGTTTTGCATACCAGGCAGCTGCTCCGCCTGGCGGAGGTGCGAAAGTCTACTTGCATGCGTTTCGACGGCGCTGGGCTGTCGCCTGTTTTTTGGGGCTGTTGGGCGGGACCATTGCGGGATTAGTGACTTGGTTCACTTACCCGGAACGCTACACTGCTACGGCCTTGTTGCGGATCGCGTCGAGCCCGGAGGCGATTTTGTTTACCAATGCGATGCCAGGGGCATCCTATGAGATTTACCGAAGCACGCAACAACAGTACGTTACCAGTCGATTTGTTTTGCTCGCGGCTTTGCGGCAGCCATCCGTAAGTAATTTAGATCCCGTGCGTCGAGAGCCTGATGCTGCGGCGTGGTTACTGGAGCGGCTCTCCGTGCGTTTCGCCGGAAATAGCGAGCTGATGCAAATCAGCATGACGGCGGAAAATCCCGAGCAAACGGCTGCCCTGGTGAACGCCGTGGTTGATGCTTATATGGAAGAGGTCGTGGCGGTCGAGCATAACCAGCGCCGACAAAGGCTGGATGAGCTTGAGCGGCTTTACAGCGAGAAGGAAAGCGAATTGCGGAAACGCCGCAATGATCTGATGCAATTGGCCGAACAACTTCAAACGGGTGATTCCGAGGCACTCAGCCTCAAAGAGCGAAGCGCAGTTCAGCGCTTTTCCATGTATCGCCAAGAGCTGGCGAATGTCCAGGTCAGCATCTTGCGGATGCAGGCTGAATTAAAGATCCGCGAGGCTTGGGCCAATGAGAGCTTGAAGATTGCCATCGCCGATCAAGACCTGGAGATGTTCGCCCGAGGTGATGTCACCCACAGCCAACTTTTGGCGCAGCGGGAATTGATCCGCCAACGGATGACCGAATTGGAGCGAACAGCTCGACCGGAGATCGCCGAGAAGTACTTGAGTCGTTATCGCGAAGACCTAACGACGTTGCAAAAGCAGATTGATACCCGTTTGGAGGAACTGCGGGAGGAGATGCGGCGTCGGCGACGTCTCGCCATCGAGGATGAAATCAGCGAAATGAAAATGAAGCTTGCTGTCTTGCAGCAGCAGCAACAGGAACTCGAAAACGAGGTCAACCAGGCGCGTCACGAGGCGGAAAAATTGGGAGTTCGGTCGTTAGACGTGGAAATGATGCGGGCAGAGGTTCGGGTGTTGGAAGACCTCCTGAGACATATCGGCGACGAGCGGCAAAAGCTCGCAGTCGAACTCAGGTCTCCACCGCGGATTACCCTGGTTCAACACGCCCAGGTGCCTGTAGCACCTGACCAAGAGCGGAAGACACAATTGACCGTCTTGGCCACGCTCGCGGGTTTAGCGATTCCGATCATGGCGGTGGTTTGGTGGGATGTCCGAAAGCGACCGGTGAATACTCCGGAGGATCTGGGGATTTCCCTCGGTTTGGAGGTGCTGGGGAATATTCCTCAGGTTCCCGGACGAGTCCTTCGTGGCTTGGAGCACCCGTCACGCCGCCATTGGCGTTGGCAGAGTGTTCTGGTGGAATCGGTTAATGGAATCGTTGCGCGATTGCTCCGCTCGTCAGAAGAAGAAAACACACGGGTCATTCTCGTAACCAGTGCTGAGGGTGGAGAGGGGAAAACCACGGTCGCTGGTCAATTGGCGATGAGTTTGGCCCGGCTCGGGTATCAGACTCTTTTGGTGGATTTCGATCTACGGAAACCTTCAATTGACTCACTACTGGGAGTCCATCGGGAACCGGGTATGATCGATCTGTTCTTGGGGAAAGCAACCTTGGAGGACGTCCTCCAGGATTCGGGTGTTGATAATCTGTCGGTGTTGTGTGCCGGGAAATGGCATCCAAAAGGTTTATCTAAATTGGTCAACGGGTTTGTTGGTTCTGTTTTTGATCAATTGCGGAGCCGCTTTGAGTACGTAATCATCGACACAAGCCCGGTGCTCCCGGTGGCAGACACACGCTTCATCAGCCCCCATGTGGATGGTGCGATTCTGACAGTGCTTCGCGATTTTAGTCGGATTCCAAAAATCGTGGCTGCCAACGAAATTTTGAAAGCGCATCGAGTGAGAATCCTTGGAGTAGTGGTAACCGGGGGAGGGAGTGATCGCTATTTTCATTACCGATACACCTACGATTCGCCGCCACTGATCGAGCAAGAGTAGTAAAGCCGCACGCGCCTCCTGCGCTTGTATATCGATGCAAAGGGCCATCGGGTTTTGCGGCCGTTAGAGCTTTAGCCGTTTTGTGGTACCTCCCCGTTCCCGCTCCGATAACGCTTGCTGTGATTACCCGTGGCGAGGTATCACTAGGATACACTTTTTTCATCAATGTCTTCTCATGTTGCTGGGTCGGAATTAAGGACAGCGGTGAATTGAGCGCAGGAAGTTTATTGCATCGCGGGATGCAAACTGCAAATGTGCAGGCTTAAGTTGCTCAATGATCCCAGACAGTGATTGATTATCCGCCGGCAAGCCGTTCGAAAAGGTTTAGTCTCGATCCGACGTCAGCACATTAGTATCTCTTATTGGTGCGCATGCGATTTTTGATATAGGCGAAACTAATCTGGTCTCCAAGTCGATCGGTTACGAATCAGTTCCGGCAGGTTACAAGCCCTTTTTCCGACGATACTCCTGGTGAGATACTGCCTAATGTGGCAAACATAAACAGCAGCCCATTTCGAAAATTTTACCAGGCCTTTCCGCCTCGAAAGCTAACCATCCAGAAATGAAAAAACTTTGGGTAGTCTTCGTTAACTTTCGATTATTTTTCCTGGCAGCTTTGATCTTCGTTCTGAGCTGGGCCGTTGTGGGCCAACCGCGCGTTGGCTTCGAAAAACCCATCCCTGTGCCAAAAGAAAAGCTGGACCAATTACCTTTGACCATAGGCGCTTGGCGTGGCCAGGCAGTCGGGGAAATTCCCCATATGACTCGACTAGTCGGTGCCGCGCTCGTATTGGATCGCAAATATGCTCGTGAGACCGGCGAAACCTGCTTTCTCCATTTAGCTGCCTTCGACAATTACCGCCAGCTTGCTCCGCATCATCCGGAGATTTGTTACGGTGGCGCGGGGTGGGAAACTGCACGTCGGCAAGAGGTTCAGATACCAGGGGGAACCGCAGAAAACCCGCTTCGAGGTGAATTCATCGTCTTTGAGCGGAAGGATGAGTACCTATTTGTTCTTTATTGGTATCAGATCGGGAGCCTCACTGCGTATGACCCCTATGCGGTTCGAGCGGCGTGGTGGCAGGTGCGAAATCGCCCCAACCCACCCCCACAATTAAAAGTTCTTTTACAAACTGGGGGATATGACGCTTCGGCCGCGCGGGAGGCATTCTTGGAATTGACCGGCCCGATATACCAGTGGGTAAAAGAGTCCGTCGAGTAAGCTAAAGAGGACGAGGGAACCCTCAAGGGATTTGGCGGTAAAAACACGCGAGAAGGCAGGAAAATGGTATTTGCCTTCCGCCGGGTGCGCAAGTCTGAGAAATTGGCTGCTGCCTCGTTGAAGCTCCGGAATGCAAAGAAAAAGTTTCTATTTGATGCTTGATAAACCTAACGTTTTATAAAAAACCGTCATACGCGCACCTGAAAAGCCACGCTTAACACCTCTCTCAGAAGACGGAGTGCTTGTATCGATCCGCAGCGGAGCTACTTCGGCCTCCAAGGGTGACGCGTGAGGGCCTCTGCGTTGGCCGCACCGTCGGACTTCCCTGACCAAAAAAATAATGGGAATAATCCATAAACCTCGCTCCCACTCCTGTGGGGCGCGCTGCCTCCAAACGCATTCGCAGAGTTTCTTGCTCCAATTGTTGGACGCGGATTCTTTGGTTCTCGAATTGGGTCGATAAGCGGCGCATTGAGTCCTGGAATTCAAGTTGTGGTCGGACCCAAAAGTTATAAGGATCAACCGGCCCGAGGTTCCCGCGGTATAGATTTAGCCAAGGGCTCAGCGGGGGTCGGGAGGGCACATATCGACTTTGCGCACTTGCGAAACTTGTTGCCAGGCAAAGGAACGCAAAGCAAAAAAACGAAACGCATTGTCCAATGCTTTGGGGCTTTAGCTTTCGCATGACCCTCCCTCCATCTACCGACCCAAACGCGAGTGCGGCGGCCCTGTACCCTAGTTAAGCCACCCTACACCGCTGATCAATGTTACGACTTTTTACGCGGTAAATCCAGCGGGGAAATAGTAAGAGTTTGTCGGACTTGCGTCGCTGGCCCCCGATTTGACGATATCCCAATCCGTCTTTCTTGCAACCAATTTCCTAAGATTTCAGCGCTTCAAAAAATCCTCGGGGGTGGGGGCGAGTGGCAGTTCGACTGGCTCAACCTCTGAATACGCCGCTGGAACGGCTGAGATTGCCTCCGGCTCTTGCGGGGCTCGAACCTGCGGCAAAGGTTGAGCCGGAATGGGCTCGGCCGGCTGCTCATTCGGCTGAGTTTCCGGCGGCAGAGGTGCCGGGGCCATCGGCTGTGGTGTAGACGTTTCGGGTTGCTCGGCGGGCTCTGTCTGGGGTGCCGGGACTTGGTTCGTGGCCGGAGGTCCCGCCTCCCTTTGGGCGGGGGCTTCGTCCACAGGGCGGACCGGCATCGGGGGTGGAGCTAAGGTCGGTTCAAAAACCTCGGGTTCCCCCGCTGCGCCCGGTCCCACAAGGGGTGTTGCTTCCGTGGGGCCCCCCGATGTGCCTCGTGTGATATGTTGTGGCTCGCACTCAGAAGGCCAGCGACGCCAGAAAGTCGGATTAAAACCGTAGCAGGGAACATCGGGAAGACAATACACGGGGCATCCCAGCGGGAAATCGCAAGGCGGATATGACCCGACCACTAAGCTGGTGGAGGTACACCCGCTGAGGCCAAGCGAGACTAAAAGCCCGACAATAAACAAAAGCTGCGAGGATCGAGTTACCTTCATCGGTCAAAGCTCGCTAGACGTGTCTCGTCAAAATGATTAAACCTGTGTCACTTTATCGAATTTGACCCTCTGGTCGCCCCCGTGAATTTCACGGTTTCAGCAACAGCCAACCTTTAGAAGTATCCCCTCGGGTTGCCACCACCTTGTAATACTTTGCCGGAGAATCGCGTCGCAGTGCCTACACCCAAGAGCGAGAAACCCATGACTCTCTCGAAGGGGGCCACAAGCTTCGCGATTCCCGTATCCAACGCCACTAGCCTGTTTTCTGCGATGAAGATTCGATCACCGGGTAGGATCTGGTAATTGGTTCCCGCGTAGCCAGCAGCCGTGATGGCCTTCCAATCGACGGGTAACAACAAAGCCTCGCCGGGACGGTCGGTTGGCCGGGCAATCCAAATGCATTTGGAGGAAATTTCTTCCAACCCACCAATATTTGAAATGGCGTCTAAAATCGTCTCATTGCCCGTGACCGGAAAACGGTAAACCCGGTCACCCAACCCGGCTCCCTCCGTAATCACGTAGTAAACTTTGCTGTTGTATGCGAATACGGTAACCGCCACCTCTGGGTTTTCCAAAAACTGAGCAAGATGTACCTCGATGGCTTGTTTTGCCTCGAAGACGGTCATACCCGCGACGTAGACTTGACCATAACTACCCAGCGTAATTGTGCCGTCCGGTGCGACGAGATGTTCCCCAGAAATTTGCTGTTGAGCCGCCATCTCCGCCAAGCTGACGGAGACTTGAGGTTCCCGCAGGATGCTACTTAAATGTTGGGTGATGGCAATCCGCGCTTCCTCAACAGTCATTCCCCCAATTTGAACGCCGCCATATGGAGGGCCAAAGGAGATCACTCCCCCCGGTTCGATCGTGTACAACCCGGAAATGGGAGCCTCCGGAAGCGTCCCGATAACTTGAACGTTGACGACGTCTAAAGTCCGTAAGCGATAGGGTGGTCGAGGAACCAATTGGATAGCCTCGATGGTTAAGATATCCGGCGGTTCGATGCGGTATGCCGGCATCGTGGTCTTCCACAATTCGCGTGGCATGTCGCCGATTCCCGCCGCCACGATGGCAGGGTCCAAACCGCTGCTACTGACCTGAGGCCGAGGTACGGAATGGCAACCTGCAGCGAGACCAAAAATCATTAGGACGCAAAAACCCAGTGTCCAAATTCGAACACTTTTTTCGATGCGAAGCATCCTTGCAGACCTCACAGCGGCTCGGGCAATTGGCGTTTGAGGCACGGTGAAAGGCTCACAATTTCTAATAAATTGAATTTAGCCCTCAAACCGGGCAGTGTCCTCTTTCCGATTCGATTGAAATTTTTGTGAAAAATGGAGAATCTCCGAATTGCGGGAAGTAGCCCATCATTTGGTAGGATCGGAAGGCCCGGCAATAACCGTTTAAGAATTTGCGGCCGAATGTTCGGCTTGACCGGAAATTCCGGTCAATTGGCCCCCCATACTCGTTAATCTGGGTTACGTCATGGTGGTAGATTGGCTTGAAAAGAGAATATAGGTAGTCTAAGCAAAGTTAAGCAAAGTTAAATGGTCACTGAGTGCGATAAATTGTTTACTTATCAAATTAACACAATTAACTATTGCATTTCGGAGAACTAGAGGCCTTCATGTTCCCGGATTCCAGTTCTACTGATGCCGACGCCGCAGCGGCCGAGGCACTCGCGAACGCCACCGACTGCGAGGCGGAGCTACTCGAAAAGGAGGCCGACGAAATCGACCTTGCCGGGGCGCGACCGGCGGTGCCCCCTGCCCCAATCCCCGAGAATCTGCCGATTACGATCATCCGCCCCACCGGGGGTTGGCGCTCCCTCGATCTCAGGGAAGTCTGGCGCTATCGGGAGCTAATGCTGACCCTTGCATGGCGGGAAATCAGTATCCGTTATAAACAAACGATGCTGGGCGCCGCCTGGGCCATTATTCAGCCGCTGATGACCACGGGCATTTTCAGCGTACTTTTTGCGCTTTTGATGGGCCGGGGAAACGAACCGACTCCCGAAGGCGTGCCTTACCCCGTCTCCACGTTCTGTGCCATGCTCCCGTGGACGCTTTTTGCCCATTCGCTGAACCAGTCCGGCAATGTGTTGATTCAGTATCGGGCCATGATCACGAAGATTTATTTTCCTAGGCTCATTTTGCCGGCGGCTGCGGTGCTTTCGTCTCTGGTGGATTTCGGCGTTGCATTTGTCGCTTTTTTGGTAATTATGCTGTTTTATGGGATGGTGCCCGGGTTAGCGATCCTCACCTTGCCGTTTTTTATCGCGCTAGCCATTACGGCTTCTTTGGCAGTGGGGTTGTGGCTTTCGGCGCTAAACGCAATTTATCGCGACTTCCGGTACGTGATTCCGTTTATCATTCAGATAGGGATGTTCATCAGCCCAGTGGTTTACAATACCGCATCTATCCAGGGTAAACTTCCGGGCTGGGCCTACACCCTGTATTCGCTCAATCCAATGGTGGGGGTCATCGAGGGATTTCGCTGGGCGCTTTTGGGCACGGCTCACGGCCTAGGACCGATGCTTGCCGTCTCAACACTTGCTGCCCTGGTGATCCTTGTGGGGGGCATGTTTTACTTCCGACGAATGGAGCGGATCTTTTCCGACGTGATTTAACTTTTTTGCGGGTTGTACCACCGTGGATAACTGCCCAGGTTTTTCGGGAGCCGAGTGATCTCGGATATCGCAAACCCGGTATGAACCCCCTTCCACTTCGCAACGATCAAAGTAAACTACAACGTAAGCCACGCGAAAATCCGCTTTGTGGTGTGAATCTAGTTCGCACGGCTATTGGGCCGTCACTTGTGGATCGTCACCCACGGGGACGGAGTATGCCCTGGGATCGCCGAATGTCGTATCCCCTTTCTGCACTAGCGAAAATATTCTGTCGGATTCCTTCCCTTTTTCCTCTGCCGATTAGGCCGCCTTTCTTCCGCCCTCATATCGAGGGGAATGACTGAGCACAATGGTCCCCGGCCGGGGCTAGCAAAACAATTTACGAGGTGGCCCATGCGGCTTGCCTTCGCTACGCGCAGTTCGAACCGATGAGCGACGTTGCCATTCGTGTCGAGAAGTTGAGCAAGAAGTTCTTGCTCGGCGAGAGGCTCGGTTATCGCACCTTTCGGGAAACACTCCAGGATCTCTTCACGGCTCCGTTTCGCTATTACCGGACCCGCAAGAATGGGATACCGGCGGAAAAAGTGGATACGGACCGGGAGATCTGGGCCCTTAAAGAGGTCTCCTTCGAGGTCAAGCACGGTGAAGTTCTGGGGATCATCGGACCCAACGGGGCGGGCAAAAGTACGCTTTTGAAAATCCTGAGCCGCATCACCGAACCAACCGAAGGTTACGCTGAAGTCCGCGGACGGGTCGGTAGCCTCCTGGAAGTGGGTACCGGCTTTCATCCCGAACTGACCGGCCGGGAAAACGTGTACCTCAATGGGGCAATCCTGGGGATGTCCCGGGCGGAGATCAAACGGAAGTTTGACGATATCGTCTCCTTCGCCGGGGTGGAGAAGTTTATCGATACGCCGGTCAAGCGCTACTCCAGCGGGATGCAGGTCCGGCTAGCCTTTGCGGTGGCCGCCCACCTGGAGCCGGAAATCCTCATCGTGGACGAAGTCCTGGCCGTCGGCGATGCCGAATTCCAAAAGCGTTGCCTCGGCAAGATGGACGAGGTTTCCCGCTCCGGCCGCACCATACTTTTTGTCAGCCACAACATGGCCGCAGTGGAAGCGCTATGCAGCCGAGCGATGTTACTTCACTCAGGAACGGTGGAAAGTCTCAATAATACTGCAAGTGTCCTGAATGAATATCAGAATCGCATTCGCAAACCTTTCCAGGGTCAGGAAGGCGTGTGGAAACTGCAAATTGGGGGTGAACGTATTCGTCGTTTAATTAGCCAGGTTGTGTTGACTTCGGATGGCAGTCATCCAACAACAGCTATCTACCCTCATTCACCGTTACTTGTTGATGTGTCCTTCCGTACCACGGGCACTCCCTTTAACCCCGTCTTAGGGGTGGTGATAAAGACGGTAACTGGCCTGCCGATTCTCGGCATAGACAACCGGATCGTTCCTGGTTACGAATTTCCACTGGCCCGCGCTGGGACTGTTCGAATCGCGTTTCATTCTTTGCCCCTACTCCCCGGAAGCTATTACATTGACGTTTATTTAGGCGATCGTGTGAGAAGTTTGGATGCGTTGCGAGACACAATTCTGCTTGATGTTCTATCCGCCGATATCTACGGAACTGGTAGGCTGCCACCCGCAAATGCAGGCCCAGTTGCCTGGACCGCACGGTGGTCATTCAGGGGAGACAACAGTTCTTCCTTGTAACAGTCCCACGAGTATGCCTCACAGCAAATCTCTTCCCGAGCATTTTTATGACAGATGTTTCTATCAGCGCGTCAATGAGCAAGCATTGAAATCTGCTCATGTTATTGTACCATACCTGTTGGAATTGCTACCTATATCAAGTGTGGTCGACATAGGATGCGGCTGCGGAGCGTGGCTTGCGGTATTTCAAAAGTTTGGAGTCTCCAAGATCCTCGGCTTGGACGGACCGTGGGTTAGCAAACACGCGCTGCTAATTCCAGAATCGTGTTCTATCACCATCGATCTACAAAAGCCTTTCACGCTCCATGACCGATTTGATTTAGCGATATGTTTAGAGGTTGCTGAACATCTTCCGAAGAAGTCTTCCAGAGGGTTTATCGGAAGCATAACTGAGCTCGCTCCAGCGGTTTTGTTTTCGGCAGCCCTGCCTGGTCAAGAGGGTACCTTACACGTCAATGAACAATGGCCAGGTTTTTGGGCGCGATTGTTTAAGGAACACGGATTTTTTAGGCTCGACCCGATCCGACGGCGCGTGTGGATGAATCCGGAAGTCGCTTGGTACTATCAACAAAACATGTTTCTTTACGTGCATGAAGAGTTGTTACGTCAGCACCAGGCGTTGCGTTACGAAAAAGAGCTGTCTGAGAATTGCCCGCTTACTTTGATTCATCCAAAGATACTGAGACCTCTTACATCTGCTCGGCATGCGTTAAGGCTCATACCCAGGCTTGTGTTTGAAACGTTGATGCGACGACTGTTCGGAAAAAGTTGACAAATTGGACTCCGGGCAGTTTTTGCGCTATCGAAACCAATTCGGAGTTCACAGTGGCTTTGGCGTGGGGGTTACCTCAATGTTAGATACCCACTCTTCAAGTGGACTGGGGACTGGGGTTACAATCGCAATCCCCACCTACAACCGGTCGCGGCTTCTAGCCTCTACCCTTGAAAGCTTGTTCTCACTGCAAGTTCCTTGTGGCCTATCCGTCGAAATTGTCGTTATTGACAATAATTGCACGGATGATACGGCTGCTGTAATACAGGGTGCGGCGCCCCGGAGTCCTTTTCCGATCCGACATATCGTTGAAGCGCGTCAAGGATTATGCTATTGTCGCAACCGTGCCATCGAGGAGGCAAGGTACGAACATGTTGTGTATTTTGACGACGATGTGAACGTCGCACCCGAATGGCTATTGGGGTACATGGACGCAGTTGAAAACTATCAAGCGGATTGCGTTGTGGGGCCTGTGTTTCCGAATTTTGAAACCGCGATTCCGTCTTTGTTTACCCCTCGTGTCGTTGATTCATTGACGTCATATTATAGCCGGAAAGGTGACAATGTCCTTCTTTTGCCCCAGGAGTCGGCTTCCGAGGTACCGGGTTGTAATTTTGGCGTGAGAAAATCTGTGGCCGCGCAGATCGGGGGGTTTAGATGTGAGTTAGACCGAGTGGGCAAGGAGCTTTTGGCTGGAGGCGATACCGAGTTCGGCTGGCGACTTGGGAAATATGGTAAACGGATAGTCTATCATCCCAAGTGTCGGATCGAACACATACTTACTTCAGAAAAACTGTCAAAACAGTACTTGCGCAAGCGGTGGTATGGTGGAGGGGTCACAAGACGGCTACTACACCAATATTATGGACGGCCACTCACATTTAGGCGCCGGATACGTTATACCGTTGGCATTCTTCGCCTCTGTGTAGGGTGGTTATGGGCACGCATAAGCAAGCCCGAAGGCATTGCATTCGAGAAAGAACTGCAATTGCGAGATGTGTTTGGGTACCTATGGGGTCGCTACTAGATCAACGTTGTGCTCTAGCCCGTGGTTTGGCGTCCTATTCATCATTTTGCCTCATTCCGACTTAAGTACCATTTGAAAGGTTCTTCTTTAACTGAATAACTTGTCGAGGCCTAACGGGGGCTGAGCTTAGCAGCTCTGATAGGAACTTGATCGGGTTTTACGGATTGTTTGAAGCTTTCTCGAACCCTTTAGCTCTTGACTGACATGCGTCTTCTCGTCCTGACTCCGGCACCGACGCCCTATCGTGACCCGTTTTGGGCCCGTGTAGCGCGGCAGCCGGGCGTGGAATTGCTCGTGTGCTACCTTGCCCCCTTGAGCCGCGATCGCCCTTGGCAGGTGCAGTGGGAACGGCCGTTTCCCTATCGCGAATTGCCGGGCGTCAATCTCCTCGGCTGGCGTGGCCCGACCGAGGTTTGCTATTGGAATCCCGAGGTTCGTAAACTCATTCGTCCCGATCGCTGTGATGCACTCATCCTCGGCGGCTACAATCACCTCACGCTCTGGGTGGCCATGATCATGGCAGGCCGGCGAAGGATACCCTTCTTCATGATGAGCGAGTCGCACCTAAAAAACCCTCGGCCGGGCTGGAAGCTGGCCGCAAAGAAGCCGTTTGTCCGATGGATCGTGCGACATGCCACGGGCCTTTTCCCCACCGGGGTTTTTGCCCGAGAGTATTTTCAGCATTACGGAGCCTCGCCGCAGCGCATGGCACTCATCCCGAATGTGCCGGACGTGAAAACAATGGGCGAACGCATCGTTAAAGACCTTCCCAATCGAGACTCGCTTCGCGGGGCATTCGGCCTCGCGGAGAAGAAGGTAATCCTGTATGCCGGGCGTTTAATCCCCAAAAAGGGTGTTCAGACCTTGATCGACGCCTGCTCTCGCCTGCCGCGCGACATTCCCTGGGAGCTTGCGATTTTGGGCGAGGGCACGTACCGACCCACATTACAGGCCCTTGCCCAGGAGCGCCGGTGCGGAGACCGTGTCCGATTTGCCGGTTTCATCCAGCCGGAAGAGCTGCCCAACTGGTATCTGATGGCCGACCTGTTTGTCCTTCCCTCTTCGGAAACATGGGGGGTGGTGGCGCTGGAGGCACTTTCCAGTGGGCTCCCGACGATCTTGAGTGACCAGACGGGCTGCTGGCCCGACGCACTGCCCCCGGAACTGCACAAACGCCGCGTGTTCCCGTTTGGGGACGCCGAGGCCCTGGCACGTTGTTTGAGGGAGACGCTGCCCGAAGAGCACGACCGTTTAAAAGCCATCGAATCTTGGGCCGACTTCGCCCAACGATTCCACTATGAGGAACTCGCCCGGCAGCTGGTGGAGTTCGTCGGCAATCACCTGGGAATTCGCAAGAATCGCACTCCTTTAGCTTGCACCTCTCGATGACACGACCTCTGGCGGTTTTTGTGCAATCTACCGCGCGGGTGGGTGGCTCGGCGGTCGGCGGCCTGATGGTGGTTCAAGCGCTGCGGCAAGCCGGGTTTCGGGTTCATGCAATTTTTCATGAGCTGGGCGAGCTTGTAAGTGATTATGAAAAGCGCGGTTGCACGATAGAGCGACTACGGCACGGCCAGTGGCTTGCCGGTGGATTGATCTTTCGGCGGATCGGCCGTTGGCTTTACGATTTTTGGTCGGTGCCGCGATTCATCTGGCGATTTCGGAAACTGAAGCCGCACTTGGTGTACATCAACAGCATGACGGGCCTTGCCCCGGCTTTGGCGGCGCGACGTTTGCGGATTCCGTGTATCTGGCATATCCGCGAGCTTTTTTCGGACTTGCGCGGCGAGAGGTACCTGCCGTTTCCCGGCGGCAAACCGGCGGTGCGCCGACACTTGCTTGGCTGCGCGACGCGGGTTGTCACGGTATCTCGAACCGTTCGGGGAAACGTGCTCGGTCTGGAGGCGGATGACCGGGCCGTCGTTTTGCCCAGTGCCGTCGGCGAGGAATTCTTCAAAGAAGCTCGTCCGCCGCAGGATGCTCGAGCACGGTTGGGATTGCCGGTCGACCGGCCGATCGTTGGGGTGCCGGGAACGCTTCGGCCGATTAAAGGTCATCTTTTCTTTGTGCGTTCCGCCAAGATTATTCAGCGCTTTATACCGCAGGTGCATTTTGCGATCACCGGCGATGGGCGGCGGAGGTATCGTCGAAAAATCGACCGAGCGATCGAGCGTGCCCGTTTGGGCGATCGATTCACGTTCCTCGGCACGGTGCGGGATATGCCGGCTTTTTATCGGGCATGCGATGTGATCTGTATCCCCTCGGAGTCGGAGGCCTTGGGATGCACCGCGGTGGAAGCGATGGCGGTGGGTACGCCCGTAGTGGCCCGACGTGTCGGCGGGATAAGCGAGGTCATCCGCCCGGGCAAAACCGGCTTCACCTTCAATCTGCTTTATTTCCGCAAATTCGCCGAGGCGACGATCTTGCTCCTGACTCGGCCACAGGTGCACGAGCGTATCCGCCGAACTGCCCGACAATTCGCTGAACGCCATTTCCGGCCGAGCATTTTTCGGAACCGCTTGGCCCGATTGGCTAGGCAAACCGCTTTCCCACCCCCTTCAAGGGTTAACACAGCCGATCGTCGACTCAAAGGTTAACGCAACCGATCGCCAATGATGCAAAACACCCTCCCGGAAACGCCGTTGGTCTCCATCATCATCCCCTGTTACAACGCCGAGCGGTACGTGGGCGAGGCGATCGAAAGTGCCCTGGCCCAGACCTATCCGAACAAGGAAGTCATCCTGATTGACGACGGTTCCACGGACGGGAGTCTCGACGTGATCCGCTCGTTTGGGGAGGCGATCCGCTGGGAGACGGGACCGAATCGCGGCGGTTCTGCGGCACGGAATCGGGGGTTGGCCCTGGCCCGGGGCGAACTAATCCAATTCCTCGATGCCGACGACTTGCTCCACCCGCAGAAACTGGAGCGGCAGGTGCGCTTGTCTTTGGAAGATCCAAAAGCCATCGTCTACTGCGACTATGTGGTTCAAGATATCGATTCGGGCCAAGTGTTGGAAATTCCGAAACGGGAATGCGAGGGGTTGGACCCCGTGGTGTTTGCCATTCGAGCCGAAAGGCTTCAGACAAGTGCTCCCCTACACCGTAAGGCGGCACTACTAGAGATTGGGGGCTTCGACGAATCGCTGCCTTGTGCCCAAGAGTATGACCTGCACATCCGCCTTGCATGCCACGGGTACCGATGGCGGCACCTACGCGAGGTGTTGTACACGCTCCGCCGCCGCAAAAATAGTGTGTCGAGTGATTATGCCCGGGTGATCAATATTCATCCGCGCATCATGCGTCGGGCACGGGAAATACTTGTGGAGCCTAACGAGTGGACTGAGATCCGAGCAGAGGAAATGGCAGGAAAACTGGCGCATGGAGCGCGTGTACTTCTAAGATTAAATAGGGTTAGCGAAGCGAGACGGCTTGAGACTGAGGCAGCAGCTTTTCATTGGAGTGCGGGACTGCGCTTGGCTTATAGTAGCATCGGTCGCCTACTTAGACGTCTTATTGGTCCCATCAAAACCGAAAAACTCCGTGAGTGGGCAAAATGGGCACGTGTAGTGGCATGAGGAACAATGGATAGGCGTTTAAGACTATAAAGGTGGCTCTAAAAGCTATTCTGTCAAATTTTATAGGGCTATGGGTGTGACTTGTGCTGTGGATAAACAGACGTACATTTGGAGCTGCCTCTTGATATGATAGCAGGTCGTATTTCCAACTCTAGTATTGCATGGCTTATTTATCGAGAGCTTCTCACGTCGGTTTTTTCAGCGGTTTACACCGTTCCGGGGGCTAAACTTCGTACGCATGGACTTGACGTGCGTTTAATTGTTTTTTGCACTTTAGGACACTGGCTAAGATCCAAACCCCGACGGCTCACCAACTCCTTGGCTAAAAACCTTTTCACGCAGTACGGACTTCGCGTGTCAAAACTGCCATCGCCGCCGTCCCGTCTGCCGAGCTCCTTTGTTGACACTCTTATCCTTAAGCTTTGGTGGCTGGCAGCTGGAAATAAAGTAAGCTTGATAGATTGCGGGGGAGCCTATGCAACCAACCTAGCTATTAATGTGGTGCGGGCATCCAGACGGCAGGTGCCAATCGTATTTCACTGCTGGGGGGTCGAGGCCGAGGAGATGGAGTATTTGAATCGAGCGCGCGGAGGAAAAGTCGATGCAAAAAAAGTCACAAGGCTGAAGGCGCTTCAATCGCGTGCACTCGCGGAAGCCGATGCCATAGTGTGCGTTTCCCGCGCTATGGTCAGGTACCTCATGAGTGAATACAGCCTATCTGGTAAACCGATTTGTGTAGTTCCGTGCTGCGTAGATACAGGCGTTTTTTCCACAAAAGCTGCTTGTCGACACGACGTAAGATCAAAGCTAAAAGTAGATGGCCGTTTGGTGGTTAGCTACTGTGGGAGCCTCGCCGCATGGCAACTACCTGAAGTAGGAATCAAGTTGTTCCGGACGATTAAGTGCTTGGAGCCATCTGCATACTTTTTGGCATTAACCACACAGGGCCAGCGGATGCTGGAACTTCTGCACGCCGAAAAACTTTCGCCATCAGATTATACCGTGATGTCCGTCCCTCACGCAGATGTACCAAAATATTTGGGGGCAGCAGATATTGGACTTTTGCTGAGAGAAAGCTCCCCGGTCAACCAGGTGGCTTCCCCCGTAAAATTTGCTGAATACCTGGCTTGCGGCGTGCCAGTGATACTTAGCGAGGGGATCGGTGATTATTCTGAAGCTGTCCGCCAGAATCACCTTGGATTTGTCTTGGATTCGTTAACTCCGCCTTTTGGCCAAGAAAACGACTTCTACAAATTCATTCAAGGAGTTTTCACGGAGCGACAGCTGTGGGCGAAAAGATGCGTGGATTACGCGCGACAGTTCCTCGATTGGGATCCATTTATACCTGTTCTCACTGGACTGTATGAAGAGGCATTCAACAAGAGATTTGGAAAAGAGAGGTCATGAAGGGGGTTCGCGCCTTATTGGTTTTTGGAACACGGCCAGAAGCAATTAAAATGGCACCGGTTGTGAGAAAATGCCGGGAGAGCCAGGGTATTTCGGCATTAGTGTGTTCGACAGGGCAACATCGGGAAATGCTTCAGTGGGTCATTGAATACTTCAATATCGAACCCGATATTGAGCTCCAATTAATGATGCCGAATCAAAGTCTCTCGAAGTTCAGCGCCCAATGTTTGGAAAAGTTGGACGAAGTGGTTCAGCAGACTGACCCCGACTGCTTGGTTGCACAAGGCGACACGACTAGCGCCATGATAGCAGCATTATGTGCATTTTACCGGAAAATCCCCTTTATCCATGTCGAGGCTGGTCTGCGTAGCAGAGATCTCCATGCGCCCTGGCCTGAGGAAATGAATCGGCGGGTGGCGGACATGCTCGCGTCTGTTTGGTGTGCACCCACTGCCTTAGCACAACGTTTCCTAATCGAAGAAGGTTACCCATTGAATCGCATCTATTTGACAGGCAATACGGTGGTAGATGCTTTGTTGGAAACAATTCAACACGAACGGAATAACGAAAACGAGTACTATGGCAAGTTTCCGTTTGCAAGGGACGGAAGGTTTGTACTCGTAACAGCTCATCGGCGTGAAAGTTTTGGGCACGGGTTGGAAAATATTTGTCGGGCTCTTTTGGAGTTATCGAGCGTTTTCTCTGACGTCTCGTTTGTGTACCCGGTACACATGAACCCCAATGTTCAGCAAACGGTAAAAACTTTCTTGAGCCACCAGCACAACATCGTTCTGATGCCGCCGTTAAACTATCAAGAATTCGTTTGGCTTTTGAGTAAATGTTTGTTTGTGATGACAGATTCCGGGGGAGTTCAGGAGGAAGCGCCCTCTCTCGGAAAATCGGTGGTAATAATGCGCGATAACACTGAGCGGTCAGAGGTTTTACACCTTGGACTCGGATATTTGGCTGGCACTAAATGCGAAAAAATTGTGGAATGTGCGAGCTACCTTTTGTCGGACCGTACCAGATTAAATCGTGACTTTAGCAACGGAAATCCATTCGGGGATGGCCGTGCAGGAGAGCGAATTACTAAACTTATCTCGTGTCGAGCATGGGAGTCGTGACTCCCTAACCGCATGCAGTGATCGGGTACAACGAGGCAAGAAAGACCTTTAGCTGAGTTTCACACTTCCAATGCAATTATGTTCATTTTGAGTTTAAGGTCAGTTTTGTGACGGTATCTTCCCCTCCAAGGAAAAGTACGACTTGCGAGTAGTTTTACTCGGAAAAATTGGTCCCATGCCCTGCGCGGTTTTTCATTTGATCTCCGGTCGGATGTTTGGTGGCGGGCAGAGGGTGGTGGAGCTTTTTAGTTCGTGTTGGTACTTTTCCCGAGCTGTGGTCATCTCTGTGTGCGAGCCGGCCCTCCCATCGCTTTTCAAGTCGGTCTTAGCTGGGAACTCATAAAGGTCGTATGCTCCAGAAAGTCAAGCAGTCATGCGCGTTCTTCACATTATTCCCAATCTAGAGCGTGGTGGCGCAGAGCGGGTTCTGTTGGGGATCAGCAAATACTGCCTGAAATGCCACATTGAAGTTAAGCTCTGTGTGTTAGGAACGAAAAACCTTTACCCGGAAGAGACTACCGACAGATTGTCCCCCGAAATTTTGGGGTTTTCACTCTCCTATCGAAACCCTCTTTACGTACTAGCTAAAGTTAGACGCCTGCGGCGACTGATCCGCGATTGGCAACCGGATATCGTCCACAGTCATCTTTGGCCGGCCGCTCGGATGGCCGGCTGGGCTCTGAAAACCGTAAAAATTCCGCATCTCGTTCATATTCACGATACCATGGGCTGGTTGAGCGCGAGGAATCTTCGTTCCCGGATGATGCGCCTACTGACGCGCACCGCTCTTAGGAACCCCAACACTTATTTTGTGGCAGTGGGAAGATCCGTAGCCGATTACACGCGGCGCTATTTGCGGTGGATACCCGATCGGATCGAAGTGATTTACAACGGCTTCGATGTCGAGCGATTTGCTCGCGGTACCGTCGGGGTAGAGAACCGCCCGACAGGACCAGGCCGTATGTGTGTGCTAGGGACCGCTGCCCGATTGGTGCCGAATAAAGGCATCGACGTTTTACTCCGGGCGTTGCAAAAAGCAGCTCTCCCGTGCTCCTGGGAGCTGCGGATTGCCGGCGACGGAAGCCAGCGAAATGCTCTGGAGGAATTGTCGGGATCACTAGCTATTGGTCACCAAGTGCGGTTTTTTGGAACGGTGACTGATATGGGTGAGTTTTATGCACAGCTTGACCTTTATATACAGCCCTCCTTGTTCTTTGAGGGTCTGCCATTGGTCCTGACCGAAGCTATGGCATGTGGTGTTCCGGTAATTGCGACGGATGTCGGCGCCGCTCGCGAGCTTGTGCGCGATGGGACTGACGGCTTCATTGTTCCGCCAGGGGATGTGGAGTCGTTGGCCGACGCCATAAGAAACTTGGCAGAGAACATCCAACTGAGACAAAAGATGGGGCAAAATGCCCGGCAGCGGGTGTGGGCCGAGTTTTCGTCGGACCAGATGGGTAGAAAAACGGTGGAACTGTACAAAACCATTCTGAAGGGACGGGCACGTAGTACCTCCAGGGGCTAAGATGCACGCCGCTTGAATATTTGAGATTGAGCGAAAAACAAATGACGAAGCCCGATGTATCGTTTGTCATCGCGACCCGCAACCGACTGGATCTCCTTATACCCTGTCTTCGCGCGTGTCTCGCTCAAACTGGTATTACGTCCGAAATTCTGGTCTATGACGATGCCTCTGACGAAGAAATTCGTCCGATTATAGATCGCGAATTCGGCGATCGCATCCGTGTGGTGCGGTTGGAGCAAAATATCGGGCAACCAGCCGTGCGATCGAAGGGATACCGCGAGGCTGCGGGCGAAATAATCGTATCAATCGACGATGACGCAATCCTTTTAGACAGAGAAATCTTGGCCTCCGTCGATCCCTTGTTTTGCCAGGACAAATCGGTAGGCATTGTAGCCCTCCGCTACTATGAGCCCCCACGAGCGGGGGGCACTCTGGTTTTTGACCACTCGGTGCAGGAATTACGTTCTTTCGTGGGCTGTGCGGCCGTTATCCGCCGGGAATACGCCCTGGAATGTGAATGCTATCCGGATTGGATTTGCAGACAAGGTGAAGAACGATTCTTGGCCATCCGAATGTTGGACAGGGGATACCGGATTGTCTTGTTCGGGCCACCAAGTCTCATCCACTTGGCAAGTCCGGTGCGCAACCGCAAGGCCATGCAATGGTACGGCATTCGAAACGCCTTGCTCTTCGATTGGATTTGCGCGCCGCATCCATACCTAGTTCCCTATTTGGCAAAAGACATCATCAAGCTTTTCTTTTACAAGATTCGTTTAAGCCGCATTCCAACTAAGGTCGCCGCAATTGGTTGGGGCCTAGGCTCGATTGTGAAAATGCGTCATCTCCGAAGGCCGGTTCGCCGGAGCACTTTTAAAAAGTACCTGACGCTGCCTAGGCACGGCGCTCTCCGTGTGCCCATGGACTGGTCCCCCGAGCCCTTGGTCAACATGGGAATTTTTAAGTCGATAGCAGAAATAGAACCCTATCTCGACTCAACACCTTTCGGTAAGTAACCGTGTTTGAGCTCTTATTACTCTTAACGGCTGTAGTTCTTGCCATAACTTGGCTTGGGTCTTATCTAAGGACGCGCGATGCGCTGCACCCGGCCATTTACATTCTGCCCATGATGGGCGTGCAATATGTGATGCGACCTTGGTTTTTGTACCAAAACAATGCTATTCAGCCCTTCTTTCCCAGAGACTCGTATTTGGAAACGGCAGCCTTCGTGCACTTGTTGGGCGTAGTTGCTTTCAGCTTAGGCTGTTTTCCACGCCGGCGCGATTTGGTTAGCCGGCCTTTGTGGCAAACAGTGTTGACGCTGCAAGCGCGACAGAACCTCGTTCGACTTGCCGTGATTTTCGGCCTAATTTCAACGCTGGTATACTACTACTCGGTGTTTGCGGTGGGCGGTATCTCGGTTGCGTATGGCCGCCCGAAGGGTGGCGGTTTGCCTCTTCCCAGCGGCTATCTGGGCGAGGCGATCGGGTTATGCGTACCGGCAGTAATCTTGCTTCTTTTTGCGTGGCGAGGATCGGCCCTCCGGTTCACGCATTGGTTATTGATCTTTTTCTTTGCCAGCCCTTACCTCCTTACGGGATTCCTTGGAACGCGCCGCGGCCCGACGTTCTTGATTTTAGCTGCGATGGCATTCACGTGGTTTTTGGTGTATCGGCAACGTGTGCGGCTGATACGGGTGCTAGCCACAGTGGGTTTTATTGGCCTACTTGTGTTGATTCTTTTTACGAATCGCCCACGAGTGTACCTCGGAAGCCAGGAGAAGATTGAGACTGACCTGGTGCTTGATTTTCTTATGCCCCAACAGGCCAGCCCTGGCGATGATTATGTATGCGCCTGCGGCGCCATCACCATGGCACAACAAACGGGTAAATACGGCTGGGGCAGGAATATGATCATCACGTTCTTGATTCGTCCGATTCCTAAGCAATTGTGGCCGACCAAATACCAGGATGCTCAACGAATGTTATTTGGCTCTCATGGCGGAGGTGCCAGCTTGACTTATCGCGAGGTCCTGGGCTGGGAGCCGCACGCGGGGTCAGCGATAGGTGGAGTAGCAGATCTATTCCGCGAGTTTTCTTGGTTTGTGATTGTTGCAATGTACTTGTATGGGGCGTTTTATCGAGCACTTTGGACCCGGGCACGAGCCAGTGGGGGCATCTGGATTGTGTTGTACATCTATGCAGCAGGCCTATCAATTTACATCCCCACACAAAGCATGTCGGCCGTGTTTCACCGTTTTCTGTTTATGTCGGTGCCAACTGTCCTCTTGTGGCATTGGTTGATCATGCCGTGGATATTGCGGCGCAAGCAGCAGGCCAAACGGGCAGTTCCCTGGATATTTTCCTCCCAGATTGCTCCGGCAGCTAGGGCCTATTGGCCGTGAATGACGGCACAGCCATGAGGGACGGCAGTAAACCGAGAATTTTGGTGGCGCAGATCGGGGCCCGCCGAAATTATGCTGTCCCCATTGTGCTTCACCGGGGTGGATTATTGCATGCTTTGGTAACCGACATTACGGCCGGCGATTTCGTATCGCGAGTCTTGCGGTGGATGGGTGGCATTGTACCGAGCAAAAAACTCAAGCAGCTTCAAGACCGCCGCCCCCGGGAGATCCCCCTTGAACGAATCGTCAGTTTAGCCTACTTCGGGCTGTGGCGGGCCATCCGGGGACGGTGTGTCAGCAGTCCTGGAGCGAGACGGCGTTTCTATGCTTTGCAAAACAAACGCTTCTGTGAGGCAGTTCATAAGTTGAAAGTGTTGAAGGACTGCGACGCGGTCTATGTTTTCAACGGCGCAGGGGTTGAAATAGCGCGCACTGCCAAAGAATTGGGGATTAGGGTTATCCTGGATCAAACGGCAGCTCCGATAAGTGTAGAGGAAGAGTTACTCGCAGAGGAGCGCTCGCGGTGGCCTGGCTGGGAACCTGACGCTTGTCAACCAGAAGATTGGGCACAGTTGGCTCGCCGTGAAGAAGAAGAGTGGCAACTGGCCGACCTGATTATTTGCGGCTCGGAGTATGTTCACCGTTGCTTGGTGGAAAGGGGGGCAAAAACCCAAAAATGCCTCGTCGTTCCCACCGCAGCCGCGGAGCACTTTTCGCCGTTGGCAGAGGCGTCTCGGCAGAATAAGGGCCTTACCGCCCTCTTTGCCGGCACTCTTTGTCTAAGAAAAGGGATACCCTATTTTGTGCAAGCGGCCAAAGCTTTGCACGGGATGGTTCGATTTGTCGCTGTCGGAGGGAACGGACTAACTCGATACGGACTGAATGAGGCGCAAAGATGGGTGGAATATCAAGGCTTTGTGCCGCGGTCGCAAATGCCTCGCATTTATGCAGCGGCAGATGTCTTCGTTTTGCCCTCGATTTCAGAAGGATCTGCTGCCGTTTGCTATGAGGCTCTTGCGAGTGGATTGCCGGTAATAACCACTCCGAATGCAGGTTCCGTAGTGCGAGATGGGGAAGAGGGTTTTATCGTCCCGCTGCGAGATGTTGACCAACTCGTCGCCAGAATATGTTCGCTTTCGAACTCCCCGTACGATCGTGATCGCTTCCGTGCTTCCGCAGTGGCCAGAGCCCAAGAGTTTACTTGGGATTTTTATCAAGCCAGGCTGTGCAGGGCAATTTATACCTGCTTCGATCGGAGTTGATAACTGGTCGAAGGAAAAGAGTTACCAGCCATTTATCTCGGGTTTTATGTCATGTCTCGCTCGCTTCGGGTCCTTCACGTGATCAATAGCTTGGATCCGCGATCAGGTGGACCTACGTATGCCCTTTTCGGCTTAATCCGTCAACAACTTACAACCGGCACCCCCACATTTATTGCGGCGACTGACATGCAAGCCGGGGTCGGTGGCCTCTCCAAAGAAGAGTACCTTGCACGCTTAAAACAAAATGACCTTTTGCAAGCAGTACCTTATTTGTTGTTGCCCTCATTTGGTCGGGGGCGCCCCTGGAATCATTTAGGATTTGCTCCCTCGGCCAGATCGCGGCTTCGCGAGTTTATAAAGGCGCATTCAATCTCTTTGGTTCACGTGCATGGCGTATTTGGTTGGATAACTTCGGTGGTCTGTCGGCTCTGCTGGGAGTTGAACATTCCTTACGTCATTGAACCGTACGGCGCGTATGATCTTCCCTGTTTAAATTCGCATTTTTGGCCGTTGAAGTACTTGTATCACGCACTCTTCACCAAGGCAGAATTTGACAGTGCCATAGCGATAAAGGTTGCCTCGTCGCGTGAGGCTGGTTACCTAGCTCAAATAGGAACGTGGCACCCGAAAATTTTCGTACTGCCGTACGGAGTGGACGTTCCACACGTTTTAAAGTGTCAGAATGAGAATTCGTCGCCTAATGTTTGTTACGTATCTCGAATTACCAAGAAAAAGCGTCCCGAGTGGGTAGTAATGGCTTGCCAGAAAGTACGCAGCACGAATCCTGAACTAAACCTTACCGTAACAATTGCGGGAAGTGATGATGGTCATCGGCGTGAGTTGGAAGGAGTGATAGCCAAGTTTTCGGCCCAGGCTTGGGTTCGGGTGGTGGACTTCGTACAGGGAGAAAGAAAACGCGAATTGTTTGAGACCTCTTCTGTGTTCGTTCTTCCATCGCGAGACGAAAGCTTGGGTGCCGTGGTCTTAGAGGCTATGGCGCACGGGGTGCCGGTGGTGGTCACACCAGGGGTAGCGGCTCACGAATACGTCGATGCGGCAGGCTGCGGGTTCACCGTGGAGGATTCCGTCGATGCGGTCGCCGATGGCATCCGGCGCGTCCTCCAGTCAGATCGCAAAGAGCTCGGTCGCCGCGGTCGGGAGTATGTGGCTCGTCACCTCGCCTGGCCGCAAATCGCACGGCAAATAGAGGATATGTACGCCGCAGCCATTGAAAAGCACGCACGGAAATTAGCGGGAGCGTGACCATGGAATCGCGTCCCCCTCTGGTTGCATATATTCTAGCCAAGAATGAAGAGCCAAACATCAGCAAGTGCCTTCGCTCTCTCGAATCTTGTGGAATTCCGGTTGTGTTACTCGATTCCGGATCCACTGATGCGACCAAGGACATTGCTACAGACTTTAAGTTTTGTGAGGTGCGCGACTTTGCGTTTCGTTCTCACACGGACGCGTGGAATCAGATAACAGGTGCGTGGCATAACGATACCGACTATGTGATGGTTCTCGATGCCGATATGGAGGTTTCTGAGCAGCTTTGGAAAGAAATATTAAATGCCCTAAAGAGCACACCTCAGGTCATCATTTCACCGGTGCAAATGTATATTGAGGGGCAACCATTACGTTTCGGTTCTCTCTACCCTCCAAAGCCCATTGTTTTCCGGGGAGGATTCGAATATTTCGTGGCGAGCGGACACTGTTCACGCCTTAAACACCATTTGAGGGTCTATAAGACATCCGCCACACTGGTCCACAATGACCTGAAGCCTTATTCTGCCTATCTTTTATCCCAGGTTCGCTATGGGACGCTTCTGTATCATCGCTACGAAGTATCCTGTGTCACTTTTAAGGACCGCCTGCGTGCCACGAGCCCCATCATGGCAGTTGTCTACCCATTAGCCTCACTCTTCTTGCGCGGCGGCTTGTTTGCGGGCCGGCTGGGCTTGGTGTACGCGTTGGACCGAGCAATCGCTGTGTTAATTCAGTATCGTGTCGTTTTAGCCGAAAGGCTGCGCAACGGACGCGAAACAAACGTCGGGAAATAACGCTTTTATAAGTGCATCCCTCCAGTCTTTGCTTTTTGGACTGTGTCCGGACCAAGGTTTTTGCAACCCATTCGATATGCGTGGTTGAAATGCGTGCGGTTCACTATTTGACTGGAAGCAACTAATGCACGTCTCAGATTACGGTTGGCGATCGGATAGGCCCACGCGAAGTCAGCAGATGTTTTTACCCTATGTCGCTCGGCAACTGGCGCGGACGCAGGCGAAGCGCGTACTGGATGCCGGTTGCGGAAACGGTGCCTTTTCTCGTCTTCTGCAAGAGCGTGGTTTTTCCGTGGTGGGTATCGATTGTGACAAGAACGGAATCGAGTTGGCCCGGGCGCACGGGGGGGAATTTCTAGAGTTGAGTCTTTACGACGATCCGCCGGGCTGCTTTCTGAATTCATTTGACGCAGTTGTCTTACTAGAGGTGATCGAACACCTGTACTTTCCGGCCAGGGCTTTCCGCTTCGCACGCTTAGTTCTGAAGGAAGGTGGGCAACTGATTGCTAGCACGCCGTACCACGGGTATTGGAAGAATTTGGCTATTTCTATCCTCAATCGTTGGGATGTCCACTGGAACCCGCTCAGAGACGGCGGCCATATTAAGTTCTTCAGTCGCCAAACACTAACGCGATTGGCCCATCGGGAAGGTTTCGAAATCGTAGCCGTCGCCGGAATAGGGAGAATTCCCCCATTTTGGAAAAGCCTTATCATGACGGCGCGAAAGGCGGGGAAACCCGTAGCGAATTGAAGAGAGTGATTAGAGGAATGATTATCTCGCGGCAGAAAGCGGTTCCGAGCACGCGACACATTGAATCTTAGCATGAGAGTCTACGACGCGATCAAATGGTGGTTGTATCCCGGGATAAACCTGCATGCGCGGCAGCGTTTCCAGGTGATAGGCTCAAACCTCAGACCGCCCGGCAACTCCGACGAAGGTTTTGTCCTCGATGCCGGTTGCGGAAACGGCATGTTGGCTTATCAAGCCTACCGCAAGGGAAATCGCGCTCTGGGGGTGAGCATAAAGATCGGGGAGGTGGAGCGGAACCGTCGGATATTCAATCACTACCTGCGAATCCCCGAAAGCAGGCTGCGATTCGAAGTTTTCAATCTGTACGATCTTGAAGGCATTGATCATCGCTTCGACCAAATTATCTGCTCGGAGGTTCTTGAGCACATTTCGGACGACCGACGGATTTGCCAATCCTTTTGGCAGGTTCTGAAGCCCGGAGGAGTATTGCATCTCTGCTGTCCGAATGCGGACCATCCGGATAATGCCAATCACGAATTGGATTCGGCCGAGCAAGGCGGACATGTTCGGCCTGGCTACACTGAAAGCAGTTTCCGATCGCTCCTTGAGCCGATCGGGTTTCGAATCGTTGGGGTCATTGGCTTGGGTGGGCCAATACGGCAGAACCTCAATCGGAGGATTCGGCACTTGGAAAATCGTTTCGGCCTGGCACCGGCGGTCGCTTTCTTCCTTCTTGTGAACTGGTTGACCCTATTTGACCATCGCGTGCCGAGGGTGCCGTATTGCATCTACATCCAGGCAGAAAAAGTATCGTAAGCCGGATCAGCGCGGTTATCCTCTTGATTTCCTCCGGTTCCGGAGTTAGAAGAAAAGAATCATATGAAGCTCCTGCACACGGCGAAGTCTCAGAAGCTCGTTCCGCGAGCGTACGTCGAAAACTCGTTCCGGCAGCGCACATTGAAAAGGAGCAAATGATGTCTTCTCGGGAAATCGCTAGAATTTGGCTGGTGGGGATCACGGTTCTGAGCGTTCTCGGAAGCTACGCTGTCGCCGTTTGGGCTCAGGGGACCTCGGGAGCACAAGGCTCCCCTGCGCCAGCGGGAACCGTCGCTCAGGGAGCTCCGCAAAATGCCCCTGCGGCCGCGGTAGGTCAGGGGCAGGTGCCGCCCACGGCAACGCCGGCAGCCAGTTCACCGGCGGCTCGGCCGACGCAACCTGGGGTGCAAAGTTCGGCCGTAGCACCACAGCCCGCTCAAGGCTCCGGGTCGGCTACGCAGGCGGAAGGATTGCCGGAGTTTCGTCCTCGGCTTCCGGCGTATTATGCGCGGGTAGTGACAGAGGAGCAGCGCCAAAAAATTTATGACATTCAGCGGCAGTATCATCCGCGGATCGCAGCTCTCCGGAAGCAGCTTGAAGCGCTCGAGGCCGAGCGCGATGCCAAGATCGAGGCCGTGCTTACTCCGCAGCAAAAGGCTGAGCTAGAGAAAATCAGAGAAGAGGCAGCAGCTAAGCGCAAGGCATCCGCAGCATCTGCCGGCCAACCGTGAGTAAGCAGAAAACTGCGGCAGGGAGCTTTTCTCATCGTAAATGCTTCGACCCGCTCAACGAAACGTAAGCGGAGAAAGCCTATCACTTTTCGTCATGCAGGCCGTGGGGCGAAGCGCGTTCGAGTTGCGGCTCTTTTCTCAACGCTCAGCGGTGGGTAGGAACCCTTTTGGGGTAAACAACTCATTCTGAAGTTGCCTTAAGCTCTTTGGGCACCTTGGTGCACCGTCTTTTCGCGATCCGATGAAGCAGCTTCTCCAATCGCTCCGTGACGGAAGCCTCGAGCTCGTCGATGTTCCGCCGCCGGTGTTACGTCCTGAGGGCGTATTGGTGCGGACCAATTTTTCAGTGATTTCCGTCGGCACCGAGCGGATGTTGGCCCGGCTTGCTCGCAAGAGCCTTTTTGGCAAGGCTCGGGAACGTCCCGACCTAGTCAAAAAGGTCTGGCAAAAATTCAGACGCGAAGGTCTTACCGCCACATGGCGTGCGGTCTGGCAAAAGCTGGATCGGCTGGTTCCACTCGGCTATAGCTGTGTGGGCGAGGTGTTGAAGGTGGGCGAAAAGGCCCTTGGGTTTCAGCCGGGAATGCTCGTCGCGTGTGCCGGGGCCGGATACGCGAGCCATGCGGAGATCAATTATGTTCCCGGCTTGCTCGCATCCCCGGTGCCCGATGGGGTTTGTCCGGAAGCTGCCGCTTATGCAACGGTGGGGGCCATAGCCTTACATGGGATTCGCAATGCCGATTGCCGCGTGGGGGAGACGGTCGCCGTACTAGGGCTGGGCCTTTTGGGTCAGTTGAGCGTGCAGTTGCTGAAGGCGGCCGGCTGTTGGGTCGTCGGTCTAGACCCTGATGGCCAACGGGTCGAACTGGCGCGGCAAAACGGGGTCGATCTTGCCTGGGAACTCTCCCAACCGGAAACCTCCGTAAATGCCTGCCGCTCTGCTACGCGCGGCCGGGGTGTCGATGCCGTCCTTATCACCGCTGCCACGGCCAGTAATGCCCCGGTGGAGCTGGCGGCCGAAATTGCCCGCGACCGTGCCCGGGTCGTCATGGTCGGTGTAACGGGAATGGAGATACCCCGCAAAGCTTATTACGAAAAAGAGCTTACGTTTGTTGTCTCGCGGTCGTACGGACCGGGTCGATATGACCCCCAGTTCGAGGAGCATGGTCACGATTATCCGATCGGCTATGTTCGCTGGACACAAACCCGAAATCTGGAAGCTTTCCTCCAACTGGCCGCTCAAGGCCGCATTCACCCGGAACGCTTAACGACTCACCGGTTTCCGTTCGAGCGTGCCGAGGCGGCGATGGAACTTATCCTTCGCGGGAAAGAGCCGTATCTAGGTGTACTTCTCGAATATCCGCGCGAAGCGGCCCCGCCGTTGGGCCGGGTGGAACTTCCTGAAGTGTCTAAACGGCGGGCAACCGTGGGCAGCGTGGGGGTGTCGTTCGTGGGAGCCGGAGATTTTGCCCGTTCGACGCTTTTGCCCATCCTCCGGAAATTCCCTCAGGTGCAATTTCGGGGAATTGTGACGGCCTCAGGGGTCTCTGCCCGGGACGTCGGCAGCAAGTTCGGCTTCGCTTGGTGTGCCAGTAGTGTGGAAGAGCTTCTGTCGGATACCGAGACGGATATCCTCTTCATCGCCACACGACATTCGCAACACGCCGAGATGGTCTGTCGGGCCCTTTCGGCGGGCAAAGCGGTTTTTTGCGAAAAGCCACTGGCCATTTCGCTCAACCAGTTGCAAGAGATCGAACAAGCTCTTCAGCAGCCTAACCGGGGCTTGATGGTCGGATTCAATCGACGGTTTTCGCCCTTTGCACGGCGGTTAAAACAGTTCTTTGCTGCGCGGAAACCGCTTGTGATGACCTATCGGGTCAATGCCGGTAGCCTGTCGCCCGATCATTGGTTAGCCGACCCTGCCGAAGGCGGACGAATCATCGGCGAGGCTTGCCATTTCATCGATCTTTTCCACTTCTTGACGGATGCACCGGCTACGACCGTGGATCGCCTCTCGGCCGAGGGGGTCCGTCCACAGGATGACGGCCAATTCCTGCTCCGCTACGCGGATGGCTCGACGGCCCACCTCGTTTACACCACGCAGGGTGCAGCCGCTTTCGGTAAGGAGCGCTTGGAGGTCCACGGCGGCGGTGCATCGGCCGTGCTAGAAGACTTCCGCGTGCTAGAATTAATGCCCCCCACAGGCCGGCGCGAGCGCCTTCGCTCGGCTACCGACAAAGGCCACACCGAAGAGCTTCGGGAATTCATCGAGGCGGTCCGCACCGGTGGCCCGATGCCGATCCCGCCGGAATCGCTCATTGAGGTTACTCGGACCACCTTGGCCGCGGCCGGCGCACTTGAGGAGATACCTTCCCGCGATATTAGTTAAAAAAAGCGGTGGTCGCTCGAACAACCGATTTGGGAGAAAGCCCCATGGCCGAATCACCCCTGGCGCTCCACGAGCCTGGGCAGCCCGGTCGCCTACCGGCGGATTGCTGGGTAGTGGTGCCTGCGTACAACGAGGCCAGCCGGATTGGGCCCGTCTTAGAGGATCTGCTCCAGGTGGCCCAAAGCGTGGTGGTGGTCGACGATGGATCCCGCGACAACACGGCCGAAGTCGTCGCGCAATATCCCGTCTGGCTCCTGCGGCATGTGGTGAATTTGGGTCAAGGGGCGGCGCTGCAAACGGGAATCACCTTTGCCCTCCGGAAAGGGGCGAGCTACGTCGCGACGTTCGACGCCGACGGGCAGCACGTCCCTCGCGACTTTTTAACCATGTATCGTGTGCTGGCAGCCGGGCAGGCTGACTATGTTTTAGGCTCCAGATTCCTCGGCCGCGCCGAAGGGATACCGCTTACGCGAAAGCTGCTGCTGAAGGCCGCCGTGGTCTTTACCTGGATTGTCTCCGGCATCCGCGTGACCGATACCCACAACGGCATCCGCATGATGACCCGCCGCGGAGCGGAGCGCATCAACATCACTTTGAATCGGATGGAGCACGCCAGCGAGATACTGGATCAGATCGCGGCTTCCGGGTTGAAATTCGTCGAAGTACCGGTGACGATTCGTTATTCGCTGGAGTCATTGGCCAAAGGGCAGCGGAGCACGGCCGCGGTCCGCATGGCCTTAAAGTTATTTGCTGAGAGGCTATCGCGATGAGTCCATTTCAAATCTTATTTGGTTCGCTGTGTGGAATCGTGGCCCTCTTCTATTACTGGCGTGCTTTTGGGCGGCCTGGTTCAAAAGTCAATGGGCTCTTCTGGGGCCTGCTTTGGACCGGGGCGGCGACGATGATCTTCTACCCGGGTATTACCTCCGAGCTTGCCCACGTGCTCGGGATCGGCCGGGGAGCCGACCTCGTCATGTACTTTGCCATCCTCGGCGGCATCATGGTCACCCGCTACTTTTATAATCGCTGCCGCCGATTGGAAAATATGGTGACGCAATTGGTGCGCGAAAGGGCGATTGAGCACCCAATTTCCGCCAACACGCTCTGAAGGTATGAGTTCCGCAAGCCCCCCATTCTTTTTTGTGATTCCGCTTCACGGAGAAGCTCCATACGCACACCTTGCTGTTGAGAGCGCGATCTCGCAAGTGGAGCCTCCGGTTCGAGTCGTACTCATTCGGGATGACAATTACGACGACAGCGACCTTCTGAGCAAATTCCCCCATGGGAGCATTGAATATCAAAAAGCCCACACGTGGGGCATTGCTGCAAATTGGAACAACGCACTCGATTATGTCACAGACGGATACTGCACAATCTTGCATCAAGACGACGTTCTGCATCCGCAATATGCCTCAGTTATTACAACACTTTTTCGTGAACACCCGGATGCTGCTGCATTTGCGGGAGCATGGACAATCAATACTTCGGGCAGGAGGATTTTTTCGCTCGCCGACTTCGTAAAGACGTTATTGCGCCCGAGAGGGCCGATCGTGCGGCTGCGCGGAGAAACTGGCCTTGTTAGCATTGTCAGAGGAAACTGGATTTTTTGTCCCACAGTATGCTACAACTTGACGAAACCCTTCCCGTGGCGATTCCGTGCTGAGTATGAAATGGTTCTCGATTTGGACATGTACCTTCAAATTCTTTTGCACGGCGGCGCTATCGTAGGCACACACCGGCCTTTGTATTATTACAGGCGCCACTCGGGAAGCACGACCTCTCAGCTAACGCAATCCCTTGGACGCTTTCAGGAGGAAGTAGTCTACTACCAGAAAATGTCACGTTTGCTAAATGAGCAAGGCTATGGGCGTGCGGCGAGTGTGTGCCGAAGGCGCGTCATTCTTCGATTGCATATAATAAGCGTCGCACTCACAGCCATAATAGCGGGCGATCTACGTCGCTTTTTCAATCTGTTTGTTCTTGCCACTACATAGGCCACGAGACTCTTATGATTACTTGTCTATACTGCGGAAACAATGCAACGACGATTTACTATTCGGGAATTCGCGATCGGCTAGGAGTCAGCCGCGACGACTGGTCATTTGTCCGCTGTAGCGAATGCGGATCACTCAATTTGACCCCACGTCCATCACCTGAACAGCTGCCGAGTTTTTATCCTGCAACGTATTCTTTAGCCAAAGCTGGCCAGAAAGGAATCACCAACAAGTACTTAGCTAGGCTTGGTCATATCTTCGTATATGATCGCGTCTATTATAGGCAGTTGCGTTGGGTACTCCGGACCGTTAATTGTCGGACGAGCACCATCCGCATTCTCGATGTGGGCTGCGGTGTTGGACATCAGTTGCGCATACTCAAAACATGGGGATTTGATCCAATAGGGGTTGACACAGATGAAGAAGCTGTGCGATATGCGAATGATGCTTTGAAGGTGACCGCATACGTAGGCGATATTACAACTTGCGCCGATATCTTTGGTAGCAACCACTTCGACGTAATAACCGCATTCCATGTTGTGGAGCATCTCCTCGATCCCGTGTCCTTTTTCAAAATATGTCGCGAACTTGTGCGCCCTGGCGGTGTAGTCGCGGGGGCACTGCCGGTGTGTGACGGAACGGTGGCAAGAACTCTCGGCCGTTACTGGGTGGCCCTTACGGAGGCTCCTCGACACATAGGAATCCCAAGTCACCGAGGATTGATACAGGCTTTAGAAGCGACCGGTCTCACTGTGCAAGAGATCGCCCGCGAAAGTGTTGTAAATGTGGCAGGTTCAGTTGCGATCTCAATTAGTCCACGCGGCAGCACCTCCGTAGGATCCAAGCTCGGCCTGAGACATATTTTCAGCGGTATTCTGATGCTCACAGCGTTGCCCCTCGTGGCTTTCACCGAAATTTTTGGGAAACCTAGCATAGTGTTGTTTGCCGCGACAAAGAGTTACGTCTGAAAGTTGTGGCACCTGTAGTGCTGGAAAGGTGATCGACCAATGCCAAACATACTGGATCAAGTCATTACGACCGAACGAGCCGGCACCTGCGGTCCACCATGGGTACAAAGACAGCACCGATCTCGTTACCGCTGGGCTATACAGTACGTTTCAGGCCAAGTAGTCCTTGACGCCGCTTGTGGGCTCGGCTACGGAACTCACATGCTGTATCATCAGGGAGGCGCTGCACGCGTAGTGGGCCTGGATTGTAGCGAAGAAGCCATCGACCATGCAAGAAGCACTTACGGAGAAAACGAGAGGTTGTCTTTTCAACTCGGCGACGTTCTCAATCTGCCTTTTGGTGATAACAGATTCGATGTTTATGTTTCCTTCGAGAATATCGAGCATTTGGGCGATGTCCCTCAATACTTGGCGGAAGCAAAACGGGTGCTAAAACCCGAGGGTGTGTTCCTCGTCTCCACGCCCAACAGGCGTGTTACAAATCCGCGTCTCCGCCGCGACCAAAAACCCTTCAATCCCTATCATGTTCGCGAGTACCAGCCTGAGGAATTGCTAACGGAGCTTTCCGCCTTTTTCCCGAAATGCGAACTATTTGCGATTAGTTTGTTCTCCGAAAGATATGTGCGGTATCTGAATTCACTGCCGCGATTAACGCGTCACTTTCCCGCGCGAGTCCATCAAGCCACAAAAGTTTTCTGCGAGCTGTTCAGGCTCTTTCCTAGTTGCGAGGTCCAACCGGTGTCGTCAGATGATGCACTTAGAGCGGAATACCTTGTTGTGGCGGCCCGACAGATCTAGGGGTGCCCTGCGGACCAAGAGACCTATGTCCACCGCTCAATCGGGCAAGAGAGGCAAAGACGGCACGGCGGTTACGACGAGTACCGTCGCCAGCCCTCCCAAACCCATGTCATGGCAGGATAGGTGGAAACGATGCGATCGGCTTCGCTGGGGCGTTGTACCACTTCGCAATGAAAACAGTCGGTTAGCCTCGTTGCTCCACCACTTCTCAGAGCAAAATCGCTGGTAAGTTCTCAGAGCAAAATCGGCGGCAAGCCGGACGCTCCCCCTAATATTTTGTATGGTGAGGCTAAAGCAAAAGCTGCCGAATTGGCGGGGTCCTAACGCGCGGGCCGGAGACGCCAACGACTCGAATGACGCAAGGTTCAAATACTCCCTTGCGTTGAGATAGGTTTGCGTAATTTTCGAGGAGCCATTATTAGGTGTAACCGTCGTGGAAAATTGCACCTTAAATCAGCCAAAGCTAAACATAAGGCGATACGACCTGGTTTTCTCGATATTCGCCCTAGTGTTTGCAACCCTTGTGTGTTATGCGCGCGGTATTTTTCACCCCCCAGTTGTTGATTTAACTTCTGACGCGGCTAATATCGCTTCGTTTGCCGCAGCCTTGGACCACCCAGAGCTTTTTGCGGGAGACAGTGCATTAGCAGACAGGGGGGTTGCTGAAGTGTACGTTGCGTTTCATGTGGATGCAACTCGACTGCTTAAGCCACACATTGGGAATTACGGCACAGCCTTTGCGGCCTTATTATGGCCTCACATATTCTTGTACATGATTGCTTTTTACATTCTCGGGTTGGCTTTTCTCCGTCACCGCGGTTGGGCAACTGCACTTACCCTTGCCAACCTCGTGTTGGTCAAAGGACCACGGGATACCGCCTGGGGCTATTTCAAGGACCCATTACCCCGAATGAGTCACTCGATTGTCTTCGCTGTCCTCATCGCATTGATTTGGGTGCTGCGGCGGAAGCCTTTTTGGTGGTGGACAGTTTGCCTTGCCGCGGGTCTAGCGCTTTACGTGCATCCCGTCAGTACACCAGCCATGGGAGCTATGCTTTTTGGAGCGATTTGCGCGCTAATGCCCCGGGAATATTCGGTAAAAGAAAAGTTAGGTATTCTACTTTCTTGCGCCGTGGCTTTCTCGGCGCCCCTAATACCGTTTTCGCTAACATTTCTGAGGCATACTCCGGCATCGGTAGTGGAGGGTGATCCGTCGCTGACCCAGATCGCTTCGATTCTAGAGGAGCGATTCACAGGGCATTATTTATTACCTTCTAGAACTGTATTCGAATACATCACATCGGTTCCAGCACTCCCGATTATTGCGGTGGGGCTCTTCGGGCTCGTATTTTGTTTAAGGTCCAGAGAACAGGAAACTTTGCAAGCCGGGAAGTTCTTCGTTGGTCTTTTTTTGGGGCTTATCTTCGCTAGTGTCTTCGTTCCCATCTTCTTTGAAATAGCGTTCCCAGGAATCAGTTTCGCTATGTTCAAAGGTGAACTCCCGCGCCCACTCCGATACATAGTACCCCTGTGCTATATGGCGTCTTTACTCGCCTTAAAATCTTTCATAAGTGAATCGACACCTCAGCGAGCCCGCTTGTTGCTCGTAAGCACCGCTGCTTTGGCGGTTTGTCTGTTTGCGTTTGCTATTGGACCACGGGCACAGCGTGCCTTGAGCACACTTGTCGAAGGCCAGAAAAAGGTGGAAGAAGTTCGTACCTTAGTAGCAGCCGTGTCAACTATGGTACCCCCGAGAGAAACAATAGCAGCGGTTATGGAAGACCCTTTGGTTCTGCGATACGCGGCATTGCGACCGCTGGCGTTTGCGCGAAAAGATGTGCCGTCGACCGTGGACTTGGATCGCGCACTCCAATGGCAACGAAACCACAGAGAGTTACAGCGTTTGCTGAAAACCGAAGACACAAAGCGGAGGGTTGACGGCTCCATAAATTGGGCCCGAAACTTGAAATCCAAGTACCTCGTTATTGAATTGCCGCGCGAAGGTGAAAGACTGGTAGCTCAGAATGAGGAAATCTTATTCCAAAATTCTCGGTTCATTCTTTTGAGCTTGTAGTCGAAAGGGGTCGGTTATAACCGAACTCTAAAAAGCTCAAAGCGAGGCTCCGACATGCAAGCGGCTCCCCACTCCATCCCCTTCAACAAACCCTTTATCGCCGGGAAAGAGCTTTACTACATTGCTCAGGCGGTGACCTTCGGCAATTTAGCCGGTGACGGCCATTTCACCAAGGCCTGTTGTCGACTTTTGGAGGAGCGATTCGGCATCAAGAAGGTCCTGCTGGTTCCCTCCGGCACGGCGGTTACGACGAGTACCGCCGCCAGCCCTCCCAGACCCCACGTAATGGCAGGATAGGTGGAAACGATGCGATCGGCTTCGCCGGGGCGTTGTACCACTTCGCAATGAAAGGAGTCGGTCAGCCTCGTTGCTCCACCACTTCTCAGAGCAAAATCGGCGGCAAGTTCTCAGAGCAAAACCGGCGGCAAGCCAGCCGCTCCCACTGAAAGAAGGTAATTTTGTATGGTGAGGCTAAAGCAAAAGCTGCCGAATTGGCGGGGTCCTAACGCGCGGGTGGTCAGGAGTATGATCACAGCCAGACAAATCTGGCTGATCCCCGCCCCGGCCACCATCCACCTGAAATTCCCCGCCGCCTCCCCACCGAAGTCAAATATGATCGGCAAAGCCTTCTGATTGCAATTCCGAGAAATGCAGAATGATTGTTGTTCCGATACTTTCGAGCTTATCGCTGTAAGAAGTTAAAGATAACTCGTCAGGAAGTGATCTCAAAGGACTTATCGATTTTGCCATCGGGCTGCGGGGTGGGGATGTCACGATGCGAGTTGGTCGGGCGGATTTTGATCCATCGGGGAATGGACGTTAAGACGGGGGGCAGCTTCCGGTTTATAAGGATCACGGTTTGTTAGGATCACGGTTTGTTAGGATCAGCAAATGCAATTGCAGTGAGTAGATTTAAGGCTATGCGGTTCCGCGTGCCGTTTGATGCATTAAGGCTCGAAGTTGATCGGGATTAATTACCTTGATAAGTTGACGGTAAGTACGTCGACGAGGATTGAATTGCGGTAGGTCTCTTGGGGAAAACGGGAATACGAGAAAGTGGGACTGGGCGAATGCGAGTACTAATCACGGGTGGAGCGGGGTTTATTGGGTCGCATTTGGCGGATGTCTTGGTGGCCCAGGGGAATCACGTAACGGTGCTGGATGATTTTTCCACCGGGCGGCACGAGAATATCGCCCATCTAGAAGGCCACCCGCTTTTTAACTTGGTTTATGCGGATATTGGTGAGGAAGCGATAGTCCGGGACTGCGTGGCCGCGGCGGATCGGGTGTTCCATTTGGCCTCGGCCGTGGGGGTACGGTTGATTGTGGAGCAACCGGTGCGGACCATCGAGACGATTGTCCACGGAACGTCCGTGGTCATGAAGGCCTGTTCCCGTTACCGCAAGCCCGTGCTCCTCACCTCGACTTCCGAAGTCTACGGCAAATCTACGAAGGTTCCTTTTAGCGAAGAGGATGATCTGGTGATCGGGCCGTCGTACCGTCGCCGTTGGGCTTATGCGTGCTCTAAGGCGCTTGATGAATTTTTGGCGATGGCCTACTGGCACCATTCGCGAATGCCGGTGGTGATTGTGCGGCTTTTCAATACGGTAGGGCCCCGGCAAACCGGCCAATACGGGATGGTTTTGCCCCGATTTGTTCAGCAGGCATTGAAGGACGAACCGCTGACCGTCTACGGCGATGGGTCCCAGACCCGATGCTTCTGCCACGTGAAAGATGCTGTGGGTGCGTTGGTAAGGCTCATGGAGCTGCCTGAGGCCCGGGGCGAAGTTTTCAATGTCGGCAGCGACGAGGAAGTATCGATCCGGGAGTTGGCCGAGCGGGTGATCCGAATTACCGGGAGCCAGTCGTCGATTAAATACATCCCCTTCGAGGAAGCTTATGGGGCGGATTTCGAAGACATGCAACGCCGTGTGGCCGACCTTTCAAAGATACGCCAGGCGATCGGGTATAAGCCGCGATTTAGCCTGGATGACATTATTGGCGATGTGGCAGACCACTACACTCGCAAGAGTGGGAAGGTCCCTCAACGGGCAAGCAGTCGAGGCTAACGGTGAAAGAGGGTAACTCATCGGCGGTATCATCTGGCTGAGCTTAGGGGTTTCCTTTCCACGCCGTGCAAATTCTTTTCCTGACGCATTATTTCCCGCCGGAGGTCAATGCGCCGGCAAGCCGCACCTACGAACACGCAGTCCGCTGGGTGCGTGCCGGACACCGGGTCACGGTTTTGACGTGCAATCCGAATTGCCCAACGGGAATTCTGTTCCCCGGCTACCGCAACCGACTTCGGCCGCAGCGGGAGATCATGGACAGCATCGAGGTGGTGCGGGTATGGACCTATCTTGCGCCCAATGCGGGCACGGTACGGCGGATCGCGAATTACCTCTCGTTCATGGTTAGTGCGGTCTTGGCAGCCAGGGGGCTCGATCGCCCGGATGTGGTCGTGGCGACATCCCCGCAATTTTTCTGCGGTTGGGCAGGGGTGTTGGTTTCGAGGATGAAACGCCGACCCTTTGTGCTGGAAATCCGCGATATTTGGCCGGAATCCATCGAAACGGTTGGAGCGATCCGCTTTCGGCCGGTATTACGGTTTCTCAGTTGGTTAGAAAGGAAGATGTACCGGGCGGCGCATCATATCGTCACTGTGGGGGAGGGATACCGCGATAACCTTTTGACAAAGGTGCCCCCGGGCAAGCCGATTACGGTCATACCGAATGGCGTGGACTTGGAGCGATTTAATCTGAAGCTTACCAATGGACAGCTTCGCAGTCAGTGGGGTCTGGAAGGCAAGTTCGTTTGCGGCTACGTGGGTACAATCGGAATGGCCCATGGCCTTGAGGTCGTCCTCGAAGCGGCGGATCTCCTGCGGCAAAGCGGGCGCGATGACATCACCTTTCTTTTGGTCGGTGACGGGGCAGAACGTGCCCGGTTGGAACGATTGGCCCGCGAAAAGGGGTTGGAACGACGGGTGGTTTTTACCGGTCGGCTTCCGAAAGAGCAGATGCCGGAGGTAATCGCCAGTTGCGATTGCTGCCTGGTCCATTTGCGGAAGACGGAACTTTTCCAGACCGTTCTTCCCTCAAAGCTGTTTGAGATTATGGCCATGGAGCGGCCGATTATTCTGGGTGTCCGCGGCCAAGCACAACGGATTTTGGAAGAAGCCCAGGCGGGACTCTTGATGGAGCCTGACTGTGCACGCTCCTTAGTGGATCGGGTAGTGTATTTGGCGGAGAACCGGGAGCTGTGCCTCCGGCTGTCTGCCAGCGCTCGGCAGTATGTGGCCCAGCACTACCCCCGGGATGTTTTGGCGGAACGGATGCTGGAGGTTTTGAAACGAGTGGCCGCGGGTAATAGGTTGTCTACGATCGCCGATCGGTCTCTGCAAGGCTCGGCAGAAGGGGCGTCTCGGTAGTCGAATAAGTGGCCTTGGTGTTGCCCCACCCTTCTCTTTCGTGGTAGGCCGATGCAAATAGGGCGGCTGATTTACTCCGCGCGGTACTATCGGCCGGGCCAAATCCTAGGGCGCGCGTACCGGCGAATCAAACAATGGCTCACTCGTCCGATACCGTATGAGTCCGCAAACGAAGTGGCTTTTAGGCTGCCGAACCAATGGCCCTTGGCCGGCGAATCGGGCTTGAACCAACCCAAGCTGACTGTTTCTGCCGACAAAGTATCTGTTACGCTTCTGGGGCAGACTCGAAGTTGTCCACTCCCCTTCGATTGGGTGGAATTAGATCGGGCTGCGCCGTCGCGATTGTGGCGATTTCAACTGCATTACCACGAGCATCTGTTGTCTTTTCTACAGTCCGATTTTGATCTCTTTGAGAAAAAGGCGGAGCAAGTTTGGCAACTTATCCTTAACTGGATAGAAGTCTATTCCGGTCGAAATTCGCCTCTAAGAAGCTGGAAAGTGGACGCGTGGCATCCGTATGTTATCTCACGGCGGGTGCCCGTGTGGTTGCAATTCCTGTGTAAGAACCCACCGCCGGACGAATTTCGCTCGGTCATTTTCCGGTCATTGGTCAGTCAAATACGTCTGCTTCGAAGTAACCTCGAATATGACTTGGGTGGGAACCACCTCCTGCAAAACCTTCGGGCATTGGCCCTGGCTGGGGCCTGCTTCGGGGGGAGCGAGGCAGCGGAGTGGCACGGTTTCTCGTTGCGCACCCTTCAGCGCGAAGTTGCCGAACAAATCCTTCCTCATGGGGAGCATCTGGAACGTTCGCCGATGTACCACATTGATATCCTTCATGGCCTGCTGGAGGTGTATGCGATAGCGGGCCCGATGCAGCCGGCGATTCGAGAATGGCTCGGAGATGCAATCCGCAGAACGTCGGAATTTCTGCAAACCATCCTTCACCCAGACGGGAACATCCCTCTTTTGGGAGATAGCGTACATGGGCAGGCACCGGAGCCGCAGCGACTTCTTGAGGAATCCTGGAGGTTGTTGGGAGAAACGGCGGCGAATCGCGCGCTCCCATACCCGGTGGCTCGTGGAGTGCAGCCATCTCCGGCTGGGGCAACAGTCGTTGGAGATAGCTGGGTTTTCCGCAGCGGCGGGGATTTTTTAATTTTCGACGCTGGCCCGGTTGGGCCGGACAACTTGCCCGCGCACGCCCATGCCGATTTGCTGGGCTTGGAAGCCTCGGTTGGCGGCATGCGCTTTATCGTAGACACCGGTGTTTCAGACTATGAGGACAGTGCGACAAGGGCCTATTGTCGAAGTACGGCTGCCCATAGCGTGCTTGAAATTGACGGCAAAAATCAGTGTGATGTGTGGTCGCGATTTCGGATGGGACGGCGTGGTTGGCCCGGGAAGTTGAGATGCGGTCAGACCGGTCCCTTTTGCTGGGCCTGGTGTACGCACAATGCTTATCGGCATCGCGGAATTCCCGAGGTGGGACGGCTTGTCGCCTGCAACGCGGAGGGAGCTTGGGTCATTTTCGATTGGGCAATGGGAACTGGCCTTCATACATTTCGCAACCGCTTGCATCTTGCACCGGCGGCAGTTCCCCAAGTGTGCAACCAGTTGGTCGGGCTTCAGCTCCCGGGTGGCGAAAGGGCCCTTAAGGTGGTCGGCAACGGCCGTTTGCGCACGGAAAAAACCCCCTATTGGCCGGAATTCGGCAAGGCTCAGGTCCGCTTTACCATTGTCTTTGAGGCGGAGGATCGGGCGCCATACTCTTGTGCCTGGGTGATCGCTCAACCCAAACTTCTTCCGCAAGTGGAACTTTCTTGGCACAACGGGCGGCCTCGAGTTTTGATAGCTCATGGCCAACAACGTTGGGAATTGACGGCCGGTTAATTGGATACTCGAAACGTCTGCTTTGCCGTGTTTCCCTTGGTCGTTCGATTCCAAACGATATTTTTCAGTTTCAACTTTTTGTGGTGCTAAAGCCGTGTAATCGATCGTGATTGAAAATTCTCATAAGGACCCAGTCGTGAGTACCCTTCGTTTGGCGTGTGTGGTTGGGGCTAGACCTAATTTTATGAAAATGGCCCCCATTCTTCGAGCTTTAGAAGCGCTCGAACAATTTGAATGCGTCCTCATCCACACCGGGCAACACTATGACCGCGACCTTTCCGATGTCTTTTTTGAAGACTTGCAGATGCGGCGTCCGGATGTCCATCTGGAGGTCGGTTCGGGTACCCATGCGCAGCAGACAGCTCGGGTGATGGAACGGCTGGAAGAAGTTTTCCTGAGATTGCCGGAACAAGGTCAGCCGTTTGATCGGGTGATTGTGGTCGGGGATGTCAATTCGACGATGGCAGCGGCAATTACCGCGGCAAAGCTTCACATCCCTGTGGCGCATGTGGAGGCCGGCTTGCGGAGTTTTGATCGTACAATGCCCGAGGAAATCAACAGAATCGTAACCGATGCAATCGCCGATATGTTGTTCGTCTCCGAGCCGGCCGGGGTAGACAACCTTTTGCGGGAGGGTAAGCCGAGGGATCAAATTCACCTGGTCGGCAACGTGATGATCGACACCCTATTTCAGCTTTTGCCCTTAGCTTACGATCGCGATATTCTGCCGCGGTTGGGTCTGGAGGCGGGTCAATACGGGGTGGTTACCATTCATCGGCCCAGTAACGTGGATCACCCGGAGATCCTGGGAACGCTTTTAGAGGTCTTAGACGATGCGGCGCGCAATATGCCATTTGTGTTTCCGATTCATCCTCGGACACAAAAGCGGATAGAACGATTTGGCTTAACCGATCGGCTCAGACCCAGCAACGGCCGACTAAGCGGGATTTGGTCGCTTCCTCCGCTGGGGTATCTCGACTTCTTGGCCCTGACCTCGCAATCGCGAGTGATCGTCACCGACTCCGGAGGTCTCCAGGAGGAAGCGACAGCGCTAGGTATCCCCTGCCTTACCCTCCGAAATACAACAGAAAGACCGATTACTGTGGACGAGGGGACCAGCACACTGATTGGCGACGATCCGGGGCGGCTTCGCGTGGAACTAGACAAGGTTTGTTCCGGAACATATAAGCGGGGGCGCTGCCCGGAATTGTGGGACGGCCATGCGGCGGAGCGGATTGCACAAATTTTGATGACAAGTTGATCACCTAGACTTGGTTGATCACGGGAATTAGGAAATCCGGAGATTAGTCCGTCTTCACCAACGTTTTCCCTTTTTTGGTGGCAGGAGTCTGAAAGATTTTGTAGTTGGAGCCAAAAGATTGGGGATACAACCTGGTCCTATGGCATTGGCTTTTATCGCGATAGTGCCTCCCTAACGACAAGCAAAGATTCGACTTGCGATCAGGATCGTGGGCCCATTACTGGATCGAGGATAGGGAGCTATCGGGCCAGATTGCTCGGCAACCGCATTTAAAATTCACGGGTGGCATTTAGGCGACCGAGCAGATTTATTTTGATCGAGTGACCATCCTTTTGCGGCGGGAGGTTTTGGACCTCACCTTGTTGGCGATCAGGCGGATTAGTTTCGATCGAGTGACCTAATGAATTCGGTGGAATCAGGAAAAGTTGCACGGCGCCGCAGGTTATGGCGGGTGATTCTCCTCCTGGTAGCATGCGCTGGATTGGCTGCATTTCATCCCTGGATTTTGGAGCGAGTCGCCCGGGGACTTGTCGCTCCGAAAAGAATCCGCAACGAACCAATAAGCTACTTGGTCCTACCAGCCAATCACCTGCCGACGGCCGAACTATACGACGAAATAAGTCGCCAAATGAAAGAGTTCGGCGGGGAATCGCGATTGCTGGTGGTCGAGGGAGCCCGGCAGAGAATCGAACAGTTAGGTGCTGTTCCGACGGGGGCAGAGATTGCCTATCGAGAATCGCTTAAGCGAAATCTGCCGGCGGAAAAGATTGAAATTCTGCGAACGGATGCGGTGGATGGTTGGGAGGAAATCCGGGCCATTAGGCATCGGCTAGAAGGTGAGGCTCCGAGTGGGATCAGAATTCTTGTAGGTGAATTCGGTAGCAAAGAGTATGCGATGATCCTCCGACGGCAATGGAGTGAGTCACTTTTCCAGCGAACGGAAATTTGGCCGGTTCATGACCCCCGATACGACGTTACGAATTGGTGGAAGTCGCGACGAGGTTGGAAGTCCTTCTTCGGAAATTGTGTTAGCTTGTTTGCAGCCGTGGCTTTGGGTGAACCGGCGCGAAAATGGAAGCAGGTACCGGCGGAGCAATATGAGAAGCTTGTGGAAGCGACCCTCTTTGGAGCCGGGCAAATCTCTGCCACCGCAGTCGCGGAGCAAAACCGGTAGTAGGTCGGCATAATAGGCCGTATCCGAATGTCCCTGACTTTCTTCCAAAGAAATTGGCTAAGCGGCACAACTGCGAAGAGCATCGCGGTACTTACGCTAACTGCCATAGCTTTTCTTTTTGTAGGGCGAAATGCCGGCCGATGGCTGGAAATTACCCAACCTATAGTTCCCACGGATTATGCGTTTATACTGCCTGGGGAGGAAAATACACGGCCTTTCGTGGCTGCCGTGTTGTACCGTCATAAGATGATCAAAAAGATTCTTGTCCCCACAAACGCATTCGGGCCACCCCAGGCCGACCAATTGATGCCGGAAACTTCCGAGGTCATTCGGCGCGTCCTAGTTGCCCGAGGGGTACCAGAAGAAAGCATTGAAATCTTGCCGGCGCAAACCACGAGTACGTTCGGGGACCTTCAAATCCTGGCGGAGTTTCTTCACAATCGGCCCAATGTAAAAGTGGCTGTAATAACGAATCCTTTTCACATGCGTCGCACTCTTTGGACACTCCGACGGCTTCTCAAGAATGAAGCTGGCAGAGTTTTCCTTGTTCCGGTGCCGCTCGAAGGTTTTGATCCTGACCGTTGGTGGAGCGATGGGGTCGGCATCTCGCTTGTTTTGGGGGAAAATTTAAAACTTTTTTATTATTGGGCTCGATTTGGAACGCTTTTTTACTGGTTTGCAGCCGCGGGGGTAGTGGTAATTGCCATTTTCGTCTTTCGGCGCGTGTGGCCGGCCAAAGCTAGTTGCAAAGCGGAGGCGGAGGTACCTGAGCAAGCAAGTGTTGTTGAAACGGCAACCCCGTCCTACACCACGGGCTAATTTCCCCATTAAAAAAAGCGGTCTTTCACAACCGCCTTTAGGAGATGAAGAAAACCATGGACACCATCTTAGTTACCGGCGGGGCCGGGTTCATCGGCAGCAATTTCGTTCGCTATTGGCTTCAGGGGAGGGCCGGAAACTCGGGGATCGCAACGGCGAATGAGGCTCGATTAATCAATCTCGACAAACTTACGTACGCAGGGAATTTGGACTCGCTGGGGGAGCTTTTAGACGACCCCCGACATATTTTTGTGCAGGGCGATATCGGTGATGGTCCGCTCGTGCTTCGGTTGCTCGAGACTTACCGACCTTCGGCGATCGTGAATTTTGCCGCGGAATCTCACGTGGACCGCTCCATCGATGGGCCGGCGGAGTTCGTCCAAACCAATGTGGTCGGCACCTTCCGATTGCTCGAAGCAGCGCGGACCTACTGGGTCAACTTGCCTTCGGATGAGAAGGAACGTTTTCGTTTCGTGCATATTTCAACTGATGAGGTGTACGGTTCCTTGGGGCCGGAGGGCAAATTTCATGAGGATACCCCGTACGCTCCCAATTCGCCGTATGCTGCCTCGAAAGCCGCTGCAGATCATTTTGCGCGGGCCTATTGGAAGACATACGGTCTGCCGGTAATGATTACGCATTCCTCGAATAATTACGGCCCCTATCAGTTTCCGGAAAAACTTCTTCCGTTGATGATCCTCAATGCCGTCGAGGGTAAGCCGCTACCGGTATATGGTGATGGGCAAAACGTGCGTGACTGGCTTTATGTGGAGGATCATTGTCGGGCGATTGAGCTGGTGTTAAACCTGGGGCGACCGGGGGAGACTTATAACATCGGCGGCGATTGCGAGCGAACCAACTTGGCCGTGGTCGAAACCATCTGTACCACGGTGGAACGACTTTACCCTGATTTGCCACATCGTCCTTGTCGATCCCTCATTACCTTCGTGGCGGATCGACCGGGTCATGATCGGCGATATGCTCTCGATGCCTCGAAGATGCATCACCTGGGCTGGCAGCCCACGGTCGATTTTGAAACGGGTCTGGAAAAAACGGTCCGCTGGTATTTGGAAAATCGCACCTGGGCAGAAAGGGTCACGAGCGGAAAATATCGTCGCGAACGACTAGGGCTAGGTGGGTTAATTCACTCCGCCTAATGCCCGGTGGCAGATTTTTGTCGCGATTCTCCCAGGAGACATGGGAATGGACCAACGAGTGTTTGAAAAGGGGATCGTCTTGGCAGGAGGAGCCGGCACACGCCTTCACCCGATGACCCGGGCAATCAGCAAACAGCTCCTCCCGGTGTATGACAAACCTATGGTGTATTACCCCCTGTGCACGCTGATGCTGGCAGGAATTCGTAAAATACTCATCATCTCTACACCGGAACATCTTCCCCTTTTTGAGCAACTTCTAGGCGACGGAACCCAATGGGGAATTCACATCAGCTATTGTGTCCAAGAAAAACCGCGCGGAATTGCCGAGGCTTTCCTCCTAGGTGCGAATTTTATCGGGAATGATCCTGTAGCTTTAATTCTCGGCGACAATATCTTTTTTGGCCAGGGTTTCCAAGCGATGCTTCAGAAGGCAGCAAGTCGTCCTCGCGGAGCCACAGTTTTTGCCTACTCGGTGAAGGATCCCGAGCGCTACGGCGTCGTGGAGCTCAATGCGCAAGGGCGACCTATTTCGATCGTAGAAAAGCCGAAAGAACCGCGTTCCTCTTACGCCGTGACGGGCCTGTACTTTTACGATAATCAAGTCGTGGACATAGCCCGGACCTTAAAACCCTCGGCTCGTGGGGAGCTCGAGATTACCGATGTCAATGCCGATTATCTCCGTCGCGGCGAGCTTTACGTTCAGATTCTCGGCCGGGGCTTCGCATGGCTGGACACAGGTACACCAGACTTTTTGTTGGAGGCCTCGGCTTTTGTCGCCACGATCGAACATCGTCAAGGTTTGAAAATTGCATGTCCCGAGGAGGTGGCATTTCGCAAAGGCTTTATCTCGGCTCAGGAACTCCGTAGGCTAGCAGCCTATTACCGAAATAGTTACGGAGAATATTTGCTGAAGATTGTCGCCGAGGCAGAAGCCGAAGTGTAACCTCGTCGCGGGAAGCGACAAATGCATCATGATTTTTCGCGCGTTCGATCACGGGTTTTACAATTCAAATATTGAAACGTCGGTCTTGGCAGCAAATCGAACGGCGCTGTTAAAAAAGAATTTTTCTTGAGCAGATTTGAAAGGCTCTCGCACCGAGGAGCTCTCGGCGGGAATCGAATGCGACGGTGCTGAGAAGCTGAGGCTCGTGGTTTGTCGAACCACCCACTGGGCAAACTTGATGCACTTTGCGTTGTAAAACTTTTGCTTTGTGAAATATGCCCGGCTAGGGAGGACCGCCCTTTTTTAAGCCCGGTGGGAATTTCCAGGGGGCGATCGGTAGGGATCACCAACTCGGTGCTTTACCCATAATTTGCTCCCAAAATAACTTCGGAAGCAAGATCGACGCCACGGTGCTTCGTCGAGAGCTTTGGGAATGGAAAAGCGGTAAATAGCAGCGCAGCTACAATGCGGTGAGTCGTGGATCCTTCTTCCCCCAGGAAAAGCGATCAGCATTTCAATTAGCGGGACACACACTCGATGTGAAGCCGTTTGAACCTAGTCAACTTTGTAATAGTGACACTCGCGGGAAAGTATTCTCTTCTCTGCCGCGCATCCACTTACCCGCGCGGGTTTTGGGCTTCGTCGAATAAATCCGCGAGGATCTTGAGTCCCCCCTTTTGGGGGTATTGAATTCGCGATCGTTAAAGGGGGAAGCAGATTTCGGATCTGCCTTGCATGCCAAGGGCGCGATCCCCCCACCCCACGGGGGATATTCTGTCCAGTTACTTTGGCAAGCTGAATGGACGCGAATTCTTTCCGAATGTCACTCACATTACTGGAATGCTATCCCACTTGGCATTGCGTGTCGGCACGGATCCCCACCGCCGGATGCTGCCGCGGAGCACTTCCGCCATTTGTAAGATAAGCATCCACTTCATTGGCGACGATCACGCCGTAATTGACTGCCCCTAACCACCCCGACATGATGATCCCGACACTTCCTGTGTGAAACATCCCTGCCATTTGCTGCGGTAAAGCCCTGCTGACGGCAAGGCCTTCGAATTTCGTCCCAAAGCTCGCCCCGCAAGGATGACCGGTGTATCGCTCGAAAGTAAGCGGCGTTGCCGCCTCCACCCAGTCCACCTTTTTCTCAAGATCGGGTACGTATCGCTCGAGGTCAGCTAAAGTTTGATCGATCAGCTCTTGCTTTGCCTGCGAGTATTCCTCCCGAGATAGGCACGCCCAATCCTCGTACCGGGCGTTCGTGCTGCTGACGACATACGAGCGATTGCGTCCGGGGCGCGTTTCGGGGTAGTAGAAAGAATAAGTCCGGCTGGTGATCTGCCGGCTGAGCATCAAGTCGGTCCGGAATTCTGGGGCTGTGGAGCGGAAAAGGAGATCGCCGCACTTGGCTCGATCTAAGCCCTCGCCGGGCTTCAGGGCAATGTACACCTGGGTACTCGAATTGTTCAGCCGCACGCGATCGACTTTAGAGGTAAATTCCACCGAAAAATGTTCGCGACCAATCAGGCGAAAACACGTGCTAATCAGATGCGCATTAGAAATCACCGCTTTTGCGCGGATAACTCTTCCGGCCGTTACGACGCCTTTGACCTGACCGGCTTCCACGACAATATTGTCTACGGGAGTTCGAATTCGCAGGTCGACACCATGTTGGCGCATCTGCGCAGCCATCATTTCAATCAGGTGGTCGGTCCCTCCACGGAAAGTGAATACCCCACGACTCATGAAATTGGAAAAAACGATACTGTAGGCAATAGCCGGGTCCTCGAGCGTGGAGCCGTTAGCATACGTGATCGGCTCAAGTAAAAAGCGCACTATGTCCGGCCGTCCCGGGAAGAATTGTTCGAAGAGTTCACCGGTGGTCATTGAGCAATCGTCGAAGAAATTCGCATTCTCGACAAAACGGAAAAACCCTTCAACCCGAGAGGGCTCGACCCGAAAATGCTCGAGCAATAGGCTCACAAAATCGTTCCGATCGAAGGTGGTACCCAGCCGGAACATTGGGTTGTCAAAGCGGATATCGCGGAGCTGCACGATGGCTTGAGCAATCTCCGGCCCCCAATATCGTCGGCAGCTTTTGATCATTCCCACAGGAAACCCATGGAGCGAGATATCGAAGATGTGACCGCCCGGTCGCCGGAACCAAGTTGCCAGACCACCAAGTTTATAGTGCTGCTCGAGTAAAAGGACGCGATGCCCGCACCGGGCCAGGATATTAGCTGCGGTCATCCCGGCGAGTCCGGAGCCAATCACGATCACGTCGTACTGCGGCTTTATTCCGCTCAAAAAGTCTTTTGGCATACGCGTTCGACACTACTTGTGACGAAAAGAATTGGCTAATTTTTTCCAGCAGAGTCCCAAGTCCACTCTGCCTCGCCTCTGCAAAATCGGAGTTTGCTCAGACTACATTCTAAGATTCTGCCTAATTCCTCTTCCTCTTTGATTCCTTTGTGGGTTTCGCCAGGATACCTAGACAATCGACCGAAACGTAGGGGGGTGATGCCCAGTAGCATTTTAATGCGAGAGATAACATGTTGATGGGTGCGCTAGCATTTTGATGCGAAAACACAGTTTCGGTGAAGGACACGCGAGGCGGTGGAGCGCTCAGCAAGATTTCGCAAAAAGGCCAAAGCCAAAGCGACAAGTCCAAAAAAGGCGAAAGTTTACAAGTGTCATTCTCCAGAAAACTGCTTAAAGCACGGTGCTTCACCCTGCGGCGGAAAATGTTTCGTTTGCGACACTCAACGATATCCGACGTGAAAGCCCGTTTTATCGAAGGAAGTTTTTGCCCGGCAAAGCTGGAGACTTGCGAGTTTCGCCCCTAGTTCCTGTTCAAAAAGGCCCCGTTTTTGGAAGACGGGGGTTACAGCCGTCTTTACAAGTCTTTCTTTCCAAGTCTTTTACCCAACACACAAGATTAATCTCGAGTCTTTTCCTCAAAACAGATGTCTAAGCCCGTCACTTTCCTGACAAAACCACTCATTATGTGCAATCACATGTCTAACGACGGTTTCTCGCTTGTGATAAATCCCTACGGAATCGGGTCAGTTATCGTCGCAGCTATTGCCAGTTCCACGGTCGATTGCCTGGCACTATGGCGAATCGTGTCCGCTATTCCATTAAAGAGTCGTGTCTTTTAAAGAGTCTTCTCTTTCACCGCGGGTAAAATTGGCTTTTTTGTGGCGATCGTGTTGATTATTTTGCGAAACATTGATAATTTGCAAAACGTTGATAAATAGACAATATTCGTAGTTGAGTATCGTTGCTATAATACGCTACAATTGCGAAACTCAAAATCCCTACTTGTTTCGATCGATTCCGACAAAAAAGGGAGGAGTTTCAGAATACACACGAGCTTTAAAGTTTACTAAATCAGGAGAGATTTTGATGGCAACGTTGACCCTTGGGAACATCAGGGCGGACATTACCCAGTGCATTGGTAACACTCCTTTGGTTCAGTTGCGGCGCATTACTTCAGGATGCGTTGCGACGGTTCTCGGGAAGCTGGAAAACTTCAATCCGCTTTGGAGTGTTAAGGATCGGATCGCTTGGTCCATGATCGAGCGGGCTGAACGCGAGGGCCTAATTAAAGAAGATACGGTAATTATTGAGCCCACGAGCGGAAATACAGGAATCGGCCTGGCGTTCGTATGTGCAGCCCGCGGTTATCGCCTGATGGTCACGATGCCCGAAAGCATGAGCTTGGAACGTCGCCGGCTATTGCGAGCCTTTGGAGTGGAGTTGGTCCTCACCCCGGCAGCCGAGGGGATGCGTGGCGCCGTTCAAAAGGCGGAGGAGCTGGTTAGGGAGAACAAAAATTTCTACATGCCGCAGCAATTCAAGAATCCTGCGAACCCCGAAATTCACCGTAGGACCACGGCGGAGGAAATCTGGCGGGATACGAATGGGGCTGTGGACATTTTTGTTGCCGGAGTTGGCACGGGCGGCACGATTACGGGCGTGGGCGAGGTTCTGAAATCTCGCAAACCGGACGTCAAGGTCATCGCCGTAGAACCGGCTAACAGCGCCGTGATTACGCAGCGGCTTTCCGGTCAGGAAATTAAGCCCGGGAAGCACACAATTCAGGGAATCGGGGCGGGTTTCATCCCAGACGTGCTGAATCTCGACATCATCGATGAAGTGATTTGTGTAGCGGATGAGGATGCCGCCGAAACCACCCGGCGTTTGGCGCGGCTTGAAGGGTTGATGTGCGGAATCAGTTGTGGAGCTGCGACTTGGGCAGCCTTGCAAGTGGCACGGCGGGAGGAGAATCGAGGAAAGGTAATCGTAGTCGTCTTGCCCGACTTGGGCGAACGATACCTGTCCACCAAGCTTTTCCCGGAATAGCGCCGCAGTTTGTAAACGCTTTAGATTTCGGACAACTGTTGGTCCCCAGCGGGTTGAATTACTGGCCTCCAGGGAGTGCCCTGCGGAGGGAAGGGTAGGGGATTAGACCGATCCGCGTCGCTGTGGTTTGAGCAAGAAGCGGGGCGGACCTTACGTCGGAAACCGACGAGCTCCCCTCTTGTCACAATAATAGATTTCCTCGTCTAGACACTATATCGTAAAAAGACGCGGCCCCGCTTACGCGGGGCCGCTACTCATTTTACGGGCCATAACGAAGGACAACCGGCCTTTGCAGAGGGTGGGTCCTCTGACCAGGGCGTCTTCTCACTAGAATAGCCTCGGGGTGGGCCGGGTTATGTCCCCCAATCGAATCGGAATTACAGGTTACGATTTCCCCGGGATATCGAACTTCTTCTTCACCAGGGGGTACGGCCCAGGTTCCGGTGGAAAGCTGCCGGTCCAAAACTGCCTTTTTCCCTGCGGTGCACACTTTCCCTCAAGTTCTTGGGCAGCATTTTTTCTCGGTGTTCAAAAAAGGGGTTGTGATAAGCTTTGTGTCTCTCAACAGGCTGTTTTCAACCTCTTCGCACACCTTCTCGGTTAACTTGGGGACTCGGCAGCTTTCGCTTTTGACCAATTCCCCTGGCCCATGCGTATTTGCGACGCATTCTTGAGCTGCAACTCGATGGTTCTGACCGCGGGGGTGCCCTGATTAAGGCTTAGTAGCCTCGAGCAATCCTCTCACCGCTCCAATCTGGCCCTGGATTAGGTGAATTAGGAGCCCCCGGCCTCCGCAATTTCTGACAAAGCAAGAGGCAGCTACGCAATTTAGGGTCATTCACAGCAAACCGCGGGCCTGCACATAGCCGCGCGCAACCGAGCGAGGATCCCCGGTTTTGGCACACAGCAGACCGGCTCACAAGCCGGCGGAGGGCACACCGGTTCCGCGCAGCAAGGCCGGCAGCAAAGGGCCGCACGCAGCCGAGCAAGAATCGGGGGTGGGCAGCAACGATCGCAAGTTGCCTCGCAGCAGGGCTCGCTGCAAGCTGGTCGGCAGCAAGCCGTAAGGCAAGCTAGCCGAGCGCGGACCCGCTCAACTAGCGCCGCAACCGGCCGACAGCAGGGGCAGCAGCATGCGGGCTCGCATGCTCCACAGGATGGACCACATGCCGCAGGCGGCTCAGGTTGGCCAAGAATCCCGGCATTTGCCGAGGAACCGGCCAGCGCGAGCAATGCACCTAACGCAAAAATCACAGAGTAGTACCGGAGTCTCATGTCGCTAAGCTCCTCCTCCAATCTCACACAAAAGGGTTTACACAACACTCCGCAAGTTGTTCACAGCTGGCACCGCTGGAAGGACATGACCTTTCAAGACTGGCTTCGAACCCGTCATTAATTGGAGATCGGCAACAGTCGCCAATATTTTCACCAGATTATCTAAACTTCTCCATATCTCTATACGTCGCATAATTCCCATATCATTCTAAACGTTAAAATCCGATTTTTCTTCCGCAAGAAATACATTAACTACTAAGTTGCTCATAACAAACATCATTGATGACAGAAAGCGTATTTGAGCTGTTGATAGCACGGGGCGAGACTCAGAAAATCCCAGTATCCCAAGGCGGAAAAGTTGCGGGCAGAGGCTGAGAATTGCTCTTTCGGAACGCAATGCAGCCAGAATGCGAACGGAGGAAGAGCTGGTGGATATGCTGGCGATGAGTTTTAGCCAGGGAATGCGGAAATGCTTATCAAGATAAGCAAGATAATCAAGATAAGACGGGATATTGCAATCTTCCAGGTTTATCGCCCACGTCGGTGATAAGTGACGCACTGAACCGGTGGAAAGTTGAGACTTTTCCTTCTAGGTTCCCTCATCCTTCTCCGGACGTAAAGGATGTAAATGTTCGCGGACGTGCTTCGTTTCTACCGAAAAGCCGGTAGCTGATTTAACGACGAGCTTTACGGAAATCCGGGTTTTTCTAAGATTTTTTTTCTGAGGAGTCAGCGGACTCAATTCCGCAGGCAAAGTTCAGGGGCGGCCCAAGACCGCCTCTAGCATTGGAAAAATAAATTCCGTCGATAGTCCATCAGAAAATCATTAAGAAACCAGCTGATACCTCCATCGGTTCAATTTCCGGATTTTTCCGACTTGAGAAGCTGAGGCGGGACCATTTCTTCGCCATAGCCGTGGCGTTGAGGCGAAAACAAGGGGCTGCTTCATCGTTTTTCTGGAAATTGTTCGAGGAGGTTTACAAAGTTTTGCTAGTCTGACGTGCCCGATAGGAAATGGCGGCGTGCGTGACAAGCAACAAAGAAAATGAGTGCGAAACAGCCATGAACATAGTGACGATTGGTCAGGTAATTGATTCTCTGCAAGAACTGGCCCCTTTGGAGCTGGCTGCAGAATGGGACAATGTCGGTCTTCTTTTAGGAGATCCGCGGGCAATTGTGCAGAGAGTGCTCACTTGTCTCACGATAACCTCAGATGTTGTGAAAGAAGCTGTAGAGTCGCACGTTCAATTGATCGTCACACATCACCCTCTGCCTTTCCGACCTGTCTCGCAAATCAACACAGAAAGCACTGTAGGGCGAAATCTGTGGGAGCTGGCTAAGCGCGGCATCGCGATTTTCAGCCTACATACTGCGTTCGACTCGTGTAGGAAAGGAATCAATCAGCAGTTGGCCGACACTTTGGGATTGCAAAACTCGGCTCCTCTCTGCGATGAGCGGCCCGATGGCACCGGCACGGGGCGGTGGGGGCTTTTGCCGGAACCGTGCCGTGCTGCCGACCTTCTCCCCAAGCTAAAGGGATTCTTAGGCGTGAATCGCCTTCAGTTTGTGGGTGATAAGGAAAAAGTGGTTCAAAAGGTCGCTGTAGCTTGTGGAAGCGCGGGAGAATTGATCGGCCAAGCGATCAAGTGCAACTGTGACTTGATGGTTTGTGGCGAGGTAAGCTACCACCGAGCTTTGGAGGCCGCGTCTGCCGACTTGGCCCTGGTAGTCACCGGACATTATGCCAGTGAAAAGTTCGCTATGGTTCATCTAGCAAAGTGGCTCCAAATCCAATTCCCCCAATTGACCGTTTGGTCTAGCCGATTCGAAAAAGACCCCTTCGTGTGCTTGTAAAAGTTGGAGGTCCACAATTTCTTATCCTTTGCAAACAGCCTGTGTATGAACGCCACTTTCACACAACTTGCCAAGGAAGTTGGAGTCGGTGGCTCAACGGCACCGCCAAATTCCGTAATACGGTTTTAAGCGACAAAATTTGGCATCCGCGATTTCAAGAAGGAAATCTTATATCGCGAGGGTCCTTTTCGGGATACACTCCTGAAAAAAGTCGTTCTTTTTCGGCGAAGAGATTAGGGAATTTCTGGCCTGAAAGATGGGCTCTTCGAGCATGCGGGGAAGCCGGGTGTAACAAATTTTTTTGCGATGTCATCGCATTTCTGAGGGAGAGTCGAATGGCGGAAGAATTGCTTGTAGTCTTAACCACCGTGGACCGTAAAGAAACGGCCGAGAGCATAGCTCGACAATTGGTCAATAACCATCTGGCTGCATGTGTTCAGGTTTTAGGGCCTATCCGAAGCTTCTATCGATGGAAGAATCAACTGGAGGAAGCCGAGGAGTGGCAATGCCTGGTAAAGACCCGAAAATCACTATGGCCGGCGGTCTTGGAGGCCATCAAAGCATCACACCCTTATGAACTGCCGGAGATTATTGCCACATCCGTCGCAGAAGGCTTCGATCCGTATTTGCGCTGGGCAATCACGGAAACTCAGGCAAAATGAGGGGAGGCTTAACAAAACCCGACCGGGAAAGTTGCGAACATTGTCAGCTTACGAGTGCCGTGGGGCCAATGCTGGTTTGCGAAGAGAATCTCAGCAGCATTCAAATTGTCGCTTTTTTCTGTTTTAAGGTGCGGAGGCAGCCCGAAAGAATGGATCGTGGAACTGGTGGAGGCGCTCAATTTTCGCGAGGGATTCATGCCCTGCGAAGGCCACGAACTTATCGCTGGGCTACTTTGTCAAAGGACCCCGCGTTATACTAGAATGTCGTTCCGAAAGTTCATTTTGTGCCAGGCGCGGGTAAGACTGATTCCATGAAGTAATTCAATGTTTTCGCGGCCTCCTTGGGGGATGATCATTTTTTTGGCTTCGATTTGGGGCTTTGGGGGTTGTAGCGGAGAGGCCCCTGTGCCATCGCATTTTTCGCCCGCAAGTTCCAGTCAAGCACCGCCGCAAGCACCGAAAGTGCGGGAGGCGGCAGTAGCGGGGCTTTTTTACCCCCGGAATCCGGAAGAGTTGTCTCGGCTGGTGAGTCGACTAATCGAGGAATCTCAGCCTCGAGAACCGCTCCCCGGCTTGAAGGCCCTAATTTGCCCGCATGCCGGATATCGCTTTTCCGGCTCAGTCGCTGCGCGGGCCTATGCGCTTTTAGCGGGTCAGCGATTCTCACAAGTTGTCGTCCTCGCTCCCGCGCATTATGCAGCGTTTGCCGGTGCTAGCGTCGCGGTGGTCCACGAGTTTGAAACCCCTTTAGGGCGAATCCCTGTTTCACCTTTGGCTGCTAAACTGGCGTCAAAGGCACCCTTTTTTGTTGATCGACCGGGCGCTGTGCGGCGGCCGGAATGGGCTGAGCATTCGGGGCTGCGGGTGCCAAGGGGCGAAGATACGCCTCATACATGGGAACACTCGCTCGAAGTTCAGTTGCCCTTCTTACAACATGTTCTCGGCACGTTCAGCTTGGTGCCAATCGTCTTGGGTGAGGTGGAGCCTGCGGAGGTAGCTCGGGGCTTAGCACCTTATTTAGAGGATGAAACCCTCGTCATTGCCAGTACCGATTTAAGCCACTACTATCCTCAGAGCACAGCTAATCGGCTCGATAAGGAGTGCATCGAGGCGATTTGCCGGCTCGATGATGAGGGCCTTTCCCGGGCTGAGGCATGTGGGAGGGGACCCATTCGTGTCGTCGTCCACTTGGCCAAGCAGTTCGGATGGCAAAGCAAGCTTTTGGACTATCGAACAAGTGGGGACACGTACGGCGATTATTCAGCCGTCGTTGGCTATACGGCAATAGCTTTTTATCGAGTGGCTGAAGATGTCGCCGAAAAGCCCAACGATGCCGAAGCTAGCAGCGATGCGACAAGGCAGGAATCACCTAACGCTTCTTCTCGGTTCGAGAGTCTTCCGGCATTAGAGGGTGGAGTAAGCCTGGTTCGCGCCTCAGAAACCCAAGCCGCAGCTTCATCGCCGCAAGAGCGCACTTGTGAAGCTGACTTCGTAGGCGAAGCACGTTCTTCACGGGCTTCGGAGGTTCTGGAGCTCAGCGAAAGTGACAAGAAACTCTTGCTGTATCTTGCACGAAAGGCTATAGAAGCCGCGGTGTTACATCAGTCCTTGCCTGAAATCGTTTCAGAAAAGATCCCCGAGCAATTGAAAGAGCCGTGGGCCTGTTTCGTGACTTTGACACAGCACGGTCAATTACGGGGCTGCATCGGAACGATCTATCCGCAAGAGCCGCTCTTTGAGGCCGTTTTGCGTCGGGCTCGGAGTGCGGCGCTTGAGGATCCTCGTTTTCCGCCGTTGCAACCAAGCGAATTGGGCGAGGTAGAAATCGAAATCAGCGTACTGAGCCGACCCCGACGCTTGCAGTTCAATAGGCCCGAGGAGCTACTTCAACTTATGAGGCCGGGGCGGGACGGAGTTGTCCTGAAGGTGGGACAGCATCAGGCGACATTCCTTCCCCAAGTGTGGGAAAAGATTCCCAAGCCCGAGCAATTCCTTTCGAGATTAGCCGAGAAGGCTGGGCTACCTCCGCAAGCTTGGCAATCGCCCGAAGCCGCCGTGTACGTTTACGTGGTTGAAGCCTTCGAGGAAACCAAGCCAAAGGGTGCACTTTAATTCCTCGGTGAAGCGAGCCCGCCTGTTTTCGGCTCTTGCCCCCGCAACACAAATCTTCAAGGGTATTGTCGTCATCTTAGAACCTAGCGCGAGGAGATGCGACCGGTCAGGAACACCGAGATTTCCCGTGTGTTATTTCGAGTGAGTAGCTTCTATTTATGAATGCCGGTGTCGGCACGGCAAGGCGGTGGATTCTAGCCGCGGTCACGGCGCTTGGTGTATCTGCTTTTGTGACACAGCTCACCCTTATGCGGGAGCTGCTTACGATCTTCTCGGGTAACGAGCTGGTCTTGGGGATCGTGCTCGGTTGTTGGTTGCTCCTGACAGGGATCGGGGCGCAGATTGCACGCGGGGCCTCGAGCTGGTCGAAGCCGGTTCCAGCACTTCTCGGCACACAGCTTCTGTTGGCAATCCTCCCCTCCGGCGCTGTGCTTCTAACGCGTAGCTTGCCGGCTACGATGTTTGTGAGGGGAGCCGAGCTAGGGGTTTGGGAGACCGTCGTTGCGTCCTTGGTGGTCCTGGGGCCCTATTGCCTTCTGACCGGGCTATTGCTGACTCTTGCGCCCGTCGTGCTCGCCCGTCGGAGTGATAGTTCCAGCGTTGGGGAAGTCTATTTTCTGGATAATTTAGGCGACATTTTCGGCGGGTTACTCTTTAGCATATTTCTCGTCTGGTGGGCCGATCCATTCCGGGTAGTATTAATTCCGGGTCTATTAAATATCGCGCTTGCTTCTGCCTCGGCCTGGGTTTTGGGGTATCGTGGGTATTTCTTCACCGGGTTGGGGCTTGGAGTTGGCTTACTTGGAGTAACCCTCTTTGCCGGGTTAGATCATTGGTCACTTGCCTTGTCGTATCCTGGACAGCGGACTATTGAAAAAGTCGCTTCACCGTACGGATTAGTCGTCGTCACCGAATCGTCCGCGCAGCTTAATTTTTTCCATAGTGGCGTCCCCTTGTTTTCAAGTCACAATATCGAGCAGGTGGAGGAAACCGTTCACCCCACCATGGCACAAAGGCCGAGTGCGCGTTCGGTACTGGTGATTTCGGGCGGAATTTCGGGCACCGTACGCGAACTGCTGCGCTACCCGGGTGTGCATGTCGACTATGTGGAACTTGACCCGGCTTTGCTCCACGTGGCTGATTTACATCTTCCCATGGAGGAAAGACTGAGCACTTTTGTGGTGGAAGGGCGTCTTAGAATAGTACCAACTGACGGTCGCCGATACGTCTCGATGGCGAAAAAGGTCAAGTACGACATTGTGATCGTCGATGTGCCGGAGCCTTCCACTTCGCAACTCAATCGTTATTTCACCCGCGAATTCTTCGCACGAGTACGACGGCTTCTCAATCCCGGTGGTGTTCTAAGTGTATCAGCAGGGCACTACGAGAATGTTGTGACACCCGAGTTGCGAGAACTGTTGAGCGTTTTACGGCGAACGTTGGCTGCCGAGTTTGCGAATGTGATGATTCTTCCGCTAGGGCGTGTGCATTTTCTGGCTTCGGAGGGGCCGCTGAGTTCGGAGATTGCCGATCGGCTCGCCCAAATGCGTATCCAAACGCAATGGGTCAACAAGCATTACTTGCAGGCGGCGCTCCATCCCCTGCGCTTACAAGGATTGCACAGGGCTACGGTGGAAAGCGATGGACCGGTTAACCGTGATTTCTCGCCAATTTTGTATTACCTGCATCTGAAATACTGGTTGAGCAAATTCACCTGGCGGATCGGGGCTCTGGAGTTAACAATCGTTATAGGCTTAATTGCATATCTAATATTTTGTGGCCCACTTCAGATTGCGATTTTTACCACTGGATTCGCTGGATCGAGTCTGGTGGTCGTGTTGATGCTCGGTTTTCAGGTTCTTTATGGTTCGGTTTACTCGCAGCTATCGTGGATTATCACTTCGTTTATGATTGGGCTGGGGATAGGTTCCTTCGTGTCCAATCGGTTCCAAGCCAGCCTACGAATTTGGCACCTAATTCTTGCTGAGCTTTTATTGGCAGGGTTTTCAGCTGCGCTGCCTTTTGCGCTGATGGGTCTTAGTGGTGCTCAAGCGCTGGGTCTTCCGGAGTTCGTCGGGGCCCTGGCCATTCCGGCGTTATCGTTAGTGGTGGCAATTTTTGTGGGTCTTGAGTTTCCTTTGGCGGGAAAATTGGCATTTAGGACGATCTCGGGCACGGCGGCCCGATTGTATACCGCTGACTATCTCGGTGCAGCCTTGGGCGCCCTTCTGGCCAGCAGTTGGCTAATCCCGTATTTGGGGGTAATAGGGCTTTGCCAATTGGTGGGAGCTGCTAATCTCGTGAGTGTTTTCTTGCTTATTTGGCCAAGTCACAGGTTCATTGGGTCCGCTTAATAATTCCCAACAATTCGGCACGACTTGTGCACGATCGTATCCGCTCAAGCGCTGTGTGCATCGCAGCATGGTCCGGGCCGAGGTGGGCTCCTCATCTATCCCTTTCGCGGAAACAGCCGGAGCTCACACCTCAGCAGCTTTGGGCATGTACGGCGAGGAAATGCTCCCGGTATATGTCGCAGCTTGGTAGCTTGGGAGCTTACGGTAAGGATTCTGGCAGCTTTGGAGCTTGACGATTCGGGTCGCTGACTAGGGCCCGTCAGCGGGGGAAAAGCGAAATCCTACTTTTTGTTCTAAGCGAAATTCTGCTTTTTGTTCTTAAGGTATACGTGCGGCCGTAAAGAAGCGGTAAAGAATATGCCCCCATCCGCATACCGCGGCATCCGCCTCACACCCGATGGTAAAGCGAAGTTTTTCCCACTTGAGAAATCCCGGCAAGAGATAATAACGGCCGAAAAGTTAATCAGAGAAACTAATGGTTGATACAATAACACCAATTGCCAGTGATACAATAAATTTGCTGGTGCGGAGCTAGGAGGGGCTTACAGGGGCGGCGTTACAGTGTTTTCCAGCTTTGCGAAGCCGAATTGGGGCGTGGTGGCTGTGCCCGTGAGAAGCACGAATTTCTATCTGATTAAGATCGCACGCCTCACCGGGTGGGTGCTCTTTGGGCTAATGCTTGTCTACATCATTACGGGCTTTGCTTTATGCGGAAAGCTGGGAATGGACAAGCTGATCGGCATTGAATCCGCTTTGGCAATTCATCAGCTTTTTGATTGGCCGCTGGTCTGCGTGTTCGTCATTCACTCTTCGATCATGATTTATTTTGCGTTGCGGAGGTGGGGATGGATTGGTCGACGCAATCGTCACTTAAGGGCGGCACCAAACAGCACGCACCGTGCGAAGAAAGAGCTGGTTCGGCCGCTGGCTTAGGAAACCGCCGATTGTGGCTTCGTTGGGCGGTAGGCTCGATCGCCGCAGCAGGAGGGGTTGCCGCGGTTGGATATTGGATCCGCCAGGGTGAAGAGGCGTTTCAATCGGCTCGGCTTTCGGCGGATGTCTTCAAAAATGATGCTCCGCGCGGAACCCTCTGGGAGGCTTGGCAGCGGCAGGGTTGGACGCGTGAGGCACTTCATTACCTGCGACTTGGCAAAAATATTCAGTGTCGGCTTTGCCCGAACGAGTGCGTTCTCGGGCCTGAGGATCGTGGGCGGTGCCGGAACCGGGTGAACAAAGGTGGCACTTTGTACACCTTGACTTACAATAACCCGTGCGCGCTAAATCTGGACCCGATTGAGAAAAAACCTTTGTTCCATTTTTTGCCGGGCACCGAAATTCTTTCGCTTGCCACCGCCGGCTGTGGGTTTCGTTGCCTGAATTGCCAGAACTGGGAGATCTCGCAAAGACGCCCGGAGCAGACGAAAGATCCGTTTGGCTCGCCCCTCCGCTTGAACCCAGGAGACTTGTCTGTGCTGGGAACTGTTGGGTTGGAGCGTCTGACTTTGCTCCCTGAGGATGTCGTCGCCTTGGCTGAGCACTTTAGTAGTCCGTCCATCGCCTTTACCTATTCGGAGCCTTCGGTTTGGTTCGAGTACATGTTCGATATTGCCCAGTTGGCTCACGAGCGGGGGCTCAAGAACGTTTGGGTGACCTGCGGATACATTCAGCAGCGACCCTTACAGGAACTTTGTGCGGTCATTGATGCAGCCAACGTGGATCTTAAAAGTTTCGATCCGCAGATTTATGGTCGGCTCAACTCCGGTAAGCTTGAACCGATCTTGGCCACGCTGAAGACCCTCAAGCGAGAGGGAATTTGGTTCGAAATCACAAATCTGATAGTGCCAAGTTATACCGATGACTTAGAAATGATCAGGCGTATGTGCCACTGGATTCAAAACGAATTGGGACCGGACTACCCGCTTCATTTTTCGCGTTTTCACCCGGCTCATCAACTCACGCATTTGCCGTCTACGCCCGTGCAAATTCTGCTTGACGCTCAGCAAATCGCTTATGATACGGGTCTCCGTTACGTTTACATCGGGAATGTTCGGGGGGTAAAGGAAGCGGAAACCACCTTTTGCCCGCGGTGTCACCGAGTACTAATCGACCGCGATATTTTCTCAGTGTTGGAAATGCACCTTGAGAACGGTTCATGCAGCCATTGCGGCGAGAAAATTGCCGGCGTTTGGACCACCTAGAGGCGAGTTTTTTCACACCTACGGTGCGAAGAATGCGCGTCTGCTTTCGCCGTGTGCCGCAGGTTTAGGACTAAGGCAACAAGGAGTGAGTCAAGAATCTGGGCAATTCCAGGGTCGACCACACTGCGTAGGTTGAGCTTTTTGGGTAGGCCGCCTGTGCTCCCAAAACTTTGGTAAAGCTATTCCATTGGTAACTTGAGCTTACTAAAGAATACAGGGAGCAAAACCGCCAAGAATTGGCGAACTTTGCTACTTCTAACTCCCAGCGTCGCGCAGTCTCTTCTAGCGGCCCGATTGTTACCTATTTCGAATCTTGCTTCGGGGCTGCACGAGTATATTGAGAGAGTTCCAAGAAAGATCGGAGATTTCTTGCTGCGTTCCATTGGGCCAAACGACTGTGAGTTTGAAGGGCTCCGAGGGGCTCAAGCCACCCACGGTAATCAGCAGCTCCACTTGTGAAAGATAACTTCGTGTCGGCATGACCTCGCGGCAAATCCTTCCAAAGCGGCTTTCAATCACCACCAAAGCCCCAATTGCACTGCGGTTGTCGTCAGTGCCCACAAGTTTTAGCCGTAAGAATGAGGGGTTTCCATTTAGCTCGTTGCGCCAAAGCTTCGGAGGACCATCGATTTGGGTTGCTAGAAGATCCAAATCACCATCGCCGTCGATATCCGCATACGCTGCTCCGCGGCCAACGATCGGTTCGAAAAGAGCCGCTCCCGCGGAAGAGGCGTCCACCAGGGCGAACTCTTCTTCAGCCTCGGGACCTGCGTTCCAAAAAAGCCGAGCCGCTTGCCGATAGGTCTGACTTTCCTGCACGGTGTTGATTTCGGCCTCCAAGTGCCCATTGACAGAAAAAATGTCCAGCCGACCGTCCAAATCATAGTCAAAAAAGAAGCTTCCGAAGGTGAGGTCCTGCCGGGTTAATGGGCCAATGCCGGCGGCAATGGCTTCGTCTGAAAAAATCATCATGTCATTCAGCGAAACAAATAGGGCCGACATTTCGTTGGCAAAGTTTCCAATGACGATACCTAAGCACTCGTCATTTCGGTAAAAGGCGGCATCGATGCCCATCGCGCCCCGGGCTCGCCCATCGCTACCGAACGCGATTCCCGCTTCCATACCGATTTCTTTGAATGTTCCATCCCGTTGATTGAGAAATAAAAAGTTTTGAACGGTATCGTTGGCCACGAGGATGTCGATCCAACCATCCCGGTCCACATCGCAGGGACGCACGCCCAGACTTTTTGCCCTCGGCTCGCCGGTTGCTGGGTTACGAACTTGCACGCCGGCTGAGGTCGACACATCTTCGAAGGTGCCATCTCCACGATTTCGGTATAAATACGGAAAAGTCCCAGCAAAGAAGAATGGAGGCCCGTATGCGCGGCCTAACCCCGTCAACACAAACCCTTGAGAAAGATCCAGCTCCCTAGACCATTGAACGTAGTTGCACACGAAAAGATCGAGCCAACCGTCGCGATCGTAATCTAGAAAGCTGCACGCCGTTCCCCAAGCATCGCTGGCCCCGGCGACTCCCGCCTGCTGTGTCACATCCTGGAATTTTCCACCCAAATTTCGGAAAAGCCGGTTAGGCCCGACGGCCGTCACAAAAAAATCGGTCCACCCATCGTTATCGTAATCTCCGATTGCCACGCCCATTCCAAAAAAGGAAAGGTCTCCGAGACCACACTCTTGCGTAACATCCGAGAATTTTCCGGTACCATCATTCTCGTAGAGTGTTAGGGAGCCCCGAAAGCGCCGCCGCGCTTCGCCGTAATCGTGCCAAGGCCAAGGACGCCCACTGACCAAGAGTACGTCCTGATCTTCGTCGTTGTCGAAATCAAAGAAGGCGCAGCCGCCGCCCAACGTCTCGGGAAGAAGCTTTTCGCCATAAGCCCCGCTGAAATGGGTCGCCACAATCCCTGCTTGAGCCGATATCTCAGTGAATTCAACCTTGGGAATTTTTTCCCGCGTTTGTTTCCGAAACTCGGGCGGAAGAACCCGGGGTACCGCCTCGGTAGGCCCCCTCCACCACCTGGCGGCAAGAAATCCCGCCACTATCGCCGGAACAAGCAAGCTCACCGCGCAGATAACCAGCCGTTTCCCCGTTCGCATTCCCCACACCCAATCCACCCACAAGGATTATGATTACATGCTGTCCCGATTTCTTCGCCGCGGAAACCTCACCTCACATCCTTAGAGCCTCTAACAAAATGAGCTAGTGTAAAACGGGTATTTATGGTAAGGTCCTGGCGTGCAAGGAGGTACGACATGGCC
>OGCI01000229.1_pt1 | contig 73901 bp, 63 predicted proteins | sample 1570021 | NCBI WGS metagenome assembly OGCI01 (sample SAMN06264664, study PRJEB24512) | hot springs metagenome | isolation source: Hot spring water | place: South Africa: Tshipise | collected 2015-06-21
GCTCGTGAGCGCCGTCAAAGGAAGCAAACACTAACACATGGTGGTAGGATTTTGTCCGGAATGTTCAGAAACAATCCACCAAAGCTACAAATAGTACTTAAGACAGTCATTTTTGTTTGATCAAAAAGCGCCTTAAAGAAACGAGTGTCTTTACAGTCCGGTTGATACGTCGAAACCGAGGGCCCGATGGCTCTACCTTCCGATTCACTTCACGTGACCCATTCAAGCCTTTCGACCTGACTGACTGAGTTTCGCTCCGCGCAATCAGCGAACGCGGATATGAGCGCATAGCGAGGCATCATGCCTATTTTTGTTTTATAATGAGACTCCGGCAATCAACCAGAAGTTTTCATCGGCAATTTTGGAGGTGCCAGATGGATGCCCTACCGGTAAGCGATTTCAAGATGAGGTGCCTCAAGTTCCAGTACTGGTTCACCATACTCGCAGCCATTCCGCTCGGCCTTGCCATCATACTTTTTCCAAGATGGACACAGAAACTCTTCAAGTGGAAAGAGCAAGACACGCTAATGTTCGGGATAACAGGCTCCGTCTATTTCGCGTTCGGGACTCTTTCGATACTTGGCCTCAAAGACCCGCTCAAGTGGTCTCCGATACTTCTCCTCCAGTTCCTCTATAAAGTGACCTGGTTCGCCGGAGTAGTGGGACTGATGGCGAAAAGGGGTGAGCTTGACATCTCCTCTGCCTCGTGGCTGATGCTTGGCTATGCCGCGATGATCGCCGGGGATATTTTCGCGATTCCCTGGGGGTATCTATTGAAGGGTGGAGCTAAGAGGGGTTGAGTGAATCTCTTTTAAGATTTGCCCGTCCAAGCTTAAACCTTACATCCACTCAAAGGGGGGACACTTTGAGATCGCAGAGGCGACGCACTTTGAGATGTCGCACTTTGGGATAAAAAATGGGCATTGCGATATCGCAAAGCACGCTTTGGTGCGGAATTCTCTTTGTCTAACAAAAGTGCGATACAAAAAGGATCGCCGTGATATCGCAAAGAGGAGCACTGTGGGATTGAGGGGGGCGCTCCCTAGTACTGAGCGCTCCGCTCCCCACGATTAAAAGCAGGCGGTCTTATCGGTCTTATTTCTTATAACAAAAACACAATGAAGCACCCCGAGGGGAGTACTTAGGAAACGGGGGTTAAGATGAACAGGTTCGACATTGTGGTTGTGGGAAGCGGTTGCGGAGGCTCACCGGCAGCCGGAAACCTTGCCGCAGCAGGCGCGAAGGTATGCGTGCTTGAAAGGGGCACATGGTGGGGCGAGGCAAGTGGCGCAAGACCCTTCCCAAAAAACTACAGGGAGTTCATGCGCTCCTTCCGAGGCATCGGACTCAGTTTCCCGTTTTTGAAGAAATACATAGACCTCAACGTGCGCGCGGGGCTCTTCGAGTTCTACATAGTTAACGGGTACACGATAATCATCCCGTGCGGCGTGGGTGGCGGCTCCCTCGTCATAGGCGGGTTCGTGGACAAGCCCCCGCGCGACATCTACGACCATTACCCCGCCGAGATAACACCCGAGGAGATGGAACCCCATTTCCGAAGCGTGGCGGAGGTAGTCAAACCAGCCGTCGCCCCAAAGACGACATGGTATCAGGAGACAGTTGAATTAGCATGCGAGAGGATACCGCACATAAAGACGATACCCCAGTTAACCAGCATGTGGTACGGGGATGGTCCGGACACAGAACAGACCATGGTTAACAGTTTCGGATGCGTGCGACACAACTGCCAGTATCACGCCGATTGCCTTACAGGCTGTAACGTGGGAGCGAAGAACAGCTTGGACGTGACATACATCCAGCAAGTTTTGAAAAACGACGGTGAGATACGCGAGCTTTCAGAGGCCAAATACATAAAGAAGGACAATGCAGGATATACAGTCGATTACCTGGACATCGCAAGCGGGGCTTACAAGTCGGTCTCGGCGCGGAGAGTAATCCTAAGCGCGGGGGCGATCAACACAATGAAAATACTTTTCACCTCCAGGTCCATGCCCGACGGACTGCCTAAAATCAGCAAAGCGCTCGGACGGAAATGGGGATTCAACGGAGACCGCATCGGCTTGCGCTTTGTAAGGCATAACAAGCTTGACCACTCCTACGGAACATGCCTGTTTCGATACATGGAGGTCTCCTCAGAAAAGCGAGAATTCGAATACCATTTCTTCGCGTGTCGGTCTTCTGTTCTCGCCTGGCCCCCACCCCCGTTGAATTGGCTTACCAACAGAGTGATGCCATTCTTGAGCCTTTCGCGAGAGGAGCCTATAGGCAGGATTTCCCCCGCCGGCGAAGTCTTTGACATCCACTACCCCTCGCAGGAGTGCCATAGAATCGCGGCCATCAACCAGAAACTTGTCGCAATGGAAGCGGATGCCGTGGTGAAACCGCTCGATGAGAGAAAGAGACGTATGAAGATCGAGAGAATACAGAGGACCCGCAGGTGGAAGGGAATCGGCTCGGTTCACCCGACCGGTGGAGCTGCGATGGCTGACACGGAGGCCGAAGGGGTTGTGGACCACCGTGGGCAGGTGTTCAATTACCCGGGGCTTTACGTATGCGACGCATCCATCTTCCCGATCGCGCCATGCTGCGGTCCTCACTTTTTCATAATGGCGCACTCAGACAGAATCTCCAAGCTGATCATTGAAAGCGAGAAGTAGAACGGGGAAGGGTAACTTGCGCTTTCGCCGCTGTGCCGCGAAGAAAGTTCTCTTTAGGCTTGTCAGAACGCTTTGCGGGTTCTCACCTGCCGAGGCGGGAGGTGTAGTTCGTTTTAGAAAAAAAGGGATATCGGACTGCGCTGATGCCCGATGGAACAGCCGGATATGCTTAAAATCAGGGTTGGAATCCTCAGAGTTTCGATTCTGCGCAATCGCCTCTTTTATGAGGCTCCGCCGTTTGGAGATGGTGCCAAGCGGAAAGTGCGGATTTGTGAGGGTTAACGCTTTCCGCGGCTGGCACCAATTCATGCGCCAACCATCCTTCAAACCATAACCAAAAACGACCGTGAGGGACAACACACTTACGTGGTCAAAACGAAAAATTTCCAAGCCGCTCACCCGGGTATTATTTCACAAAAGTGTGCTCAAATGGCCAGAGGCAAAGTGGGGTTGGTTTTACCTTGGATGCAGCTTCAAGTCATTCGCGGAAGCGCGGCATGATTTCTAACATGAGTGTCGGACAATCAAGATTTCCCACAATCAAAATGGTCAGAAACGTCTGTCCACCCCTAAAAATCCGGTTGCCAGTATCCAGCGCGCCTTTGTCCCTCACCATTTAAACAAATAATATTCGCCTTTCGCCTCCGGGCTCTTCTCATAATCGAACAAGAATAAGTGATTAGCGCAAAAAAACGAAACGCCTTTCCAGCCCATCCAATTCGCGCACAAATAGGACCGAAAAAACCAAATTAAAGGTCTTAAACAACAACGTTTGTATGGAAGCGCGGGCTCCAATGGCATGACTGAAAGTTTTCCTGCGTGGTTATTTTCCTCATATTTTCCGCGCGATTAATATTCCCCGCGTTTCCTCTTAAGCAAGTTCAGGCCCCATTGCCCGTCATTTCCACTACGGGGCGCAGATTAAAGCGCCCCTGTATCAGGATCCTACCCGTCATTGCCAAATTCCGAATCAGCATTTTTCCTGATTTGTCTGTAAAATAACGGCGTGCTTTAAAAAGCGCGCTGCAACAAGTAATAGCTGAGGCTTTAATCCGTCAAAAGGAGGTCGTAAATTGACACAGAAAGGAGCCGGGCAAACACAAAAGGCTCTTGAGAACCTCTCAGAATCCATCCGTTTCAGAACGATTTCCTGCGAAGACCCTTCTGAAGAGGATAAAGCTCAGTTCGAGGCTTTTAGAGGGTTTCTCAAAAAAGCCTATCCCCTGGTCCATGTGCACTTAAAAACTGAAATTGTTGGGGACCAAAGCCTCCTTTACGAATGGAAAGGGTCAAACGAGAACGCGCTCCCGCTTCTTCTTGCGGCGCACATGGATGTCGTGCCGGTGGAGCTGGAAACGCTTAAGCAGTGGACTCATCCGCCCTTCGAGGGCGTGATATCAGACGGCTATATCTGGGGGCGGGGAACGATGGACTGTAAGGGTTTGCTAATCTCCATACTTGAGGCAGTGGAGGCGCTGCTTGTGGACGGTTTCAAGCCCACAAGAACCGTGCTTCTCGCCTTCGGTCAGGACGAAGAGGTAGGGGGCTTGAGAGGAGCGGAAAAGATCGCCGAACTCTTAAAATCAAGAGGAGTCACCCCGGAGCTGGTCATAGACGAAGGAGGCGCCATTGCTGACCTTGGCATACCCGGGTTCAAGAAACTCATCGCCGGGGTGGGTATCGCGGAGAAAGGCTACCTCACTATAGAACTGGTCGCACGCGCCAGGGGTGGTCATGCCTCAGTTCCGCCAAGACATACTGCCATAGGTCTGCTTTCTCGCGCCATAACCAGGCTCGAAAAACACCCCTTCCCCTCTAAAGTGGGTGAGATTCCAGCTCTGACCCTTGAGAGGCTCATGCCCGAGCTTCCACTCTACCTGCGCCTCGCTCTTTCAAGCAGGCTTATCACTTCGCTCATCATGAGAGCTGCATCCAGATACCTCCCGCCGCTCGGGGCAATGCTTCGGACCACTACGGCCGTGACGATGGTGAGCGGGGGTACGAAAGACAACGTTCTCCCACAGGAAGCAAGGGCGACGGTCAATCTGAGACTGCTCCCGGGGGAGACCTGTGAGGACGCGCTTAAAAGGGTCAAAAAGGTGGTGAGAGACAAGAGAGTTGAGGTCCATATCTCTGGAATGGCGGAAAACCCCACGGATATCTCCTCCGTAAAAACAAGCGGTTTTGAGACGCTTGAGCGCACCATAAAAGAGTGCTTCCCGGAGGTGGTAATTGTCCCGTATTTAGTTGTTGGCATGACCGACTCCCGCCATTACTCAAGATTAAGCGATTCCGTGTTCAGGTTCTCACCGGTGAGAGGCAGCAGGAAAGAGCTGGAACTTGCGCATGGCACAAACGAGCGGTTGAGCGTCGAAAACTTTGCGGAGTTCATAGAGTTCTTCAAAAGGCTCATCAAGAATTCTTCCGCTTCAATTCGTTCCTGAGGCTACGTCTTCGCCTTAAGTGTTTTCCACGCGGATGTCGTCAAGTCCTGAGTTCAAGCGGTCTCCCGAGCGTAAAGCAGTAAACAATGACATAAGCGAGGAAATTACAGAAAACGGTTGACATTGAGGGGTGCTCCCTTCATGCACATAAAGAGCATCCTCGCAGCGTTCTCGCTTGGCACTTTGTGGGAAATTAGCTAAGCGCTTCATCTCGCCCTGGGGCCAAATGACTTCATAACGACGATACCGGCGGGCTTGGTCTTCTGAACAACCTGAAAAGGGAAAGATCCAGAGCCACCGAAAAAGGATTTGACATCAACTTAACCTGCCTCGGTCTCAGATGGATTCACCGCTCACTTTCTCATCTTAATAGTGCAAAGTCGCCCGTGTGATGACAACCCCACTGCATTCCAAAACTCGATTCTAAGAACAATATGGGCTTATAACAATTTAAGAACAAAGTCCGGGGAAGTGTGCCCTAAACCAATCCGATTTAACAAATCAAACCCGAAACACCTTGCAGCCTGTCTTCCAAGTGAATATAAGATATAATTAGCATGGCAAACGAACCTGCGCCGTTATATGATCTTTTGGATAGTCGGTGAGAGAATGCGGTTAGAAGAGATATCGGTAACCATTGGTTTCCCTTCAGCACACGGAGGCAGTACTTTTGTCGTTTGAGCCTTCATATGTATTCACGTTTCTGCGGATTGCATACTCAAAGGGCGTAATCACCAAGCTCATGCCCATTCTTAACTCTACCGTGAGGCGCGTTGCGGAGAAGACCGGCAAAAGAACCGATGAGCTTTTGGACCTGGTCGATATAGCAAAAGAGCCTTCTATAGAAAGAGCGGAAAAACTCCTTTTGCGCTCAGGGACTCTGCTCAAGATTGCCTCAAGCGAGCGCTTCATGGGTTTTGTATCTAGGCTCCTTGACTTAAGTTTCGCAAAGAGAGCGGCGGAAGCAGCACTCGTTTGGTACCTAACGCGGGCGGCGACGCGGGCTCAGAGCGCAGAGAACAGGTCAGTCATCGGGGGTGGTATGTGACGGACGGTGGGAGAGCCAATGCCGACATCGCAGGGGCGCTTGTCTCGATAGTCGGCGAAGAAAACGTATCCGTTGAGCAGGATATTTTAGGAGACCACTCAAGGTGCCTCGGACCATCTCCCGTTGGTGATCCACTTTCGGTGGTCAGGCCTGGGTGCCCCGAGGAGATTCAGCAAATTGTTAGGCTCGCAAACGAGTTGGAATTCAATATCGTGCCGGCATCCTCGGGCGCCCCGCACCTCAGGGGTGGAGCGGTCCCTTCCGGAGAAGGCGTGATCCTCGATCTTTCGCGCATGAAAAGAATAATGCGCATCGACAGGCGCAACAAGGTCGCAGTCATAGAGCCTGGAGTCACATTCGGTGAGCTCGAGGAGGGGGCGGCAAAGGTGGGGTTGAAAGTGCTCACGCCTCTACTGCCGCGTGCGAACAAGTCCGTGCTTGCAAGCTATCTCGACCGCGAGCCGATAACTATTCCAAAATACCACTGGGACATGACGGATCCCCTGCTATGCACCGAGATAATCTTTGGAACCGGCGAGTTTTTCCGCACCGGGGCAGCCGCCGGTCCGGGAACACTCGAGGAGATGTGGAAAGCGGGGTTGGGACTGAAGAATCCGATGGGCCCTTCAGCAACTGACATCGTTCGCCTTGTCCAGGGATCACAGGGGACAATGGGAATCGTCACATGGGCTTCTGTCAAACTCGAGGTCGCACCCCAAATACGCAGGTGCTACTTCCTAAAGGGCGAAACCTTTGGGCCGCTCATAGATTTCGCCTACAGAGTGCTTCGAAGAAAAATGACTGATGAGTTCTTCATGCTCAACGCCCCAGCGCTTGCCTCAATGCTTGCGAAGAACAATGACGATATTGCGGCACTCGCAGCCCCTCAGTCCCCATTCACGATCGTCTTCTGCCTGGCGGGGTACGCACACCTCCCGGAGAAAAGGTTGGCATACCTCGAGAAAGACATTGCTGACGTCGCCAAGCAATGCGGCGTGGAGATAAAGCGCGAGATACCGGGCGCCGACGGCATGAGAATGATTGAACTAATGGACCATCCATGCTCGGTACCTTACTGGAAACATAGAGCGAAAGGGGCTGCTTTCGATATCTTCTTCCTTTCAACCCTGGACAAACTGCCGCAACTCTTGGCAGTTATGACAGGCACCGTGCAGGAAAGTGGATTCCACGCGGAACGCCTCGGCTTGTACGTCCAGCCTATCCAGCAAGGCAGGGCATGCCATGCAGAGTTCCACCTATATTATGACCCTTCGGACGAAGCCGAGGCGCGCACAGCGGGTGACATTTTGGCAACAGCATCCGAGAGACTGGCATATGCTGGCGCATTCTTCTCAAGACCGTACTTCCCTTGGGTGGATGTAGCCTACCGGCGCTGCCCTGATACCGTCTGGATGCTCAAAGAACTCAAGAGAGTATTTGATCCGAAGAATGTGCTGAACCGCGGGAAGCTTTGTTTTTCCGGGGTGGAATAATGACGCTTGCTGATTATGAGCGGGATATGGCGGGATGCTCGAGGTGCACATGCTGTAAGTGGAGCGCCTTGAGCCAGATTAAAAGCTGGAGGTATGCCAAGAACTGCCCGTCGGTCACAAAGTACAACTTCCACGCATACTCTGGCGGGGGAAGATTGACCGCGGGACTATCGATAATCAAAGGGAGAAGCGAGCTCACCGAAGGGGTTGCGGATATCGTATATAAGTGCCAGTTATGCGGTGCCTGCGATACGGCGTGCAAGATATACCGGGACGACATAGACATAAACGAGGTTCTTCTTGAGTTCCGCGCAGACTGCGTAGAGCGCGGTCAGCTCGTGCTCGAACATATGCTCATGATCGATGCGCTCAAGAAAGAGGACAACGTCCTTGGTGAGCCCAAGGCAGCCAGGGACAAGTGGGCGGAGGGGCTCGGGCTCAAAGACGTAAACAAGCAGAGGGCGGATGTATTGCTGCACGCTGGGTGCCGATACTGCTACGACAAGGACTTGTGGCCATCCATTCGGGCTGCTGTTCGGTTGATTCTCTCTGCGGGGATAAACCTCGGGTTTGCAGGGAAGAACGAGTCATGCTGCGGGGGAAGAGCATATGAACTGGGATACAGGGGGGAAGCTGAGAAATATGCAGATGACATGCTCTCCAGGGTAAAAGCCTCTGGGGCAATAACGCTTCTGACATGCTGTGCGGATGGTTACTCGCATTTCCGCTATCTTTATCCCCGCATGGGAAGGAAACTATCCGTCGATGTCGTCCACATAACCGAATATTTGATCAGACTCATACAGGCGGGAAGAATAAGGTTCCAAAGAAAGGTTCCATTAAAAGTCACGTACCATGACCCGTGCCATCTCGGCAGGATGTCCGAGCCTTTCATCCCTGAGTGGGAGGGGGATAAGCTCTTGCGCCCGTCCTCACTCAAGCGGGCCGGAAGAGGCGGCGTGTACGAACAGCCGAGGGCAGCGCTGCGTTCAATACCAGGCCTGGAACTTGTGGAGATGGAAAGAATACGCGAATGGTCGTGGTGCTGCGGAGCGGGGGGCGGGGTGTATGAGGCATACCCGGATTTTTGCTTTTGGACAGCGATGGAGCGAATAGATGAGGCTCGTTCGGCCGGTGCTGAGGCGCTCGTAACCGCATGCCCCTGGTGCGTTCGCGCTTTTCGCGACGCACTTGAGCAAGCGGGAGAAGCCTTCCCGATTTACGACATGATGGAACTCGTCGCAAAATCCATAGGAATTCCAGAGGAGGAAGTATAAATGCTCCCCGACCAAGCCTATGAAGCTCTAATCGATGCTGTCGGTCAGGAGAATGTCTCCAGGGAACCCGTGGTGCTCGACGGATACGCCTGGCAACCAACCTTCAACTACAACCCGGAGCTCTGGATGGAACGCCCTTCCGCTGTTGTACTCCCCGGCAGCACCGAGGAAGTGCGGCAGACGATCCTCGTATGTAACGAATACGGGCTAAAGTTTAAGGCTCTCTCCACCGGCTGGTGCGTGACTGCGGCACCCTGGTGCGAGGGCGTCGTGATCCTGGACTTGAGAAGGATGAACAGAATCCTCGAGATAGACGAGAAGAACATGTATGTCGTTGTTGAGCCATGCGCGATAGGCGCTCAGATCCAAGCGGAGGTGATGCGCTACGGGCTCAACATCCACATGATAGGGGCAGGCTGCATAAGCTCACCGCTTGCAAGCGCAACTTCTTTCATGGGACACGGGTGGGACGGAATCTACATGAGCTACAGTCCCCGAAACGTGCTTGGAGTCGAATGGGTCCTTCCATCAGGCAAGGTGCTAAAGCTCGGCACCCCGGGCTCGGGGCTTGGATGGTTCTCTGGAGACGGACCGGGTCCGTCGCTCAGGGGCATCATGAGGGGAGCAATAGGTGCGTGCGGCGGAGTCGGAGTCTTCACAAAGTGCGCCCTCAAGTTGTTCAATTGGCCAGGTCCTCCGGTGGTCGAGGCCGAAGGGCTCGGGCTTGACACGAAAACGGAACTCCCACAGCACTTTAAGGTCTATCTCTGCTTTCTTCCAGACTGGGACTCGTTTGCAGATTCCATGTATGAGATAGGCGAGGCTGAGATCGGCTACATCATCAACAAAAACGCTCTTGGTCTGCTTCTTTCGGTGATCTTCCCCCGCCTGACCAGGAAAATCGCGAAGAGGAAGGCGATAAAGGAGACGGTTGACGTCCTCAAGAATGAGTTTGAGATCATCCTCGCTGGTAACTCCGAGCGCGAAATATCCTACCAGGTCGAGGTCCTTGAGGACATTATCTCCCGCAACGGTGGCTTCCTTTTTGACCTCGGGGACAATCCCCTTGTAGGCATATTCTGGTGGGGTCTTGTAAGGAACTACGCGCCTCCCATTCTTTTCCGACCGGGAGGACAGTTCATGACCCTCTTCGGCTCAGATGATTCCTTCGATTCTCAGGTCACAGCGGCAAGGCTCGGGGAGAGGATAAAAAAAGAGTGGCTTGAGAAGGACCTGATCTACGACGACTTGGGCGATACCTCCTGGATGCATATCTTCGAGAATGGCATGTGGGGCCACTGCGAGGTCCCCTTCATATTCGATCCGCGCAACCGCAGACAGGTCGAGGCGGTTATGCCCGAGGCGATAGAATCCGTGATGGCATCGCTTGAGAAAAACCTCGGCGTGGGTATGCTCGCCATGGAACCGCTCATCCGCAAAATCGCAAGCCCAATGCAAGGCAACTATAACAAGTGGCAGAAGGAGTTCCAGCGCATCATCGATCCCAGGGGAGCCGCAGACTCGGCACTCTACACCGGGGAAGCGGAAATCGACCTCTCGACAATCGACCCGAACAAACTGCAGAAGATGACGGAAATCATAATGAAGAACCTATGGACCGAATCCGGACCCCCCAGATAGCTTATCGGAAATGGCCACGTCTTTTCCTCCTATATCCAAGCGGCCTCCGGCGCAAATAGTATCAACATTTTTGTCAGTAAGAGCGTAAGAGTTAACAAGGAAGTGACGGTGCAGCTGATTAGGCTCAAGCAAATTCAAGAACCCCGGAAGAAGGCGCTTAGGATGCGTTACATTTGAGTGGATGATAGGGTTAAGACGTGGCACTTAACCTATGCAAAACGTTTGCGATGTCTTGAATAATATGTTCGCACCTTACGCACTATGCCCAATGAAACCCCTCTCGGGCTCCCGTGTTAGGTCGATGACAGGATCAAATTTTCCCTCAAGACCCCGCAGTAACACATGTTGTATGCATGACGGGCCCTGGGGAACCACAAATCATATTGAACTGGGACATTCAATGAAGGTGACTGCCATCCTCGAGGTCAATACCCGCCACATCCTTTGTCAAACCCCGAAAAGCCCCATAATCGAACCTTGGTCGTATCCGTACGACGAGATTACAGAGCACTCATCTTCCCTGACACCAATGAATAAATTTTTAGACTATTTGGTGTCATCTGCTGTGCTCAAACTTGTAGCGTCTGGCAACTGGGGTGATAAAGAATGGTCCGTATAGACTACGCCAGAGACTCTCTCCTCATCGAGGAGGAGCTTTCCAAGGTCTTCAACTTCATCTCCAGGGGCGCACAGTACGAGCGGTGGCACCTCGACTACCACCTCGCCGCTCAGATTATGGATATTAAGGAAGGTGGGGTAGGTTCCGTCTTCTCCATAGAGAACTCATCGGAGGCTTTTACCTCAAGCACGTGGGAAGGGTAGTGGAGTTCGAGCGCAACCGTAAGTTCGTGTGGCTCGGGAGGTTCGCTCTCTTTCCCCTGGTTTGGATCGGTACTGACTTCACGTTTGATGAACACAAAAAGGGCATCGTTATTACTGAGATACTCTACTTTAAGATGGCGCCCTGGTGGCTCATCCTCCTTTCCTTTCCTCGGCTTTAAACCTTACTTTACCCGCTCCGCATGCAAGAAACACATCACTGATGAGCTGACCGGCATAAAGAGGATAATAGAGTCGAGGGATTACAACCCCGATGACATAGTTTATCCCCTCGAGGACACAAAGCTCATGTCACGGGTTAAGAAATACAAGGGATGAGAGCTGTACACGGCTTGAAATGTTTAAGCTGCTTCGCAGCATAAGATACTCTCTGTTCGACACTTGCTCAACGGCTCGGCTAAAAGTGTGTTTCTGAGTTCCTCGTATCGCGCATAAGATACTCTCTGTTCAACAATTGCTCAACGGCGCAGAAGCACCAATCTGAGAAACCCTGGACAGCATGCTTAACATCATGGCGAATCAGACCGCAAGAGTGGAGGTATCTCGTTTTAACAGTTCTTCGCGGAGCTAAGGGATAAATCCCTGCGGGGAACAATTTTTCTCTTCAGCAAAAATGAGCAGTAATTACCTTCCGGATTTATCTCCGGATAAATTCCCGCGAGGAAATGGTTCTCTCTGCAAAGGGCAAGCCCGTTTTACCAGTTCACTCAGAGCCATGCTTTTTGTTCTTTTCACTCAAATTAAGGGGTCGCGCACTACTGTCAGACTTTTCAACCCATCTCGCACAGCGAATATCCCTCAGGGTCACCACCGAGCCCTGAACCTTACCACGCCTGCTCTTGATAGGGGTGGATCGCACTGCCACCGGGACAAGTGATCCATATCCATTCCTTAAAATGCGCCATTCTTCAGAGCCGGATTCCGGGTCCGGAAGGAAATCGGTGGGTTGCGCGGCAAACAATCCTTCAAAGGTCTGATTGACTATCCTGTCTTCGGGCATCCCCAAAAGTTCAATTGCTACGGGATTCGCTTTTTGTATCAATCCTTTACCATCAACAAGGAATACCGCATCTTCGCTTCCCTCAAACATCGCTCTTCCCAGGAATAAGGAAACTTGACTCGCAAAGTCAATTCGAGGCCCGAGGAAATCCTATGAGAGCGTGAATAGGTTTTCCGTTTACCACTGTCTGAAACGAACTTCCCTTGAATTTTTTCATACAGAATACCGAATGTCCGCTATCGGAATTGCTAATATACTCAAAATCTCTTAACTCGCAAAGCTTTATGAGACCCGCTGGGGTTTTCAATCCCCGTGCCCCTTCCACTCCTCCATTGATTTGCTCAAGCCCAATTCGGTCTGGAAGTAATCGAGGAACTTGCGAGGAATAAACGCCCTAAAAACGGGAGCGAGTTTCGGGAAGAGCGGCTCCGCTAAATATTCCCTGTCTTTCTCGAACGCCCGAAAAATCTTATCCGCCATTTTGTCTGGTTCAAGCCAGGGAAGCCAGGGAGGTGTCTGAACGCCCTCGAACATCCCTGTCCGCACAAAAGCGGGACATACGATTAGAAACTTGACCCCGTCTTTTCCGAGATACTTCATCTCCAGGCGCAATGAGTCGGTGAGGTTTATTACCGCGGCTTTACTCGCGCAGTATGAGCTTAAGAGCGGTACGTAGGAAAGCCCTGCTGCCGAGGCTATGTTGATTATGTGCCCCTGATTGCGCTCAACCATCTCGGGAAGGAAAACCATTATCGTCCGCATGTATGCGTTAACGTTTATCTCCATCGTCTTTATGTGGTCTTCGATCGGTACCTCCAGAAAAGGTCCGCCGCTAACAAATCCAGCGTTGTTGATGAGGACCTCAACAAATCCGAACCTTTTCTTTATCTCGCTCGCCGCTTTTTGCACTCTTTGGGAATCGGTAACGTCCACCGAATACCAGTACGCCTCACATTCGTTCTCCTCAAGTTGACAAACCGTATCCTCAAGGTCTTTCTCCGTTCTTGCCCAGAGAATAATCCTCGCTCCCGCCCGTCCGAACCTGTCGGCAAGCGCCCTTCCAAGCCCGCGGCTTCCACCTGTTATGAGTACCGTTTTTCCTTCCGCTTTGCCCATTTCCCCTCCAGTTTGTCGAGGACCGCAAATCAATGGCTATGGTAGATTTCTCCACTGAGACGTACACTAAGAAAAGTACATTAAGAATATTAAGAATGACAAGTAATCGCCAGGTGGTTCATTACCCACGGGCAGTGGGCAATGAAAGAACCGAAAACAAAAAAGAGGTGTCAGTATTCCCGCATAAAAGGGTCTGACCAGCCCCGATTAGTCCGGATGCCCGAGATTTGCCGCTCATTGCCGCTTGACGCAGGAATCCAAGATACGAGATTAGCATGGATAGAAACCTGAGATCATCGCATTTGGTAACGCATTCTCATTTGCGTTGCCCTCGTTTTTCCGCTCTAAGACCCCTTAAAACAAGGTCCAAAGCGATGTGGTAGAGTTCCGCTTCGCGGAGATCGGGATACTCCTGGTAAGCTTTGATGACGAACATCCTGTAAATGCTGAATATTACCTGAGTGGCGGGTCAACATCGAGTTTGCGGAAGGTTCCCTCCTCGATGCCCTCTAAGATTATGTCGCGGATCACCTTTACAGCCTGATTCTCGACCTCAGGGTATCTCGTGCTCATCCGGAACAGCGCTATCAGTTAGGGGTCGTGCTGCATCAGCATTCTCAATTCCGGGTGTTCGAGAAGGTAGGCGAAAGCCTCCCGCCCGAGCGCATAGAACTTCTCTGGCGCGTTCTTCTTCGAGACTTCCTTGTTGATCTGCTCCTGCCACTTGAACATCGCATACGCGCACGCTTGAAGATACAGGTCTTCCTTGTCCCGGAAGTGGTTGTAGAAAGTGCCGTTCGCTATGCGCGCTTCGGAGGCTATTTCATCGAGAGTTGTCTTTCGGTAACCGTTTCTGGCAAAAGTTTTAACCGCGGCTTCGAGCAGCCTTTCCCTTCCGCTCCCGGGCCTCCCCCTTCTCGGTTTTGCGTTTTCTTGATTCAGCCTGTTTGAACTGCCACCCATTTCGAGTCTCATTCTAATCCCGCGCCGCGGAGGTTGTCTCTTGTGAGAAGCCCAGACTCCCCCAACTCGTCCGGCGCGCTTTGAAAATAATCGAAATCAACGGGCAGCAGCCCGGTGAGGGGTCTTGCATTCGACTATATGATTAAAAGCAGTCAGACAATCACATCTCCCATCGAATATTCCGCGGTCAAAAAGATTTCGGCGGAGCAACCCGTTATTGTGAAGTGGTGAGCAACACAGTAGTCATTCCAAGCGCCAGACGGATACGTTTGGCTCTTGATAGGGCTCGCGCGGCGCTCGCTGTCCACAACCTTACTCAGGGACGTAAGGGACTCGGATGCTCCCTACCAACACAGCCCGCTCAACCTTCCGCATGTCAATTATCAATCGGATCCGTATTGGCATATCCATTTCAATCGGAACACCACTTGAGGTCATGAAAGGGACCTGAGCCGTTAACTCAACTTACAAGCGTGAAGAAGAAAGGAGAAAAAATGGAAGGGATAAACACACCCGAAACATCCGCTGACCCTAAGGAGTTAGGGTTTGACCCCGACCGGCTTAAGAGCATGAAGCGCTCTATCCAAGCCGATATCGAAAAGGGACTCTACGATGGAGCTGTCTTCATAGTGGCACGGCACGGACAGATTGCCCTGCATGAGGCGACAGGAAAGACCGACCTGGAGAAAACACGGAATCGAAAACCGATGACATCTTCTTCATCAAGTCCATAAGCAAGCAATTCACAGCCGTGCGGGTCATGATGGACATCGAGCGGGGCAAAAACGGCTTCAACACGCCCGTCAAAGACATAATCCCCGATTTCGGCAAGAAGGGGAAAGAGCGCGTCACGATAGGGCAGATACTGACTCACACGAGCGGTCTGAACAGCGAAATACCCTACGAGCTCCCCGTTGACCAACTCGGCAACATCGAGGCTGTAACAGCCGCCTGCGCGAACGAGCGCCTCCTGTTCACCCCGGGAGCGATTCTCGCATACAACAGCATCGCGGCATTCTCCATCCTCGGCGTCATCGTGCAGCGCTCTGATGAGAAAGGACGTCCTTACCGCCAGATGCTCCGCGAGGATTTGTTCGAGCCGCTCGGAATGGTTGACGCTTATCTGGGTCTGCCCGACACCTCTCGTGAGCGAATCGTTCCCGTGGCGGTAAGAGACCAAACTCCCGGTCTCTTCGAGCCGATCCTCCTGGATGCAATGAGCTTCAGCGCAAACGAGGAGACTGAACTTCCCGCCGGGAGCTGCACATCCACCGCAACAGACGTATTCCGCTTCATGGAGATGATGCGCCAGGGCGGTGAGCTGAACGGCGTGAGGATACTGTCGCCCGCGATGGTCAAGACAGCCACAACCTGCCAGACAGGCGACATGCGAAACCATCTGCTCGACTACATGAACGAGATGTACGGCTGGAATGATAGCGAACTTTCGCTCGGCATGGCCTTCTTTGTCAAAAGCGGCAAAGCAAGGGTTACTCCGCCTGTCACCACAACCTCACCTGGCACCTTTGCGGCAATGGGCGCGGGCTCAACAATAACCTGGGTTGACCCAGAGCTCGACCTCACTTTCGTGTTCCTGTCAGCGGGACTCCTCGAGGAGGGGGCGAGCATAACACGCCACCAGCGCCTTTCGGACATGGTGGTAGCGGCAGTGTCGGATTGAGTCTTTCAAGGGGGCGATAAGATTGCCGGATTACAGAGACAAGTTCAAGGACAGGGTCGCGCTCGTGACGGGAGCAGCTTCCGGCATAGGGCTTGAAACCGCGCGGCTGTTCGTGGAAAACGGGGCGAATGTCATCGAGGCGGACCTCGACGAGGAGAGCCTGAGGAAAGCCGAGTCCGATCTTGGGAAGCGGTTTGCCGGCAAGGTGTGCGACGTCTCAAATGATGAGGACGTAAGGGCGCTCGCAGATTACATCGAGAACGAACGCGACAGGCTTGATGTCATCGTGAACAACGCCGGGGTGGGGCGGCTGGCGACGGTCGATCAGATGACCGAGGAGGATTTTTGCTTCCATTACGACGTGAACGTGAAGGGTCCGATGCTAATGGTGTCCCGATGCCTGAATTGCTTGAGGAAATCGGACTACGCATCGATCGTGAACGTGTCATCGAGCGCGGCCCGGGCGGTCCTCGGAGGGCTTCACTACCTCTACTCCTCTTCAAAGTAGCGTTTCTTGCATACGCGGAGCACCTTGCGCGCAACCTCCCAGGGATCCGCGCGAATACCATCCTGCCCGGCTGGATCGACACACCCATATACGAGCGCGCAGGTGTCTCGCGCGAGTTCGTGGAAGAGGTTTACGGCAGGGTGATCCCTAAAATTCCCGCTGGGAGAATAGGGAATCCACGCGATGTGGCGGAATGCATCGTTTTTCTATGCTCGAAAGCCGCATCATACGTGAACGGGGCTGCTCTCGATGTCGGAGGGGGATTGCTCACCGGCGTGGACTGGGCTTGGCCTTTCTGAGAAGATTTACGCGATACGGAGGCTTTGGAAATTTAACGCAGAAATTCAAGCGGTTTTGCTGTTTTCCGCTGGAATCACAAGGCCTTAGGAGAATTAGGGCGAGATGCGAGGGTTTTCAAGTATTCCAAGTAAAAACGGATAACCGGCGTCATCACACCATTGTTCATGCCAAAAGCGAAATCCTAAAAATACACTTTTGCCCATATGCGGTAGCCGAAGCAAACCCTTATCTCTTCCCTACTTCATCCCTCAATCCGCTCGTTACCTTTTCAAAAGAGGGTTTTAAATGCGACCAAGATCACTTCTTGCGCTTCTTGAGGGATTCGAGGAGGGACTCAATGCGGGCTTTGTTGTCATCAGAGCCGATGTAGGACCTGAACAGCCACTCTTGAGTCCTCATCGCTGTATCAAGGTCCATCCCGAGCACGCTAAAGCCGAGCCGCTTTATCTCCGCGAGGCACTCTCGGTCGCAGGAAGCCATCTGGCGTGCTATTTCATCAACGGACTCCACAACCTTCCCCTCGGGGAATACCTTGCTTACATAACCAATGCGATAAGCTTCCTGAGCGTCTATTATCCTGCCGGTGAGCGCAAGTTCTTTAGCCGGTCCCATTCCAACTATCCTCCAGAGCGGGTCGAGCAGGGGAGTAAGCGAGAGAATGACTTCCCTCTGCCCGAATCTCGCCCTCTCGGATGCGTAGCGGATGTCGCACATCAAGGTGAGATCGAAACCTCCCGCGATGGCGGGTCCACCAACCGCCGCTATGACCGGTTGGCCGCAGAAGAGTATGGAACGGTATGCCCTGTGGAAAAGCGCCGTAAATTCCTCATTCGATTCCTTTTTTATGGTCTTGATGTAGTCGAGGTCAAAACCTGCGGAAAACATCTTCTCCCCGCCCGTGAGCACAATGACGTTAACATCCCTGTTCTGGTCGAGTTCGGTGAAGACATCCTCGATCTCTGAGAGCACCTCCGGGGACAGAGAATTGCCCTTCTCGGGTCTGTTTATTGTCACAGTCGCGAATTTGTAAGAAATCGAAACAAATAAGTATTTCTCGCCCATGATTAACCTCCTAATCTACACCAAAGTGCCCAATGGTTTGACTAAGCATCGCCATCACCCAGCATCAAGCCTTTTGGCACTGCTATCTTATCAAGAAGCATCGCTTTTTAAGACCGCCCCGCCGTGCCGTATCCAAGCACTTTGAAACCACGCTCGCCGAGTATATGGCGCTCTTGTGTGTGGCGCACTTGTATATGACGCTCTTGTATGCGGTGCTCTTGTGCGCGGCGTTATTGTTTGCGGCGCCAATCATTACGCCCTTTATACCGTAATTGGTCAATTGCGCGGTACTCTCGTGTGCGGCGCTCCTTATCTTGACCGCATCGTAAAAGCTGCGCTTGAGAGAACTGGCGAGATTTTTTGATAAAGGGGAGCTTCTGCGGTTTCACGTGTATTAAGGCAGTGGATGCGTGTTTATGCGCTTGAAAGGGCGTATTCGTGTTTATCCGTATCAAGAAATAAGCGCCGCATGGCGGTCCGATAACAGAGACCCGCCTTTCACGCGACAGAATACGATGCGCAGGTAATGAGTGTCCTCCTGTTTGAAAAAAGATTCTCGTTCGGTGGTAATACCGTCATAAGCGTTCTTCCAGTCATTCCATCCGATGTAGTGTGTTGGGAAACACAAACCGGTCCTGACAAAAGCCTGAAGCCGCGTATTCAAGGTGCTTACACTCCACTCAGACCATGATTTGTCCGCGCTTAACGCGCGCTGGACTTTTAAGACTTAATGCCGCCGACTATACCGTCTATACCTATACCCCGATCGCTTCCCTGTTTTCGCTTCCCGTCTTTTAGTATCAATGGCTATCGGACTTAACCCAGACCCTAATCAGCGCGAAATAGCCTATCAAAACGCTAATTTTTAGAAAGCAGGCCAAAGGGCTTTGTTGAACGTGCCACAGCCGCAATTAAGGGTAATTTCCTCAATCTCCTTCCCTAAGGTTAATCTGATTATCTCCAATTGCATTATTCTTGCCGCAATTTGCGTTTGCGCGCTTCGACCTCTTCGGCTATCACCTCGCGGGGGGAACCCAAATCGCAGAGCGCTTTGAAGTCCGAAATTAAGATGTATAATTCTCGGTCATTGCCTCTCTCGTCATTGTACTTTATGACAAGGTAGTGTGTTGTGGGGCTGTCCGGAGTATGTTCCTTGACGGTTGTCACATTGTTTATTTTTTCAAGCGGGATAACCGTGAGCTCATCTCCAAATCGGTATATGAACTCAGAGTCTTTGATCTCTAAATAACATTTATCCGGATGTCTTCTGTGCTCGAAAAATTTTTTGAAAAGACTGGCGAACACGGCTGCAAATCCTCCCGCGAAAATGCAACCAATGAGCAGGAAAAGAACCATCTTCATGTTCCTGTCGTAGAAATAGACGTTTGCCGCGCCTATAAGCAAAGCTATTGCGCACAGTGTGGCTGCCGATGTGGCAAAGCCCATGAAAACAACTGATATTATCCCAGGCTTACCTGCAACCACACGGAAAACCTCATCATTTGTCTCACCAGATTTTTGCATCTTTTCCATTTCCAAAAGGAAAAACGCATTAAGGGTTGCAGATTTTGTATAGATTCTAACACGCGCCAGATCGTCAACAAACGCGCAAATGCTCCACGGGAAACTCCTCGAAAGACCGTTAGCATTTCCAGTTTCACCGCAGGATTTTTGGGTAACCCCATAGTTCCAAAAAGTGTTCCAACAATGGAGAGGGAAAAGAGGGAGGAGGTCTGTGGAGCAAAAAGAAGCAACGCATCAGCCCAAAGGAGATAAGCCCACCGCACGCGGCACGCGAGATTTCCTTCCGCCCGAAGGGTATTTGAGCAGTCGCCGTAAAACAAAGTTGGTCTTTGTGATGGTAAGAAAACTGCTCATGTAGTTGCTATTAAAAAGATGGAATTGGGTGTCTTAAAGCCATCGCGCAGGAGGGACAAGGTAGTTTTCGGCATGGAGGGTGTGCCAAAGTAAAGGGATTGCGGCTATGTCTAACTTGCACCTACCTTTCCAACCCCTTGGTGAACCGCCGGAACTTGGTAATTCCTTTTCGCCCGCGGCTTCGCGGCATTCCCGTGTAACATGAGGCTTCCCTCACGGGGCTTCCAAAGCGTTCACAACCATCAAGGACGGTGCTCAACTCTACGTTTCTTTATCTCCCGGGTGATCACTTCATCAGGCGAGCCGTACTCGGAAAGGGGTTTGAAAGACGATAAGGGTATTACAAGTTCTTTCTTTAAATCCTCTTCATCAAAGTACTTGATTACAAGGTCATATGATACCGGGTAGAGTAGATGCGCTCTTGTTTCTGTAGTAACCTCAGTGATTTTCGCAAGCGGGATAGATGTACAGTTTCTTCTATTTCTGTATGAGAATTTGGAACCGCTAATATCGATGTAATAATTTTCCGGGTTTCTCCACTGGTCGAATAAGCTTACGAACACACGAGTGAAACGGTATGCAAGCCCAGAGGCGATGAGGAAAAAGGGAAAGAGCATACCGGTAATCATAAAGTCCTTCTCGTATATTAAGAGATCCAGAGTGCCGACAAACAAAGCAATCGCACAGATTAAAGGCGTGACCGCCGCGATTGCCCAAGAGGCAAGTGTTATTGCAACCGCTTTATCGGCAAGCATGTGAAAGGATTCAAGTTCAGGCGAACTTTGATCAGGCATCCGCATCCAATCAGATTGCGGTGCCGATAGCGCGACAAGGAAACAAGAAGGATTGTATCAAATGAGGAAAATGATTTAGCACCCCAACTTTTTTCAAACATGGATTTGGTCTAAACCCCATAGGACCAAAAAGTCTTCCAATTGCAGAGAGACAAGCGGAAAGTGTTCCGCTTCATAAAAAATGAGACACCTCCAAGTTGGATGATATCATCCATAACACTGGGAGGTGGAACACGGAAAAGAAGAGGAAGCGGAACAGTTTAACAGCAGCCAACGAATTCTTTACTCCACTTCGAAACAAGGCTCGGCTATTTCATCAATGAACTCGGGTTTCAAAACATGGAGTAAATCTTTCGCCTGTTCAATTTTTTCTTTCAGTGCCGAGTACGAAATGTATTGACAGCATTCCGACAGCGGCGGTTTTAATCTCGCAAACGTTGGCCTCATTATTTCTTTAATAACCTTTTCACGCCTCTCCTCTGGCGCAACTATGTACAGTTTTATCTTTATATTCGGTTGCATTGAGATAAGATCTGACATTCTAAGAATTCCGCTGTATACCGAACTCGTGTGTTCCACTTCAAACGCCGCAAAGATTGATTTACCATCAAGCCAAACAACATCTATATTCTTAATCGTACTATTTGTTGCCTCGTCAAAGTGGAGGGGGATTTCGTCCACGCAGTAATCAGCAAATTTCATTCCTTTGTACTCTTTGTTTTTATCATTCCGAGCAACACTTACGTCAAAGCTAAGATTTCTGCCAAGATCAATCAGCAACCACTGGATTTCTTCATGGCTAACTTTAGTCGGCAAACTTTCGATTTCTGATTCATCCTCCTCGGGAACAGTAACAATGCCCCCTTCGGTTGGATAAGTCGGAAATACTTTGGGAACCCTCCTGTATTTTTTCTCATCATAAGGAAAGGGCCTTGGATTCTTCTGTGCATTTTCCATCGCTTCTATAACCACACGTGCGTCTTCGGGTTTCATCTTCGCCGGCGATCCCCGAAAATATCCGGTCCATGCATGGGGGCTTTTCATATCTTGAAAGTACGAAAGCTTATCTTTGAGGTTAAGTATAGGGACTGCATTTTCCGGCTTGAGAAGAATCAATGGCTTGACAGGGAATCTACACGGAAAAATCTCCTGAGACCATATTGTTTTCTCAGTGTCGTAATAGGTAGGACCAGTCACCTCCAGCAAGCCGATCCACCGTGAAATGCCAGTACAGTAGCAAAGTAGGTAATCACCGGGCTTTACCTGCTTACAGACCTTTTCTCTTGTTTCCCTGAACCCTGATACGTTGGCCCCTGCCCCGAGAAACTCATCCCATGTTGTCCCAGTGAACAAGTCAAGCCAGTAACTTCGACCCATCCTTAACCCCCATTTCAGCGCGTCTTATTGGGATAATTTAGATATCCCTGGTGAATTTTACCACATAAGAGGGTTTGGTTTGCTTGGAATAGTCTTCGACTTAGAGCGCTCGGGGGTGGAATTGTTTCGCCCCTTTTATGCGTCTCTCTCCAAAAAATTATGTGTGTTTAGAGTTTTTAGGCCACCCTGGTCAATTCATTCTCTACTCACAGACGGATACTACCTCTTGTAGTTAAACACACAAAAGCGCCAACTGCACAACATGGTTAATCCCTGTGCAGGGGAACCTCATAACCCGTATCCAAACGAGATGTGCCCCCCTGTGATTCCCTTGTTGTAATTGAAATACATCGGCCTTTCGACCACGATGGGCAGATCGGAGTTTACGACCACTCCGGCGTCCATGTTCTCCCCCAGAATGCGGTTGACCGAGAAAGTGCCGCGGGAGAAAGCCTCAACGCTGGCACTGGCGATTGTCCTGACACCATCGCTTCTTATGAAAGTTATCTCCAACCTCACCCTTTTGCCATTCGGGTTGAACACGCTTAGCCACTCCTCGAAACCACCCTTACCCCAGCTCCTTGTTGAGCCTTCAGCGAAGTACGTCCTGCATCCGGCGCAAGGCAAGCCGAGGACCGCGTGACCTCCTGTCAATCCGTTGCGGTAATTGAAATATACGACCCGCTCCCCGACTATTGGTTCGCCGCTTGAAACCTTGATGGAAACATCGCGGTCGAATCCGATTTCTGCTGGAACGTGCACTGTCACGCGCCTCATCATGGGCACTATCACGTTTTTCCGAACAAGCTGACCTCCCTGAGAGTAGAAGGAGACGGTCGCGTGGGCATCCCTTTCGCCGGGATTCTGCAGGCACAGCCACTCATCAGCCCACCTGTAAGTGCATCCCTCCGCGAAGTAGAGTTCGTTTGAAGGATTCCTCGCCCCGAGCGCGCAACTTCCCCCATCCCAGTCCCTACCGTATTTGAAATAGACGGAGCGTTCGGCGACAACAGGAACGGTGCTTGCAATGCGTATACCGAAATCCTTCTGTGCCCCGAGAACCTGGTTCAAGTTCATCGTATTCCTCGAGAGCGGGGGTACGGTCAGCCTCTTTCCAACCGGGGCTCCGCTCGCCATCAATAACTCCACTTTCACTTGAGCGCTTTTCTCGGTGGGGTTCAGAACGCAAAGCCTGGTCTCGAAAGCGGTTCCGTCTCCTGTATGCCTGGTCGTCCCTTCAGCGAAATACCACTTGGAGGAAGGTTCAGGCGCGCCAACAACAGCGTGTCCTCCGGTCCATTTGTTGCGATAGTTGAAGTACATGACCCTTTCTGCAACCACGGGCTTGTTAGCTTCAACAATCGCGGATACATCTTTCTGAAGACCTATGTCGCTTGCCACATCTATCGTGAGCCTCGTGTTTCCCCACATCCTGTACAACTTGCGCATCGGACTCGAACCCCCGGACACAAGGTAGGTCACTGATAGACTCACGTTCTCCTTGTTCGGATTCAATACTGAAATCCACTCGTAGAATTTCCCGTCGGTTTTATTCCTCCGGGTGGTCCCTTCAGCGAAATAGTAAGTTCGGGAAAGACCCGGCATGAAATGGACTTTGTTTGAGCTCCCATAAGAAGTGACAACATACACCTCTCCCTTGCGGGCGCCTTCCGGGACGCTCAAGACAATCTCTGAAGATGACCAGGTAATAGTATCACCACGCCTTACTCTTATTCCGCAGAACGAGACGTACGATTCCGCGCCAGAACCCGCAAGCGCGCTCTCCGTCGGGAAGGAGCCGAGGATTCTTACCCTCGCGCCGATATGGGCGCTTGCAGGCTCTATCCCGTCGATCCAGGGACCAACCGGGTGTTTCCAAACTTGAAACCCGTAAGGGTTGCCCGTCCCAACAATGTAGTTATTTTTGAAAAGATAGGGTATGAGTATTATGTTGTTCGGATCGCCAAGACCAGCCTTGCCCCACTGCACGAAACCACCCTGAGCAGATGGTTTGTATAGGACGCCCGTCCCAGATGGACCATTTTTACCAAAGCCCAGCACTGAAAAGTAAGGCTTATTATTCATAACCACAGGAAGAATAACTGAACTCTCCTTAATGTTAACCCCCGTTTTCACCTTGACCCATGTCCTTCCGTCATACCTCCACAGCTGAGCACCTGCTGGATTGGCGGTCCCCGCGTATAGGAAATCCTTTGAAGCAGACATGAGAAAACAATCCACGTTTTGTTGCTCACCGAAGCCAGGCTGAGCGGTCTGTTTCCAAACTCCACTCCCCTCATAGCACAGTGGGATCATCATGCCCGCACCCTCTAATCTTGCGACGAGATGTATTTTCCCCTTGTACATAGCGGGGATACAAATCCCGGTGGCGCCCACGCCAAATCCGTCTTCGTTAACTCTCGCAAACTTACTGCCATCGAACGACCACACCTTCGCACCGTATTCCCAGTCGCCAACACCGATCAGGAGCCTGTCATTCTGAACCCCGAGCGGATAACATTCACCCCTTGCCGTATCGATTATTCCCTTGCCTATGTTTTCCCAATTCTTCCCATCCTTTGTGCGCCACAATTGAGCTCCACTGTACCTCGTGGTCGTTCCGCAGTAGAAGTAGCCCTTGTAAACAGGTCCGGGGAAAAACGCGATGTTGTTCTTGTCCCCGAAGCCATCGGTCGCCGCTTTTTTGAAGCTTATCCCATCGTATTTCCAGATAGGCACCGTTTTGGCGCTTTCGTCTTCTGAGCCGGGCACCATAAAATAAAGACCGCCATTGAACTCGGTAATCGGGAACATCATGGGGATTTCAGGGTTATCTATACCCTTATCCGCGATCTTCTTCCACGGCTCGCTCGCTGGTGCTTCAGCCAGGAATACGCAAGAAAAAGACAGGCTTGAAGCGAGAAAGATAGCATAGAAAATCCAGAAATTTGACCGCTTCATATGACCACTCCGATCTCGCCTCTGAACTTCTGTCTTGCGGCGACACACCTCTGCTTCAAAGCATTTTTGCTCACATAAGATAATTCGGCATTTAGACTTCATTTCTTTTCCCGTTAGCGCTATTTACCGATAATCACTTTAAGGCTCCCCTACACGTCTTCCCGTAAGAGAGGTATTCGCGCGTGGAGGTGAAAACGAATCAGCGGGTGATAATAGGAATCATCCTTTTTCCTTCAAAAGACGAAGACATTTCCCCAATTCTGCCTGTTAATTCATCTATTGGAAATAGTAAACATTCTTCTTCCTTAAAAAGACGGGGCTCAAAGCATGTGAAGGTGAAGAGATATATCCACCACGCTCACGACGGTCTGGTACGAGGCACTAGGCATGTTAGGGTGAATATGAATGGGTTCACGGTTATGCCCGTTTTGGACACAAGAAACCGAGTAGGACCTCACAAAACCGCATCAACCTGTTAAATATAAATACTTACCTTAGTTTCCCCGCCAAAAGAGCGAGTATGACGAAGAAAATCCGCGCCCTGAGCTTCGCGTCATTCCCTAAGCGAAAAACTTCTTACATATCGGAACTCCTTTCGAGCCTCTGCTCAATCTGATAAGGCGTATACTCAGAATTCTGCGATTTAACAAGCGCCGCAGTCATCGGGCACGCCATGGAAGTGCAGAAGAGAAAGTCATAATCTCGTGGATGGGAAAGATTGTTCAGAATCAAAGTATAGGTGAGCGTCGTGGAGATAATACTCGAACCGGGCGCGGAGACGTCAACGCTTGCGTTGAAAGCTGAAAAATCGGTTTTCTAATCCCGATTTGTGGTGGCGCCAACCCCTGTCACTTTTTCGCGGCAAGCCAGATAATTCATGACCGAATTACAGGTATTTCCCGACGAGGCCAGGACAACAACCGCTCGATTGTGAGCGTAATCGACCGCATACTGGAGCGCATGGGAAAAGGATGATGAGCCGAGAGTCATATTCAAAACATTTGCACCGTTATACGCTGCATGGAAAACAAGCCAAACCAATATCCGCTACGCTGCCCGATCCATTTGAGCCAAGACCTTTAGCGTCATTATCCTGGCGCTTGGACAGATACCAGCAATTGTCGTCATGTTATCAGTCTCGGCAGCGATTACGCCCGCGACATGCGTTCCATGTGGGCTCTCATCCAGGGGGTTAGAGTTAGGATTTGACCTCAACCAAAGGTCTGAATAAGGAACATTTTACCAGGTGGATCTTCATTGTATACAAACTGTTCTCCCCCAGCATACTTGTCAGCAGCGGCAACCATGCCCACCGTAATGAGGTATTGGTAATAATTGCTTGTGTTCAGATAGTTTATGGAAATTACAAGAAAATAAGTGGTGCCGTTCTGAAGAGTAACGGAATTTGAAAACTCTTTGTATACTTCAGTCAACGAATACCCCCCTTCGGATGCAGAAATTGAGAATGAGGCAAGGTCTGAACCCGCAAGACTGGACCTAACGGAAACAGTAATTTCAGAGGTGGGATTGCTGATCTTTCGAAAACGGAAGCCGGCATGGGTGAGGGCCTGACCCGTGCCGGTTATTGACTGCGCGACCATCTGGCTGTTCGCATCAGATCCGCAATTAAAATAACCGACACTTGATGTCAGGAATATGGCAAACCAGTTATATCCAGGAACAATTTTGGAATCCAATTCCGGATGGCTCGGGTCAATTCCAGTATCTATCACCGCAACCATGGGTTGTCCGGCGCTACCATCTTCAGAGTTCCAAGCTTCCAGCGCATCAGTATCGGAATCAAATGTCCCGCTGACCCCTTGTATCGTCTGATCCGCATTCCTTAAACCCCATTGATTGGGCAGTTGAGGATCATTCGGAGTGTGAAAAATTGTCACTATATAATTTAGTTCTGCGTATTCCATGAAAGGATTGCCCTTGAGAAGCTTCAAGGCTTCGCCCACAGACGTGTCAGTTTTCAGTCAGTAGAGTTGAACTCTATCACTACCCTTTTGTCCGATATTTCTAAGCACTGAGCGAACGCGAGCAGTGTTCTTCGCTGAATCCTTGTCTTCCTGCGGAGTGTCTTTTCTGAACTTAATGATATCCTGAACTTGATGATTATTTCTCCCGGGGCATATTCCTCGGCTGATAGGGAGAATTTTGCCGCTTGCACACGGTATTTGACTGCTCAGGTATTTTGAGAAGCCGCCTCCGCGCTTTCCACCCCAAGCACATTGAAAAATAAGCAAACCATGAGAGATAAGGCGCTAAGAAGGGAAATAGCCCGGGCATTGGTCAGGACAATTTCTTGTTTCGAAAAAGTTTCAATTATTTTCCATTCACTAAAAATCTTTGACCCTTATATTTTTTCCTTTTGATTATCGCATTGGTTTCTCCCTTATTCTTCATACATAATTAGAAACGAACCTGCGTGGCCTTAGAAACACCCGTTCCCCCTGGTATTTTTCATTTTCGCGCGAACACCCCTTTTGCCCAGATTGCTCGTGCTAACTCACAGTTTGCACCCGCATCTGCTACAGAAAAGGCTTGCTGGCAAAACCTCCGCTCCGCATCCTGGACAGAATTTTGCCGTGGGTTTCTGAAAGTCAGGCGCCTTTCCCGGAACCCAGGGCGGGACAAGTCTTTCAGAGGTCTCAGGGATTTTCGCCGTGTAAGAAGGGGGCTTGAGACCTTCTTCCTCCACTATGGCCTGCGCTTTTGCGCCCTTCTCTCCCCGGTCAACACGGTCTGCGGGATCCTCCAGCCCGCCGGTTCCTCCGGTTTTCTCTTCTGTTTGAGTAGCGGGAATAAGGGCTTCCTTAGGTTTCTTGAACCTGATAACAGCGAAGGAAAACCCGCCGAGGAATAAAAGCGTGAGGAGCCCCGAGAGAATCGAAAGCAAATTTTTATTTTCGGCAAAAAAGCCGTAATCAACGTCGTAAGGAGTCAGCTCATAATTAATAGATTTTCTTTTCTCATTGTAAACAACGTCTTTTGTTCACGCGGGGAGTATTACCTCCCTTACTTTCATCACCGGCAAAACGAGGTGAAGCGTTAAATCTCCCCTTCCCAAAAATTTTTCAGAGAACTCGAGCCTGTTTCCGGATGTCGATTTCGGCTTGACAGGAAAATCTGGTATCTCCCAGTAATCTTTCCGTTTGTACGCGAATCCGGGGCAAGTGTAGCTGACGAGCACCGCCCGCTCATCCTCATCAAGAACCGCTTTTGGGTTTTTGAACTCCTGAAAACTTTCACAGCCAGTATATTTTCTTGTCAGGTATTCTGGGTGTCGCGAGCATATTCTCTTAACAGCCCTGAAGAGCGATTCGGACAGGGTGAATTTTCCGGTTATTTTCGCGACACCGAGAATGTCAACAATTATGCTGTATTTAAGCAGAACCTGAACATCTTCTTCAGAATCGCTTAGCGCGCCCTCAAGGGAAACAAGCGCCAACAAAAATGCAATTATCATCAACAACGCTCAAAAAACTACCGCATAATAAGCGCGTGTATGAGTTTTTTTCGTGGGAATTTCAAATGGTATCACCACGGTGGAACAACCCCCCTCCTCCACCAGAGCTCAAGGTCGATCCAGGTTTGCGGGTAATTCTCATCATCGTTCAACTCGTCTTTTGCATACTCAATAGCCTGTTCGGGACCGAAGATGTCCCCATACTCTACTCCTGTCGATTCAATTGGCACTATATCGCCGCTCTCCGGAAGCTGTATTGCGGGCAGAGCATGACCGGGTATGAAGATGACGTAAGACTTAACTCCTACTGCCTCCATCATGGATGCTACACACAGCAATATCAAGGCACGTACCAGCTTTTCTGTTTATGGTGTCCTTCGGGTATTGGACGTACTGTGCCGCCTCCCCGCCCAGAAGGCGTAAGGCTCGTGGACGTATCTCACACGGTGGACATACAGTGTGCGATAAACAGCGCAAAGAGCCTCAATCGCCTCCTCATCGCTCGAGGAAGGCGCAAGTCCCCCTGTGGCAAGCTACGCAAAAGACTTTGTCGTCTCCTCGTTCGGCGTGCAGAACGCCGCGACGAAGGGATAATTCTCGTCCCTGTCTGCCGCTGTGACCTTGTCCTCCTCGCGAAGTGATGAGAACGTGTAATCGTTTCTTCCGAGAAAGAATATCTTGTGGCGCTCCTCGACGGGCTTGGAAAGACCTCTGTACTCGTGTTTTATCACAAATTCCGCCGGGGTTCTCGTTGTTATACCCATCACCTTTTCGCCGGCGAACACCGGGTAATAAAAGTCACGCATGGTCTGCCCCGGAATTATCTCGGGGTAAGTGTCGTTCGAAGTCCAATCAGTGTAGCCAATCACCCGGTATGAAAGCTTCAAATCATAGACGGGAATCTTCCCCATGTTCTTGATTACTGTTTTCCCAAGCCAGAAACTCCAGGTATCATCACCGTACACCTTGTACGCGCACGTAAGTATCTTCTCCCGAGATTGCAGCTCAAATTCTAACCTGACCTTGGACGGGTCATACGAAGCGCCAGCTCGCGTGAGCATGAAGCTGAAAAACCCGAGAGAGCAGCGACAAAGACTCCCGCATAAAACCGCTGGGCCGATAAAAAGCTTTTTTTGCCGAGGTTAGCCGACAGCCCCTCCTTTGAGATAAAAAGGGCAAAGCACGCTTCTTTAATAGCGGGGTTTGTACAGTTTGCCGGAACGCATCGTATAAACCTCTCTGCGTCAGAAATGCCGCAACCAATGAACCAGCTTCAATTCATTTTATAATCTTCGCAAGAATCCCAACAGATAAAAATAGATTCATAAGCTTTCCTGAAGAAGGTCCAATCCGCTCTTCCTTGGAACCTAAACCCGCCTCCAAAAGCAAGAAAACGGGAAGAGGGCGATAACAATCCACATGTTAAGATCGCATCCGAGCGTGGTGCGCTGGAACAGAACTTTAAAACAAACTGATTGGAAGAAACCAAATAAAACTCCCGGTCACAATGTGCCGTTGAGATAAGTGGAGGCAAGCATAAGCAAAAAATTGCTCCTGATTTGAGAATGAGGAATAAAGCCCCGGGAAAGAACATAACAAATTGCCGAGAAAGAATCGCCCAACATTTGCTATTGACCCTGTTTTGGGGCTGTGCTATTGTGCATTTCACTTCATAGGACGTCTCGGTTCAAATTGGAAAAATACATCTAACGCGTCCGTAACGTCGAGGGTCAGTGACAATTCTTAAAGGTGAAAAAATGGTATCACGCACTCAATCGGAGGGAATCAACTTCGAACTGACCCCGGAGCAGCAAATGGTCCAGAAAACGGCTGCCGATTTTGTCGATAGAGAGATCCTTCCGAAAATCACGGAACTCGACCGAAAGCACATCCTGAGTTTCGACATAATCCGGGGCATGGCAAAACTGGGGATGCTCGGCGCCCCGATACCCGAGGAGTACGGGGGCTCCGGACTTGATTTCATCGCCACCGCTTTGATTTGCGAGGAGATCGAGCGAGGAGACGGGGGATTTAGAACTCTGCTTTCGGTACATCTTGGTCTCAATTCACTTACACTTCTAAAATTCGGCACCGAGGACCAAAAGCGGAGATATCTCATAGACCAGGCGCGCGGCGATAAGATTGCATGTTTCGGGCTTACGGAACCTGGCGCGGGCTCTGACGTGGCGTCAATCGAGTCAACCGCGCGAAGGGTCGGTGATCGCTATATTCTAAACGGACAAAAGACATGGATTTCTTACGCGAACGTGGCGGACCATTTCCTCGTCTTCGCCAAGACAGACAAGAACGCCAGTCACAGGGGTATTTCCGCCTTCCTCTTGGACCGCTCAATGGAAGGTATAGAAACAAGGGACATAGAACACAAGCTCGGGGTTTGGGCGGGCTCCACCGGTGAGATATTCTTGTCAGACGTGGAAGTACCCGTGGAAAATCGCCTGGGGGAAGAAGGCGAGGGATTCAAGATAGCGATGTACGCGCTCGACATGGGGAGGTTTACGGTCGCGGCAGGGGCGCTTGGGACCATCCGCGCCGCTCTTGATGCGTCAATAAAATATGCCAATCAAAGAATAGCGTTTGGAAAACCCATCGGTCGATACCAGTTCATTCAAGAGAAAATAGCCGAAATGGTGAGGGGACTTGAAACATCCCGACTTCTCGTATACAAGGCGGCATGGCTTAAGAACAAGGGAGTTAAAAATACGCTTGAAACCTCTCTTGCCAAATGGCATGCGACGGAGTGCGCGTTCAACGCGGCTCACGCGGCGGTGCAAATACATGGTGCCTACGGGTATTCGGCCGAGTATCCGGTCGAAAGAATTTTCCGCAACGCGAGGGCTCCTTTAATCTATGAGGGTACAACCGAAATTCACAAGATGATCCAGGCAGAACACGCCCTTGGATACCGGAAAGTCAACGGCTAAACAATTTGGCGCCTTAAGCTCTTTTTAATCGAGATGAAAACGCCTGGCGAAATGATATCTCTGCGGCAATAACTTTAATCGTTCCAGGAACCGACTCGAACGCCTTTGCTCTTTTACAAAGCAATACAGCGAAAGGTATGGTCCGGCTCAGTTTTTAAAGGAGGGTATTATGGAATTAGAAGACGTCATCTATGAGGTGAAGGACGGGATAGCCACAATCACAATCAACCGCCCCGAGCGCCACAACGCCTTCAGGTCAAAAACCCTCGACGAGCTAACCCAGGCTTTCGAGGCGGCGGAGGAAGACAGGACCGTCGGTGTGGTCGTTCTAACCGGCGCGGGCGAACGCGCTTTTTGCGCGGGTGGAGACATCTCGGAGATGGGCGCCCTCGATCCCCATGTTGGAAGAAAATTTCTGGGAAAGTGCCTGAAACTATCCAACACTATGAGGTCTCTTTCCAAACCGATAATCGCGGCAGTCAACGGCTATTGCCTGGGCGGAGGCAATGAGTTAAACCTCTTATGCGACCTGACCATCGCATCTGAAAACGCCGTCTTCGGTCAGACGGGACCGTCGGTGGGGAGCGCGCCCATCTGGGGAGGAACTCAGATGCTTCCACGCGTTGTCGGCGAAAAGAAGGCAAGGGAAATGTGCTTCCTTTGCCTGCGATACACGGCAGAGGAAGCGGAGAAAATGGGGCTTTGCAATAAGGTCGTCCCGCAAGAAAAACTGATGGAAACGGCGCTGGAGTGGGCAAACAGAATTCTTGACATGAGCCCGCAATCGATAAAACTCACGCGAACCTCAATGAACTTTGAATCAGACCTCCTATACAGTTCATTCACGCATGGACGTGAGATGCTCGCGCTCGCCTACGGCTCGGAGGAGCTGACCGAGGGGATGAAATCATTCGAAGAGAAGCGCAAACCAGATTTCCGAAAGTTCAGGAAGTAGGAATATGTTAAGCCGAACAGGCGGAAGGCTACTGCTGGTTTGAACAAGGAGAGCCAGATGGATTTTAAAAAGATTCTCGTGGTCGGAGCCGGAGTGATGGGAAGAGGAATCGCCCAAGTATTCGCAAGCCGCGGATATGAAGTTTTATTGATGGACATCTCAAAGGAGTTAGCGAAAAAGGGTGTTGAGAACATAGAAAAATCGCTAAACCACGCGGTGGAAAAGGGGAAGATCGAAGCGAGCATGAAGATGGAAATAATAGGAAAGATCACGCCCACCTCAGACTGGTCACGCGCTGCGGAAGCCGATTTTGTGGTTGAAGCGGTATTCGAAGACTTGGAAGTGAAAAAGGAGGTCTTTGCAAAGCTTGACGAAACCTGCCGTCCGGAAGTCATCATTGCCACCAATACTTCCTCTCTACCCATAACCCCAATTGCCTCCGCGACCAGAAGACCGGATAAAGTCATCGGTATGCACTTTTTCAATCCGGCACCGGCAATGAAACTTGTTGAGGTAATACGGGGACAGCTCACAAGTGATGAGACATGCCGGACAGTGGTCGAACTTGCAACCCAGCTCGGCAAGACTCCTGTTGAAGTGAACGATTGGCCTGGCTTTGCCATGAGCCGCATTTTCTGCGTGATGATCAACGAGGCCATATTTTGCCTATATGAGGGGGTGGGCACTCCCGAGGCAATAGATAATGTAATGAAACTCGGCGCCGGTCACCCCATGGGACCCCTCGAGGTAGCCGACCTGCTTGGTCTTGATATTGTCCTGCATATAATGGACATTCTCTACAAAGAGTTCGGCGACCCCAAATACCGAGCCTGTCCGCTTTTAAGAAAAATGGTTGCCGCGGGGCAGTTGGGAAAGAAGAGCGGGAAGGGATTTTATACCTACAAGCAATAACTAATTTTCATAAAGGATAAAGTAGGAAAGTTGGAAAAGAAAAGCGTGAAGGGATTCTATTCCTACCGTTAAGCTTCCAAATAAGGCTGGAAAGACAAGGGCCCGTCAAGGAACAGCACTTTCCGGGCAGTGCCGCTCATGGTCGCAAGAAATCGTGGTACTGAAAAAAGGATTGGCCTATCCCTAAAATGCTTAGGGAGATCCAAAGACTATTCTTTCGTGAGCTCCAGTCGGTAACCTCGAAGGAAATAAACCGGACGGGAAGACTTTATCTGAAAAGTTCGCACTTTCATAAGGAAAAACACGTTTGCGCTTGGCATTCTTCTTTCAGATGAGGCGCGAAGACTCAATCCGAATACCGTGTCCACCTGTTTAAATGAGCGAGATTGAGAAACGCTTTTTCTTGTACCAATAACGTTTCAAGTTCTCCTCTTTCTTCCTCTCAAATCTTTAAGTAAGTCTCTAAGCGAAACCAACACTGTCTGTGGACAAGCATTACCTATAAAATAAAGAAAAAACTCCGGGGTCTTAAAAATGAGCGAAGAGGCAAAGATCTGGGGTATTGAAACCAAAATGCAGGAAGAAGAATTTAAAAGAATCATCTGCGAGCGTGTCACCGATGCACCCTTTTACAAACACATGGGTTTTTCTGTGATTGGACTCGGTCCCGGCGAGGCGCACTTGAAAATGAAAGCAAACCCTCGTGTATGCGATGAGTCAGGCGCGGTCGAAAGAGGAGCGATTGCGGCTTTGGCGGATGCTGCATCCGGCGTTTCTGCGGCGACCGTTTTCCCCAAATCCTCTAAGCGGGTGGTCACGGTTGAGCAAAAAGTGACTTTCATGGCGCCTGTAAGCGGAGGTGAACTGGTCGCGATCGGCAAAGTTCTTTTCTCAGACGAAAATATCGTCGTATCCGAGGCAGTTGTAAGAGATCGCGAGGGGAAAATTGCCGCAAAGAGCCTTGCCACTTTCACCGTTGTGTCAAGGAAATAACATTTACCTGACAGACAAGCCACGCTTCGCTAAACGCATCGAACTTATCTCACTCGAGGCAAAAGCTAACGCGAGAAATGGTCAGAAAAGTCCCGCTTTCCCGAACGCATCGAAAATGCCGAAGATGCATTTAAACGAAGCCTTTCTGCTCTGGTTTGAGAATGAGTCAACCTGATGGAGGGACCCTGTAGAATACGCCCTTCTTCGTTTGTTCGGCAACAATCTTCTTTTCCTCAATGAGACGTGAAAGAACCTTCATAACCTCCAGCTCGCTTGCTTCGGCAATCTTAGCTATTTCAAATAGCCTGCAAGGTCTGATCCTTAGAACACCCAGGATTTTTTCCTCGTCAATAACACCGATGTGCCCACCGCGAGAATCGGGTTCGCTTTCCGTGAGCACCTCCGCTCTCACCCCGTGCTCACGGAAAAATTCGGCAATCTCAGAAAGCCTTTCTTCCCCTGACGATTTTGCGTAACCCTCTGAAGCTGGTCTTAAGACCGTGTTCAAGTGGACGATATCGGGTGCTATGTCCCGGACAAGCGCGGCGATTTTTCGATACTTTCATCCCCCGAGTTAATGCGGTCAATGACCATGATCTCAAGCCATAAACGACCCTTGTAGCAGGACGAAAACCGCATAATGCCTTCAACCATTTTCTTGAAATCTATTTCGCGGCAAGGCCTGTTTACCTTCTCAAACATCCGCTCATCACCGGCGTCAAGCAATGGGAACACCAGGTCAGCCATCATGCACGCTTGAGCGACTAGTTGTTCCCACAAAAGCGATCCGTTCGTCAGCACCGCCACAGGTATTTCCGTGATTTCCTTGATGCCTGATATCACAGCCGAAATTTCGCTGTTCAATGTTGGCTCGCCCGAACCCGCGACAGTTATGTAGTCGATACGACTTCCTTCGGCTTGCCTAAAGAAGAAGGCTTCGAGGCCAGAGATAACTTCGTCCGCGCTTATGTAAGGGGCTATGCGGGCGGTCTTCACGGTCGTCCTCCCGAGTTGGCAGTATATACAGTCGTAATCGCAGGTTTTCATCGGGATAATATCAACGCCGAGGGAAGCGCCCAGTCTGCGCGAGAAAATCGGACCGTATATGAGCTTTTTCACCGATTCGTAAGGCGTTGTCATTATCATTCCTCCGCGGTTGTCCTCAAATTTACTGAACGGAAAACCACGTTTGGGCAACCCCGAGAGAGGCTCAAAAGCTTGGATTAACTCTCATGAAAATCCATGACTTAGACCCGCTGTCAGTATGCGCATTCTTGACGGGTACTCCTTTTAACAATAAATACAGGGCGCGAGGCCGACTACTTAAGGTCATGCTCGATGATACTCTTTCCAACACTCGCCTCAATGAAAGCCTCGCCGTAAGCCCCCTTAAACAAGCCAATCGTTAAATCACCATTGCAGTGACACGGCGCAACTCTTTCAACACCGAGCGCCTTGAGGCGACCAATTATTCCTCTTATCTCTTTTGGGCTTGCCCCACCCAAATGAAAGCCCCCGAGCAACAAAGCAACCTTGCGTCTAGAAATGTTTAAAGCTTCCTCAACCATTCTTAACACGCCCGGATGAGCGCAGCCGGTTATTATGACCATACGCAAACGGTGCTCGATGAGAAGAGCCTGCTCTCCGGTTTGTCCCGCGTACTTGGTTCCAATCTCTCAGGTTGACCAAACCCACTCGCATATCGAACAAGCTCGCGATACCTCTATGAGATTTGCTCAGGCTTTCAGCACCTGACTTCCTAAAGCGGAACCGTAGGAGGCAGGAGCATAAACGTCGATACGTGGGTTTGATTTGAGGATCCCTGGAACACCCCCATCATGGTCACCGTGATTATGCGAGAACACCAACGCATCTATTGAACCGGGCTCGATTCTAAAAAGCCACATGTTGTCTGAAAGAACCGAGAAATCAGGCCCGTATCGAATAGAATCCTCTTCCCACTCACGCAAACAAGACAGGAGAATCCTCATGAGGGTTTCAATCCCGCGGCAAAGACCCTGTTGTCGTAGATGACCGTAATTTTCAGGTCATTTTTAGCATTTCTATCCTCGAGCATCTCCCTCGAGTCGATTTCAGGTGTTGTAGGAGTTTGGGTCTTTCTTGCACCGCAACCCAATCTCGCTGGGGCAATCTCAATGAGCGGCGCAAAAAGGGCAATGAAGATAACCTTTGATCTGCGCTTTGACGTAGGTCTCCGGTAAGGGTTCCACCGGGAGTGGAGATTGATCACTTCCCTGTCCTTCTTCTTCTCTCCACCATAACGCAAATGTCGTGAAGAACTTTTATGCCGTGTTCCTTGCAAAATGAGATAGCCTCCTCGGACTCCGCTCCGGGCTGCATCCAGGCTTTATCCACACCGAGCGCCGGAAGACGTTTAACAAGCTTTGAGGTAACATCAGGAGGGCACACGAATTCGACCACTTCGGGTTCCTCGGGGAGCGAATCCAGATCGGGGTAACATTTTTCACCGAATATATCGGGATACATCGGGTTCACCGGATAAACGATGTAACCGCCCTGTTTCAAGTCTTCATATACCTTATACCCGTATTTCTCTTTGTTGGTGGAAACGCCCACCACCGCAAAGACTCTGCTACGGAGGAACTCATCAATCAGACCTGAAGAAAAAGTCTCGTCTGTCATATCGTCGCTCATACAAGTACCCTCTACTCTTCGTCACCCGATCGTTCCTTAAGTCTGCCGTAATAAGATTTCGCTGTGTATAATACCGCCGCGGGATTGTGACCGGTAACACGGTCCTTTGCGACCAAAACAGTTGTAAAGCCTTCTTTGAACTTGAAGAAAAGAGAATCGTGACCCACGTAAAGTCCGATTAAAACGTTTAAATCACAGCCCTCTTTGTTTAAGATCAGCCCTGTGCTATCGGATTACAGTATGATTCGTTCGTTTTTGGCAATACTTTTTCGCAGTCCCGTATCTCGAAGCTTTCCTTGGGCTCTCCCCCAACTTCACAGCAGACCGATACCACCTCAAAACCTCTGCTTTTTGCAATCCCCGCAAAGACCCTCGCTTCATTTTCGAATGATTGGGGTTACCCTTGCAGCTGAAATCTTCAGTCGCTGTAACCGCCAATCGTCGCCGTGCCCATGAACATCCCGTACCCCTGAATGAGCGCGTACATCGCGCGTTCAACCATTATCTTCTTCCCCGCTGTCTTCGAACTCACCATCACGGAGGCGCGACCGTCCTGTATGACGTCCGCCATAAAATAGGTTTTTCTCGAGTTCGCCGGCACCGTGTCGGTTATCGATTTTTCCCCGGAACCGTCCTCGGGTAGATACGTTACCTCGACCGCAACCTCTTGATCATTCGGGTTCTGAACGAGAGTCCAGGTTTGAACCTCGCCCATCAGACCAGCCTCGGGATGCATGCCCGCTTCTCCATCGGGAAGATAGAAAGTCTTATGCGCGGCAGAAAGACCGATAGAATCGTGGCACTTCTCCCCGAAAATAGTCCCCTCCCCCCAGTACATGGCGCGTTCGGCTATTATCGGTCGGTCGCCCGTCACTTTCGTTGAGAAGTCCCTTGGTGGAAGATAGTCATTGACCCTGATTGTTTTTCTCGAGTTGGGCGGCATGAGAATGGGGCTTTCAGGGTGAGTTATCGGACCCTCGTTCGTCATGTAGGTGAGGACCACGCTCGTAGGCTCGCTGTTTGGGTTTTGTACCAGAACATACGTTGTGAAACCCCAGGCGGTCGTCCCCTCAGCAAGGTAATAGTTCAAGGAGGGAGAGGTTGTGCCCACCGAGTCATGTCCGCTTTTTCGATTGTTTCTATACATTGCCCTCTCGGGGATAACGGGTAAATTCGAGCTAACTTTTATTGAGGCGTCTTTTGCACCTATGTGCTCGGCCATGTTGAAAGTTGCGCGAGAGTTTGCCGGCACAGAAACCTTCACGCTTGAGGGACCTTCGTTCTCAATCATGTAGGTTATATCGCAGCTTGCCGTACTGCTGTTCGGATTCTGGATAAGAAGCCAGCACTCGAAGCCCCAGGCTGTGGAGCCCTCCGGCAGATACCAGGTTTTAGCCGGAGAGGTCACGCCTATTGAGGAGTGAGCGTCCCCTATGTCCTCCTCCAAACCCCAGAACATCGTCCTGTCAACCGCGATTGTTTTCCCCTCAAGGCACTCGACCTTTGTGGAGAAATCTTCCTCTCCCAGATCCTCCCATGGGAAGATTGTGGCTTGGCTCATCGGAGCCATCCTGAAATCGGGCTTAACAACCGGACCGCTTTTCGTCTGATATGTCATGCGAATCGTAACTTCCGTGGAGTTCGGGTTCGCGATAGATATATAAGTCTCGAAGCCCCAGTCGGTGGAACCCTCCGCCAGATACCATGTGGATAGCGGATTCTTTTGAACGACCGTAAAGCTCTTTGAATTTGATTTTCCACCCGCGGTAGTGACCGTCACAGCAACTTTTCCAGAAACGCCGGTCGGAACTTTCACCTTCAAGCGGTTGTTCGCCCATGAGAGATAACTTGACACCCTCTTTGTGCCGAAGCTCACATATGAGGAGCCCCTCGTAGAACCAAATCCGGACCCGTATATGGTGACATTGGCACCCGCGCTTCCGCTACTTGGCGACAAAGATGAAATGACCGGTTTTGGCAGAGCGGTAATTTTTTTAAGGGCAGCATATGCATTTATCCGCCCGTAACCGAAATAATCATCCCGACCGGACGCCCCTAAATCTTTCGCTGTGCTTTCAAGCGTTTGCTGAACTTTCAAGGGCGTAAGGGAGGGTTTTTCAGATAAAAGCAGGGCTGCGCTGCCCGCCGCCATGGGAGAAGCCATGGATGTGCCATCCATAAAAGAGTAATTCTGAGTATATCCGAGAGCATTCAGGCTCGCGCTGTAGGTGGGCATCGCGGAATAGATGTCCTTGCCGGGCGCCGAGATGTCCACGCTCGAGTTGTATGTCGAGAAGACAGCCCTCTCGTCCCTGTTCGTGGTAGCGCCAACCCCAATCACATTCGAATAGCCCGCCGGATACATGAGCGTGGAGTCCGAGGTGTTGCCCGCCGAAGCGAATATCGCAGCACCTTTGCCGTAAGCATAAGTGATTGCGTTCTGGACAAGCGAAGAGTGGGATTCGCTCTGCAAACTCATGTTTATGACGTCAGCACCGTTATCCGCGGCATAGTAAATGGCATCAATTATGTGGGACGCATAAGCTCCGCCGCTTGAGTCAGTGACTTTCAGGGGCATAACCCTGACTTTCAAACCAGGCGCAACGCCCACAACCCCCTGGGCGTTCTCAGAGGCAGCCACTATTCCAGCGCAGTGCGTTCCGTGCGCGTTATTGTCATGGGGATAGAAGTAAGGGTTTGTCCTGAAGTAAAAGTCTTTAGCGTAGAGGGAGGTCCATCCAGACCCCGTCCACTGCCACGCCTCTCCCTCGTGATAAGTATGCCACGTACCTTCTTCCGTTCCCCAGTTGTCGTAGATACGGTAGTAATCTGAGGCGCTCGCCTGACTTGTCCAGAAGATAAGGTAGTAAGGAAGTCCCGCGTCAAGGTTAAGTGGTGTCGATAGTGCTTTGTAGATTTCGGTGATCCCTGTTGAGGAAATCTCTGAATAATCTATCACGTACGATGAAAGGTCCGATCCGGTAAGTGAGGTGCGGACGACAACATTTATCGGTAAAGTGGGGTTTCCTATCTTCCTCAAGGCTATTCCAACGTGGGTAAGCCTCTGTTTATGTCCCGGGGTAGCCCGAGCCGTAAACGATTGGGCAAACATCTGCTGAGTAATACTGGTGCCGAAATTTTCATACGAGTTCACCCATGCGCTTCCGTTCCAGTACGTGCAGTTGTACTGGGAGATACCCGCCCAGTTATACCCGTTCCTATCGTCAACAAAACCGTTCCCATCATCATCCAACCCATTCCCCGCAGTTTCGTCTGAGTTCACCCAGATTCTCGAGGAAAGATCGGGATGGGAAAAATCAATGCCGGAATCGATGACGGCGACCGTGACATCGTTGGAGGTTCCTTTTTCGATATCCCAGGCATCAGGCGCATCAATGTCGGCATCCGCAACCCCAACAGACCCCCCTATTACTTGACCGGTGTTATGCAACCCCCACTGCTTTGGAAAATCAGGGTCAGTCGGAGTGTGAGCAATCTTGTATATGAAGTTGGGCTCGGCATACTCGATCATGTGGCTGGAGGAAAGTTCTTGAACCGCTTTTTCAACACTCACGCCGGGTTTAAGTTTCAAAACCTCAATATCCTTTTTGTCGCGTGGACCTATCTTTCCTAAAACGGATGCGCCAGCCTCTGATTTAATCTCGTCGGCTGAGGATTTCCTTATACCTTCTTTAAACTTCACAAGTACCTCGCCAGGCTTATAGACGCATAAAGGCGTGCCGGGCATCAGACCGCTGGCCTTAGCCAAAAGTTTGCCCGGTGAGGAAGTGGCATGAGAAGTTAACGGAAAACCAAGTGTAATTAGATGAAGCAAAATAAGAATGCATAATAAACGTTTCATTTTTCCTCCGTAAAAATTAGCTAGCTCGATAAACTTTCCCACAAAATCTAGATTCTGTCATTTTTAAAACATTTGTGTCGAACATCGACAGACCTGTTTTCGAGCTTGACCATGATCCAAGAGTCATTCGAGGGTTTGAGAGATTCCCGTGTCGAGAATTCTCGCATCACCCGAAAGAGTGATTTTGTTAATCCAAAATCTCCGTGTTAGAATAAAAAGGTTGCAAAAGAAAGATGCGACAACGAAGAAAGTCTTTAAGAAATATTTTCTAAAACTCCTCTTCGTTTCCCTATCTTTTACGCGTCAGACCTCATTTGACGACAACTTGTGTATTTAAAAGAGTGCGTTTTTGCATTAGGAAAGGAGAAAAGGAAAATGAAAAAAACAATCAAATCAGTATCTCTGCTTTTGGCACTTCTTATGCTTGTTCTGTGCGCTTTCATCCCTGGTTTGGCTGCCGAAAATGAAAGCTCCACAAGCGTTCTTGAGAAAGGCACAGCTCGCTTAGACCCCGCCCAAGAACCAATAGCCCTCAACACAGGAGAGGTGATAGTCAAATTCGAGGAGGGTGTAACAAAAGACCGCATGTCAGGGATATGCTCTGGCGCGGGGGCATCCTCCATATTGAAAAGAATCGGACCGGAAACTTAGAGAACGTATCTTTTAAAGTTGAAACCGGAAGTGAGTTTGAGCAGCGCCATTGAATCCCTTAACGCAAGTGACGGGGTGGCGTTTGCCGAACCAAATTACTTAAGGAAATTATTGTACACTCCTTCGGATCCTGATTTCCCAATACAATGGGGTCTTCATAACACCGGGCAAACCATTGGGGGTGTTCCGGGAACCCCTGATGCTGATATCGATGCTCCAGAGGCATGGGATGTTGAAAAGGGAAGCAACTCCACTGTATATGTTGCCGTGATCGATTCAGGAATTGATCTTAACCACCCCGACCTTGACGGAAGGATCCGCGTGAACACCTACGAAATCCCAGGGAACAACAAGGATGATGAAGGTAACGGATATGTTGATGACGTAAACGGGTACAACTTTGCCGGGATTTCACAGTACAGATACTATTATTACGTTGGAAGTACTATATACTATACGTTCTGGTACTTTGGTCGCTATACAATAACGCAGATGCTCGCCCAGTCTTTCACCGCGCGCGCGAGCAGCGGTCACAAGCAAAAGCTCACGCACCTGGGCATTATGCTCAGCAAAATCGGAAATCCAACGTCCACTATAACGGTTTCAGTCCGTTCTTCTCTTTCCGGTTCTGACCTCGCATCCTTTACCATCTCCCCTGGTGAGGTAATAAGCAGGGAGGTCTACAAGAGATTTTCCAAAGAACTCTACCTAACACCCGGGAGCACTTACTACTTCGTTTTCCGTACCGACAGCGTTGACTCCTCGAACTACTATCATCTAGGCCATAATGCAGGCAGTGTTTCAGAAAATTACCACACCTACCACGAGGGGACTGAATGGCAGTGGAACGGCTCAGACTGGGTTGAATGGCCCAAAGACGACTTCTACTTCAGGACAAATCCTTACTTCTATCCCCATGACAACAACGGTCACGGAACGCACTGCGCAGGGATAATAGCCGCGGAGAATAACAATGCGGGTTGTGTTGGCGTGACACTTGGCAACAACGTGAAGATCATGCCCATAAAAGTCGGTGACTCGAGCGGCTGGCTGAGAGATGACCATATTTTGGAGTCGATTTATTATGCCGCCGATAACGGCGCGAAAGTCATAAGCATGAGCTTTGGTGGTTCGGTGTATTCAAGCGCAGAACAGGATGCTGTCAATTACGCCTACAACAAGGGAGCAATTCTTTTTGCCTCCGCCGGAAATTCCGGTGATTCCACCATGCGATACCCCGCAGGTTACGCGAACGTTGTAGGGGTCGGTGCGACAACCAACAAAGACGAGAAAGTAACATTCTCAACGTACAACTCGAGCGTTGATTTATCAGCACCCGGAAAGGACGTCTATTCAACAATGCCGACATACCCGGTTTGCGGAAATGATTTAGGCTACACGCAGAATTACTCATACATGTCCGGGACCTCCATGGCTTGTCCGATGGCAGCCGGGCTTGCCGCGCTTATACGCTCAAGGAACCGCTCCTGGACGGCGGCTCAAGTTCAAACTGCAATGCAGAACAACGCCGATGACCTTGGGACACCGGGCAGGGATGACTACTTCGGTTACGGGAGGATAAACGCCAAAAGGACGATCGACACCGTTCCCCTTCTGCCCGTCCCGGCAATCTCAACCATAAACCCCACAATGGGATACGTGCGCTCAGAGGTAACAATATCAGGAAAGAATTTTGGATCGACCCGCGGAAGCTCTTACGTAAAGTTCGGGACAAAGAAGGTCACAGCCTATGTATCCTGGAGCTCCACGAAAATCAAGGTGAAAGTTCCTGACGGTGTCTCGGGAGAAGTGCCTGTGAAAGTATATACACTCGCTGGAGGGTCCAACTCAAAAGTCTTCAGCGTGAAACCAAAGATAAATGCGATATCACCGATTTCGGGTTCCATCGGCTCCTACGTGACGATCTCCGGAAGGGGATACGGCTCTCTGAGAGGTACCTCATATGTGACATTTGGAAGCAAGAGGGTATCAACTTACTCAAGCTGGACTGATACAAAACTAAAAGTGAAGGTACCCTCAGGAATTCCAAAGGGTAAGACAACCACAAAGGTGACAACATCGGGAGGGGAAAAACCTCAAAGCAATAATGGAAAAGATGTGAGCCATGGAATTACAACTGAAGATGCTATAGCGGAGCATAACCCGCATAAGCAATCCACGAAACATATGTGAAAGCCTTGAAGCGCGAAGCCAGCGAAAAAAGAAGAGGCAGACTCACTCCCACCGAAAGAAGCGCACAGAAGCAGCGAAACAGACAACGAGCATCCCCACAAGAACGAGTATATCCTGCCATACCGCCCCAAGGCCCTTGCCCCTTATAATCACCTCTCGGAGCGCATCCCCCAAATAATAAAGGGGCAGAACCTTTGCGACAGCCGCGAGGGGCCTGGGGAGCATCGCGAGCGGAAAATAGACACCGGCCAGGAACATCATGGGGAAGTTGATAGCCGCAGCAGCTGTCTCTGCGGTTTTGGCAGAGCCTGAAACCGAACTGACCAGAAAACCGAGCGACAGAAAAGCCACCGAGCCGAGGGTGATTATGAACGCGATATTAAGAAGGTTCCCGTTAACCTGGATGCGAAAGACAAGCCAGCCCAATAAAAGAAGGATGAAAGACTGCAAAAGCGATATCAAAAGCGCCGCAAAAAGTTCCCCTGAGAGAAAGTGCGCGAGGGGAATCGGCGTAACTTTTATTCTTCTCAATATTCCCTTCTCGCGATAGATAACGAGACTTATCGCCAAGCCCATCAGTGCCGACTGCATAATTGTTATCGCGATTATTCCCGGCACTATGAAATCGAGATACTTCAGTTCCTTGGATTCGACAGACATCTGCTTAAGCACTACCTCTTCTTTTAAACCCCGCATTCTTCCCACGACATCCACAAGCACCTGCCTGACCGTGTTCAAAGCAACTTGCGTCAAAGTTGGATTTGACCGGTCAAGATATATTTGTGCCGATGCCGCATTGCCCAGTCGCACAGAATCTTCAAACCCCTTACTTATTACCAGCACGGCATTAAGGCGAGCATCCCGAAGCTGCTTGAGAAGCTCGTTTTTGCCCCCTTTTTTGACCGTGAAAACATCTATATCCTCAAAGACTCCTACGACAATCCTTGAGACTTGGCTCTTGTCGAGATCAACAATCCCGAGATTCATGTTAACCTCTCCACTCTTTCCAAAGATGGAACCAATAATTAGCATGAGCGCTATCGGAAACATGAACATCCAGAAAAGCGCGACTTTATCGCGCAAAGTCATTTTCAAACTTGCCCCAACTACCCCGATAAGTCTTTTCATTGTCTTATTCTCCTGCCGGTGAGGCGCAAAAAGACATCCTCGAGGCTCGCTCTTTTTATCGTTACCTCTTTCAGCAAGCATCCCTTCTCGGTTGCCAGATCAAATATTTCCATGAGCGCTTTTTGGGGAGAGTCAGTCCTGAGGGCATAAATACCCTCGTCTCGCTCAACGCCCTTAACCCCCGGCATCCTAAGTAGAATCTCATCGTCCAGTGGAGGCTCAAGTCTGAAAAAAACTTTGCTCTCCGGCACGTAGTTGTTTATCAAGTCCCTTGGGGTTCCGGAGGCGATAATCTTACCGTGGTCCATTATCGCCACACGGTCACAGAGCTCCTCGGCTTCCTCCATGTAATGAGTTGTGATCACGACAGTCTTTCCCTTTACCCGAAGCTTTTCCACGATTTCCCACACGCGCCTTCGCGCCTGGGGGTCAAGGCCTGTGGTGGGTTCATCGAGGAATATGATTTCAGGGTCGTTGATGAGCGCAAGGGCAATCGAAAGTCGCTTCTGCTGACCCCCAGAAAGGGTCTCGACGAGCGCATCTTTCTTCTCATCCAACCCTACGGTCTTAAGCATTTCGAGGACGGAAGCGGTCCTCCTGTAGAATGACGCGAAAAGATTTAAGGTTTCCAAAACGGTGAGCCTGGGAAAAAGAGATGTGTCCTGAAGCTGAACACCGATTTTATCTTTCAATGCTCGGGCCTCTTTTCTCAGGTCCTTTCCCATGAGATAAATCTCTCCAGAATCCGGTTTACGCAGCGTCTCAATAATCTCAAGAGTTGTGGTCTTGCCAGCACCGTTGGGTCCAAGTATCCCGAAGACCTCGCTCTTTCGTACATCAAAGGAGACGCCGTCAACAGCGCGGACTTCGCCGTAGTATTTTCTCAAATCCCGGACTTCTATTTCAGACATGGCGACCCTTCAAGTCGTCTGTATAACCTTTTACAGCGATTTGCCAAAAATACGAGAGGAAAAGCATTTAAAGAATATTAATAAAAGTTTGTTGAAACCGTCACATTCAACCATCCCGGGTAAATCAAATAGAGCCATGCTTACTGCAAGAAACCTTGAGGGTGTCAGGTGTCGTGTCAGGCGCGGAATAATCATACTCCCCTCCGGACGGACATGATGGAACATCCCCAATCTCGGAAAGATTATCTGGCAGATGCCCATTTGTATCGTAATATTCGATAAGTTTCTTTTTCAATAACGCCTGGTTCCTCCTGCAGGTTTCCCTATTCTGATCCTCAAGTACGCCGTACTTAGTACTTCTACTTCTGCACTCTTTGATAACGCTTTCGGCAAGATAAATTACCTTCTCTATATCATCTGCGCTCGAGGCTCTCTCAAGTTCCTCCTCCGCCTCCTCAACCTCCCGAGCAAGATCCTCCGCGCTGATCTTCTTTTCAATCAGTTTCCCGACTTCTGAATCAGCCTCAAGAATCTTTTGAAGAGCTTGTCTTCTTAACGCATCGATATCGTACTCACCTGAGGTCTTCTCTCCAACGTGAAACGTCAAATATCTGCTTTTTTTCACGGTTTCGCCGCCGCTTACTACCGACAGCACTACCTGAAGCCTAAAGGTTTCCCCCGCGCTTCCTTCAATGCGGAGATCCGCTTCGTAAACTTGGACCGCATCGCTTGATTCAACTCTTTGGGACGTCCTCCAGCACCTGTTGCCTTTAGCGTCAATAACAAGGACGTCAAGCCTCGATCTCCCCCCTTTTTCAAACCGCGCAAGGCAGCGCACTTTGGCAGTCAGGTACTTCCCCAAAGGGATATTATCAAGGCTTAATGGGTTTCCCTGGCTGTCAGTCAGGGCAACCCCCTTTATGTCACAGCGCAATCCTCGGGAAACAACCGAGTGCCAAAGAAGCACTCCCACGGTCAACCCCACAACCGCCACAAGGCTTACCACCAGGATTGTCAGATAAAGCCACTTCTTGTTTGCCGCCTGTGCTGGCGCAATGCGTTCGCGCGTCTCGCGTCCCATCCGGGTACCGCCGCCTGCTGAATAATCCCGAGCGCCAGCGCTCGGATTTTGTAAGGGAGCAACAGGCGTGCCGCATGTCCCGCAGTAAAAAGAATCATCAGGAATCTCTCTTCCGCATCCCGAACACTTCATTCTTTATTCTCCGCGGATTTCCCCGAAAATCATGTGATTGCCCATGAACCTTAACGGGCATATTAGAGCTTGAATTTCCCGGGCCAGAACCGAAAGGAAGTTTCGCCATAATCGGCATAAATATGAAGCACTCAAAAATCACCTGCTGGAAGTAGGTTAGAAACGATAAGATGCCATTATGCTACGAAATCAACCTTACCCGCAAGCAATGTGTCCCCCGCCACTTTTCAGCAAGCGCTTTTCACAACCACCTACTTAGGAATGCCGTGTTTCGAGCATTTCACCTGCGGGGGATCGCCGGGAATCCATATGTATTTACCGCCCTCAGGGCAGCTGCCCATAGTACCTGCAAGGTATGGCACTTTTTTAAGGTCCTCAAGGCTCTTCGGGTATTCCCCTTTTTCCTCCTTGTACGCTTTTATTGCCCCATCAATCGAGCGCTGATTCATGTAGCATATTTCTTCGGGCGACAGTTTAGCGCCCTTCCTGCCACAACTACCCGAAAAAAGCGCAAGGACAGCGACCGAAATCATACAGGCAATCGTAAACAGTGCCGCGACCTCTCTGCGCCTGACAAGCATCTTCATCACCCCGCAAGACCTCACCGACAACGCTGAAACTCGATACTTAAATACCACCGACCGTATACTTTTTTCTAAAACCTCTATTTCCTTTAACGAAAAATATTATCCTACAATGATTATCCCACAATGGCGGATTGCTGATTTGAGCTTGAAATCAAAGTAGCCCTTACTTTGAAAAGTGAATACCCATGGTAAATTTTTGTCCTTTTAAAAAGCCGATTCCATAAGGCTTGAATTCTCTCACTCTTTCGCCATAAGAGCTCCCTCCACTTCTACAGCGCATTTCTCAATTAAAACGGTGAAGGAAGCCTCTCGCGCTTTCTTGCAATAAAAAGGTTAGCGGGGACTCTTTGAGTAATAAGATAATGAACGAGCTCAAGACAGCGGAAAAACTGAGGCACTATCGTAATCTACTCACCGCTTTGGAGGTGACCGAAATGGCATCAAGGATGGGAAGGAAATACGCCTCAATAATCATTACGCTTTTTGCCATTGTGGTTATTCTCATTATCCCGGTAACGGCTCAACCTTTCGGTCGTGAGTTTACCTCAAGTCTTTCCTCGGTTCCCGTCCGCACTCGACAAGAAAAGGCAGAGGAATGGAAGGAGCGCGTACGTCAGCGCGTTACTTTGATAATCCAACGATATGAGGCAAACAAAACGCGACACATAGAAAACTACAATCGAATTAAGGAGAAATTGAAGCAAATCGTTTCCGAGATCGAAAAATTGGGCCTGGACGTATCGAAACTGCGCGAATCCTGTCAGAAACTCGAAGAGATGATACTTATTTGCGCCAAGGATTATGAGACCTTCATCGCAAAACTAAGAGAGATACTAAACCTTGGACCTCAGGAGCCGGCATACAAATACAGGCAGATCATATCGGAGGCGAGGGCTCTTTTCAAAATATTCAGGGCTAACCTAAGGCAAGTTCGCACGTTTTTCAAGACGAACATCCATCCAGAAATCATTCGTCTCAGAAACGAAATTTCCTCAGGCGCTTAGAAACAATCTTGAGGAGCGTGACAGACGGGAATAAGATCAGAGGAGGAGACGGATGGGCGATAAAAGAAAAGCCTCAGGTTTGCTTCAATCCATTATTTCATTTTTGATTCTTACGGCGCTCCTTTTCGGAGTGTGCTTCCTTCTTTCCTCTTGCAGGAAATCCAGCGCGCCAGGGGACTTAGGCGAAGGAAAGAAAGCGGAAAGGGACGCGTCTTCAGAAAAAATAAAAAGCGCTGAGACTATCGAGAAATTAGACGAGATCGTGCGTGACATAGACAATGTGCTTAATGGTTTGAACGAAAACGATTTCAGCGAAAACGATCTTGTCGAAATTGAGTCGGAAATAGGTAGGTAGGGGCTTTACTGATTTAGCTTGAACAATAATTTTTACGTTTGTTGAGCCCAATCTTTTTTTGCGCTTTTGCCTGCCGCCTCCGCTATCTGTCCTTTCCCTGTCGTCTTAATATAAATGCTCTTTGAAGTAGGTTATCTCGAAAAAGTGACGTATGAGTTTGCCACTTCCTTTGTGCCTTAAAATAGATGCTCTTTCAAAAAACGCGACTCTATCTCAACCACTTTTTCAAACGCGTCCCCCCAGTAAACGTCAAAATGACCCACGGGAAGCGTGACCAGTTGCGCGCCTTTTATCATTCCCGCCATCCTCTTCACCGCATCGGCTGGAATGAGCGTGTCTTTCTCCGCGCACACAATAAGGGCGGAGCATGAAATTTTTGGTGCGCTTCTTACCGGTCTGTATGTTGAGGCGGTGAACAATATCCGAGCGGGACATTTGTTCTCCCAGGATGAACCCTCAGGAACAATGGACATGTAGCCGTCGTAGGAATCCGCCGTGTTCATTACAGCCAGCTCATCTGGTTTCCCCACCACGGGTACGTAATGCGGTTCGCGGAAGGTGAGCATTCTTACAATGTCGCGGAGCCCCTCGGGAAGCGCTTTCAACAGAAAACGGGCTCCCAAAAGGCGCGCCGTGGCGAAACCATCCACGAAGGGAACCTGTGAGACGACCGCTGATATGCCTGGGACTCTTGAAGCCGTCACGAGCACGTGACCCCCGCTGAAAGAACTACCCCAGAGGGCTATCCTACCGCCGTCAATCTCTTTTAGAATTTTTACGTACTGTACCGCGGATTCCCAGTCTTGCAAGTGCCTTCTCGGGCTGACCAGGTTTCTCGGTTCTCCCTCGCTGTCGCCAAAATTGCGGTAGTCAAAAACAAAAGCTGCGATTCCTTCTGAGGCGAACCGTTCGGCGAAAGCCTCCAGCCTGAAAGTGCGCTCCGCAGCGAAACCGTGCGCCATTACGACAACCGGAGGTTTCTCTTTTGAATCCGGCAGATAGAGCCACCCGGCACACATTAACCCACCGCTTAAGAAATTGTAGTCAATCCTTCTCATCCCGACCTCCACTCTTTTTGGAGGGAAATTCCCACAGTCTCAGAACTCTGCGCGAAATCAAACCAGTATCGTGCGCTAACCCAATTAGTGAATCTTTAAATCCGCAAATTTATCACTAGGGGATTGGACATATTATAGTATTTTTTTAACATATTTATTGGCGGCATCATTTGTGTTTTATTTGGAAAGATCCAATCCTTGAGCTAAAGGGGGTTCATATGGCTAAACTTACCGAGGTTGTTGATTCTTTTTTAAATGAGATGGGAATCGATCCCCGAAAATGCACAAACAGCGCTTTCCCTTTCTGTCGCTTTCTTAAAGTTGAAAACGCTGAGATGGTTGTAATCGCTCGGGAAGACCCCGGACTCGGGAGAACCCTCGGTTTCGTGGGAAAGTTGGATGATTACACGCCAAAAGAACCGGAAAGATATTACCGCGAGCTTCTCATGCTCAACTTCGAGCTCATACACGGCGCATTTGCGATCGACAGAAAGACAAACAAAGTGGTGGTGATAGACAACCTCCAGGCTGACCATATCGACTTTGACGAATTCTACGCCTCGGTAAGAAGGGTACTCGAGGTAGCCTCTAGGTATAACATGAAGGTTAAGGAGGGTTACTTTGATTGACATCGGACCGATTAAGCCAGCCGCGGGGAAGGCAAAGGATTTCGAGGACTTAATCAAGAGCGCAAGGGTCATGCTTTGCTCGCCTTACGGCGAATGCGATATTCCACATGAAAACATTGGTGCGTTTGTCAATAGAATAGAAACGCTTCCCGTTAAACCAGCATTCGAAGCCGAATTATGCTCGGATTCAACGGAATCGTGCTGGAGCCAGTTGGTCAAAATCTATGACGCTTTGCTCGGTAAACACATAGAGCGCTTGCTTGAAGAGATTTCTTCAGTCCATAGAAAAATTCTCGACACCATTATCCTGGAACATGGGATCAAAAGCGATTCCCTCCAAGATGATACCATTGCCTGCCTGCGCGCGGCTTTTTATCTTCTGCGCATAAAAAAAGAATGCCTAAATCGGCATCAAGTTGACCAGGCTTGTATAGCGATAGAAGCTTTCAAGGGACTCGAAATTGAGATAAAGCAGAAGCTGAAGCCACGTATCGAGGAGCGTTACGACCTTCTTAGGCAATCGGTCAACATAATCACTGAAGAAGGGAAAGTTGACGATATTGTGGATCACTTACACAAAAATAATTTTTTAAACGTAAAAGAGGGGATGATCAAACCAGTCACTTCCGTCATCGATGACATAAGAAGCGGGCTTGAGGCCCGAAAAATTACAGAGGGTATGTTCAAGTGCGCATTGATTCTTGCCCTTTTCGGGCATGAATACACATATAAATCGAGTCTCACGGGCATGCCTATCGCGATTTCCAACCCGCTTGGATGTGAATTAACAAACCCTGAAGGAAAGAAGATATCATGGATATGCAGGAAATTTTGTTCGCTTCAAAAGATGCGAAACGAGCTCGTTCACGAAAAAACTTACGTGCCTACCAAATCCAGAGTGGAGAAAGTTAACGAAATCGTGACGGACTGCATAGAGGTGCTATCCGTCCTACAGGATTTGAAGTTCATACCCTTTGAGCCCAAGGGCTCCCCCTCGTCTCGCAGTAAAGAGGTCACCTCTGACAAGACGAATGTTTCGGGGCGGAAAGAGTGACTGCGTGGAAAACTTATTAATCTTTTCAAGGCGACTACCGTCAAAGGTTTCTCACGTTCTCCTTGGTTCTGTTAGTATTAAACAACAGGAATTGGAAAAGGTCCGGTCTTTTATGGTCCCTTGCGCAAATGAGCCATCAAGATTTCGTTATCAGACCGTTCGAACCTGAAAAAGACCTCGAAGCCGCATACAAATGCTATGTCAGCGGATTCTATCACTGCCTATGGCCGCTCATCGATCACGCTGAAAAGAGGTTCACTCATGAAATCATACTCATGTCACATGCGATTTCCGACGTTTCTCTCATCGCAGAGGCGGACGGCGAGGCCCGCGGTATCCTCATGGGATTTTTCCCGCGTGAACTAAAATCCCTCCTGAGGGCAGCCCTGCATTCAATAGCTTTCAACGTGCAGGTTTTACTAAGAAAGTACAAAATGAGTCCTTTCGCCAAAGCAGCGTACTGGCAGGGCATTCGCGGAGACCTTTCAAATATATTGCACGGAACTGAATCGGTTGCGGAGGTTCTACTTCTGACCTCGCAGAAGGATTACCGGAAAGGTATCGGCACGGCGCTGATGGATGCCTGGGTAGAGGAGGTTAGAAAGCGCGGTTACAAAAAGACGACTCTCTGCACCGACTCCACCGTAAACTGGAGGTTTTACGAGAAGTACGGTTTTAAAAGAATAGCAGAATACCCTTTGAAATCATTCTATTACGCGCTTCCCGGGGTGGATGTTACCGGCTACAGATATGTTCTTGAACTCGATTAGGAAAATCGCGGAAAACTTAGTTGAAAACTGAAATATTTGCCTGATGCAAGCTGCACAGATGACAGGAGGACGAGATGGTTCAGGTTGACATTTTTTGGTCCTACGCTATCGGCTCCAGTTTCGCGCTTTCCGCTTTCCGCCAGTTAAGAAAAATCACGCGGGAAAATCCGCCGAAAACTAATGATTTCAACTGGCGGGATTTCAGACGCATGGTGCGCGAAATTGAGCATGGGGGCGCTGCATTCCACAATCCGTACTTCCTTAAAACGCTTCTATTCCTTTCTCTTCTCTTCGTGCCATCAGGCGCGGTGCTACTATGGTCAAACCCCGAATGGGAAACGATGCAGGTCGGTCGCTACGAGACCATTCCGGGATGGCTTGTGGGAGCCTTCACCATAACTAACGTGACCCAGGGGATTTTAGGATACTGGGTCACATACAACCTCCTTATGAAAGGAAAGTATTTCAGAGCCGCTCTTCAAGTGGTTCTCTCTTATTTTGGTTTCTGGTTCATACTGGTAAACGGGTGGGATAAGACCGGTTACAGGCGTTTCTTTTCCAGGTCAAGAGGAGAGTTTGAAAACTGGCGTCCGTCAAACGTTTTCAGGTGGCTTTCAAGTGACGTGGTAAGAATCCTTTTGTTCTTCGGAATAGGCTTTATACCGCTGATGCTTTACTGGACATCAAAGTGGTTAATGGAGGGCGCTATAAACAAAGGAATAATTGAGCCGCTTACCCCAGCAGAGCGAAAAAGTAGGATGCTGAAAATTTCCGGAAAGCTTCTCGGAGCGGTCGCGGGAACCACTCTCGGGCTTGCCATCTGCTCAACCGCGCTCATAAGAAAGCTTGGGTGGGTAGCGGGGACAGCCGCCTCTGCGGCGTTCATTTACGCAGTCGTATTTCGAGACGGTAGCCTTGCTCGCAGGCTGACAGAGGAAATCATGATGGTCGACACCCTCGAAGTGCCCTGCGTGCTGGAAGGCTAACTCTTAAGGCGGAATTACACGTGATAAGCCCTTTTTCTCTTGAAAAAAAGCAAGTTAGGATTCCAGCGGTCGAACCTTATCGGTGGCGGTCCTTTCTGGTTAAGAGCGAATGACCCCCAAAAGCTCTTTAACCTTTTCATCAAGCAACTCTTTTGCCTTGGCTTCCACATTCAAACGGATAAGCGGCTCGGTGTTTGAAGGGCGCACATTAAACCACCAGTCCTCATAAGAGACCGTAATTCCGTCAATGTGGTCTATTTTTCCATCGGAATACCGCTCCTCAATTTCGGCAAGTTTGGCGGGAATATTGTCCACCCTACTGTTTATCTCACCCGAGGCAAAGTATTTCTTGAAAGGCTTCAATATTTCCGAAAGAGGCTTGCCCTCCACACTTATAATCTCAAGCACCATCACAGCCGCGATAAGCCCGGAATCCGCGTTGTAATTGTCCCTGAAGTAATAATGTCCGCTGTGCTCACCCGCAAAAATAGCCCCTGTCTGAAGCATTGTTTGCTTAATAAATGAATGCCCAACTCTCTCCCTTATTGGTATTCCGCCTTTCGCTTCAATGGTCTCGGGCACGGTCCAGCTGTTTATCGCGTTGTAGATTACTTTCTCTCCCGGGTTCTTTTCAAGAATTCTGTTTATGAGTATCGCATTGGTGAGTGACCCGCTTATCGGTTCGCCATGGTCGTCAACCAGAAATACCCTGTCGGCGTCTCCGTCAAAAGCCATCCCCAAATCAGCGTTATTCTCTTTCACCCACGCCGAAAGAAGCTTTATGTTCTCCGGATCAATCGGGTTGGGTTGATGATGAGGGAATGAGCCGTCAAGCTCAAAGCAGTAACCGACCAGTTCGCACGGTAGCTTTTCAAAAATCGCGGGAACTATCATGCCCGCCATGCCGTTGCCCGCGTCAACAACCACCTTCAAAGGTCGAATTGACCCAATGTCTATAAATCCAAGGACGTGCTCGACGTAGCGCTCAAGCATTGGCTCTTCCAAGCGTGAGCCACGCCTTGATGGTTTTGGAAACTTTCCCTTAAGGGTCATATCCCTTATCTGTCCGAGACCAGTGTCAATGCTTATCGGTCTTGCGAGCCTGCGGCAGAACTTTGCACCGTTGTATTCCTTTGGATTGTGAGAGGCGGTAAACATCACGCCTGGAAGATTAAGAACGCCAGACGCAAAATAGAGCATATCAGTTGAGCAAAGCCCGACGTCGACGACATCCGCGCCCTGCTGGAGCGCGCCATCTATGAAAGCCCCTGAAAGCGCCGGTGAAGAAAGACGCATGTCCCTGCCAACCACGATCTTGTCCTCGCGCAGAAACGCGACAAACGCCCTGCCCACACTCCTCATGATTTCCTCATTCACCTCATCAGGGTATATGCCTCTAATGTCGTACGCTTTGAATACCCCCGGATCAATCTCCCTCATATCCTCGCTCATCTCCTTAAGTTTCCGCCCTCACTTCCAGGGGTTCATCCTCCCCGACGGACGGAAGCGCACCTTCCTTCGCTTCGAATATGGACCGAATAATATTATCCAACATCCACAACTCGTTATCACCTGCTTTGGGTGTGACGCCCCTTTGAATCTTCCGCCGGTCTCGAAGGGTAGGACATTGCCCGGAAACCAGCCGCAGGCATACCCCCTGAGAGAAATTTTCGGGGCTCCTTGGGTGGATCTCAAGGGGGATCGCTCAAGGGTGGAAAAAGGAGAGAGTTCACGCCATCATCGGATGCCTATTGTGCTGGTCCGCCGGGGCTGGTAAAATATTTACAAGCCTCCCGCTTTTCGATGGTCCGCTTTTCTTGTCTGCCAGAGGTAAGTCAGGGAGGCTTCTGTTACATATGATCGATTGTTTTCTTCTTGAACTCGCTGGGCGAGGAGATTACAATGAGGAACCCTGTGGATCTTCAGTATACTCTTAGGCAGCAAACGAAAGGCAATCTTCATCATTACTCATGGATATGCCGTTGCCATCTCGGGGTCCAAGTAGAGGTCGTCTCTTTCACCGGCGAGCAGTGCAGCGTCGCAAGCACCGCGGATGCGTAGTGAAGGACTCCCAGGGGGAGTCCGGCAAAGTTTCTCTTAATCCCCCCTCTGGAGAGAAAACCATACTACCACAGGATGTAGCGGTGAGGCACAAAAGAAAGAACACGGATAAGCCCGCACCTGTTCCCGTTGAACACTATTCCAGGGAATACTATCTGACGTCGTTCGAGGATGAACATCTGTTCGAGGACAGGGATTTCCGGGCGCCGGAGCGTGTCCTTGGCGCGTTGGATCTGGCGGGGGAATTGAAGGGTAAGCGCGTACTCGATGTCGGATGCGGGCGCGGAATTCTTGCCTGCGACGCGGCCAAACGAGGCGCTCATGTTGTGGGCATCGACATCTCGGAGGCGGCTGTGGAGCTTGCCCACGAACTTCTTTCAGAGATGGATCCGGGGGATGCCGCGAGGGTCGAAATTCGCCTGCACGACGCGAAAAGCCTTCCTTTTCCACCGGACACCTTTGACGTTGTCTTCATGATTGATATATGGGAGCACCTGCATCACCACGAAATTGAGAAAGTCCTCAGGGAAGTGAAGAGGGTGCTGCGAAGCGGGGGTCGTTTGATCGTCCACACGGGACCTAATACCTGGTTCTATAGCTACGGTTACCCGATTACAAAGTTCCTGGCGCGCGTGATTCTAAGACGCAAACTCCCCGAGACTCTCCGCAAGGAGTCTGATGCGGTGATGCACGTGAACGAACAAAGCCCGCTGTCGCTCTTCATGGCTCTCAGGGATGAGGGCTACCGGGCGAAAATACTTCCGAGGAGTTACCTGGTGGGAATAAACCCTTGCCGTTGGGAACGACTGGTCATGAAAGTGCTCTTTTCCAGGCCGGCAGGATATTTCTTCTGCACGAGCCTGATGGCCGTTGCGAAGCCCAATGAACGTAGCGCCGGCCAAGCAAGAGAACCCGCTCCTTAGGGAATCCATCTTCTTGCTTTCAATACCGGTGCCTGGCACCGATGTTGAATTCAGACCCGCTCATTCATGCAACCGAGAAGATGTGCGATACACGGCACAGGCAAGCCCCGGGTCATATTCTACGTCGCACCATCGAGGTTTGAGCTCTCCCATGCCTTTCGGACCTTGTCCCTTGCAAGAAGAACGTACTCCTTCTCAGACACAAACGCCTCAAGCGTTATGGTTCCATCATAGAAGGTCTTTAAAAGTTTGAGATCTCTTCTCCAGTCTGTGGTTCCGCAGCCCAGCGGAAGATGAAGGTCATCCCGCCGGTTATTGTCGCTCATATGTACATGCCTTATCTTTTCCTTCATGAGGTTGATGAAATCCGCCGGTCTGAATCCATTAAGGTTTGCGTGCCCCGTATCCAGATTAAGGTATAACTCCGGCACGCTTTCAAGAATAACCTTCGTGTTTTCCGGAGAATCATCAGGACCTATTCCATGCTCGAACATAATCCTGATGCCGAAAGAGTCAGCAACCTCAACAATCCTTTTCAAAGTTTCTACTTGATAGTCGATTCTTTTCTCGAGAGAAAAAAGCGCGCCGGGAGCCCAGTTGGAATGAACTGTCACGTAGTTCGCGCCGAGACGCGCAAAGATGCCAAGCGCCCTTTTCACTTCACGTACCGATGCGTCTCTCAACGTCTTAAAAGGCGATCCGACAGGTATGTAGTAGGCGGTGTGACCCACAATCCCAAGACCGTAGCGGGAAAGCTGTCTTTCAATTTTCTTAGTGTCAATTAACTCGGGTACCGCTTTGTCCTCCTCTATGAAAAGATCGAGAAAATCAAATCCATTCTCCCCGATCCATGCTATCTCCCCAGAGAGGTCCTTTGCCGGATTGTTTGGATAACCGATTTTCACTGCGTCCGCTGGATGGTATCTCCAGCCTCCTCCCTTCGTTCATCCATGCCGCAACATAGTAATTCAACCTTTAAGACAATTATGAGTTATCACACGCCTATTAGATTTATATTGAAACCAGGACGCGTCATCGCACTTAAACGGTTTAATTTACTTATTTATTTTTACGGAAATCAATCGCGGAAAACTCATTTGGTCTCAAGCATTCTTCTTTTGATGAGAAAAATGTATAATCTGTGAAAATCGGTCAACAAAAACTGATGTTGCGCTCTCTGGAGAACGTAACAAAGTTTTACAAACAACGGGCAATCGGGGGGTTATCCTGAAACAACAAAAGCTTCCTTTCTGGGCAAAGTTAGCTTACAGCTCCGGCTCGGCGGGATTTTCTCTTATAGACAGAATAGTAATCACCTGGCTTATGTACTATTACGTGACAGGGGTCGGGGATGGAAAAACTCTCGTCGGCCCAGCTGCGTTCGGCGCGATAATGCTTTTTGGAAGAATAGTTGACGCGATAGCCGACCCGCTCGTTGCCCTGTGGTCAGACAATCTCGAAAGCAAACGCGGCAGAAGGACCCCATTTCTTCTTGCGGGCGGCATAACCTACGTCGTAATCTACATCGCGCTGTTCCTCCCCCCTGTCAAAAGAAATTCTCCCTGGAACGCCGCCTATCTTGCCCTTTTTCTCGGTTTGTACTTCTTCATATTCACAGTGTACGTTTGCCCTTATCTTGCTCTTCTGCCGGAAATCGCGCGGACCAACAAGGACAGGGTTGACCTTTCCACGATAAAAGCGGCTTTCAGCCTTTTTGGAGTCGCTGTTGCCATGATAGGTTCCGGCTTACTCATCGGAGCGTTGGGTTTCCACGGCATGCTGATTGTCCTTGGAATATTTTCGCTGGTGCTTCTCTACATCCCGCTTTTGGTGAAAGAAAAAGAATATGCGCATGCTCAACCCGCAACATTGAAACTGGTAAGAGCTATTAAAACAACTTTCAAAAACCGAGCTTTCCGCATATATCTGGTCGCCAATGTTGCTTTCTGGCTTGGCTTTAACATAATCACGCTGGGAGTCCCATTTTATGTGACGGTTCTGCTCGGAAAATCAGAAGAAGCCACAGCGCTTTACTTTGGGGTGATACTCGGAGTGTCCGCCCTCGCCTTCCCCTTCGTGAACATATTCGCAAAAAGATATGGTCTGAAGCTTTCCATGATTGTCTCGATGCTTCTGTTTGTCATCATGCTCCCTCTCATCTACTTTGTGGGGAAACCCGCTGTGGGTCTTTCCAAAGAAATGTTCGCTCTTCTGGTAATGGGAATAGCCGGAGTTCCGCTCGCTGGGCTTTTCGTTGTGCCCGATGCGATAGTTGCTGCCGTGTCCGACCTGGAGGAAAGGCTCTCTGGGGAAAGGCGCGAGGCGATGTACTTCGGCACCCAGGGTTTCATTCTCAAAGCCGCCATGGGACTTTCGACACTGCTTACTGGCTTACTTTTCCAACTGTTCGGCAAGAGCACCGCGCGCCCGCTCGGGATCCAGCTCACCGGGGTGGTTGCGTCTCTGTTCATACTTGCCGGTCTCCTCTCTTTCCTGCGGTATCCCGAAAAGGAAGTAAATGAGGTGCAGCTTAGGCAAACATGATTCTTTTGTTGACCCGAGGGAAGGTGGCTCACCTAAAATGCGAACCGCTTTGGGAAAACGTTACTCGACGAGCTTTCATGCCGCTGATGCGTGGCGTTGACGACATCTACACGAACCACACTATACTCTGTGTTTTTTCTGCCGCTGATGCGCGGCATGGACACAGCAAAACGGTTCAAGGTTAGCTATCCAATAATTTGAAGGGGCAAACCTTCAGGGCTAAAATCCAGATAAGCAAAAAAGAGCGAAGGAAAAGCGCTTCCGGAATGGAGCCATCAAAGAGAAATGTCTTAAAAGAAAACCCTTGCGAAAACGGGTAAGCCACCCATAATTAATAAAATTTCCCCGCTTATTCTTTTTCTATTTGTCTTATGCTTCTTTCTTTTATTTCAAATCCCGGTTGCTGGCAGTGAAGTGCCTTTTTATTCATGCGGCGGGGTGGGAGTGAACCTGTACCCGGACGATCTGGGTGCGGATTTTCAGTCGTCGTGCGCCACGCTCGAAAGGGTTACAGACCTCGGGTTTCGTTTTTTAAGAACTGATTTTCCCTAAAGCGAGCTTGAACCCAGCCCTGGAAGATGGGACGAGAACAGATTCGAGTGGTTAAAGGGGTATCTTGAGATTGCCGAAAGTAGAGGTTGTTTTAGGAGCCGCGCCAGAATGGGCTCGCGCGCTGTACCGCGAAAATCCCACTTCTTTTTTCCGCAGATTTTGTAAATATTCAAAGGAGGTCGCCAGAAAGTTTGGCATTCACGTCCATTATTATCAAGTGTGGACGAAGCCATCAGCCCCCTCGATTTCGTGCTTCCATGGGATGACCCCAAAGTTTTCTGGGCGTGTTCTCTTAGAGTCAAAGCGGCGGACGCAAGTTCAGAGATAATCGTAAATTTAATTTCCTCAGTGCCCTGGTGGGAGCTCATTCTCAACTACTGGATGCTTACGCCTGGCGACCGGATAGACATCATCGGTCTCGACCATTATCCCGGAACCTGGTATTTCGGCAAATACTCAGACTGGGCTCCGCTTGAGAGAATCTGCGCCAAAACCCTTGACCGACACGACCCATGCTTCAGGAAACACGCCGTACAGGAAACCGGATTTTCCACGTTCCTGCCCTTTTTTCACAGCGAGGAGAATAAAAAAGTGGATCGAGACATCACTTGGAGCGGTCAAGAGGATGAATTGACAACCACAATCTCTCATCACCATCTAAAATCCTTTCCGTCTGTTTTTACGAGCTTTATGACGCGGGCTTCAAACCTGGCTTCTGGGTCGAGGACTACTTCGGGATTATCAGAAAAGATAGTTCCGAAAAGCCCGGTTATCAAAGCCTTAAAAGATGCGTGAGCGATTTCGGCTAAGACGCCGAGCCGCCGGTTGGCTCGGTTCTCATAAACGGGGGAGCCCCCTCACGCTTTCGAGACGCGTTAGGCTCAAGATAGAGGCAAGTGATTTTTCGGGTGTTTCGCAAATGTGTGTCTCAGACAACGAACCCGCAAGACCTGATTCCTGTCGGTGGCAGCATTACGACGAGAACCTGAGATGGACACTTAACCCAGGACCCGGATTAAAAACGGTTTACGTGCTCCTTGAGGATTATTGGGGTAATACGTCCTCGCCGCTTTGCGCAAGCATTCTGCTGGTGAGATGAGTTAATTTCCTCCGCTTAGCTTACGCCTCCCCTCGCAGATTCTCGGAGAAGGATTCGGCTATTTCCTCGCCCCCAAACCGTGAAAGAAGCGCCGTTCCTAAAAGTATCACCGAGAATGCGACAATCCTGATCGCAGACATTGCCCTTTCCTGCGGCAGGGCTTCGCCCAGAGCGATAATCCCGCCGATTATCGCAACAACCTTATTGAGCACAGCCTCCAAGGACACGACTATGAGCGCCTTTCCGTGCTGAAAGCCGCTTTGCATCACCCCAATTCCAACCAGATAAGAAAAGATCAAAACTGGCAGACAGATGAGATACGCAAGAAGGGGCTTTCCCGCCTCGGCGCATAGAAACATGGCTTTGATGAAAAGCGCGCCGAGTCCAACGAAAAGCCCGGATACCATGCCCAGAAGCGAATCTACCCTTAAAGCGCCAAGCTTCCCCCTCCTCCCAAGAAGATAAGAAATAAGAGAAATTGCCAGTATCGCCGCGGTAATGAGGATCAGGCGAAACCACTCAGGGGTTATCCCGCGAACTTTCTCCTCTCCCGCGGTGCTCACCCCCAGAAGGACCATGCCAACTATCATCCCGAAGACCGCGATCCATTCGAGGGCTTTTATCTTTTCCTTCAGGTAAAAGACGCTGAAGACCGCGAGCACCGCAAGCCCTACCCCGAGCGTCGGCTGGATTATCGAGATTGGAGCGAACTTGGTGCTGACGAAGAAAAGACCCCAGCCGCCCAGAAGAGCTCCAGTTCCGGCAAGCCATACGCGGCTTGTGAAGAAGGCTTTGACCACTCCCTTCTCGCTGCCGATCTTCGGCAATTTCGAAGCGCCTCTTTTCTGGAGAGCCATTCCGAAATTCATTAAAGATGTCGCAAGCACCGCAAGTAGGATAGCCTGCCATACGGTCATCTTATCCTCCTTTGGAGAACGGTGAGAACTCCTTCTTACCTGATAGGGGCTTTAATCAAATTTCACATGGGCGCGGATGCGCTCGTAGGCGTTTTCAAGAAAATCCGCGTCCTCGATAATAATGCATATGTTTTTGCGGGGACAAACCTCCACGCACCGACCGCACCCGCGGCACCTCTCTGAAATCCGCGCCTTGCCTTCTTTTATGGTGATCGCCTGAATATAGCAGCGCTCGGCGCACTTACCGCAAGCGGCGCAATCATCCCCCGCTTGTATTTTCAACCCGTCAAGCCTGGGAAAGAGGTCGTCAAGAACGCGCATCGGCGCGTGAGACGTGAAACGCGTAATGCAGCAGCACTCGCAGCAAAAACAAACCGTAAGAAGCCTTCCCCTATCCGGTATTGAAAACAGAGCGTTATCTATGCGAGCTTTGCCTACGACCGGCACGAGACCGGCATCAACAGCGCGCCGTGCGTGCTCCTTCGCCTCCTGAACGCTTACCTCACGGCAAGATTTTGAGCGACCTTCAACAGCGGAATCCCCCATGAGCAAACATCCAATCTCCACCGGATAATTTCTGCAGGAGTAAGCCTCCCTGCAGCCGCAGTAGGTGTAAATCACTCTGTGGGAAGCCTCTTCGATAAGCCTACCCAGAAGACTTAAAGGCAGGGGCGCGTTTTCCGGCATCTCAATTTCAGCGTTAATTGGAAGCCAGCGCATGTCCGTCTTTCCGGGATCAAACCAGGGGTGGTAGCGCATGAAGGGAAACCTGGCAAGCCTGAAAACCTTTTCGATAAGGTCAAGCGAGAATCTGAGCGTCTTTTTATCTCTCTTGTCCAAGATTTTGCTTCCCCTCATCAAGAAACTCTCCACGTTGAAGTGGCACAGCCACCTCTCATCAAGCGGACCGTCCGGTCGCTTCTCGAAAAAGCGCTGCGCTATAACCTGATTTCTTTAATCAAAAAACGCCCTCGCTTACGCTGAAAGCGACCCGACCTCCCCTAAAAACGGCATGAACTTATTTCAGGTTGGCCACTATCTATCACAAATGACAAAGATGCGCTAATCTTTTGGAACGTCTGATGATAAGTCTGATGGTTGTAAAGATGTTTGATAGGCTTACGGGTCTAACCGAGATCCCGAGATTCTTAGGGAAATGAGATGGGAAAAAGGAATTTTTACTACGGCTGGTTGATTGTGGGCGTTGCTTTCTTCGCCCTTTTTCTCAATTACGGAATCAGAAACACAAGTACGGTCCTTTTCAAAGACGTTGTCAAAGACATCGGGGTGAGCAGGGGCGCTGGCTCCATTCCCTTTACGGTGATGGTCGCCCTCTACGCCATCGGCGCGCCAATCGTAGGAAAACTGATTGACAAGTTCGGACCCAGTCGAATCCTGCCGACCGGTCTTGCCCTCGCGGGGTTGGGGCTTTGTCTTTGCTCGAAGATATCCAATCTTGCGACCTTCATCCTTTTTTTCGGAATAATATTCGGGATTGGAGGAAACGGCATCGGGCTTGTTCCCACCAATACGGCGGTCGCCTCATGGTTCAGACGCAGGATGGGTCTTGCGCTCGGTATCGCCTCCGTGGGCATAGGGCTCGGAACGGTCATCATACCTCCCCTCACCCAATGGGTGCTTTCAACCTGGGGATGGAGAGCATCTTTCCTTTTTTTGGGATTATTAACCTCAGTCAGCGCGATACCCGCTTACCTCATAATGAGAAAAGAAAGAGACCAAAGAAACATAAATCATTTAAATGATTTTCCGGATAACTCTGGGGGAATCAAGCGAAATCTCTCCGATGCTCCCTCAGTTCTGCCCGATGGTGACTGGACCCTTCGCGAAGCGCTGCGCTCCGCAAATCTCTGGAAAATATTCTTTTCCTTCGTAATCCTTGTCGTCGCTCTCTACGGCGTTCTGCTTCATCAGGTTCCCTACGCCACTGACAAAGGCATAAGCAAATCAATGGCGACCCTATCCGTCACGGTTGCCGGAATCTCAAGCATCGCGGGAAGGTTTTTCTTCGGGTGGCTTTCGGACAAGACAAAAACAAGAAAACTCGCTATATATCCCGCCTACATAATGGTGACAATCGCGCTGGTAATTCTCATATACATCAAAAATAGCTTAATGCTTTTTGCCTACGCAGCGGTCTATGGTTTGGGTTATGCCGCTTACGGTCCGGTGCTGCCCGCCATTGTTGCGGACATTTTCGGCAAGAAAAACATGGGCTCGATATTCGGAGCGGTAACGGCCGGGGGCGCGATCGGGGGCGCTGTGGGACCTTACGTAACGGGACTACTATACGATTTGACGGGCGGGTATGCATATGCCTGGCTTCTCGGGATAATTTGCTCGCTCATCTCGTTCGCTCTGATAGCAAGCGTTAAATATCCCTCGCGCCTCAAGCCCTAAAAGGAACCTTTAATTTACGCACCTAAACGTGCAGGAGGAGGGCGCCTCACCACGGGAATTATCCCTTTAAGATTTGCCTTTTTTAAAACGCTTGCCAAACGCGCGCTTTCGAAAGGGAATACGAGGTCGCTTTTTAGTCGGAGCGCGAGAAAACTTTTCTTACAAGCCTTGCCGCAAAAAGGGCAAGAAGCGCCGTTTGACCTAACAAAATCGGGCGCAGCGAGTTCATCATGATCTCGTAAGGTCTGTAGTCCACATTAAGCGACAGGCTTTTGCCAAGCCGATCCATCGCGATTAATTCCGCCACGCGATTCGCCGTCCATATAGCCGCTTCCATTCCTCCAGAGCTTACGGGCGTCTTCGTGTAATCTCCGGCAAGGTAAAAATTTAGGAAGGGGGTTCTCTGGAACGGTCTGTACCTCTCCATTCCCGGGAACGGGCGGTAAACACCCTGTCTTACCCTGACAAGCTTCCATTTGTTCACCTCGGCGTTTTTAGCCTCTGGGAAAATCTCCAAAAACTGCTTGTAGGCTTGATCGAAAATCACCTTGTCTGAAAGACCAAGCAGGTAGTCAGCCGGCGATATGACCAACTCGAACATGCTTCCGCCTTTGAACACATGCGGAATCACGTTAGATAGGTCAGCGTAAGTGTTGAATATGCAACCGTTTGAAAAGAATGTGCAGTCGATATCGGTCAATTTTCTGTCGAACCAGATTTGAAGCGACATTGAAGGAGCCATCTTGAAGTGAACAAGCTGCCTGAAGTACTCGAAGCCGAGCGCTTCTGCAGGAAGTATCCGAAGAAGTGAATGCGGATCGATAGCCGAGACGAATATGTCCGCCTCGAGCTTTTCTCCGTCCTCGGTTAAAGCGCTTTTAACCTCAAGTCCTCGCACCTCAAGAGCGCTCAAGCGCTTGTTTTTCCAGGCTTCACCGCCGCGCTCACGAATGTATTTAAGGCAGTTGTCAACCCATATGTCCCCCAGACCGCCATTAGCAAAGCCTATGCGTGAGTTTTTCGCGGAAACGAACATCTTGGTAAACCAGTTAACCATCACTTTCGCTGAGACCTCATAAGGCAGACTAAAAGTCAGCCCTCTGATGGCCGGCTCCATAAGCGGGCGCATGGCGTCGTAAAACGTGTAGCGGCACAGCAGTGATTCCATGCTTATTTCATCGAGCCTGTCCAGATTCAAAAGACCTCTTAAAACACCTATTCCGAGCGGTAAAAGGCTTGCCAGCACTTTCCATCTGGGGACTTCGTCAAAATCTTTAAGCAAATGCAGAAAAGCGTAAATCGCGTGACCTGGAGGAGGCAAGGGGGCGAATTTGAGAACCGCCTGACGCCCTCCCTTCATCGCGTAGTAGAAAGAGGTATCCTTCCAAATGATATTTTCGGAGATGCCGAGTTTATCAAAGAAGTTTAAGAGGTTGACATAGTAGGGCATGAAAACGTGTAAAGCGTTGTCAACCGTGTCCCCGTCCTCATCAATCCATGAACTTGCCCTCCCCCCGAAAATCTCATCCGCCTCGTAAAGCGATACCTCTAGACCCAAGTCCAAAAGATTGATCGCGGTTGCAAGCCCGCTCATCCCTCCGCCAATCACGACAGCCTTCACCTTTCCCACCCCCTTGAAGGTCGATGACCCCAAACACAATAAGTGAAATATTTGGACCTGTTTTCCGCAAAAAACCTGAATGTTTAAGTAATTATATATTCCAAAGAGCGCAAATCCGTGGCTTTTCAATTTAATAACCGGTTTCGTATCAGGCGATGCCGGTGGGGCTAAAATATCATAAGAAGGTTTGATATTTCTCCACGTTTTGGAAAATGGCAAAGCCAATCACGTTAGGATTAAATATCAAGTCTGGATGTCGTAAGACGGAAAAGGACTAACGAGCCGTATGAATTGGAGGATAGATGGATACTACGCTTAAAAGACAACTTGACAGGATATTCAAGCCCCGCTCAGTCGCCGTGATGGGGGTTTCCTCACGGATTGATAACCCCGGCACGCTACTGCTCAGATCGCTAATGGACATGGAGTTTTCAGGACCGCTTTACCCCGTAAATCCAAAATACGACGAAATACTCGGCTTGAAATGCTACCCGTCGGTTAGCGAAATCCCGCAGCCACCCGACCTCGTGATTCTTTCCATTCCCCCAAAAGCGGTTCCAGCCGCGCTTGAAGACTGTGCGCGCGCCGGGGTCACGGGCTGCATCGTCAACACGGCAGGTTTCTCGGAGCTGGGAACATCAGAGGGTCTTGAACTTGAGAGAAAGGTCAGAAAAGTACTCGAAAGGACTGGGATCCGAATAATCGGTCCCAACTGCATGGGAGTTTACTCGTCAAAGGGCAGGCTTGCCACTTTTGCCGGACAAAAATCTTCGGATGGAAAAATAGGCTGCATATCCCAGAGCGGCTCAATCGTGAACTTCCTCTACATTCTCGGGCTTGAAAGGGGAATCCAATTTTCCAAGATGGTTTCGAGCGGAAACGAGCTCGACTTAAACTGCACCGATTTTCTCGAGTATTTCGCGGAAGATGATGAGGTGGAGATAATTGTCTCCTATTTCGAGCAAATACGAGACCCGAGGCGCTTTCTGAAAATCGCGCTCGAATTGAAAGGGAAAAAGCCACTCTTAATCTGGAAGGCAGGGCTTACCGAAAGGGGAAGGAAAGCCGCGGCCTCCCATACCGGAGCGATGGCGGGAAGCCCCCAAATATGGGAAGCGGTGAGAAAACAAGCCGGGATCGTAAGCGTCTCGGATCTTGCGGACGCGATAAACATCACAGCCATGTTCGCGCATTTAAGAAAGCCGCGCGGAAGGAAGGTATGCGTGATAAGCCCGCCGGGGGGAGTTGCCGTCAATACGGCTGACATGGTCGAACAAAGCGGTCTTGTAATGGCCGACCTCTCGCAAGAGACAATCGCAAATCTCCGAGAGATCCTGCCGAAAGAAGGAACCGCCGTTGGCAACCCGGTGGATATGGGATTTGGGTCGGTCGTGCCGGAGAACTTATACAGGGTGACAAGAGCAGTAGCGGATGACGAAAGCACGGATATCATTCTCATAGTCGGCAGCGCCCCCGCTTCGAGGGACGGAGATCTCGGACTAATGAAGATGCAATCATCCGAGATCAAAAGGGCGAAAAACGAAATTGAAAAGCCGATTGTCGCGGTCGGGATACCGAGCGGTTTCGCGTTTCCATTCATATCGGACCTCAGCTGGTCGAAAATACCTGTTTACATGTCCCCGAAAGAGGCGTGTTCATCGCTTGCGCGGCTTGTGGATTACTACGGGGTTTAGTCCAAACGAGGCAAGTGCCGCAAACCGTCTATAAACCGTCTATAAAAAGCGAAAATCTCATGACCTTCGCAAGGGGGAGACCCCTTTTCCCTATTCTCAGGCAAAGTTGAGATAAGTCATGGGATTGCGGCAAAGACAAGCGGAAAATAAAAAAGAAATAGATGGCTCAAAAACGGGTTGTAAGAATTCTCGTGATCGATGTGAAAACCCAATGGAAAAGCCTTATCCGGTTTTCAGAAAGAGATATGGAGCAAACTAAGATGAAGCTGAACCCTCTTACACCTGAAGAAGAAAGAGTAATAGTACATAAGGGGACGGAGCCTCCTTTCACGGGCAAATACTGCGATTTCTTCGAGGAAGGCACCTACCTTTGCAAGCGCTGCGATGCGCCTCTTTTCCGGTCCGAGGACAAGTTCCACTCGAAAACAGGCTGGCCGAGCTTCGATTCCGAAATGGATAACGCCACGAAACGAATACCGGACGGGAGCAGAACGGAAGTTGTGTGCGCAAGATGCGGAGCGCATCTCGGTCACGTATTCGAAGGTGAAGGTTTCACCCCGAAAAACTTAAGGTACTGCATTAACTCAGTCGCGCTGAAATTTATACCCGGCTCCAATGAAGCCTGCCCGAGTTAGCGCTTGCGATGACTATAGAAATTGACAAGGGCGCAAGGCTTGATAGGACTGCCGCAATATATCAACCACGAACCGCACGGTTAAATCTCCGGCACTAAACTTAGTACATTAAAAAATTAGAGGGTCGATTTATCGCTGAACGGAAAAATATTTTCCGGAAAATCTTGATCCCGAAAACTTAAGATTCGTTTACCTTTCTTATCTCATCTACCGGAAATTTGGGTCTTCTCAAGAAATCAAGAAGACCGTTTCTCTCCTGATAAGTGTCGTAAAACTGGGTATAACAATAACCGATGATGTGGGGGTTACACTTTATGAGTTCCGTGTATTCTTTGAAATCCTCAAGCGCAGAGCCGCTGCCAGCTCTGTAATAACCAAAGCCTCCGTACTCGCTTACAATCACGGGTTGACCCAGATACCTTTTGCCTGGAAGAAGCATGTTTTGATTTGAAACCGCGGGGTTTGCCGCTTTTATCATTCTGATAAACGAATATCTAAATGAGGTCAAATCTTCGAGTTCCTTATAAAGACGTTCGCACCTTTCTGTGGTGGACAGATAGTGGTGCACGTCCAGTATGTCGGTACATTCCGTATGCTCGTATCCGCTGTTATCCACCACAAGCCTTGTTGGGTCATATCTTTTAGTCATCTCCCACAGGCGCGAAACATATTTCCTCGTTTGACGCCTCGTGTTCACGGGAAGGAGAAAAGTCCCGACACCCCACGATTCGTTTAAGGGGACCCTCACGATTATCGATGGATGGTTGAAATCTCTATCCATGACCTCAAGCCACTGTCCCTCAAGCGCCCGTCTCATCTTTTTCGAATAAAGATATGCGGAAGGCATTTCCTCCCAAACAAGGCAGCCCAGAAAATCGCACCAAAAAAGAAAGCGGGGGTCCTCGATTTTTTGATGCATCCTGAATCCGTTGAAACCCAAATCTTTAACGAGCTCAACATCCCTTCTGTATTCCAGAGGATCAACTGGCGTGTAATGACCTTTGTCGAAATAGCCCTGGCAGAGGACAAGTTTTTGGTATAAGGGCTCTTCGTTCAGAAGCACCTTTCCGCCTTGAGCCTTGATTCCTCTAATCCCGAAATAAGACCTTACGCGGTCGTTTCCTTTTTTGCAGGTAAGCGTTAAGTCAAGTTCGTATAGGTCCGGTTTTTGCGGACTCCAAAACTCAGGAGACGAAAGCGGGATTTCGTTGGTTACCACGAGGTCTTCAAACCCTTTGCTCACCCGCGCTTCAATCTCGAGCGTTTTCCCCGCGGGGGAACGTGCCATGATTTTAAGGATGTGCTCCCCAGCCTCCCCTCCTATGAGCGCCTTGGAAAAAACCTTACTTGAGTGAATATCGAAATGAAGCTTGATATTTTTTATGTAAGATGCGCCTGCTCTCTCAAGCCAGACAGGCTGCCATATGCCGCTGACGGTCGGATAGAAAACCAGAAACGGTTTTTTTAAAAGGGTCTGTTTCCCTCTGGGAAGCCTGGGGTCGCGAAAATCCTCAACTCTAACCACAAGTAGGTTCTCCCCTCGAAAAATGCCCTCGAGCTCAAACCTGAAAGGAGTGTATCCGCCCTCGTGGAAACCAAGGTACTCGCCGTTAAGCCAGACATCAGCGCGATAGTCAACCGCTCCGAAACAAAGGTGCAATTTCCCGCCTTCTGGCGCGATCTCGGGCGTAAAGACCTTCGAATACCAGAAAACAGCTGGCGGATTTACCTCGCCGATTCCTGAAGCCTCCGACTCCAGACAAAACGGAACCCTTACCCTTCGAGAAAAATCCCATTTTTTATGCCAACCCATGCGAAGACCGCGACAATCTGGGTCGAACTCGAGCGACCATTCTCCCTCAAGAGATTGAAAATCAGACCTTATAAAATCAGGCCTTCGGTATGAGGCAAAACTTTCATCAACCAAGAAAATCCTCCTTTTTTAAAGCGCCGAAAAAATGATAAATCAATCGCGTCTTTACGGTTTTCAGGCGACATGAGACATCAAACGGGGTTGATAGAAAAATTTATGGTTCCTGCCGTTTAAAAACGCCCGATATCAAAATGAGCGGATCCATCTTTTTATCCTGCTCATGTCCGGCTCCCTTGCCGGGGCTCCTGCGATCTCGAAAAGACCGGGGATGATGCAGTCCCCCAGACGTCTCAACTGTATGGCGAAATCATTGAGAGGGCCCTCACCCACTGCCTGGTCAATGGGATTTGCGATATTCATGAATCCAGGTCTTATAGGCTGCATGAGTGCTTTGCCCTCATCCCTCCACCAGTACCAAAGCGTTTTAGCAGTCCAAAGATAGCCGAACACGTAAGAAGTTGGGTTGTAATACCAGCCGGTAATCCGTTCGGGCTCGACTCTGTATCTGCTTTCGGCTCTGCCCGCAATTTCCATCGCACGGTCGAGCGCGTCGCGCGCCGACTGAAGCCTGGAACGGCGGAAAGATAAGGGCTCATCCCAAAGATAAATGTAGTCGTAAAGACCGTAAACCTGCTCGGCTCTCAAGGCGGTGATCTCCATAGCGTCTTTAAGCTCATCGAAGTACTTCCGCGCGGCCTGAGGAACGCGCCCCTCAAGTAGTGATAGCCTGCTGTAAAGCTCGCTAAATCTTATGGCCATCTCTCTGAGTAGAGGTCTTACCTCGCTGTAAAGCGGGGTAGCCTCGAAAAGGTCGTAAATTCCGACCGGTTGAAGCCTGTCCGGCTGAGCGTGAATCGGCTCGACGAAGGGAAGGATGCCGATTATGTCGCCCAGGTCATCAAGCGAATCCCAGCCTTCAAGGAATCCCTGACCGTTGCGCTTCACCACGGTGGGCGGCCTTATACCCCCTACCTTTCCATGAATTAGCAGATCTTGCTGTGCTTTCACTATCTCGACAAGCGCTCTTCTCATCTCACGCTTCGCAGAACCAAAAATTTTTATAACCGGTGTGAGCGCTTTGCGGAAAGCATTCCAGTGGTTTTTCTCCTCCATGTGCGGGTTCCACGCCGCACGCGCAGCGATTACGTCGTTGAGCCAGTATCCCCATTCCCAGCCGCTTGAAAAAAGCATCTGCCCATTTATTCTTGATCCAGCGTACTGACCTCTGCCAACTCGCCCCTCAATCTCATCCTGCGCGATCAGCCTCAAGTCGTAAAGTCTTCTCTCGGCGTAAAGCGGGAAAAACAGGGGCATGTCAATATCGTAAGTGCACCAGTATGCGCTTTCAGGGTGCCACAAGACCTCGCGAACCCCTGCCTCCTCTTGCAGAAACTCCCTCATGTAGGCGAAGTTCTTGTTTCCGTAGGTGGGAGCAGGGTCCTCAAGTGAGTAAAACTGCACGCTGTGTGGCAATATCCCTAAGCGGGGATCGGCATAGTGAGCGAGAAAATTGTAGTTAAGTGGCTCGCCCGTCTCCGGATCGACATAGTTAGTTGCCTTCTGGCCCGTGGAACAGTGAATCTTCATGTATATTCGCTTACCGCCATAGCGCTCGTCGAGATAGCGGGCTGCCTCATCCATCCACGCAACCATACGGGTATCTTCGGTCGGAAGGAACTCGCTTGTGCCCATTTCGCTTCCCAGAAAATCGAAACCCGCTTCCATGCACCAGTCGATCCGTGCCCTTATCTGCGCGAATTCAGCCTCGAGATCTCCCCTCTCGCGTATCGCATACCACGCGTGCTGTTGAACCAGCGCGAACGGCACGTCAATCCCGACCGCTATGCCCCAGTCGTGCGCACTGCGAACAAGTTCGGCGAAACGCTCCTTTCTCGTTTGACTTGAGGCAAACTCCTCCCAAGAGGAAGCGCAAAGCGGCACCCATTCCACCATGTTCTGACGGTTTGCGATCTCCCACTCAAGAAAGCGCTCCCATTCGGGCAGCATAGCCCTCCAACCCTCTTCGTCATACGGACCGGTCTTACCCCACCCGTTTAAAAGGTTTGTCAATTCAAGCGGATGCATGGTGTGGATGTGTATTCCGCGCATAGGCCAGTATGGCTTTTCAATCAGATTTATCTCACGGGAAGGAACGGTTATTTTCTGGGGTATGAAGGGGTCAAGCGGATGGAGGAAAGCAAACCCGAGCTCCTCGAGCAGCGCGTAGGCGCCGTAAAGCGCGCCCCTGTTAACACCGAGGTTATAGCGGTCCGGAATCGGGGGATTGCCGCGGGTGACAATCGCGTACCTTTCGTTTACCACTCCGCTGCGGACGATAAACCCTTCCGAGCCGAGACCTTGGATTTCAGCGTCACTGATGAGTGACCGCGCGCCGGTCGCATCTCCGATGGATATGATAAAAGCACCTGAAGGAAGGTTTAAAAGCGAGTCGTCGAAATTCCTCTTGATAATTTTTTTTCCACCCAGCGCGGCCCGGAGGAGTGCCTCTATTCTATAGGAGATCACTTGAGGAACATCCGAGCCGATCTGCAGAACAATTCTCCTTAAGGAGGACGACGAGTTGCTATAATACGTGATTTTTTTCTCGAATCCTCGAGCCTCACCTGCGCTTCCGGAAATGAACGCGCCCAGCAGCAGAAAACAAACAATAGCGGAAAAAAACGCTCGAGTGAAAATCCTACCCTTTTTCATGGTCCCCGCACCTCTCGGAATGAAAATCTCAGAAGGAACCCACAAATTCCCTGTTTACAAAACGTCCGCCCCGCATACTCTTTACATCAAACGATTACTGATTAGTTATTATAGATTTGTTTATCTCTTCTTTCATCCATATTCAATAACCACGCCGGTTCCGCCCGCGGGGTATGAGAAATCAATCGCCTCCGCCTCGCATATTTCCCAGCAAGCCGCGCATTCCAGACAATACTCGCGATACTTGCTTGAAAGTTTCGCTTTCCCCTCTCTTATAGACCAAAGCCTGAAAGAGCAGACAAGCGCGCACCTCCCGCACCCCTCGCACTTGCTCTCGTCGTACTTTATGAAATCGCCGGTCTTGTCAGTATCAACGTGCATGACAAGCTTCGTGAAATCAATCTTCATTCGGTCGCCCATGCTTAAACACCCCCAAACGAAATCCTCGTTTAAAATTATCCTTCAGATGCGCCTGCGCGAAGCCTCGAACTTGTCCCTCGGAACAGGTGACCTCTGGTCTATTCCTGGCTCAAGATAGGGAGCAAGCGCTTTGGAGATTCTTGCGACAAGCCGGAAATAGGTTTCATCCCCAATGCCTCGCAAGAATGGTATTTTCCGCTTTACCGCAATAAGGATTCTTTTCACGTTAACGGGCCAAATCCCTCGCGCCAGCGGAGCTATGAATTTCCGCCCGAAATCCCCGAATTCGGGCGCGATATCAAGGAAATGCTCAAGATGCTGGTTGAAGCAGTCCATATGAGCGTCTCCCCAGTCGAACACGATGGAAAACGGATGCAGCATCGAAAATTCCAAAAGAAACTGGATCTGCCTTTCCATCTGTTTGGGATCAAAAATGCTCGCGTTCCAGAGGCTGACGAACTCCTTGCCGAACTCATGTTCCTTCCCGAGCGCGGACGCCTTCCACCGCCTCTCATATTCGGAAAGCGATCTTTCTGAGACGTCCCCGCGCGATATCGCCCAGGATGCCGTTTCGGCTGCAATTTTTCCTGACAGACACGCATGCCAGATTCCCTCTGCCTCAAGCGGGCAGGGAAAACCCGCTGCGTCTCCCGCAAGCATCATGCCAGCCGTGTAAGTCTTGGGAGGCTTTTCAAGCCACGGAAGGAGGTGTGCTTGATACTCTCTCGGCTTTGCTTCCACAGCGCGGCACATAGCCTGGAACGCGGGGATTTCAAGCACCCTGCTTATCATGTCAGTTGGCTTCATGTCCCAATCGGGACGTAACCATCTTCCGTTTCCAATGTGAAAGCCATCACGAAAGTTCACCTGATAGGCCCCGTACAGGGGACCGAACCAGCACCATTCAGCCGCCCCGATTACGTCGTCCATCTTTTCGGGGTTGCAGGAAAAGTCGAGCTGCGCCACAAGAGTACATCCACCTTTCCAGCGATTCCGCATTCCCGCTTTCCTTGCCAT
>OGCI01000230.1_pt1 | contig 73343 bp, 66 predicted proteins | sample 1570021 | NCBI WGS metagenome assembly OGCI01 (sample SAMN06264664, study PRJEB24512) | hot springs metagenome | isolation source: Hot spring water | place: South Africa: Tshipise | collected 2015-06-21
CTGAGCTGGCTGATGCGGCGGGTGGAGCAGAAGTTCTCCATCGGGTTCAACGCCCGTCGGTCGCGGAAGGGGCCGGTCTGGGTGGGGCGGTTTCGGAATACGGAGGGGCCCCAAACGCTGGTATGCCCATGGGTTTCGGGCGGGGATGGTGAGGCGGGCGGGAGGAGTACGGTTCCTTGGGGGCGTGGGAGAGAGGGCGGGAGGAGGTATGTGGGTGAGGTGGGATGGAGGAGCTAGTGAGGGAGATGGGTGGGGACGGTGGAGGGGTTGGTGTTGGCGGAGGAGGTGAAGGAGTGGGGAGAGCAGTGGGTGAACGGGCGGGTGATGAGGTTGGAGGGGAGAGGATGCTGGAGCGGTGTAGGGTGAGGGGGCCGCCGGTGAGGACGGTGGGGGTCTATGCCGGCTGCAACGGCCGGGTGAAGTTGGCCCCGGAGGGATGAGGAAGCCGCTCCGGCCGGTAGGCCGGGATGGAGGGGTCTGTCCCGAAGGGGGGGGCGCCGTTATTTGGCTTAATTCGTCCCCCTCCAGTCCCTTTGTAGCCTCATCTTGCCTTCATCCGGTGTTTTATCGGCTCTCCGTCGGCCTGGATCCGGTCTCTCGACTCCCTCTTTTTGCCCGTACCGGCAGGAGTGTCTGTCCCCTGGCCGAAGTGTCTGTCCCTTGTGGCGGTTGGTCGGCAGCCGCAGGTGGCGGGCCTTGGAGCACCAAGCTATCATCCGACCATGAGCGAAGGCGCCGCCATGCCAGTCCCTGATCGAGGGGATGCCCATCCCCGGGTCATGCCGGTCCTGCCGCTGAACGACGTCGTCCTCTTTCCGGGGCTGGTGGCTCCCCTTCTGGTGAACACCCAGCGCTCGTCCCGTCTGGCCGAGGCCGTGGCCGCCGGTGATCGCATGTTCATCGCGCTTCTGCAGCGCGAGCCCGGCATCCCCGACGACCAAGTCACGCCGGCCCAGTTGTACGAAGTCGGCTGCGTGGCCCGCCTGATTCGAATGCTCAAGTTCCCCGACGAGACCCTGCGAATCCTTGTCCAAGGCGAGGTGCGTTGCCGAATCCGCGGGTTCGAGGAGGGCGACTATCCCTTCCTTCGCGCCGCGTACGAATTAATGTCCGACCGCGATGACAAGGGGCTTGAAGTGGCCGCCCTGGCGCGCAATGCGTCGCAGCAATTTCAGGAAGTCATCACCCTCTCTCCCACGCTGCCCGAGGAGTTGAAAATCGCCCTATTCAACATCGAGGACCCCGGCCGTCTTTCAGACCTGATTGCGGCCAACCTCAACATGCCTCTCCCGGAACGACAAGCGCTGCTGGCCACGACGTCGGTAAAGGAACGTCTTGAGCGGATCACGGTTTTGATCAACCGTGAACGGGAAGTGTTGCGGTTGGGGCGCGAGATCCAGAGCCGCGTCAGCGAAACGTTCTCGAAAACCCAGAAGGAGATCTTTCTCCGTGAACAGTTGAAGCAGATTCAGTCCGAGCTGGGCGAGACGGACATCTCCGCGTCGGATCTGCGCAAGCGGCTCGCCGAAGCCGAGCTGCCGGACGAGGTCAGGACCACCGCGGACCGAGAACTCTCCCGCCTTGCCGTCACACCGCCGGCCTCTCCGGAGTACGGCATGATTCGCACCTACCTTGAGTGGATCGCGGATCTCCCCTGGAGCCGCCTCACCGAGGACCGCCTGGATCTCCGTGCGGCCCGGCGCGAGCTGTCCAGCCGCCACCATGGACTTTTGCGCGTGCAGGATCGCATTCTGGAATTTCTGGCGGTGCTGAAACTGAAGAAGGCTCTCAGAGGCCCAATTTTGTGTTTCGTCGGACCGCCGGGCGTTGGAAAGACTTCCCTCGGCCAGGCCATCGCCGCGGCGATGGACCGTCGGTTCGTCCGCCTCTCGCTAGGCGGCATCCGCGACGAGGCGGAAATCCGCGGCCATCGACGCACCTACGTGGGCGCCCTGCCGGGCCGCATCCTGCAAGGCTTGCGGCGCGCCGGCGCCCGGAACCCGGTGTTCATGCTGGACGAGGTGGACAAGATCGGGGCGGACTTCCGGGGCGATCCTGCCGCCGCGCTGTTGGAGGTGCTCGACCCCGAACAAAATCACTCGTTCGTGGATCACTACTTGGACCTGCCCTTCGATCTGTCCCGCGTGCTGTTTATCGCCACCGCCAACGTGCTCGACCCGATCCCGCCGGCCTTGAGGGACCGCATGGAGACGATCGAACTGCCCGGCTATTCCGATCAGGACAAGCGGATCATCGCCCGTCGCCACCTGCTGCCGAAATTGCTCGAGGCGCATGGCGTGGAGGCCGGACAGCTCCAACTGACCGAGGGCGCCCTGGCCGAGATCATTCAGGCCTATACCCGCGAAGCGGGTGTGAGAAACCTCGAACGCGAACTGGCCGGCATTTGCCGCAAGGCGGCCCGCGAGATCGCCGCCGGTCGGCGGGGCCCGATTGGCGTCGTGGAGGGACCGCGACTGCGGCGATGGCTCGGCCCGCCGCGATACGTTCGCGATGAGGGCGGCCATGACCTCCCGGCCGGAGTGGCTCGGGGACTAGCCTGGACACCCGCCGGCGGCGAGATCCTGTCCATCGAAGCGGCCCTGATGCCGGGCCGCGGGCGGCTGACCCTGACGGGCCTGCTCGGGGACGTGATGAAGGAATCCGCACAAACGGCGGTGTCGCTCGTCCGATCGCGCGCGGAACGGTGGGGCCTGCCGCTGGATCTCGCCGAACAGCGGGACGTGCATCTTCACGTTCCCGCCGGCGCGATTTCAAAGGATGGGCCCTCCGCCGGATTGGCGATGGCGGCGGCCCTGGTGTCCGCTGCCTGCGGACAGCCGCTCGATGCGGCCTGGGCCATGAGCGGGGAAATCACGTTAAGCGGGCGTGTATTGCCGGTCGGCGGTATCCGGGAAAAGGTCATGGCGGCCGCTCGCGCCGGCGTGCGAAACCTTCTGCTGCCCGCGCGCAACCGGCCCGACTTCGCTGCCCTCCCGCGGGAGGTGCGTCGGTCCGTTGCGGTCCGGTGGGTCTCGGATGTGGATTCCGCCATGGCGATGCTCGTCCGGAGATCGGGCAAATGACGTCGCCGCGGCATTGGCGGTTTCTGTGGAGTATCCCGCTGGCCACTATCGCCGTGGCCCAGGTCTCCAACCTCGACCCGGTCGATTCGCTGCCGCCAGCAGAGGAGTTGATGCAGCGGGTACGGGATACCTTTGCCCTCGAACCGTGGCGAGTCCGCGCGGACTTGGTCTGCCGGGATGCGGACGATGTGATCCGCCGAGCCTACGGGGTCGAGTTGTCGCTGGATGGGGCCGCGCGGCCGCCGCAGGCCGTGCTGGTCCTTCGCGACGCCTTTGGGGGGGACATCGCCACCCTTCGGGTGTCCCGTCCCCCTGGCCAGCCCCCAAAAATGATGCTGATGGAGGCGAGAGGGAAGAGCATGCGGGAGATCGATCCCGGGGAACTGGCGGTGGACACGAATTTGACGTGGTCCGACCTGATCCTCGACTTTTTATGGTGGGAGGGGGGGCGGACCCGTGGTTACGAAATCAAGAAGGGCAGGGAATGCCATCTTGTCGAAATCCCCGGCCCGGCGGGAGCGCGTTACACCCGGATCCGGCTTTGGCTGGATGTCCGGGAGTCGGCGTTGCTGCATGCGGAGGCGTACGTGGACCGGCGGCTTGTGCGTCGACTGTCGGTGAAAAGCTTGCAGAAGGTCGGCGGCCGCTGGACGATTCAGGACATCGAAATCGAATCTCCCGAAGAGGGCACGCGTGCCACCCTCCGGGTGCGAGATAGCGCTCCGCAGCTCCCGCCGTCGGCCGACCCGAAATCGCCATGAGAATCGCCACGTTTAACGTCAACTCGGTTCGGTCCCGTCTGCCCACGCTGGCTGCGTGGCTGCCATCGGCTGCGCCCGGGATCGTCTGTGTGCAGGAGACGAAGGTGCAGGACGCCGATTTCCCGGCTGCCGAACTGCGGACGCTCGGCTACGGATCCTCTTTCCGGGGAGAGAAGACCTACAATGGCGTGGCCGTCCTCTGGCGTCGCGCGCCGGACGAAGTCACCTACGGCTTCGACGATGGCGGGCCCTTCGATGAAACGCGGCTGGCCATTGCCAGGTTCGGCGAATTGTGGGTGGTCAACTCGTACGTGCCGCAGGGCCGCGAGATCTCTCATCCGATGTTCCAATACAAGCTCGAATGGTTCCGGCGACTCCGCCGCCTGTTCGAACGGCGGTTTGATGCGGCGCGCGATCTCGTGCTCTGGTGCGGCGACCTGAACGTGGCGGCGGAGCCGCAGGACGTGCACGCCCCCCAACTGTACGAGGACCACGTCTGCTTCCACGTGGACGCCCGCCGCGTCTTCGCCGAGTGCAGGGCGTGGGGCTTTGTCGACGTCTTCCGTCGCTTCCATCCGGAGCCGGGGCAATACTCGTTCTTCGATTACCGTACCCCCAACGCCGTGCAGCGGGGTATCGGCTGGCGTCTGGATTACGTGCTGGCCACGCCGCGACTCGCCGAACGGGCCTCGGATGCGCGGATCGACCTGACGCCGCGCCTCGGCGCACGCCCCTCGGACCATGCGCCGGTGGTCGCCGAATTCGACCTGCCCGGCATCGACAGACGATGAGGCACCTCGCATGACCGCGTACCTGACGATCTGCATTCCGACCTTCAACCGGGCGCGCTACCTCGCCGAACTGCTCGAGGCCATTCAAACGCAATTGCGTCGCAACGGCATCGGGCCGGAGACCGTCTCGGTAGCCGTGTCGGACAACGGTTCCCCGGACGGCACGCCCGATGTCCTGCGCCGGTTCTCGGCCGAAGGCCTGCCGCTCGAGGTGTCGCGCAACGAACGGAACCTCGGCATCAATCCGAATCTGTGCCGCGCCTGCGAAATGGCGCGGGGACGGTTTGGCTGGCTTCTGGGCGACGACGAACTGCTCGACCAACGCGCCATCGATGTGGTGCTCGACGCCCTTCGGCGGCATGACCCGGGGTTGTTGGTAATGTACGACACGCGCTATCCTTCGCCGCCCTCCGCTGGCGTCTATGCCGGATACCGGGATTTTGCTGCCGCCTGCGCCCGGTCGAATCCCGGGGCGTTGACGGAGCACACCCTGCTGTCGAGCAACGTCTTTCGCACCGATTGCTACGATGCCGAGTTTGCCCGACAGTCGATCGATACGGATTTTCCGCACATGTTCGGGATGATCCGGCCCCTGCATCGCAGCGGCGCGGCGGTGGTCGTGCTGGACCGCCCCGCCATCACCACCCGCACGGACCGTCCGCCACCCCCTGACGGACGCTGGGTGCCCATCGATCAGAAATGGATTGCCTACCTGCGGTGGCTGCGCGACGAACTGGATCTACCGGAGTTAGATCCCTACGCACCAACGCGGCAGGCCCGGCAGGCGATGTTGCGGACCCTGCGGCGTCATCCCCTGCGGTTCGTGAGGCAGAATTGGAGGTCCGCTCTGCAGCCTTCAGCGTGGCGATTTCTGTTCGACCGCCTCGTTCTCGGGCGGCGGTGAGGGACGGACCTGCCCGGCCGGTCCGATGAGGGAGTGCAACTGGCGGCTCAGGCCGGCGCGATGCTCTCTGCCGCGAGCGCTTCGCGAGCGCACCAGGCCCAGGACGTTGCCGCCGACGGACACCCATCCGGCAAGGGGATGCAGCAGCCAGTCTGGATCCCGGCGCGCCACGGCCCGCGCCACGCCCTCCGCGATGGGGCCGACCAACGTCGTGAAATAAACCAACGCGAGGATTTTTCGAATCTGGCCGTCGGCATCCCATGTTTCGGGACATTCCTCCCGACGCAGCGACCGGATCAGCATCGCCCGCTGGCGTTTGCGGAAAAAATCGGCCCAGGAACCGACGTAGTGGTGCCAGATGCCGCACTCGCGGATTTTGAGCAGCTTGCGAATGCCGGCGCGCATCAGGGCGGGAAAGAAGACCGCCTCGTGATACGGCTGGCCGGCGGGCAGCCGATCGACCAGCGCGCGGGGAAAGACGAAGCCGTTGGCGCCGGTGGGGTAGGAGCCGTCGGCGGGCAGCTCATACACCTCGAGGCCGTCGGGCTCCATTCGCAGCCGCCGCGGACGCCGCGCGAGGAAACGCGCGACGGGATCGCTGATCTGGAGGCAGGAGGTGAGGTAGCGGTTGAGACGCGAGTGGCGTGGACACTTCAGGTAATAGGACTCGAAGCCCAGCGCGTCCGGGTGGCGGTCGAGGGCGGCGACGACACGGGCCAGCCAGTCGACGCCGACGATTTCGTTGTCCGCATCGAGCAACGCGAGGTAACGCCCGACCGCTACCTCGAAGGCGCGGCGTTTGGCGGCTTCGGCCAGTTCGCCGGCCGCGTCGAGCACCCGGGCGCCGAGCGAGGCTGCAATCCGCGCGGTGCCATCCGTGGATCCTCCGTCCGGGACAAGGATCTCGATCCGATTCGCGTCGAAATGCTGCCGCCGGATGGACGTCAGGCAGGCCGGCAGCACATGCTCGGCGTTCAAGGTCGGCACCACGAAGGAGACGTCCACGGCCATCGGCGCGGAGCCTATGCGCGCCGGAGCCTGGGGGCAAGCGCGGCGGCCGGCGCCGGGGACCCAGCAGACCCTGGGGAGGAGGCGCGTGGCCGGTGCGCGGGCCGGACTCGGCAAACGCGCCGGCCGTCGTCCGGCTTGTGTGCGGGAACGGGCAGGGGGAAGATCGGCGGGCGCGCGGCGGGGTCAGTCGTGCGGTGTGGAGGTTGTCTGGCCATGTTGGCGTTGGCGGTGCTGGGGTCGGGGAAGGGAAGCAATTTTCAGTCCATCCTAGACGCAGTTCGGGACAAACGCCTGGATGCGCGGATCGTGTGTACGATCTCGGACGTCGCGGATGCCTTCATCCTCGAGCGTGCGCGGCGTGCCGGGGTGCCGGCGTACCATGTGGACTGTTCCCCGTGGAAGACTAAACTGGAGGGGATGGGCGAGGAGCGCGTGCTGGAGCTCCTGCGCGAGCACGGGGCAGACGCAGTCGCGCTGGCGGGCTTCATGCGGATCGTAAAACCGCGCCTGATCGAGGCCTACCGAAACCGGATCGTCAATATCCATCCTTCCCTGTTGCCCGCCTTCCCTGGGTTGCGGGCCTGGGAGCAGGCGCTGGCCTATGGGGTTCACGTGACCGGTTGCACAGTCCATTTCGTGGACGAAGGGACGGATACGGGGCCGATCATCGCCCAGCGCGTGGTGCCGGTGTTCGACAGCGACACGCCGGAGACTCTTCATGCCCGCATTCAAGAACAGGAGCATCTGGCGTATCCTGAGGCGCTGCAGTGGCTCGCCGAGGGCCGACTGCGGGTTGAGGGGCGGCGGGTGTTCAGGGATTGACTTTCGCGGCGGGGGGCGGCAATGTCCCCCGCCTTGCCGCGGGCCAGCGTGGCCCGTCGGCGGGAGAGGCGGATGAACACAAGCGGCGACACGGCACCGTTTCTTCGACTGGGGCTTCCGAAAGGCAGCCTACAGGAGGCCACCTTTGCCATTCTGCGCCGAGCGGGCTTTTCGGTGCGGGCCGGCGACCGGTCGTACGAGCCGGCCGTGGACGATCGTGAGATCCGCGCGCGGCTGATCCGGGCGCAGGAGATCAGCCGTTATGTGGAAAACGGCCATCTGGACGCCGGGCTGACCGGCCACGACTGGATCGTCGAAAACGGATCGGATGTCGTGGAGGTCTGCGAGCTATGCTATGGCCGGCAGGGCTTCGGGCCGGTCCGCTGGGTGTTGGCGGTTCCCGAGGACTCGCCGGTGAGATCCGTCCGGGACCTGGAGGGCCGCCGCATCGCGACCGAGGCGGTGGGCCTGACCCGCCGCTACCTCGAACGCCACGGCGTCCGCGCGGAAGTGGAGTTTTCCTGGGGGGCCACGGAGGCGAAGGCGCCGGAGCTGGTCGACGCGATCGTCGAGCTCACCGAAACCGGCTCCTCCCTGCGGGCCAACCGCCTGCGGGTGGTGGACATCGTCCTCGAGTCCACCACTCGGCTGATCGCAAACCGCGCTGCGTGGGCCGACGAATGGAAACGGCGGAAGATCGAGCAGATCGCGATGCTCGTGCAAGGGGTCTTGAGGGCCGAGGGCCGGGTGCTGTTGAAGCTCAACGTCCACGAGTCGCGCCTGGAGGAAGTCGTGCGTCGCCTGCCCGCGCTCCACGCGCCCACCGTCGGGCGATTGAGCGATGCGGGGTGGTATTCGGTCGAAACGGTGGTGGAGGAGGCTCGCGTGCGCGAGTTGCTGCCGGCGTTGAAGGCCGCCGGGGCGGAAGGTATCATCGAAATCGGCCTGAACAAGATCGTTCCGTAGGGCCACAACTCGGCGCGCTCGCGCCGGACGAGGTCAGCATGGGCAGCATCAAAAAAAAGCGGCGCAAAAAAATGAACAAGCACAAGCAGCGCAAGCGGCGCCGCCTGATGCGACACAAGAAGGGATGACTCCGTCCGGTGCGGGGCACCGCACGGAGGGGGCGGGGAGGCGGCTCGACGGGGTCATAGGGCTCAAGCTCCGATGCTCGGGGGCTTGGGCGTGTGCGGCTGCGGTGTGGTTGATGCTCATGGCGGCTGGGGGTTGCCGCTCGATTCCCCGGTCCGCCGAACCGCCTTCCACCGGACTCGCGCAGTACGCCGCGGCGCTGTCCCTCATTGCCGACGGGAAGTACGACGAGGCCGCTGCGCGGCTGTCCCGGGCGATTGAATTGGACGCGGGGGCGCCGGTGCCGCGACTGGCACTGGCCAACCTGAAGTTGAACCAGGGCGACCCCGAGGGCGCCCTCCGGGTGCTGCGGGAGGCGGATCGGGCGTGTCCCGGGCGGGAGGATGTCGCGCGAGCGATGGCGGCCATCTACCTCGCTCAAATGAGGTGGGAGGAGGCCATCGCCGTGCTGCAGGCGGCCGTGGCGAAAGCGCCAGCCTCCGGCGTTCTGGTCCCCATGTTGTGCGGCGCCCTGATGGCGCGGAACCGCATGGAGGATGCGGTGGCGACGCTGCGGCGGGCGGTCCAGGCGGGGCCGCCGCCGGCCGACGTCGCCGGGGCGGTGGTTCGCATGGCCATGGCGGTGGGCGCATCCTCCCCGAACGATTCCGTGCGAGGGCCCCTCCGACGGTTGATGGAGGAGCTAGAGGCCGCCTCGACGGGAGCGGTGGTCCGCGCCGCGGCGGCCGACGCATGGCTGGCGTCCGGGGACGTGGCCCGAGCACAACGACTGCTGGAAACGGAGTTTGCCCGCGATCCGTTCGAGGCGGAGATCCGCGATCGGCTGGCGCGCCTTCATCTCTCGCAAAATCGCCTGGACGAGGCGATCGCGGTGCTCAACGCCGCGGTGACGAAGGGGGCGGCCGCGCGCGGCCTGCGCTCGCAGCTGGCCGGCCTGCTGTTGCGCCGGGCGGACAGGGCAGAGGGCGCGGCAGCACGGGCCGATCTCGAACGGGCGGCAACGTTGCTGCAGGCCGAGCTGTCCGACGGCCGCCGCTCGCCAAGGATCGTGGCAGATCTGGGCCGGGCACTGTTGTTGCTCGGCCGCTGGCCGGAGGCGATGGCCGCGCTGTCCGAGCTGCCTGCCGATTCGCTCGCGCCCCGTCAGATGATTGTCCGTCGGCTGCTGAGAGGGGGGGATACCAACGCCGTCATTGAGCATCTGCGGGCCTTGGTCCGCGAACGTGCCTCCGACCCGCTGGTCCGGCATTGCCTGGCGGAGGCCTTGCTGGCGACGGGAGACCGGGCAGGCGCAATCCGGGAGTTCGAGGCGGCGGCAATGTGCGGGCCTCGGGCCGATCCGCCCTCGTTCGTCCGACTGGCGGCCATCGAGTGGAACGACGGTTGCGTGCAGGCGGCCCACCGGCGGCTGGATGAAGGCCTGCGGCACCTACCGAACCACTCCTGGCTGCTTCGAGTGCGGGCCATGCTTCACCTGCTGAACCGGGAGTTCGAGTCTGCCCTGAAGACGTACGAAGACCTGGAAACACTGACGCCGGTCGAGGCCGGGCGGGATCTCTCGCTGGTCAAGGCGGAGCAGGCGGTGGCCCTGCAATACATGGGCCGTCCGGCGTTGGCCGCGCGGCGCCTCGGGGAAGTGTGGGAGCCGGTGCCGGTGGCGATCGAGATGTTCACGCGGCTGGCGCTGGACGTCGGACGGAGGCTGGGCGACCACGAGCCGACCTCGCGGACCTTTGCCCATTTGGCGCAGCGCATGCCTGAGGCGATCGTCGTGCCGATGTACCGTGGCCTGTGGGCGCTTTCGGCTGAACGGTATGCGGAGGCCGTGGAGGCGTTCGAGCAGGCGGAGCGCCTCGCCCTTCAGGAACCCGGCGGCGAGGAGCTGCTGACCGCGCAGTTCTGGTTCTCGTATGGCAGCGCGCTGGAGCGGAACCGGCGGCTGGCGGAGGCCGAGGAAAAACTCGAACGGAGCCTCCGAAAGGATTCCGAGCTCGCCGAGGCGTGGAATTATCTCGCGTACATGTGGGCCGAACGGGGCGAGCGTCTCGACCAGGCGATGCGCTACGTCGAGGAGGCGCTCAAGCGCGAGCCGGACAACGGTGCCTTTTTGGACACCCGGGGCTGGATTTTCTACCAGCAGGGACGGTACGCGGAGGCCCTTGCCGATTTGAAGCGGGCGCGGGAAGTCTTGGCGGAGGATGACCCGACGGTGCTCGATCACCTCGGTGACACGCTCGAGAAGCTTGGTCGGCGCGACGAGGCCATCCGCCACTGGTCCCGCGCCTTCGTCCTCGAGCCCGACAACGATTCGATCCGAAAGAAGCTGGTGGCTGCGGGCGTGGACCTGGCTTCGCTGCAGGCCGAGGCCGACAATCTCCGGCGGGAACGCGAGCGCAAGTTGCGCTCGATCGGCCTTGATGAACACGGCGATGACGAGGTAGAGGTGGCGGAGGATAAGGAGGACGAGGAGAACTCCGCCGCCGCCGACGGCGCCCTCTGAGGGCGTGCCAATATGACCGCCAGCCGTCGCCCGGTGACCGTCCGAGGGCCATGGTGCACAGAGGGCCGAAACCGCTTTCTCAGGTTGCAAGGCGCGCTCCAGCGAGGGAGTGAACCGTTCGGTTGCGCGGTGTGAGGGGGTAACGGGTCCGCGCCGGTGTCGCTCCTGGCGCCGATGTTCCGGCTGCGGTTGGCTAGGAAACCGGTGAATTGCCGCCATTCGCTCCCGACGGATCTTGTCAACTTGTGGCCCGCCGGTATACTACGCATATGGCGGACGGGTTGATCATCACGCCGACGTTCAATGAGCGTGACAATGTGGAGGCGATCAGCCAGGCCGCCCTCGCCACCTTGCCTGACACGGACTACCTTTTTGTGGACGACAACTCCCCCGACGGCACCGGCGAGCTGCTGGACCGGCTTGCGGCGGCCGATCCGCGAATCCACGTCCTGCACCGCCCGGGCAAACAGGGACTGGGGCGCGCCTACGTCGCAGGCTTCCTCTGGGCGCTCGAGCGCACTTATTCGTATGTGTTCGAGATGGATGCCGATTTCTCGCACAATCCGGCGGAACTCCCCCGCCTGCGGGCGGCGGCCGAGAAGGCCGATTTGGTGCTCGGTTCGCGGTTCGTCGGTGGTATCCGGATCACCAACTGGCCTCTGTCGCGGCTGATGCTCAGCGTATGTGCGGCCACCTATGTACGCGCGATCACCGGGATGCCGTTCGCCGACCCCACCGGTGGATTTAAGTGCTACCGCCGCGAGGTGCTGGAAGAGATCGACGTGCCGACCCTGCGCTCCAACGGTTATTCGTTCCAGATCGAGACGCTGCACCGCGCGTGGATTCGCGGGTTTCGGGTCGTGGAGCTGCCCATCGTGTTCGAGGACCGGCGGTCCGGTGTTTCCAAGATGAACCGTTCGATCGTCAGCGAGGCGTTCGGTCTGGTCGGCCGTCTGGCCCTCCGCAGCCGCTTCCGCCGCCGGCCTTGGGGGGTACACCCGCGCAGCGTTGTTCGGCGGGCGACGCCGGCGTGATCCGCGGGGCGGCGTGAACATCTTGGTCGTCGAGTTTCGCGACCCTTGGCATCCCGAGGCCGGCGGCGCGGAATCCCTGCTGACGGAGGTCTTCAGCCGGATCGCCGCGGCGGGACATGGCGTGGACTATCTCTGTTGCCGGCCGTCCGGGATGGCGCCCGAGGCGGAGGCACGCGGCATCCGGTATCATCGGCGTGGGCCGCAGGTCGTCTTCAATTTCGTGGTCCCCGCCGCGGTGCGCGCCCTCTCGGCTCGACGGAGTTTCGATGTGATCGTTGAAGGCCTCGACAAGGTCCCCTTCTTCTTGCCGTGGCTGTATCGCGGCGTGCCCGTCGTGGGGCACGTTCCGCATTTGTTCGGCGAGACCATTTTTCGGGAGGCGTTCTGGCCGATCGCGGCCTACGTCTGGTGCATGGAGCGGCCGGTGCCGCTGGTGTACCGGCACTGCCTGTTTTCCGCGCTTTCGCAGTCCACGCGGGACGATCTGGTGCGCCGCGGCATTGCGCCCAACCGCATCCGAGTGATCCCACCCGGCATCGACACCCAGCTCCACCGGCCCCCGGTCCGGCGGGAACCGGCCGGCCGACCGACGATCCTCTATGTCGGTCGGTTGAAACGCTACAAAGGGATCGAACGCGTGTTCGGCGCCGTTGCGCGGCTTCGAACCCGCTTCCCGGACCTGCGCTTCAACATCATCGGGGCCGGCGACCACGAGGTGGCGTTGCGAAGACGCGCGGCCGAACTCGGCATCGACCGTCAGGTGGTGTTCGCCGGCCGCGTGACGAACGAGGAGAAAGTCAGGCAGATGCAAACGGCCGATCTGCTGGTGTACCCGTCTCCCAAGGAGGGGTGGGGGCTGTCGGTCATCGAGGCCAACGCTTGTGGCACGCCGGTGGTGGCCAGCCGTTCGCCCGGGCTGAGCGAGGCGGTGGCCAAGGGGGTCTCCGGTCTGCTGGTCCGGCACGACGACGAGGCGGCCTGGGCGGAGGCGATCGGATGCATCCTCGCCGATCCCTCGCTGGCGGCCCGGCTGCGCGATGGGGCCATTCGCTGGGCGTCGCGGTTCACCTGGGAGGAGTCCGCGCGACGCATGACGGATCTGTTGCTCGCCGCCGTCGCCGGCAGCGCGCGGCGCTGAAGCCGCGGACCGGTTCCCCACGCCCCCCCCCGCGTGTTAGAGTTCAGGCGGCAGCGGGCCATGCGCTACGCGATCGTCTCGGACATCCACGCGAACGAACCCGCCTGGCGGGCGGTGCACGACGATCTGACGGCTGCGGCGGCGGATGTCGTCGTGTGCCTGGGTGACATTGTCGGCTACGGCCCTCGCCCGCGCGAGGTGCTGGCCGCCGTGCGCGAGGTGGCTTCCCTGTTCATCCTCGGCAACCACGATGCGGCGATGGTTGGCCGGGTGGACCTGGACCGTTTCCGGCCGGCCGCCCGCCGTTCTGCTCTCTGGACGCGGCGAACGCTGGCCGGCGATGCGGTTTTTTTTGGAGACCTGCCTCTGGCCGTCGAAGTCGGCGACGTCGTCTTCGTTCACGCCGAGACCCCCTTGCCGGACGATTACGGTTACGTGGACGACGTCGACGACGCGGCGGCCTGCTTCGAGACCACCGACGCACGCGTGATCTTCCTGGGCCACACGCACGTGCCCGGCACCTTCGTCCAGGGATCCGACGGCACCATCGAGGAGGACCTTTCCGCCAGGGTGGAGCTGCAGCCGGATTTCCGCTACCTGATCAACGTCGGCTCGGTCGGCGATCCCCGCGACGGAACACAACTGGCGTCCTACGCGCTGTACGATGACGCCGCGCATTGGGTAGAGTTGCGCCAGGTGGCGTTCGATGTCGCCCGCTTCCGAGCGCAGATCCTCCGGGTCCGGGCGCTTGAGGTGCCCTATTTCCTTACGCTCGCCCATCCGGCCAAGCGTCCGGCCCACCATCCCGTCGTGCACGACGAGGCGATCATTGCGGCCAAGGTGTCCACGGTGCGGGTGGACCGGCTGGTGCGGAAGATGCCCATCCGCCTTGGGGTGGAGGATCTCGGACGGCTGGGCACGAGGACGCCGTCGGTGTTCGCCGACGCCAGCGGACCGCCAGCTAGCGCAATGCCGCACCGGCGGAAATGGCTTCCCAAAACGGTCGCCGGCCGCGCGGCCGCGGCCCTTGTGGGCGCCGGGATGGTGCTTCTCCCGGCGCTGCGATGGATGGCGGGCCGCGGCTCCCCGCCGCCGGCGGAGGGGAGCATCGCTGCGCCGATGTCGAAAGCTCCGGAAACCTCGTCCGCGCCGACTCCATCGCCGGCGGGATCGGCGGGGCCGGAGCGCGACGTGATCACGTTGATGGCCGAACGCGCCGACCGTTACGGAAAAGACTTCCGGCTCGAAACGATGTTTGGCCAGCGCCACATCGGGTACTGGTCGAATCCCTCCGACTACGTTGTCTGGCGCTTTCGGATCGCCCGGGGAGGGGAGTACGATGTGGAGCTGGAATATGCGCTGGCCCCCATCGGCGACGGTAACCGTGTGAACATCGCCTGCGGCCGTCACGAGCTGGTCTGCCCGCTGCCCTCGACCGGTGGCTGGAGCAATTTCACCAGTCGCGCGGTCGGCCGGCTTCCGCTTCCCGAAGGGCTGGCGGTTCTCGACGTCCGGCCCGCCGACCGGCCGAGGGCCGGGACGATGAACCTGCGGGCGGTCCGCCTTCGGCCGTCGGCGGCCGGCAACGCCCGTGGCGAGCAGGAGGCAACACCATGATCCTTCGCTCGGGATTGGCGGCGATGGCGGCCGGCGCGGCCACGTGCGGCGCAGAATTGAGCCGGCCGAACATCGTCTTCCGTTTTGCGGATGACTGGGGCCGGTATGCCGGCCTCTACGCACAGATCGACGATCGGCCCACGGTGAACTCCGTGGTGAAGACGCCCGTCATCGGCCGGCTCGGTCGCGAGGGGGTCGTCTTCCGTAATGCGTTCGTGCCGGCCCCTAGCTGCACGCCCTGCCGCAGCTCGGTGCTGACCGGTCGGTACTTTTTCCAGACCGGCCGCGGAGCCATCCTGCAGGGCGCGGTCTGGGATTCCTCCATTCCGTCGTATCCTCTGCTGCTGCGCGATGCCGGGTACCACATCGACCAGACCTACAAAGTCTGGTCGCCCGGCGTGCCGGTGGACGCGCCCTACGGCGGAAGGGCCCACGAGTACGAGCGGCGCGGCGGAAGGTTCAACCAGCTCTCCCAAAACGCGACGCGGCTGGTGAAGGAAGGCCGCAGTTTCGACGAGGCGCGCCGTGAAATCCTCGAGGAGGTGCGGGCGAACTTCCGGGACTTCCTGGCGGATCGAAAGGACGTCCGGCCGTTCTGCTACTGGTTCGGGCCAACCCTGACGCACCGAGAATTCGAAAAGGGATCCGGTCGGGCGCTCTGGAACATCGACCCGGATGCGCTGCGCGGACGGATGCGGTCGTTCCTACCCGACGTGCCCGAGGTTTGCGAGGACTTCGCCGACTACCTCGGCGAGGTTCAGGCGTGGGATGCGGCGTCGGCGTGATCGTCGAGGAGCTGGAGCGCATCGGCGAACTGGACCGGACCCTGGTGGTCCTCAGCTCCGACCACGGCATGCCTGGGGTGCCGCGCGGCAAGTGCAATCTGTCGGATGTGCCGTCGCCCTGATCGCGCGCGGTCCTGGCGTGCCGGGCGGGCGGGTGGTGGAGGATTTCGTGAACCTGATGGACCTGGCGCCGACGTTTTTGGAGGTGGCCGGCGTCCCGGCGCCGTCCGGGCTGGCGGGCCGGAGCCTGGTCCCCGTCCTTCAGTCGCCGGCCGGAGGACTGGGTGGGCTCTAATCGCACATGGGTGGTGACCGGCCGTGAACGGCATGTGGCGGCGGCCCGCGATGGGTTCCTCCCGTATCCGCATCGCGCCATCCGCACCCGGGACTTCCTCTACGTCCGCAACTTCGCGCTCGACTGCTGGCCGATGGGTTCTCCCGGCCCTGCCTTGGAACAGGGACGCGCCCCCGCGCTGGACGCGGTCGAACAGGACACCTTCGTGGCCTTCGCCGACATGGACGCCAGCCCGACCAAGCGGTGGCTGATCGCACACCGGGACGAGGAACGATGGCGGTGGCACTGGGAATGTGCCTTCGGCCTGCGTCCTGCGGAGGAGCTGTACGACCTTCGTCGCGACGCCGACCAGGTCCGCCACGTGGCGGACGCCCCGGCCTACGCCGAGGTTCGAAAGGAGCTGGCCGACCGGCTGATGGCCGTGCTGCGGGAGGCGGAGGCCCCCCGCGTGATCGGCGACGGGACCGCGTTCGACCGTCCGCCGTTTGCCATCCTTCCCGAACCGGCCGATCGCGTAACGGCAAAACCGAAATCGTAGGCGATAGGCCGCTTCGTCGGCTCTCGGTCGGCGCCGTGCGGGTGGGATCCTGACGGCGTGTCCTGCGAACCGGCGGGAGGGGCCGGCTTGACCCCCGGCGTCGCGCGGTCCTATCGTATTGGGCCCGTCACTGGAGCCCGATATGACCGACCCATCCGCTCGGACCGCCATCACGCCCACGCGCGCCGAAGATTACCCGCAGTGGTACCAGGAGGTTGTCCGCGCAGCGGAGCTGGCCGAGAACAGCCCCGTGCGCGGCTGCATGGTGATCCGGCCGTGGGGATACGAGGTCTGGGAAAACATCCGCGCCCGTCTGGACCGCATGTTCAAGGACACCGGGCATTCGAACGCATACTTCCCCCTGTTCATCCCGCTGAGCTTTTTCCAGAAAGAGGCCGAGCACGTCGTGGGGTTCGCCAAGGAGTGCGCGGTTGTGACGCACCACCGGCTGGAGGCGGGACCGGACGGCCGCTTGGTGCCGGCGGGCGAACTGGAGGAGCCGCTGGTGGTCCGGCCGACGTCGGAGACCATCATCGGCGCGATGTTCGCCAAATGGGTGGAAAGCTACCGCGACCTGCCGATCAAGATCAACCAGTGGGCCAACGTCGTGCGATGGGAAATGCGCACGCGCCTGTTTCTCCGCACCGCTGAGTTCCTCTGGCAGGAGGGCCACACGGCGCACGAGACCCGGGAAGAGGCCTGGGAGGAGACGCTGACCATCCTTGAGCTGTACCGCCGGTTTGCGGAAGACTATCTGGCCATCCCGGTCCTGACCGGCGAAAAGACGGCCGGCGAACGCTTTCCGGGCGCCGACCACACCTTCTGCATCGAGGCGATGATGCAGGACCGCAAGGCTCTCCAGGCGGGCACCAGCCATTTTCTCGGACAGAATTTCGCCAAGGCCTCGGGCATTCAGTTCACCGCGCGGGACCGCAGCCGACAATACGCCTGGACGACGTCGTGGGGAGTGTCGACGCGGCTGATCGGCGGCCTCGTGATGACGCACGGCGACGACAACGGCATGGTCATGCCCCCGCGCGTCGCGCCGGCGCACGTGGCCATCCTGCCGATCATCCGCAAAGACGCCGACGCGGCGGCGGTGCTGCCGTGGTGCGAGAGCCTGGCCCGCGAACTTCGGTCGCAAACCTTCGACGGCCGGCCGGTGGAGGTCGTGACCGATCTGAGGGAGGACAACGCCGGTGAACGGAGCTGGCGGTGGATCAAGCGGGGCATTCCCGTCCGGGTCGAGGTCGGCCCGCGTGACATTGCGCAGAGCGCGGTGTTTGTGGGCCGGCGCGACCGCGGGCCGAGGGAGCGGTACAGCCAGCCACGCGCGGAGTTTGTCGCCGGCATCTCCGCGCTCCTGGAGGACATCCAGCGGGGGCTGTTCGAGCGGGCCCGGGCGTTTCGGGACGCCCACACCCGTCCCATCGACTCGTGGGAGGATTTTCGCGCGTTCTTCACGCCGGCCAACCCCGAGAAACCGGAGATCCACGGTGGGTTTGCCCGCAGCCACTGGTGCGGCGGCGCCGCGTGCGAGCGCCGGATCAACGAGGAGCTGTCCGTGACGATCCGGTGCATCCCGCGCGATGGCGAGCCGGAGGCGGGCGCCTGCGTTCTCTGCGGTGCGTCGAGCCCCCGGCGCGTCGTGTTCGCCAAGGCGTATTGAACGACCGCGGCCGGCATCGGCGACTCGGGCGGTGGCCGGCGCGGAGGCAAGGAGGCCATCATGGTTTCATGGCGGACCATGGCGGCGGCCGCGGCGGTGGCGACGGCGTCCGCCGGAACGGAGCCCGACGCCGACCTGGGCCGCGCCGTCCGCGCGGCGCTGCGGCGGGCGGGCGAATTCATGGTTTCCATTGCGACGGAGGGCGGCTATTCTGGGAGTATTCGGCCGACCTCAAGGTGCGGCGGGGGGAGGGCTTCGCGAAGGCCACGCGGATCTGGGTTCAGCCGCCCGGCACGCCGTCGGTCGGCATGGCCTTTCTGCGGGCCTGGCGGGCGCCCGGCGACGCATGGTTCCTTGAGGCGGCCGAGCGAACGGCGGATGCGTTGGCGCGGGGGCAACTGGCCTCGGGCGGTTGAGACTACTCGATCGATTTCGAGCCCGCCGCCTTCGCCCGCTGGCATCGCCGGTCCGACCTCGGCCGACTAGATCCCGCCGAGGCGCGCAGGCGGCGCAACTTGTCCACGTTGGACGACGACACCACGACATCCGCGCTGCGGTTTCTTCTCGAAATCGTCGGCGAGTTTCGGGGGCCGGACACCCTTCGCCGTAGGGGCATCCGGGAGGCGCTGGATCACGGACTGGCGCGGCTGGTGGAGGCGCAGTACCCGAACGGCGCCTGGCCGCAGCGGTTTTCGGGGCCGCCGGCCGACGCCGCCGGTCATGCGCGTCGCCCCGCGCGGTGGCCGGCCGAGCCTGTCCCCGCGTGGCGGGGGGGGAGGACTACGGCGGCCACTACACCCTGAACGACAACGTGCAGGCGGACGTGATCGGCACGTTGTTGGACGCCGCCCACGTTCGCGGCGACACCAACTTGCTGGCGGCGGCGCGCCGGGGCGGGGAGTTTCTCATCCTGGCGCAACATCCGGCGCCGCAACGCGCCTGGGCTCCACCGTACAACCGGGCGATGGAGCCGGCATGGGCCCGGGCCTTTGAGCCGCCTGCGGTCGCGACGGCCGAAAGCGTCGGCGCAGCCTTCATCCTGATGCGGCTGTATCAGGAAACGGGGGACCGGGGTTCCTTGAGCCGATTCCCGCCTTCATCGAATGGTTGAAACGATCCGCAATCGGCCCGAACCGCTGGGCACGGTTTTACGAGCTGCAAACGAACCGACCGATTTACGGCGACCGTGACGGACGGATCCACTACACCCTGGAGGAGATCAGTGAGGAACGGCGCACGGGGTATTCCTGGCAGGGCGAATACGGCGTGCGCGCCATGATCGCCGAATACCGCCGTCTGGCGTCGGGCCAACTCCTTGCTCCGGCGGCCACGGCCGATCGGCGGGCCGTCCGCGCGGCGCTGGACGCATTGGACGCCTCCGGCCGCTGGAAAGACGGTTCGACGATTCGTTCGCAAACCTTCATCCGCCACATGGCGACGCTGTGCCGGTTTCTCGAGGCGAATGGCCGTAATGCGGCGCCCTGACGGGACGCGCCGATTCTCCCCTTGACCTTCGCAGATTTCAAAGGATGTTTTCACGAGCCATGAATCCGTTTATAGTTCGCGGCCGGCTCTCTTTAATGTCGAAGGAGATCGCGTCGACGAATGCGCCGCACAATATGGCAGGGATTCACTCTGGCCTACGGCCTGGCTCCGGACCGGTTGGTCCTGGCGCTCTTCCGCCTGATCCCCCTTGCGTGGGTACGGTATTCGGACATCGCCTTCATCCGCCAGCGCACGGCCGACGACCTGCGCGAGGCTGTGTTTCCGGGGCGTTCCTGGTATTGGCCACACGGTTGGATCGCGGGACGGCCGGGGTTCGACCACGCCCCCTACGTGATCCGGACCCGGCGTCGCCGGCAGGTGATCCTCCGCCTTCGGCACAGTTTCCACTACCTGCTTCGCGAGCGGATGGGCGAGGCGCGTGCGGCCGCGCATGCGAATGTCTGACCGGCGCCGGCCGCCTTCGCGGGCCCGTGCCCATGGAGAATGGTCTATGATCCCCACCGTGTCGCCGCGCCGCTGCGCGGACCTCCTTGCGGAAGTGCGAGCTCGCCGGCCGCTAATCCACAACATCACGAACTACGTGGTGATGAACACCACCGCCAATACGCTGCTGGCGTTGGGCGCCTCGCCGATCATGGCTCATGCGCGCGAGGAGGTGGAGGAACTGGCCGCCGTGGCCGGCGCGCTCGTGCTGAACATCGGGACGTTGTCGCCGGACTGGATCGAGGCGATGGCGGCGGCGGGCCGGGTGGCGTCGCGACGCGGCATTCCGACGGTCCTGGACCCCGTGGGCGCGGGCGCGACGGGGCTCCGAACCGATGCGGCTCGACGGCTGCTTGCCGAGGTCCGCCCGGCGGTGGTGCGGGGCAACCCCTCCGAGGTGTTGGCGGTCGCCGCCGCGGGCGTTGGCGGGAAGGGCGTGGATTCGACGCACACGGTGGACGAGGCCCGCCGGGCGGCGGTGGCCATCGCCCGGCGGGAGTCCTGCATCGTCGCCGTGACGGGAGCCGAGGATTTTGTCACCGACGGACGGGTGGGGGTTCGTGTGGCCAACGGCGATCCGTGGATGGCCCGAATCACGGGTTCGGGATGCGCGGCCACGGCCGTGACGGGCGCGTTTCTCGCCGTGACGGCGTCGGCCCTAGAGGCCGCGGCGGCTGCCCTGACGGTGTTCGGGTTGGCCGGCGAGCGGGCGGCGCACGGCTGCCCCGGGCCCGGCTCGTTCCAGGTACGGCTGCTCGACGAGCTGGCCGCCCTCGCACCGGACGATGTCGCGCGGGGGGCGCGGCTGGCGGTGGAGAGGGCGGAATGAACCGGCGCATTGACTGGACACTGTACCTCGTCACCGACCCGGGATTGGCGCGCGGGCGCCCGATGGGGGAGATCGTCCGCGCGGCGGTGGAGGGTGGCGTCACAGTGGTCCAGATCCGAGACAAGGGCGGAACGTCCCGCGCCCTCTACGAGGAGGCGCTCGAGATGCGCCGGCTGCTGGACGCCCTGAATCGCCCGCTGATCGTCAACGACCGGCTCGACATCGCCCTGGCCGTGGGCGCGGCCGGTGTGCACCTCGGCCAGGGCGACCTTCCCTGCGCGGCCGCCCGGCGGATCGCCGGGCGCAGGATGGTGATCGGCGTGTCCGTTTCCACGGTGGACGAGGCCGTGGCCGCGGAGAGGGACGGCGCCGATTACGTGAGCGTCAGTCCAGTCTTTCCGACGCCGACCAAGACGGATACCCCCGCGCCGGCGGGGCTGGCCGGCTTGCGTGCCATCCGCCTGAGCGTAGCATTGCCGGTGGTTGCCATCGGCGGAGCGAACGCCGGCAATGCCGCCGACCTGGTCGCGGCAGGGGCGGACGGGGTGGCGGTGGTGTCGGCGATCATGTCGGCGTCGGACCCGCGCGGCGCGGCCAAGGAGATTCTCCAGGCCATCCGGCGGGGGCGGGCCGTGGCGCGATGCGGGGCGGACAAGGAGCCCCAATGAACCGCATGATGCAGAAGTGGGGGTGCGCTGCGGCGGTCGCCGTGGTGGCGGCTGGCTGCGGCCGGGTGGACGACGCGGAGGATCTGGCGGCCCGGGAGGAATTGCGGGCCCAACTGGCGCGCGTCGAGCGCCGCGTGACGGAATGCCAAGCCGAGATCGAAACGATGCGCCGGGAGCGGACGACCGACCTCAAGGCGGTGGTGCAGGACATGCTGCGGGCCGAGCTGGACAACCTGATCGCCACGACGGTTCAGGCGCGGGTGGAGGCAAAACTCGGCGACAAGGCTCAGGTGGACCGGCTGGTTCGCGAGACGGCCATGGAAACGATCCTCGCGCACGAGGCCCAGAAGGAGGCGGAGGCCAACGCGCGCCGGGAACAGGAGCGCCTCGAGCGCGAGCAACGCCGGGCCCAGTTCGAAGAGGAACGCTGGAACCGCCTGGCGCAGGAGTTGAAGCTCAACGAGCAGCAGAAGGAGCAGTTGCGCGCGGTCAGTCAAATGATCCGGCAGGAATTCGAGGCGGCGATGGCGCAGGTCCGCGAAACGGGACAGCCGCCGGATTTCGCCGCGGTGCGCCAGCGCGCGGCGGAACTGAAGGCCAAGGTGGAGGCATCCCTGGCTCAGTTCATGACGGCGGAGCAGATCGAGGCCTACCGCACCCAGCCATTCAATGCGTTGCGCATGCTCGACGCGATGTCGGGCGAGGGGGGGGAGTTCCGGGGGTTCTTCATGCGCCGCGGAGAGCGGGGGGACCGCGACGGCGATCGCCGCGGACCGCCCGGGCCACCAGGTCGCTGACCCGGCCATCCATCGGGGAATCCCGGATCGGCCTCGGGACGGCGGCGGGCGGCGCGTTTCGTACCGGACGTCTCAATCGCCCCACACCAACGCGGCGAAGCGCCGTCCGTACACCAAAACACCGATCACGATCGCACACGCGATGGCGAGCAGAACGGCGCCCGCGGCGATGTCCTTGGCCCGCCCGATGCCGGGATGCGGGTCGGGGTACACGGCGTCGGCCATGTCTTCGAGCGCGGTGTTGACCGCCTCCGCCACGCCGACCAGCCCGATGGCCGCGAAGACCGACGCCCACTCGGCGGCCGAAATCCGCATCGCCGCTCCGGCGCAGATGGCCATGCCGGCTAGCGCCGCAAACAACCGGGCATGGGGTTCGTCCGCCAGCCAGCGTCCCAGGCCCCGGGCGGCGTCGCGGAAGGCGGCGGCCAGCGACCGACGCGGGCCTTGGAGTGGCGAGCCACAAACCACGTTGGTTTGGGATAGTAAGGGCCCCGGAACGTTGCCATTCCGGGGCCCTGCATGCTCCGGCCTTCCGGGATCAGAACCGGAAAAGAATGCCGGCGTTGACGCCGAAGCCGCCGAAATCGCCTTCGTCGATTTCGACCGTCTCGTCATCGATGTCCACTTCCTCGACTTCAGCGACCAGGTACTTGACTTCCGCGAAGAGACCGAAGCTCTCGGACAGCATCAGCTCCGCGCCCGCTACCGCGAAGAACCCCCACACGTCCTCGGGATCGATGTCGGGCTCGAGGCTGTCGCCGACCGGCTCTTTGCTCTCGTATTCAGGGAATACGTAATACCCTGCACCCGCGCCGACGTAGAGGCGCAGCACTTCGCCCACCGGCAGCGTGAGGCGCAGATTGGCCTCGCCCGATGCCAGGTAGGAGTCCTCGGTTGCGGGATCGTCGCCGCCATAACCGGTCATCCCCTGGATGCGCAGTTCGAAGCCCAGATAGGGCGTACCCAGATCGGCCTGAAGCTTTAAGCCGCCGCCGTACCCGGCATCGTCGAAGTCCTTCATGTCGGCGTACGAACCGTACAATGCGAACCCTCCCCCGGCCATGGCCGCTGCGGAGGCCAGCGCGAACACGGTGATCAATGCACGTATCTTTCTCATTGCCGACTCCTTTCCCTCGTTTCCCACTCGTGGCGCCACCATGGCACCCCATTCACGCGCTCAATCTAGTCGGTCGGACGAAACCCTGCAAACCTCGTTTGCCCCGAATCGGTGGCGCCACCTGCGGTGGACCCGCGATGTCGTCGCCATGGCCGACGGGAAAGAGTTGGTGGTGGCCGTCGCCACGGTGCGAACGCCCCGCGATTTTGGAGCCGGCGGTGCCGCGCGCCGGTCCGGAAACGGCCGCGGAATCAACGGTGCCCTGTGGTCCGACGCGGCGGCGCGCCACTGACCTGGCCCATGAACCGCGCCGGCGAGACGCGAACACCCGCAGGAATACCCGGGAAAAGTGGAACGGGTCGCTGTAGCCGAGGTCGGCGGCCACCGCCTTGACCAACGCGTCGGGCATTCGCAGGCAACCGGCAGCGTGGGTCATGCGCAACCGCACCAGAAAGCGGTGAGGGGTCGTGCGGTCGCACCGGCGAAACAGACGGCTCAGGTGGGCGGGGTCCACATGGCATTCCGCCGCGGCCTGACGGACGTTGCGAAGCCGCCGCCAGTTCTGCTCGATGTGTCGCCGGCACCGCTCATAGGTGGCGCGGGCGACGGAGTACGGCCGGAGGTCAGCGGCGTCGTCCGAGCTGGCGGCGCACTCGAGAACGATCTCCAGGGCCAGCCGGCCGAGCCGGTCACTGCGCCGGACCGCGCCCGGCGGCAAACCGCTTCGACGTAACAACGAAAGCGCGTCATGCCCCGTGAAGTCCGCAAAGTATTTCACCAAAGTCCGTCGGGGATCGCTTGTGATGCAGTGGGGCACTCCGGGGCCGTACGAAAAGACGATCCCCGGCAGCAGCGGGGATCGACGCCGGCCCAGCCGGACTTCACCCGCCCCTGCGGCGACGAATTCCACGCAATAAAAGGGAAAGGTGCGGCGCTCGATCCGGTAGGTGGGGGCGCAATCCTCCACGCCGCCGCACACGACCGCTAGCCGGACCGACGGGGGCGGAGAGAGGTCCAGGACGAACCTGCGGCTCGACGTCACCTGTTGGGAAAAGAAATCGGGCAGGCCCTCCGACATGCGCCCATCGTGGCACCGTCCCAGGAGCATGTCAGAAATGCGCATGCGTCCGTCAAGGGCCTTCATTGCCGTCATGCCGCCGGCGTTGCATGATGGTGCGCGTACGTGACAGGGGAATCTATCAAAGGATGAGGACATGAACGGGATTCAGCGACCGACGGCGGCGACGATGCGGGCTCGGGAGGATCTGATCGTGGTCACCGGCGCCGGCGGATTCATCGGCGGCGCGCTCGTGCGGTACTTTCAGCAGCAGGGATTCCGGCGGCTGCGGGCGGTCGACCGGAAACCGCTGGGGGACTGGTATCAGCGGGTGCCGGGGGTCGAGTCGCTGTGCCTCGACCTTCGCGACCCCGAGGCGTGCCGGCGCGCCTGCGAGGGGGCCGTCGAGGTGTATAACCTGGCGGCGGACATGGGGGGAATGGGCTTCATCGAGCGGTTTCGCGTGGAGTGCCTGCGCAGCATCCTGATCACGGTTCACATGCTCGAGGCCGCGCACCGCGCCGGCGCCGAACGGTACTTTTTCTCCTCCTCCGCCTGCGCATACAACGTCTTTCTTCAACAGGACCCGAACGTCCGTGCGCTGAAGGAATCGGACGCTTATCCGGCGATGGCCGAGCGGGGCTACGGATGGGAGAAGCTGCTCTCCGAAATGTTCTGTCAGGAATACTGGGCCGAACGAGGGCTGAAGACCTTCATCGCTCGGTTTCACAACGTATATGGGCCGTGGGGCACCTGGGACGGCGGCCGCGAGAAGGCGCCCGCCGCGATCTGTCGGAAGGTGATCGAGGCGGTCGACCGCGGCGACCACCGTATCACCATCTGGGGCGACGGACGGCAGACGCGGAGCTTCATGTACATCGACGACTGCGTGAGGGGGATCGACATGATCATGCACGCCGAGGAGCTGATCGCGACGCCGATCAACCTGGGCTCGAGCGAACTGGTGTCGATCAACGACCTGGTCTCGATCGTCGAGGAGATCGCGGGTGTCCGGCTGGAGCGCAGCTACGATCCGTTGGCCCCTCGCGGCGTCGCCGGCCGCAACAGCGACAACACGTTCATCCGACAGGTGCTTGGCTGGGAGCCGTCCACGCCCCTCCGGCAGGGGCTGGAAGCGACCTACCGCTGGATCGAGCAGCAGTACCGTGACCGGAAGGCGGGGCGGCGCACGGTTCGGGACACGCTGTGAAGGCCGCCGGCCCTTTGCCCCCTTGGGGGCCCTGGCCGTACCGCGTCGCGCTGGCGGGAGGCTGGATCGACCAGCCGTTTGTTTCGGCCCTCAACCCGGAGCCGCCTGGCTCGATGGTAGTGGCGGGATTGGAGCCGACCTGCCCGTTCATGGAGCGCTGCGGCATCGCGACGGGTACGCGGCGGATAGCCGCAAGGCTATGGCCCTCCGGCGTGCCGGACGTGTTGGCAGACGTTGCCGTCCGAACGCTCTACGAGGCCGAGAACCGCGGCCGGACGGATCCGTCGGGTTCTCAAGGCATGATCGGGTTGATCCATCCCGGCATCCTCCGCCTTGATTACGACATCCGTCACGAGGGCGGCGTTTTCCCCGTGGGTATCGAGACGCTGCGGGACCGCGACTCGGAGGACTGGCTGGAGCGTGTTCTGCACTTCGTGCCGGTGGCGCCGCGCCCGCCGGGCTACCACCCGCTGGGCGAACGACGGTTGACGCCCGGTTGGGTGTTGCGGCTGGGCCGTTCCGGGGTGCAATGTTACGAGGCGATCTGGCGTCGGGACTTGGTGGCGCTGGGAGATTCGTTCAACGAGTGCATGGCGTGCTGGGAGGCCTTGCTTCCCTGTACGGTGCGGCATCCGGCGCTGACGGTGGATTTGCTGGCCGTCTGGCGTCATTATCGGCAGCGGTATCCGGGCGCGATGTACTCGGGCTGCGGCGGCGGCTACCTTCTGGTGGCCTCCGAGTCGCCGGTGCCCGGGGGGGTTCACGCGACGCTTCGCCGCGCGACGGCGGGCTGAGCGGGGGGAAGGATTCGATGCGCCATGCGCTGATCATGGCCGGTGGCGCCGGCACGCGGCTGTGGCCGTGGAGCCGTGCGCGGCGGCCGAAGCAGTTGCTGCCGCTGGTGGCCGGCCGCAGCCTGCTGCAACTGGCCTTCGAGCGGCTCGAAGGGCTCGTTCCCCCCGACCGCCGATGGGTGTGCGCGGCCGCGGCCCACGAGGAGGCGGTCCGCTCGGCCCTGCCCGGCCTGAGTCGCGACCGGTTTCTGGGCGAGCCCGTCGGTCGCGACACCCTTCACGCGGCCGGCCTGGCCGCCGCGGTGATCGCCCGCGAGGACCCCGAGGCCGTCGTCGGGGTGTTCACGGCCGACCACGTGATCGAACCGCCCGGCGTGTTTCGTGAGACGGTCGCGCGGGGATACGAGGCCGCCGCGTTCCGCGACGACCTGCTGGTGACGTTCGGCGTGCGGCCGACGTTCGCCGGCACCGGCTACGGCTACCTGGAACTCGGCGAGCCGATTGAGGGCGGCGGGCGCCGCGTGACGGCGTTCCGCGAAAAACCGGACGCCAAACGGGCGGCCGAGTGGCTGGCGGCCGGGCCGGACCGCTACCTCTGGAACAGCGGCATGTTCGTCTGGCGCGCGACGGCGCTGCTGAAGTGCATCCGGGCCTACCGCCCCGACAGCGCCGCGGCATTGGAGCGGGCGGCGGCCGAGTGGGGCAGCCCGGAATGGCCGGACGTGCTGGCCGCAGTCTATGCGTCGCTTCCGAAGATCAGCGTCGACTACGCCGTGATGGAGCCCGCTTCTCGCGATCCGGCGGTGACGGTGGCCACATTCCGACTCGACCTCGACTGGATCGACGTCGGTTCATGGGCGGCCGTCCTTCGAGTGCAGCCCCGCGACGAACAGGGCAACGCCTGTCCGGCCGGCCGCGCGGAGCTGATGGATTGCCGAAACACCCTCGCGATGTCGGACGACCCATCCCACCTGATCGTCGCCATCGGGTGCGAAGGGCTGGTGATCGTCCACACGCCCGTCGCGACGTTGGTCTGCCCCGCCGAGCGGGCGGAGGAGGTGAGGGAACTCCATCGGCGCGTCATGGAGCGGCACGGGCGGGCGATGGAGTGACCGGCGTCCCCGGGGCGGACGCGTCCGCGAGCGGCTCGTGAGCTGCCAACGTCGCTACGGCCGTGAGGCTGAAGACCAAGGGGTACAGCGCCTCGTCATACAAGAGCCGGGCGAAATACAGGCCGATCGGCGAGGATGGTGGTACTCCCCTCCATGCCTCCTCTAGAAACTCCAGTCCCCGTTGCAGGGCCACCTCCGGGCCGCACGCCACAGCCAGCCCCCGCAACGCCATGGCCGTCTCCTCGACGGACGACGGCAGGCCCGGTGCGCCGCCCCAGCCCCCGTCGGCGTTTTGAGCCGCGACCAGCCAGCCGACCGCCCTCGCAGCCGGATCGGCGGGTCCGGTCTTTGCGGCGCCGATTGCCGCTAGCACCTCCCCCTGTGCCGAGCACCGTTCCCGCGCCGCCGGGGGCCTGAGGGTTGCCAAACCAGAGTGGCGTCCAGAACCCCTCCCGCGCCTGAACGCATTCGAGATAATGCCATGCTCGTCTCGCCGCGCGGCGCATGCGGCGTGTCGTTGCGCGATCGAGTCGTCCCCGCCAGGCGGCGAATGCCCGCAAGGCGTGGGCGGTGATGTCGGGGCAGCTGCGATCGAACGGTAGCCGGCTCCATCCGCGGCAGAACGTCGGGATCCCGCCGCCGCGGTTTTGAAGGCCGACGAGCCACCGAACACCGTCGGCCGCCGCGGTGGCGACGCGTGGGACATCTCCGGCGCCGAGCGCCGCCAGGGCTAGTAAGGCCGCGGAGGTGTCGTCGGCGTCCGGCACCCGCCGTTGGCATCCGTCCACCCCCACCCGCCCGGCGCGGCGCCGGTGAACGGGTGGGGGATGCGCCATTGCCGGCCCAGCAGCCAGCCGAGGACACGACCGCGATCGGCGGCCGGCCAGAGCCGGCCGGCCGGATCCGCCTGGCACAACGCCGTCACCGCTTGGCTCGTCAGCCAGACCCGCAAATCGCGGTCGATCGGCCAACTTCCATCGGACCGTTGGAGGGAGAGCAGGAACCGATGCGCGCGGTCGACAATGGGGTGTTCCTCCAGACCGCGGCCGACAAGGCAACGGCCACGAACGCCGTCAGGGGGACCGCTTCGAGGTACCCGCCGCTCGACGGCTGCAGGGCGGCCAGGCGCAAAAGTAACCGCGGCGTCAAGACGTCCCGGAGGCGATGTCGCAAGCCGGGCGTCGGCGCGTTGCGATGCCGGTCTAGCCCCATTGCGATCAGGGCGGGCAGCGCGTAGCTGACCACGGGAATCCGCAGCGCGGCCAGAGCGCGGTGAGGCAGGCATCCCAATTCGCACGGCAGATGCGGGACGCTCACCCACGCCGTCTCGCGCGGGCCCAGAGCGCCGCACGCCGCGGCGAACGCCAGGATGGGGAACGAAAACGTCCGGTCGGCCCCGTACGTGCGCAGCAGCGTGGCCGGCAGATCCGGTCCCTCCCACCCGCCGCCGTTGCGGCCCAGCCACCGGCGGGCCCATTCGACCGCCGGCGAGCCGGGCCGCAGACGGAGGAAGCATGCGAGAACGAGAAAGGTCGCCGTGGGATTCGACGGCGCTTCCGGCGCGTCGCCCCATCCGTCGTCCGCGTTGCGATGGCGTTCGATCCAGTCGAGTCCCCGGGCCGCAGCGGCCTCCGCGCCGGGGCGCATCGCCAGCGCCGCCGACGCCACGGCCGTGGCGAGCGGGCTGTTGGACAGGCGACCGGTCCAGGTGGGACCATCGCGGCTATCCAGCAAGCGCCGCGCCAGATGATCCGCCAGGGCTCTGGCGCGGCGGGCGATATTCGGCGTGGTCGGCACGTTCGAATCATGCGGAGACGCGCATCGTCCCGCAAGACATGGAAGGGATGCCCGTGCCAACTGCGTTGAATACTGCGACGTGCGCAACGGCGTTGAACCTGGCCGTGGCCGTTTCGGCAGGAGTGTGCGACGACTGGCCTGAATGGCGCGGGCCCCGGCGGGACGGACGGCATCCGGGTGGCGGCCTCCTCGAATCGTGGCCGTCGGCGGGCCCCCGCCTGGTCTGGAAAAGCACCGAGGCCGGCCGCGGCAGTTTGGCGCGACGCTGAGGTGGTATGCATCGCCCCGAGGGGATCTGCTGCACACCGACGGCCTTATCGCGAGCGAGGCGGACTGGGTCCTTCGGCGCGCCGCCGGGCCGGACGCGCGCCCGTTTTTCGTCGCCGTGGGCTTTTTCCGCCCCCATACGCCGTTCGTGGCGCCGCGGGCGTACTTTGGTCTGTATCCGGTGGACCGGGTGCCGGTCGTTTCGGGGGTGGATGAAGACCTTCGCGACATCCCCCCCGCCGCGCTGGCCAGCCAGAAGCGCGAGGAGGCCGCGCTGACGGACGATCTTCGTCGACAGTGCCGCCAGGCGTACCTGGCCGCCATCAGTTTCCTGGATGCGCAGGTGGGGCGGGTCCTGGACTCGCTGGATCGCCTGGGTCTGGCAACGAACACCGTGCTTGTATTCAACAGCGACCATGGCGACCACATGGGCGAGCACGGCTTGTGGCAGAAAAGAAGCCTGTTCGAGGAAAGCGCCCGCGTTCCGCTCATCATTGTGGCGCCCGGTGTGGCCCGGCCCGGCGGCGTCGCCCCCGCTCCGGTGTCGCAGGTGGACATCTTTCCGACCCTCGCGGAGCTGTGCGGCGTGCGGGCCCCGAACGGCCTCCAGGGCCAGAGCTTCGTCCCGATGTTGCGCGATCCGTCGGCGGCCAACCGCGGATGGGCGCTGACCCAGGTGACGCGCGGGCGTGCGACGCGGGGCGGCGGCGATGGCCGCCCACAGGCGGTCTGGATGGGCTATTCCCTGTGCACCCGGCGCCATCGGCATACGGAGTGGGACGAGGGGCGGGAGGGGCGCGAGCTGTACGACCACGATCTCGATCCCGGCGAACTGCGGAATCTGGCCGATGACCCCGCGCATTCCAACCGGGTGGCGGAGCTGTCGGCGCAACTGCGAGCGGCGGTGGCGTCAACGTTCCCCAAATCCGGTCGAACCCCGCAGATTCGCGAGGGGCTGTGGTCGCCCGTTCTGTCGGCGCCGGGAGGCGACGGAACGGCCTGAGTCCCTTCTGCCGTGCGCCCGTCGCGGTTCCGCTGCGGCGGCGTCGCATCCGCGTGGGCGAGGTTAAGCCGACGGCCATTCCGTTCCCGGGAGGGTGCGTTAAACGGCCGCTAAGGGGTGGTGCGGAGGCGAAGTCCCGACACGATTCGCGGAGGAGGGCTGTGGCTGTACCGGCGCTGCCCAGCGGGCCCGCAGCACGCGGCGAGTCTGGGCGCAGCCTCCTGCGCATCTGGCGTTGGGCGGCATGGTGTGGTACGGGTTTCGGAGGATGATGAGCAATGAGACCATGCGCCGCGTGGTGGCGTCTCAACGCGACGAAATCACCGAACACCACATTTATCGCCGCATCGCCGCCCGACAGCCGTTGGACGCCAACCGCCGCCTGCTCGATCGCATCGCCGCGGACGAGCTTCGTCATTACGAACAACTTCGCAGTTTGTCCGGCCGGGACGTGTCCCCCTGCCGAGCACGGGTGTGGGCCTTCGATTGGATCAGCCGGATTCTGGGGTTGACGTTCGCGACCAAGCTGCTGGAACGCGGCGAGGCGGAGGCCCAGGAGGTGTACCGGGCGCTGGCCAAGGACGCGGACGCGGCCCAGGATATCGTTCGTGAGGAAGTTGAGCACGAAGCGGCGCTGCTGAACCTCTTGGACGAGGAGCGTCTACGTTACATCAGCTCGATCGTGCTGGGCCTGAACGATGCGCTCGTCGAGCTGACCGGCGCGCTGGCGGGCTTGACGCTCGCGTTGCAAACCCCCCGCCTGATCGCCGTCACGGGCAGCATCACCGGCATCGCGGCGGCCTTCTCGATGGCGGCCTCGGAGTACCTCTCCACGAAGGCGGACAACCCGGGGCGGCATCCGTTGAAGGCCGCGCTGTACACCGGCGGCGCCTATCTGCTCACGGTCGGCCTGCTGATCCTTCCCTACCTGGTCGTGGGCCACCTGTTCGCGGCGTTGGGGATCACACTGGCGACGGCGGTGCTCATCATCGCGCTCTTCAACTGGTACTTGTCAGTGGTAAAGGACCTGCCATTCGGCCGCCGTTTCGCCGAAATGGCCGGACTGAGCCTTGGCGTCGCTGCGCTGAGCTTCGGCGTCGGCTATGCGCTGCGGGTCCTCGTCGGCGTGGACGTCTGAGGCGGAGAGGACGCCCGCGGGTGGGCACGGGGATGGCGGAAGGGGTGGGATTCGAACCCACGGGGCACGGTTAGGCGCCCTCTCGATTTCGAGTCGAGTGCCTTAAACCACTCAGCCACCCTTCCGCGGCCGCAGCGCAAAGAGCATATCCAACCCGCCCTCGTTCGCAAAGCCGGCTGCTGGCCATCCGGACAGCGGCAGGTTAGGATGAGCCCGCCGGCGCCAGCCGCCGGCGGAGATGCGCCATGCCGTTTGAACAGACGCGCGATGTGATCGAACGGGCCCGATCCTTCCACCGCGAGCTGGCCGCGATCTACCATCGGCTCGAGCGGGACGCCGACCGTGAAAAGGCCCGCATGCTGCTCGACTACCTCGCCGCCCATGAAGAGCGCATGGAGCAACGGCTCTCGCAGTTCGAAGAGGAAACGGCTGCCGGCATCCTGAACGCATGGTATGCCCGTCCGCCGTCGGACGATCTGACCGCGAAACTGACGAACATCGAGCTGCGGCCCGACCTGCCGCTGTGTGGCATCGTCTGCGCGGCGTTGCGGCTGGACGAAGCGTTGCTGCGCCTGTACCGGCAGGCCGCCGATGCGGCGCCGACGGCGGAGGTCCGGGAGGTGTTCGAAAGCCTACTGGAGGAGGGGAAGGCCGAACGCGCAAAACTGGTGTTCGGCCTTTTCGAGCCGGACGTCTAATCGGCCCTTCGGGCGCTGCCGTCCCCGGGGGCCGCGGCCGTCCCGGCGGTCCCGCGGCCCGGCGGTTCGCGGGCCACGATCCAATGTCCGCCCCGGCCGTCGTCGAGCCGTTCGATCGCGACGCCGTAGACGCGGCCGAGGAGGTCGGGGTCGAGCGCGGCGCCGGGCGGCCCGTCCGCCGCCACCCGCCCGCGGTCGAGCAGAATCGCGCGGTCGGCGAACCGAGCCGCCAGGTTCGGGTCGTGCACGACGCAGGCGACGCACATCGGCCAGTCGTGGGCCACGCGGCGCAGCATGGCGCCGATCGCCTGCTGGTGGCGCAGGTCGAGATGGCTGGTCGGCTCGTCGAGCAGCAGAATCTTCGGCTGCTGCGCAAGGGCGCGGGCGATGGCCACGCGCTGCGCCTCGCCGCCGGACAGCGCGCGGAACGGCCGGTCGGCCAGTTCGGCCGCGCCCGTCATCTCCAGCGCCAGATGCGCGATCTCCAGATCTCCGCGGCCGGGCATGCCCACCCAGCCCAGGCGCGCATAACGGCCGATCAGCGCCACCTCCATCGCGGTAAAGTCGAAGGCGGTGGCGGGGACCTGCGGGACGTAGGCCAGCGTGCGCGCGCGCTCGAGCCGATTCATGCCCGGCAGGGAACGGCCGGCGATCCACACCTCGCCCGAGTCGGGCCGAAGCAGCCCCAGCAGCAGGCGCAACAGCGTCGTCTTGCCGGAACCGTTGGGGCCCAGAATCGCCGTCAACTCGCCCATGTGCAGGGCGAAGGACACGCCGGAGAGAACCGGCACGTCCGGCCGGTAGGCAAAGGCGAGCCCTCGCGCCTCGACTGCCGCCGTCACGGCATTCGATCCCCTTCCGGCGGCCGGCTCAGGGCCAGCAGAAACGCCGGGGCGCCGACCAACGCCGTGAGCAACCCTACGGGAAGACGGCCAATCCCCCACGCGCGCCCCGCCGCCCGGCAGGCGGCGTCGGCCGCCACCAGCAACGCCGCGCCGGCGAAGGCGGACCAGATCAGCAACCGCCGCTGATCGGGACCGACCGCGCGCCGGCCGATATGTGGGACCAGCAGGCCGACGAAACCGACGGGACCGGCCAGCGCAACCGCCGCCGCGGTCATGGCCCCGCCGGCGCACAGCACCGTCCGGCGCAGACCGGCGACATCCACGCCGAGCGAGTGGGCAACGTCGTCGCCCAACGCCGCCGCGTTGAGCGCGGCGGCCGCACGCAACAGCGCCGCCGCGCCGACGGCGACGAGGGCCGCGCAGATCACCAGCAGTGCCGGCTCCACCGCCTCCGGCAGCTCGCCCATGCTCCAGCGGGCGAATTCGTCCAGGCGAAGCGGCTCGGCGACGAGGTACAGGGCCATGATGATCGCGCCGTTGACGACGTTGGCCATGACGCCGGCCAGGACCAGCGACCAGGGGTCACGCCGGCCGCTGCGCCATGCCGCGGCCGCCACCGCCGCAGCGGAGAGGGCGGCGCCCGCAAACGCGAACGCCGGAAGCCGCCACGCGCCCCAGCCGGCGCCTGTCCCGACGAGCATCGCGACCCGCACGCCGACCCCTGCGCCGCTCGAGACGCCGAGGACGTACGGCTCGCCCAGGGGGTTGCGAAGCAGTCCCTGGATGGCCGCGCCGGCCATGCCGAGGGCCCCGCCGACCACCGCCGCCGCCGCCGCGCGCAGCGCACGCAACCGCCAGATCGGGTTGCCCCACCAGCCGCCGGACGTCGTCTCCAGCACGCCCACCCGCGTGGATACCCAGAACGCCGTGCCGACCGCAACCGCGCCGAGCAGGGCCAGCCGCGTCATCTCGGCCCCCGTCACTGGAGGGCGGGCCGCGCGGGATGATGTCCGGTCCGACATGCCGCGCAGTATGCCAAAGGCGGGCGCACCTCTCGACCGGTCCGCCGGCGCGCGGCCGGGCCGGGCCACAGACGGTTCGACGTTCGGCGGTGGCGGCGATATACTGCCCCGCCAATCCGGGGATGTGCGGGCGACGCCGATGCACGAGTGGATCGCCATTCTGGATTTCGGATCGCAGTACAGCCAGTTGATCGCGCGACGATTGCGCGAGCGGCAGGTCTACTGCGAACTCCTTCCGTGGGAAACGCCGGCGGCGGAGCTGCGGCGTCGCGGCGCGCGCGCCGTGATCCTGTCGGGTGGACCGGCGAGCGTGTTGGACGACGGCAGCCCCGACTGCGATCCCGCCGTCTTCGAGCTGGGCGTCCCGGTGCTGGGCATCTGCTACGGGATGCAGTTGATGGCGAAGAAGCTGGGTGGGATCGTCCGTCGCGGCGAGGACAGGGAGTACGGTCTGGCGACGCTCGACGTCCTACGCGCCGAGCCGCTGTTCCGTCACCAGCCCGAGCAAATGCCGGTCTGGATGAGCCACGGCGACCAGGTGGAGCTTGCGCCGCCGGGGTTTGTGGCGCTGGCGAGGACGGCGATGTGCCCGTGGGCGGCGATGGGCGACGACCGCCGTCGGCTCTACGGCCTTCAGTTTCATCCGGAGGTCGTGCACACCCCGCACGGCGGCGAGATGCTCGATCGGTTCCTGTTCGACGTCTGCGGCTGCCGCGGCGATTGGCGGATGGCGACCTTCGTCGAGGAGAGCGTCCGGTCGTTGCGTGAGCGAATTGGGGAGGACCACGTGCTGTTGGGGCTCAGCGGCGGCGTGGACTCGTCGGTGGTCGCAGCGTTGCTGCACCGTGCGATCGGACCGCAGCTTCATTGCGTGTTCGTGGACAACGGGCTGTTACGGTACAAGGAGGCCGAGCAGGTGGAGGACTGTTTCGGCCGCGCGTTTGGGATCGACCTGCGCGTGGTGCGGGCTGGGCCGCTGTTCCTGGAGCGCCTGCGCGGCGTGGAGGACCCGGAGGAGAAACGGCGCATCATCGGCCGGACGTTCATCGAGGTGTTCACGGAGGCGGCGCGGGCGATCGGCCCAATACGGTTTCTGGCGCAGGGGACGCTCTATCCCGACGTGATTGAAAGCCGCCATCCTCGGGGCGGGCCGTCGGCGACGATCAAGAGCCATCACAACGTCGGCGGGCTGCCTCCCGACCTGAAGTTTGAACTGGTCGAGCCGCTTCGCGAGTTGTTCAAGGACGAGGTGCGGGCGCTGGGACGGGAGCTGGGGCTGCCGGAGGCGATCGTCAGCCGCCAGCCGTTCCCCGGTCCGGGGCTGGCGGTGCGGATCCTGGGCGAGGTCACGGCGGAGAGGGTGGCGACTCTGCAGCAGGCCGACCTGCGGGTGCAGGAGGAGGTCCGTGCGCTGCCCTCCTGGGCGGAGATCTGGCAGTCCTTCGCGGTGTTGTTGCCGGTGCGGACCGTGGGCGTGATGGGCGACGAGCGCACCTACGAACACGTCGTCGCGGTGCGGGCGGTCTCGAGCCTTGACGGCATGACGGCCGACTGGTACCGGCTGCCGTACGAGACGCTCGACCGCATCGCCCGCCGAATCATCAACGAGGTGCGCGGCGTCAACCGCGTCGTCTACGACCTCAGTTCCAAGCCGCCGAGCACCATCGAGTGGGAGTGAGGGCGCCGCCACCGGCGCCAACCCGAACGAGGACGCCATGCCGCGCAGAGACGACCTGCACAAGATCATGCTGATCGGCTCGGGGCCGATCGTCATCGGCCAGGCCTGCGAGTTCGACTACTCCGGCACCCAGGCCTGCAAGGCGCTGCGCGAAGAGGGGTACGAGATCGTCCTGGTCAACAGCAATCCCGCGACGATCATGACCGACCCCGAGGTCGCCGACCGTACCTACATCGAGCCGGTCACCCCGGAGGTCGTCGCAAGGATCATCGAGAAGGAGCGGCCAGATGCTCTCTTGCCCACGCTGGGCGGACAGACCGGCCTGAACACAGCGTTGGAGGTGGCCGAGGCGGGCGTCCTCGACCGGTTCGACGTCGAGCTGATCGGCGCGCGTGCGGACGTGATCCGCCGCGCCGAGGACCGCGACCTCTTCAAAAAGACGATGGAGGCGGCCGGCATCGCTTGCCTGCGCAGCGTCTTCGTGCGCAACCTCGACGAAGTTCGAGCGGCCGCCGTCAGCCTCGGCTTTCCCGTGATCGTCCGGCCCAGCTACACCCTCGGCGGCACCGGCGGCGGCATCGCCCGCTCGATGGATGAATTGATGGACATCGTCGAGCGCGGGCTGAAGGCCAGCATGAAACACACCGTCCTGCTCGAGGAGTCCGCCCTCGGCTGGAAGGAGTTCGAGCTGGAGGTCATGCGGGACCGCAACGACAACGTCGTGATCGTCTGTTCGATCGAAAACTTCGATCCGATGGGCATCCACACCGGCGACAGCATCACGGTCGCGCCGGCGCAGACGCTGACGGACGCCGAGTACCAGGACATGCGCGATGCGGCGATCCGCGTCATGCGCGCAATCGGCGTCGAAACCGGCGGCTCGAACGTGCAGTTCGCGGTCCACCCGAAGACCGGCCGGATGGTCGTCATCGAGATGAACCCGCGGGTGTCGCGCAGCTCGGCGCTGGCGTCGAAAGCGACGGGATTCCCGATCGCGAAGATCGCGGCGAAGCTCGCGGTCGGCTACACGCTCGACGAGCTGCCGAACGACATCACGCGCGAAACGCCCGCCTGTTTCGAGCCGACCCTCGACTACTGCGTGGTGAAGGTGCCGCGGTTCACCTTCGAGAAGTTCCCGGGGGCGAATCCCGCCCTCGGCGTGCAGATGAAGTCGGTCGGCGAGACGATGGCCATCGGCGGCAATTTCCGCGAGGCGTTCCAAAAGGCGCTCCGCGGCCTCGAGATCGGCGTCGACGGCTACGACCTGAAGGGCGAGTCGCGGATGGATCCGGAGCGGCTCGACGAGAAACTCGAGGTCCCGAACGCCGAGCGCGTGTTCGCGATCAAGGCGGCCCTGAAGGCCGGCCGTACGGTGCAGGAGCTTCACGATCGCACGGGGATCGACCCGTGGTTCTTGGACAACCTGCTGCAGATCGTCGAGATCGAGCGCGAGGTGGCCGCGGCACCGAAGGACCGCCCGCTCGATCCGGCCCTGCTGCGCCGGGCCAAGGAATCCGGCTTCAGCGATCGGCAACTGGCGGCGCTTCGCGGCGGGGAGGACGCGGACGCGATCCGGCGCCACCGGCTGGAGGCCGGCATCCGGCCGGTGTACCGCCTGGTGGACACCTGCGCGGCGGAGTTCGAGGCGTATACGCCGTATTTCTACTCGAGCTACGCGCGGCGGGACCAGTCCCGGCTGACCGGCCGCCGCAAGATCATGGTGCTCGGCAGCGGACCGAACCGGATCGGGCAGGGCATCGAGTTCGATTACTGCTGCGTGCACACCGTGCAGGCGCTTCGGGAGCTGGGCTACGAGGCGATCATGGTCAACAGCAACCCGGAAACCGTCTCGACCGACTACGACACCGCCGACAAGCTCTATTTCGAGCCGCTCACGTTCGAGGACGTGATGAACATCTACCAGAACGAGCGGCCGCTGGGGGCGATCGTCCAGATGGGCGGCCAGACCCCGCTCAACCTGGCGGTGCCACTGATGAAGGCCGGCGTGCACGTGTTCGGCACGCCCGCCGACAGCATCGACATCGCGGAGGACCGCCACCGCTGCCGCGACCTGCTGGAGCGCCTCGGTCTGCGCCAGCCGGAGAGTGGGACGGCGACCTCGATCGAGGGGGCCGTGCAGGTCGCACGGCGCATCGGTTTTCCAGTGATGATCCGGCCCTCCTACGTCCTCGGCGGCCGGGCGATGATGGTCGCCTACCGCGAGGACGAGCTGGTGCCGTTCGTGTACGCGGCGCTGCAGGCCAGCCCCGGCTTCCCAGTGCTGATCGACCGCTACCTGGAGCAGGCGATCGAGGTGGACGTGGACGTCGTCGGCGACGGGACGGAGGTGTACGTCGGCGGCGTGATGGAGCACATCGAGGCCGCGGGCATCCATTCGGGCGACAGCGCCTGCTGCACGCCGCCGCACACCCTGCCGGCCGCGACAGTGGTCGAGCTGGAGGACATCGCCCGCCGGGTGGCGCTGGAGCTGAACGTGCGGGGCCTCATGAACCTGCAGGCCGCCGTGAAGGACGGGCAGGTGTACATCCTCGAGATCAACCCGCGGGCCTCGCGCACGGTGCCGTACTTGAGCAAGGCCACCGGTGTGCCGCTGGCCAAGGTCGCCACAAAGGTCTCGGTGGGAATGACGCTGAAGGAGCTGGGGCTCGCCGGCCGTCGGCCGGTCATCGCCTGGCGCGCGGTGAAGGAGGCCGTGCTGCCGTTCGACCGGTTCCCCGGCGTGGACCCGATCCTCGGGCCGGAGATGAAGTCCACGGGCGAGGTGATGGGGATCGACCGGGAGTTCGAAGTGGCCTACTGGAAGAGCCAGATCGCCGCCGGGCAGCGGCTGCCCGACCGCGGAGGCGTCTTCCTTAGTGCCCGGGATGCCGACAAGGGATGGATGACGGAAATCGGGCGGGAGTTCGCCGAAATGGGGTTCCGCATCTTCGCCACCCGCGGCACGGCGGAGGCGCTCGCCGCCGCCGGCGTCGTGGCCGAGCGTCTGGCCAAACTGAGCGAGGGCGGCGGTCCGACCGTCCTCGACCGGATGCACGAGGGGATGATCGACCTGGTGATCAACACCCCGAGCAGCGCTCTGGCCCGCTTGGACGAGGTGCGCATCCGGTGGGAGGCGATCGACCGCGACATCCCGATCGTTACCACCGAGCCCGGCGCCCGGGCGACCCTCTCGGCCATCCGCTACATGCGCGGCCACGACTGGGACGTGCAGGCGATCCAGGACTACCGTCCCCAATGGGTCTGAGGCTCGGGGAGGTGCAATGAGCGACGCTTTGCGCGATGTGCTCGACCGTGTGGCCCGCGGGGGGCTGTCCCCCGAGGCGGCGGCGGCCGAGCTGGCGGCGAGGATCGAGACGGGCCTTGGCTATGCGCGACTCGATCGGGACCGGCTGCGGCGTTGCGGCGTGCCGGAGGTGATCTACGGCCCCGGCAAGACCGTGGAACAGTGCGTGGAGATCGCCCGCCGCATGGCCGCCGACAGCGGCCACGTGATGGTCTCTCGCGTCTCGGACGCGCAGGTGGCGGCGCTAACGGCCGCCCTCGCCGACGCGGTGGTTCATCAGCAGGCGCGCTGCGTCACGGTGGATCGCGCACCCCTGCCGGCGCCACGCGGTCGTGTGGCGGTTGTCACCGCCGGCACCGCCGACATCGCGGTGGCAGAGGAGGCCGCGTTGGCGGCCGAACGGATGGGCGCTCGGGTGGAACGGCTATGGGATGTCGGCGTCGCCGGCCTGCACCGACTGTTTCCGCACCTCGATGTGCTGCGCTCCAGCCGGGCGGTCGTCGTCGTCGCCGGCATGGAGGGAGCTCTGCCATCCGTCGTCGCCGGGCTGATCGACCGGCCCGTGATCGGCGTGCCGACGAGCGTCGGCTACGGCGTCCATTGGGGCGGCCTGACCCCCTTGCTGGCCATGCTCAATTCCTGCGTGCCCGGCCTGACGGTTGTCAACGTGGACAACGGCTTTGGGGCGGGCGTTGCGGCGGGCATGATCAATCGCCTCGGGGAGGGGGGATGACAACGCTGCGGCTCGACCTGGTGGGCGGCGCGGCGGGGGACATGCTGCTGGCGGCGTTGGTGGATTGCGGGGCCGAGCCGGCCCGGATCGAGGCAGCGGTCAACGACTTGAACTTCGGCGCTGTGCGGTTCGAGACGGAACGCGTCCGCTCCGGCGGCGTCTCGGGGCTCCGCCTGACGATCGTCCAAGAGGGCGACCGGGCCGATCACGGCCACGAGCACCGCGCCTGGCGCGACATCCGGGCGGGCTTGGAACGTTCGTCGCTGCCCGCCGGGGCCCGCGAGCTGGCGCTGTCGGTGTTCGAGCGGCTGGCGGCGGCCGAGGCCGCCGTCCACGGCGTGCGGCCGGACAGCGTGCAGTTTCACGAGGTCGGCGCGCTGGATTCCATCGCGGACATCGTGGGCGCATGTTTGGCGCTGGACCTGCTGGGAGTGGAGGAAGTCTCGGCCGGCCCGTTCCCGATCGGCCGTGGCGAGGTCCGTTGCGCCCATGGCGTCTACCCCCTGCCCGCGCCCGCGACGGCCGAGCTGTTGAAGGGCGCGGCGTTCGTCGAGGTGGACGAAACGGAGGAGACAGTGACGCCGACCGGCGCAGCCCTGGTCCTTGAATGGATGCGGCGGCGGCCCGTCCGCGAGGGCGGGACGCGCCGCACGATCCGCTCGATCGGGTACGGGATCGGTGCCCGGACGCTCCGCAGCCGTCCCAATTTCGTGCGCGCGATGATCGAGACGCCGGCGTCGGCCGGCGACGTGCCGCCGACCGACTGCCTCGTGCTAGAAACGCAGATGGACGACGCGCCAGGCGAGTGGATCGGCGTGCTGGTGGAGCGCCTCATGGAGGGCGGGGCGCTGGACGTCTTCACCTGTCCCGTGCAGATGAAAAAACAGCGCCCCGGCGTCCTTGTGACCGCCATCTGCGAACCGTCGCGGCGGGACGCGCTGCTGGACCTCTTTTTCCGCCACGGCACGACGCTGGGCGTGCGGGAATATCCGGTGCGCCGGACCGTGTTGGAGCGGGGGTGGATCACGGTGGCGACGCCGCATGGCGACGTTCGGGTGAAACTGGGCGTGTGGCGCGGCGAGGTGGTAACCCGCGCGCCGGAGATGGACGACTGCATCGCCCGGGCCGCGGCCGTGGGGGTGCCGGCGCGGGTCGTCTACGAAGCGGCGTGGCGCGCCGCGGGCGGGGCCTGAACGGCTAGACGCTGGATCCCCGCCAGTGGAGTTTCTGACGGAGGACCTCGAAATGGTTGAAACCGCGAGGCCTCAGGAATCGCAGCGTATGCGGGGAGCGGCGGACCATCACCCGGTCACCTTGCGAAAACGGCTGATGGTCCTGGCCGTCGACCACGAAGATCTGCTCCTTGCTGGACTTCAGGCACTCGATCGTCACGACGGCTTCGTCCGGCAGCACCATCGGCCGATGGCTGAGCGTGTGGGGGCAGATCGGATTGACCACGATCACCCGCGCCTCGGGCGACACGATCGGCCCGCCGGCGGAGAGGGAATGGCCGGTGCTGCCGGTTGGGGTGGAGACAATCATGCCGTCGCACACGAATTCCCCCACCGCGACGCCGTCCACGGCCAGGCCGAGCGTGACGACGCGGGAGGTCGGCCCCCAGCCGATGACGACATCGTTCAGGGCGCCGTAGACGCCGGCGGGGGCGCCGGCGCGGTGCAGCTCCGCTTCGAGGGTGGCCCGTAGGGAAATATCGCACTCGCCGGCGATCGCGCGGCGGGCGGTCTCCTCGAGCCGGTCCTCCGTGACGCTGGTCAGGAATCCCAGGCTGCCGAGGTTGACGCCCAGCAAGGGGACGTCGCGTCCGCACAGCAGCCGGACAGCCCGTAACATCGTGCCGTCGCCGCCGAGGGCCAACAGTAGGTCGATTTCCCCCGGGAAGGCGCCGGGGTCGACGCGCCGGGCCGAGGGCAGCAATCCCGCCGTCGGGTCGCAAACGACGAGCGCCGCTCCGCTCTCCCGCGCCACCCGTTCGAGGCGGGCGAGCACGCCGGCGGCCAGCGGCTTGGTCGTATTGGCGATGACGCCGATGCGCGTCACGGTCGTCTCCAGACGGCAAGGTATTCCACGTTTCCGGCAGGCCCCCGCAGCGGCGACTCGATCGCGCCGATCCACGTCAAGCCGAGCGACTCTACACCGAATCGCCGGAGCTCGTCCACAACCCGCCGACGCACCTCCGGATCCCGGACGACGCCGCCTCGCGCGACCTCGCCGCGGCCGGCCTCGAACTGAGGCTTGATCAGCGTGACGATGGGCGAGCCCGGCGCCACCGCCGCGGCCACCGCCGGCAAGACTTTGCGCAACGAGATGAACGACACGTCCACACAGGCGAACGCCGGTCGCTCGGGCAGGTCCTCCGGCCTCAGCGCCCGCGCGTTGACCCCCTCCAAGACCGTAACCCGCGGATCGGAGCGCAGGCGCCAGTGGAGCTGGCCGCGGCCGACGTCGAGCGCGATCACCCTCGCCGCGCCGCGTTGCAGGAGGCAGTCCGTGAAACCGCCCGTGGAGGCGCCCACATCCAGGCACACGGCCCCGGCGACGTCCAGGCTGAACTGCGCCATGGCGGCCTCGAGCTTCTCACCGCCGCGGCTGACGAAGCGCGGCGGCGCGTCGACCGAGATCTCCGACTCCGGCGCCACTGGCCGCGACGGCTTGTCCACCCGCTGGCCGTCCACGCGGACCCGTCCGGCGCGGATCAGCCGCTGGGCCTGCGCACGGCTTTCGGCACGGCCCCGGAGCACCAAGGCCTCATCGAGCCGGCGGCGATCGGTCGGCATGGGGCATCGGTGCGGCGGCCGTCACTCGTCCGCCATCTGCGCGACGTCGGGCATCCGGGCGCTGGTGATCGAAAGCTGCATTGTCCGATCGTCGCGGCGGACCTCGAGGGGGAAGGTCGTGCCGACCGGCCGGCTCATCACGGCACGCAGAAGGTCATGCGAGGAATTCACCGGTTGGCCGGCGATCCGGGCGATGACGTCGCCGGCCCTGAGGCCGGCCTTGGCGGCCGGCGTACCGCGGTAGACGGCGGCGACGCGTACCCCTCTCGGTTGGCCGGTCGGCGGGGGGTCGGTGTCCTCGTCCCAACCGATGCCCAGCCATGGCCGGTCGAACCGCCCGGTCCGGATGATGGACTCCGCCACACGTCGGGCGAGGTTGCCCGGCACGGCAAACCCGATGCCGATGTTGCCCTGCGACGCGCCGCTGGTCTGGATCACAGCGTTGACGCCGATCATCCGTCCGTCGAGGTCCACTAGCGGACCGCCGCTGTTGCCCGGGTTGATGGGGGCGTCGGTCTGGATAAAGTCCTCGAACGGCAGTACGCCGACACTGCGGCCCTTCTGGCTGATGACACCGAGCGTCACGCTGCTGGCGAGGCTGAAGGGGGAGCCGATCGCAATCACGATCTCACCGATCCGGATTGCGTCCGAATCGCCCACCGCGATCGGCGTCAACTCGACCCGGGCGGGTTTCCGAATCTTGAGCACTGCCAGGTCCGTGTTCGGGTCCGAACCGACGAGGGTCGCCGGCAGCTCCGTTTCATCGTTCAGCACCACGGTAATGTGCTCCACGCCGGCGACGACATGGCGGCTGGTCAGCACGTGACCCTCGCGGTCGAGGATCATGCCAGAGCCCTGGCCGGAGAGGACCTGCGGAATGGCGATCCGGCGGCCGAAGAAGATGTCGTAGGCCCGCAGATACCGCGTCGCCTCGGTCCGCACAACGACCACGGAGGGCATGACCTTCTCGACCGTATCGGCGATCTCCCGACTCAGTTGTTTGGCCAGGCCGGGACCGGCCGCGGCCGCCGGCCATGCCGCGGCCAGCACCGTTGCGATGGCGTGTCGAATCCGGGAGTTCATAAAACCGCACGACTCCTCAACGTTTGGACTCCGTGCCGGCGCGATCATTCACGGCGGGCCGTCCTGTGGTTCATCCTCCGACGTCGGAAGCGGCTCGACGGTCTCGCGCCCTTCCTTCTGCACCAGCTGCTCGATTCGACGTTCGATAGCGTCGAGGCGCTGGTTGCAGATGCGGACCAGCTGGACGCCCTCCTCGAAGGAGTCGATCATCCGGTCGAGATCCTCCTCGCCGGACTCGAGGCGGGCGACGATCTCCTCAAGACGGCGGAGGGCCTCCTCAAAGGACAGGGCGTCCGGTTTCTTGCGCTGGGCCATGGGTGTTCCTTTCGGGGCGGTCAGCCGGTCTTCGGATCCATCTTTGCGGTCCGCACCTCGGAGTCAACCTCCCCGCGCCACAGACGGGTGATCAGCCGGTCACCGGGATGGACCTGGTCGGCGCGGCGGAGGAGTCGACCGTCGGGGCCGCGGGTGATGCTGTAGCCGCGGGCCAGCACGGCATGGGGGTCGAGGGCACGAAGCCGCGCGTCGATCTGTTGGGCGTGGAGCCGTCGGGCGGCGAGGGTGCGGCGGGCGGCGGCGAGGAGACGGTCGGATGGAAGAGCCCGCAGCCACTGCGTCGCCGCCGCTTGCCGCGTGGTCAGCGTTTCCCGGGCGCGAGCGGCCAGGTCGTCCAGGCGCTGGCGGAAGAGGGAGGTGCGGCGACGAGCGGCGACGGCCAGGTCGCGGCTGAGGGAGCGGACGCGCTCGCGCGGGTCCCGGACGGCCCGACGCGGATCGCGGAACCACGGATGGGCGGCCGCGAGGCAGACGCGGGCGCGGCGCGAGTTCACCGTCTGCCACGCCGCGCGCCGCAAGCGGACCGCCCACTGCGCGACGGTGCGCTCCAGCTCGGCGCGGTCCGGGACGGCGGCCATCGCCGCGGCGGAGGGCGTCGGCGCGCGGAGGTCGGCGGCCAGGTCGGTCAGCGTGATGTCGGTCTCGTGGCCGACCCCCGAAACGACGGGGTGGGCGCAGCGCGCGACGGCGCGGACGACCGCCTCCTCGTTGTACGCCCACAAGTCCTCGATGCTGCCACCGCCACGGGCGACGATGACCACCTCCACGTCCGGACGTGCGCTCAGCCGATCGATCGCCGCAGCGATGTCCGCGGCGGCCCCCTCGCCTTGGACCCGACAAGGCGAGACAAGGATGGGCATATTGGGAAACCTGCGTCCGATGACGCGGAGGATGTCGCGCAGGGCGGCGCCGGACGGCGAGGTCGCGACGCCGACACAGCGGGGGAGGCGAGGCAGGGGCCGTTTGCGGGCGGGGTCGAAGAGCCCCTCGGCCGCCAGGCGGGCCTTCAGGCGCTCCAGGGCTTCGTACAACGCGCCGCGGCCGGCGGGTTCGACGCGCAGCGCGCGGATCTGGTAGGCGCTCCGCGGTTCGTAAATGCAGACTTCGCCCCAGATGCGCACGCGGAGGCCGTCGGCCATCTCGCGGACAAACGGCGCTTGGTTGGACCGGAACCACACGACGTCGAGGCGGGCGGACGTGTCGGCGTCCTTCAGCGAGAAGTACGCGTGCCCGGAATGGGTCTGGCGGCGGAAGTTGGAGACCTCGCCCTCTACCCAGACGGGATCCGGAAATGCCCTGCCGATGGCGGACTGGATTCGCTGCGCGACCTCCGCGACGCGAAGGACCGGCGGCTCGTTGCGCGACGTCCCGAACAACGGCAAGTCAGCCTGAGGATCATTCGGCCTCGGACGCATCCAGCCACTCCCGATGCCGGCGGATCGCCTCAGCGCGCCCGGCCGCGTTGATCTCGACGACGACCGCGTCCAGCACCGTGCGCCCGGCGGCGACTTTGTAGCGCTGGGGCATTCCGGTGAGGAACTTTGACAGCACCGAGGTCGTGTCGCGGCCGATGATGGAGTCGGCGGGACCGGTCATGCCGACGTCGGAAATGAACGCGGTGCCGCGGGGAAGGATGCGTTCATCGGCGGTGGGCACGTGGGTGTGGCTGCCCAAGACCGCCGCGACACGGCCGTCGAGGTGCCAGCCGAGGGCGGCCTTTTCGGAGGTCGCCTCGGCGTGAAATTCGACGATCACGAAGCCGCGGTCCGGCGGAAGGGCGGCGAGGATTGCGTCGGCGGCGCGAAAGGGGCAGGCGGCGACGGGGGGCAGAAAGACGCGGCCGAGCAGGCAAAGGACCGTCAGTGGGCCGGCGGGGGTGGGGTGGGTGGTCCAGCCGGCGCCGGGGCATTCGGGCGGCAGGTTGGCCGGCCGGAGAATCCGGCGGTCGGCGCGAAGGCGGGGCTGGAGTTCCTTTTGGTCCCAGACATGGTCACCGAGGGTGAGCAAGTCCACGCCCGCACGGAACAGTTCGTCGGCCAGCTCGGGCGTGAGACCCTGGCCGCCGGCGGCGTTTTCGGCGTTGGCGACGACGGCGTCGGGCGCGCAGGCGCGGCGGAGGCGGGGCAAAACGTCGCGGACCGCCCGGCGGCCCGGGGCGCCGACGATGTCGCCGATCATGAGCACGCGCATAAGATTCCTCCGCGCCTCAGTGGACGTACTCCACGCAACGGGTTTCGCGGATGACGGTGACCTTGATCTGGCCGCCGACGGGCATTTCTGCGTGGATTCTGCGAGCGATGTCGCGCGCGAGGACCAGCGCGGCGTTGTCGTCGACCTGCTCGGGCGCGACGAAGACGCGCAGTTCCCGGCCGGCCTGAAGGGCGAAACATTGCTTGACGCCGGGGAAGGAGGCGCCGATCTGCTCGAGACGGCCGATTCGCCGCAGGAACAGTTCCGTCGTTTCCGATCGGGCCCCGGGACGGGCGGCGGTCATCCCGTCGGCGGCGCCGGCCAGCGAGGCGTACGGGTTGTCGGTGGCGATCTCGTGGTGGTGGGCGGCGACCGCCTCCCAGACGACCTGGGGCTCTCCGTGGCGCCGGAGGACGTCGGCGCCGACTGCGGCATGGGGACCCTCGGACTTGTGCGAGAGGGCCTTTCCGATGTCGTGGAACAGGCCGACGCGCCGAGCGATGGCGGCGTCGAGGCCGAGGTCGGCCGCCATCAGGCCCATCAGGTGGCCCATCTCGACCGAATGGCGCAGGACGTTCTGCGAAAAACTCGTCCGAAAGTGGAGCGTGCCGAGCAGAGGCAGCAGGCCAGGATCGACGCCGCTGAGTTGAAGCTCGTCGAGGGCGTCGAGGGCGGCCTTGCGGCCGATCTCCTCCACCTCCTGCCGGGCCCGCGCGGCCACCTCCTCGATGCGCGCCGGCTGGATGCGGCCGTCGTCGATCAGCACCTCGACGGTCCGTCGGGCGACTTCGCGGCGGACGGGATCGAAGGAGGAGATGACGAGGGTTCGCGCGGTGTCGTCCACGATGAACGTGCAGCCGGTTTCCGCCTCCAGCGACCGGATGTTGCGCCCTTCGCGGCCGATGATGCGGCCCTTCATTTCGTCGTCGGGCAGGGAGATGGAGCAAGTGGTGGCGCGGTTGACTTGGTCGGCGGCGAAGCGTTCGAGCGCGGCGAGGATCGTCTCGCGGGCTCGGGCCTCGGTGGTGCGGACCAGTTCCTCCTGATGGCGCCGGATCACGGCGGCGCGCTCGGCCACCAGCTCCTGTTCCAAGCGGTCGAGGAGGATCTGGCGCGCTTCGTTGCGCGACAGATGGGCGACCGCCGACAGCCGCGCCTCGGTTTCCGCGCGGGCCTCGTCCAGCCGCCGTCGCACGCCCTCGAGCTCGTCCATCCGCCGGGCCAGTTCCGCCTCGCGCGCCTCCACGACGGCGGTCTTCTTTTCGAGCAAAGCGGCACGGCGGTCAAGGTCGGCCTGCAACGCCGCCAGGCGCTCTTCGGCGACGGTCAGGTGCCGGCGCCGTCCGGCGTGCTCGGCCTCGAAGGCCTCCATCGCGCGGACGACCTCCTCGCGGGCGGCGAGTTTCGCCTCGCGGAGGATGTGGTCGGCCTCGTCGCGGGCGGCGGCCACCTTGTTCTGCGCTTCGCGGACTTCGTCGGCCATCCGCCGGCGCATCATCACGGCGTGAAGGACGTAACCGGCGAGCAAGCCGAGCAGAACAACGAAAATGGGCGCCAGCCAGGAGGTCATGGTTTCCCAGCTCATCGAGACCTCCGGCCGTTGAAGATCGGCGGGCGTGGGCGTGCGCGGAGCGTGCGCCGGTCGGTGACAATGCCGTCCATGCGGCGATCGTGGGGCTCGGCGGGCAGCCGGTCGAGGAGGAACGCATCCGGCGCGATCCCGATCGCCGGGCAGCGGCAACCGGCCAGCAACCGGTCGTAATGTCCGCCGCCGCGGCCAAGCCGATCCCCGAGTCGGTCGAACGCCAGCCCCGGCACGATGACCAGATCGATCTGCCGCGCGGAGATCCAGCGCGGGCGCGCAGGCTGGGGAATGCCGAACGGACCGGGCACCGATGGCGCATCCGGCCGCCAGAGGGCCCAGCGGTACCGCTGGAGCCGGGCATCCCAGGCCGGCACAGCCCACTGCCGCGTCCGGGCGGCCGGCATCGCGGCGAGCCGGTGAATCGGCGGCTCGTCCGGCCGGGGGACGAAGATCGCGATGGTCCGCGCCCGGCGGAGCTCGCGCAGGCGGGCGAGTCGCGCGACCGCGCGCTCTCCGCATGTCCGCCGTTCGACGGATGACATCCGGGCAAGCGCCTTGCGACACTGATACCGGATGCCGGCTTTCATGTCGGCGATGGATTTCCGCTGGCTCGTCGCCGGGTCCTCCGCGCGTCCCATTCCGCCAGCCGTCGGCGGATCGTTTCCTCGTAGCCCTGATCCGTGGGGCGGTAATAACGGCCGTCGGTGGGCGCGTACAACTGGTCGTTGAAATGGCCGGGCTCGTCGTGGGGATAGCGGTAGCCGGTGTGCCCGAGGGCGGCGGCGCCGGGGTAGTGCGCGTCGCGCAGATGAGGCGGCACCGGCAGCGTCGGTTGGCGGCGGACGTCGTCCGTCGCCTCGTCAATCGCGACGATGGCGGCGTTGCTCTTCGGCGCGGTGGCGAGGTAGGCGGTCGTCTGCGCCAGCACGATGCGCGCTTCCGGCATGCCGATCAGGTCGCAGGCCTGCGCGGCCGCCACCGCCAGGGTCAATCCGCGCGGATCGGCGTTGCCGATGTCCTCGGCCGCCAGGATGACCAGGCGTCGGGCGATGAACCGTGGGTCCTCGCCCGCGTACAGCATTTTCGCCAGCCAGTAGATCGCCGCGTGGGGGTCGGAGCCGCGGACGCTCTTGATGAAGGCGGAGATGGTGTCGTAGTGGGCGTCCTCGTCGGCGTCGTAGAGGATGGCCTTTTTCTGGATCGAGTCCTCGGCGGCGGCGCGGTCCACCCGGATGCGCCCGTCGGGGCCGGGTGGCGTCGTCAGCGCGGCCAGCTCGAGCGCATTGAGGGCCCGGCGCGCGTCGCCCTCGGCGTGGTGGGCGAGGTGTTCGATGGCCTCGGCGTCCACCTCCAGCGGTCGGTCGCCCAGACCGGCCGGGTCGCGCAAGGCCCGCCGGAGGAGCTCCGCGATCGTCGGCGGGTCGAGCGGGCGGAGCTCAAACAACTGAGACCTCGACAGCAGCGGGCCGTTGACGAAGAAACAGGGGTTGTGGGTGGTGGCACCGATCAGCGTGACGCTGCCGTCCTCCACGTAGGGCAGTAGGACGTCCTGCTGGGCCTTGTTGAAGCGGTGGATTTCGTCGACGAACAGGATCGTGCGCTCGCCGCGCTGGCGGCGCAGCCGGGCGGCCTCAAGCAGTTCGCGCAACTGCGCCACGTTGTTCAGCACACCGCTGGCGCGGACGAACTCTCGGCGCGTGGCGCGGGCGATGACTTCCGCCAGCGACGTCTTGCCGCAGCCGGGCGGGCCGTAGAGCAGCACGCTGCCCAAGCGGTCGGCCTCGATCGCGCGGCGAAGGAGGCGGCCGGGACCGAGGAGGTGGTCCTGTCCCAATAGGTCGTCCAGCCGCTTCGGGCGCATTCGCACCGCCAGCGGGGCATCGGACCCCGCCATCCGAGCCGCGGGGTCGCCGCCGCCAAACAAATCCGACATGCTGTCTCCGAAAAAAAGTACCCCGCCGTTGCCGTAGGGGTTGTGCCTCTGAACCTCGTCGTGCGAGGTGGGTGCGTCGCCGGCCGGGTTCCTCGTGCCCCGAGGGGCGGAGGGCGCCGGGCGGTCTCGGCTCCCGTATCAGTTGATTACTGGGTCAGAGCGCGAAACCCGTTCGCGAACAAGGCAGGGTACAGGCTCGCTCCCCGGGACAGGCCCGGGGTCAAAACTGGAAAAGAACGCGGGCGAACCCTCGTTCGCCCCCCGGCGGCCGCCCGCCGCCGACGCGCGGCGGCGATCCCGCCTCCGGCGCCATCCGGACGGCGTCCGCCAAGTCAGGCGGAACGCCTGCGGGATGGGCCGGCGCGCGCGGCGCCGCCAGCGGAATGCACACCCACGTTTCAATCCATGTCGCCACGAACATGGAGCTTGTCCTCTGCCTCGTCCAAATCACCCGTTCGGTCCGCCAGCCGGATCCGCCCGCAACACCGCCCCGAGTTCCCGCATCACGGCCTCGGCGATCCGCTGCTGGGCGCGCTGGATCTCGTCGTCCGTGATCGTACGGCCGGCGCCGCGATAGGTCAAGGAGTAGGCCATGCTCTTTCGGCCGGCCGGGATGCCCCGGCCCTCGTACACATCGAATAGCGCGACGCGCTCCAGTTCCGGCGATGCCACCCGGAGGATGACCTCCAGAACCTGTTCGTTGCGCACGGCCCGGTCCATGATAAAGGCCAGGTCGCGCACGGCGCAGGGATGTGACGGCGGAAGCGGCGGCGTCGGCGCGATGCCCCAACCGGCGGTCAGGGGTTCTAGGTCGAACTCCGCCAGCGCCACCGGCTCGTGGATGCGCCACTCGGCCGCCAGGTCGCGGCGCAGAATGCCCGCACGCCCCGCCGGCGCACCGGCCAGGCGGATCTCCAGCGCATGCCCGGGTTCGAAGGCCCGCGCGTCGGCCGGCACGAACTCCGGCGCCGGCGCGCGCACCGCGGCGGCGGCGGCCTCGAGAAGCCCCCGCAGCCAGCTGAAACTCTCCTCCGGCGTCGGTGGCGGGCGACGCGCAAGGGGGCCTCGGCCCGCCGATCCCATCAACCCGACCGCCACCCGCTCGACCTCCGCCGATCCGCCGTCCGGGGTCGCCCGGAACACCCGACCGAACTCCACCAGCGCGGCGTCGTCCACCTGCCGGGCCCGGTTGCGGCCCAATGTTTCCACCATCTGCGGCAGCAGCGACGTGCGCAACACCGCCTGTTCGACGCTGATCGGATTGGGCAGGCGGATGCGATCGGCGGGGGAATCGAATCCGAAAAGGTCGAGAAGGCGCCCGGAGGTCAGGCTGTAATTCATCACCTCGATCAACCCCAGCGCGCAAAAGACCTCCCGCACGCGCTCCGCGGCCCGGTAGCGGACGTCGTCGACCCCGGGGACGATCCGGGCCGACGGCACCGCCGCCGGCACCCGATCGAGGCCGTGGATGCGCGCAAACTCCTCGACGAGGTCGATCTCCCCCTCTAAGTCGGCCCGCCGCGTGGGCACGGTGACGTTCAGCCGGTCCGGATCCGACGTCTCCGAGACCTCCAGGCCGAGGGCGCGCAGGACATCGGCGACCTCTCCGGCCGGGGCGTTCAGCCCCGTGCGGTCGCGGACGGCCGAGGGGCGACACACAATCCGGCGTGGCCGCGCCGGCGTGGGGTATAGGTCCACGGCCCCCGGCGCGATAGCGCCGCCCGCCAGCGCCACAAGGAGCGAAGCAGCCCGGCGGCTGGCGACCTCGGCCAGCTCCGGGTCCACTCCGCGCGCAAACCGATGCGATGACTCGGTGCTCAGGCCCAGCCTCCTTGCGGCAGCCCGGATCGCCGGCGGATGAAAACAGGCGCTCTCCAGCAGGATGTCGCTCGTCGGATCCGATACCTCGCTGCCCTCGCCGCCCATGACGCCGGCCACGGCCACCGGGCGGACCGCGTCGGCGATCACAAGGATGGACGGATCCAACTCGCGGTCGACCCCATCCAGCGTTCGAATGAGCTCGCCCTCGGCGGCTCGGCGGACGCGAATCTCCGGCCCGGCGAGCCGCGCCAGATCGAACGCATGCAGCGGCTGGCCCATTTCGAGAAGGACGTAGTTCGTCACGTCTACGACGTTGCAAATCGGCCGGAGGCCCGCTCGCGAGAGACGGATCTGCATCCAGCGGGGCGACGGGGCGATGCGGACGCCGCGGATGAGCCGGGCCGTGTACCGCGGGCAGAGGTCGGGCGCCTCGACCGTCACCCGCACCGCCTCGGCCACGGACGGCGGTCCGCCGGCCGCGGGCAGATCCAGGGGAAGGGGCTTCAGCGGCCGCCGCCGGATCGCGGCCAGCTCTCGGGCGATGCCGAGTAGGCTGAGGCAGTCGGGTCGGTTCGGCGTGATCTCGAGGTCGAGCACGATGTCGGGCCCGCCGAGGATCGCGCGCAACGGCGCGCCGGGGGTAGCGTCCTCCGGTAGCTCGAGCAGACCGGAGTGATCGGAGGACAGGCCCAACTCGTCCTCGGCACACAGCATGCCTGCCGACTCGACGCCACGGATACGGGTCGGCCGCACCGTCATTCCGTTGGGCAGGGTGCAGTCGGGCAGGGCCAGCGGATAGCATCCGCCAGGGCGCACGTTGGGCGCGCCGCACACCACCGCGCGTTCCGAGGTCCCGTCCCACACCCGGCAGACCGTCAGGCGGTCGGCGTTCGGATGGCGTTCGACCGCCCTCACTTTGCCGACGACGACGCCCTCGAAGTTCGAGCCGACGCGCTCGAGACCCTCGACCTCGATCCCGGCGAAGGTCAGTTGTTCCGCAACGGTCTCCGGCGGGCCGTCCAACTCCACCAGTTCCCCAAGCCATTCCAGGGGGACGCGCATGTACGCTCCTCCGCGGCGGCCTGTGGCCGCGCGAAAAGGCGACATTGCATGCCGTATGCCGGGCTGTCAAACCGGCCTGCGGCGGGCCCATGTGGGCCGCAGGCGGGGGTGGGAGGGCTTGTGGCGGAGGCGGTGGCGGCGTAATGTGATCGGGGGCCGGCCATGAGGATCGTCGCGCATCGGGGTTGTTCGGCGGTCGCTCCGGAAAACACGCTGGCGGCGATCCGCCGGGCCGTCGAGGCGGGTGCGGACGGCATCGAGGTGGACGTCCGGCTCACGCGCGACGGCGCAGTCGTGTTGCTGCACGATCCGGACCTCCTGCGCACCGCCGGCGATCCCCGTCCCGTCGCCCGCTGCACGTTGCTGGATCTGGCCGCGCTAGATGTGGGCCGGTGGTTCGGTCCCGACTTTGCGGGGGAACCGATTCCGACCCTCGATGCGGCGATCGCAGCGGCGAACGGGGTGCCGATGGACATCGAATTGAAGGCGGAGGTCGCCGGGATACGCCTGGCCGACCGGGTGCTCGAGGTCCTGAGGACGGCGGGGGCGCTGGACCGGTGCTGGATCACGTCGTCCGATCTCGGCGTTCTCACCCACGTGGCGGTGTCGGACCCCTCGGTGCGGACGGGCTGGGTCGTGGACGGGCCCCTGCCGGTGGAGCTGCCAACGAGACTTCGTTGCGTGTGCGTGGCGGAGTGGTTGGTGGATGCGGACCTGCCGGGCCGCGCCGCCGCGGCGGGCCTGGAGGTCTGGGCGTGGACGGTCAACGATGCCGCGCGGGCCCGCGAGCTTCGCGAGATGGGCGTGGCGGCGGTGATCACGGACGATCCGGAACGGCTGCGCCACGGTCTGTAACTAGGGTAGGGAGATGTCACGAGGTGGCCGGCGCGGCGTCGTGGGGACGGGGCCGCGGGGGCGGCCGGGCTTGAGGGTGCGGGGGTTTCCAATAGTTGGAAGCCCGGCGCGGTGCAGCTTCCAAAGGTTGGAAGCCTAGGGGCAAGGAGGGTTTGGCAAGGCTTCGATGCGTCGGTAGACTGGGGCGCGAGATGGGCATGAAAGCTGGGTTTCGGGCAGTGGCGGCGGTGTGGATGGCGGGGGCCGCGGCCGCCTCCGCGGTGCCGGTCATCGAGCACACGCCGGTGACCGTCGGCGTGCGTGGCCAGCCGCTGATGATCCGGGCGAAGGTGGATGGGCGTGGCCGCACGGTGAAGGCGGTGGCCGTTCACTACAGCACGTCGCGTGACGCGGCGCCGTTCACGGTGGCGATGCAGTCTAGCGGCGCGGGCGCCTGGGTGGGGACCATTCCGGGCGGCGTGTTGGCGGCGCTGAAACAGGTCAGCTACTACGTTTCGGCCGAAGACGACCGGGGGGCGACGGCGGAGACGCCGTGGTATGTGGTGAAGCTTCAGGACCCGTCGGCGGCGGAGGCTGGGTATGGCCGGCCGGGATGGGTCAAGCCGGCGCTGATCGGCGGCGGGGCGGCGTTGGTGGCGGGCGGGGTGGCGCTCGCCGTCGCCGCCGGCGGGGATGACGATGACGGGGGCGGGGGGATGCCGCCCGGCGCGCCGGGGACCTACGCCGGAAGCGTGACGCGTTGCCAGGCGCTGCCCGGGGCCGCGCCGTCGTGCGGAACCCATTCCGCGACCATCCAGATTGCCGCGGACGGCGTCGTGAGCAGCGCCGATCTGCACCCCGCAACGACGATGCAGGGCCGGATGTCGGGGACGAGCTTTGTCCTGTCGGTGCCGGTGCAGATGCCAGGCGAGGACGGCGAGGTGCGTTACATCGGCACGCTCGTCGGGACCCGGATCGTCGGCACCGTCGAAGGGTCTGCCGGGACCGGCACCAACACGGTAATCTACACCGGCACCTTCACTGCGACGAAGCGGTGACCCGACCTGCGTCGGCGCCAGCGGGGAGGCGGCCCCGCGGCCCCAAACCGCATCATGTCCAGCGAATTCATCGTCATCCAGGGCGCGCGCGAGCACAACCTCAAGAACGTCACGGTGCGGCTGCCCCGCGGCGGCCTGACGGTCGTCACCGGCCTGAGCGGGTCGGGCAAGTCGTCGCTGGCGTTTGACACCCTGTACGCCGAGGGCCAGCGGCGCTACGTGGAGAGCCTGTCGGCCTACGCCCGGCAGTTCCTCGGGCAGATGCACAAGCCCGACGTGGACTTCATCGAGGGCCTGTCGCCGGCCATTGCGATCGAACAGCGCACCGCCGGGGCCAATCCGCGGTCGATCGTCGCGACGACGACGGAGATTCACGACTACCTGCGCCTCCTGTTTGCTCACGTCGGCCGGCCGCACTGCTGGGCGTGCGGCCGACCCATTACGCGGCAGAGCGCCGAGCAGATCGTGGATGCACTGCTGGCGCGCCCCGCGGGCACGCGCCTGACCCTGCTGGCGCCGCGCGTGGTCGGGCGCAAGGGCCGCCACGAAGGCGTGTTGCGCGAGCTGCAAAAACTCGGATTTGTACGCGCGCGGGTCGACGGTCGCCTTTGCGATCTCGACGAGGTACCTGCGCTCGACTCGCGCCGCAAGCACACGATCGAGGCGGTCGTGGATCGGATCGAGCTGGGAGGGGATGTGCGTTCGCGGCTGACCGATTCGGTCGAAACGGCGCTGCGGATCGGCAGCGGCCGCCTCGTCGCGGCCGTCGCCCTGCCGGACGGCGCCACCGAGGAGACGCTCCATTCCGAGCGCAATGCCTGTCTGCACTGCGGCCTCAGCTTCGAGGAGCTGCAGCCGCGAAGCTTCTCCTTCAACAGCCCCTACGGAGCCTGTCCGGCCTGCCATGGGCTGGGGACGGTGGAGGTCTTCGACGAGGAGCTGATCGTTCCGAATCCGGCCCTCTCGATCGCCGACGGGGCCGTCCAAGCGTGGCGGCGGGGGGGGCGGCGTCTGTTGATTTACTACAAGGGCCTGCTGCGGGCCGTGGCCGCGCATTACGGCGTGGACCTCGACACCCCGTACCGCGATCTGCCGGCGTCGTTTCGGCGCGTCCTCATGCACGGATCGGGGGAAGAGGAGATCGAGTTCGGTTTCTGGCGCGGGGGGGCCTGGCGGCGATACCGCCGGCCGTTCGAGGGAGTGATTCCGAACCTCCGGCGGCGGCTGGAGGAAACGGACAGCGACGAAGTCCGGGAACGGCTCCGCGGCTACATGAGCCGGCGACTCTGCGAGGCCTGCCGCGGCGCACGCCTGCGGCCGGAAAGCCTGGCGTGCACCGTCGGCGGACTCAACATCGCCCAGGTCATGCGGCTGTCCGCCGCGGAGTGCCTTCAATGGGCGGAGACGCTGCCGTTGACGGCCGCGCAGCAGGTGATCGCCCGCGACCTCCTCCGGGAGATCCGGGCGCGGTTGAGGTTCATGTGCGACGTGGGGCTGGACTACCTTACGCTCGACCGCGAGAGCGGAACGCTGTCCGGTGGCGAAGCCCAGCGCATCCGGTTGGCGACGCAGATCGGCTCGGGCTTGGTGGGGGTGCTCTACGTGCTCGACGAGCCGAGCATCGGACTCCATGCGCGCGACAACCGGCGGCTGATCGAAACGCTGCTGCGGCTGCGCGACCGTGGCAACACCGTCGTCGTCGTGGAGCACGACGAGGCGACGATCCGCGCGGCCGACTGGGTGGTGGACCTCGGCCCGGGCGCCGGCCGCCACGGCGGCGAGGTCATGTTCCAGGGCCGCGTGCCGGACCTGCTCGCCGCGCCGACGCTCACGGCCCGCTATTTGCGCGGCGATTGCGCGATCGCCGTCCCCCGCGAGCGGCGTCGGCCGGGTACGGCGTGGCTGGAAATCCATCGGCCGCGCGCGAACAACCTGCGGGCGCCGTGCGTCCGCCTCCCGCTGGGATTGTTCGTGTGCGTGACCGGCGTGTCGGGTAGCGGGAAAAGCACGCTGGTGGACGACATCCTCCGGCGCGCGGTCGCCCGGGCGCTCTACGGGGCGAGGGAGACGCCCGGCGCGCACGAGCGCATCGTCGGCCTCGAGCGCCTCGACAAGATGGTTGTCGTCGATCAGTCGCCGATCGGCCGCACGCCCCGCAGCAATCCGGCGACGTACACCGGCGCCTTTGGCCCGATCCGAGACCTCTTTGCGGAGCTGCCGGCCTCGCGGATGCGGGGGTATCGGCCGGGTCGGTTCAGCTTCAACGTGAAGGGGGGCCGCTGCGAGGCCTGTCGCGGCGACGGGGTGTTGAAGGTGGAGATGCACTTCCTGCCCGACGTGTACGTCACCTGCGAGCAATGCGGCGGCCGCCGCTTTAACCGCGAGACGCTGGAGGTCCGCTATCGCGGCCGATCCATCGCCGACGTGCTGGAGATGACGATCGAGGAGGCGCTGGAGTTCTTCGCGCCGATCCCGGCGATCGCCCGCCGCCTCCGAACGTTGGCGGACGTCGGGCTCGGCTACCTGCAGCTCGGCCAGCCGGCGACGACCCTCTCCGGCGGCGAGGCACAGCGCGTCAAACTGGCCGCCGAACTCAGCCGCCGCCAGACCGGCCGGACGCTCTACCTTCTCGACGAGCCGACCACCGGCCTCCATTTCGCCGACGTCGAGCGTCTGCTGTCGGTGCTCGAGCGGCTGCGCGACGCCGGCAACACCGTCGTGGTGATCGAGCACAACCTGGACGTCGTGAAGCGGGCGGATTGGATCGTCGATCTGGGGCCGGAGGGAGGGGATCGGGGCGGTCTGGTGGTGGCCGAGGGCCCGCCGGAGGCGGTGGCGGAGGCAGCCGGGTCGTATACCGGCGCCGCCTTGCGCCCGCTGCTGGCGGGGGCTACAAGGGCCGGCGGATGAACACCGCTCGGGTCCTTCACGTTCGGTGCTGCGTGGCAGCGGCCACGCTGACGGCCGTCGTGCGGGCGGGGGCGGAGGAGTGGTCGGCCCTGGCCGCGCGCGCCAGGGAGGCTGCGCGCGACGGCCTGCACGACGTGGCGGAGCGGTGGTGGGCGCAAGCATGGACCAACGCGCCGACTCCGGCCGACCGCCGCGATTGCGCCGCCGGCCTGGCGGCGGCACGGCTGGCCGCCGGCCGCGCCCGCGAAGCGTTGGACCGCCTGGACGCCGAAACCCCGCCCGGCGAGGCCGGCTCGGCGGTGATCCTGTTCTGGCGGGCGACGGCCGAGCGCGCCCTCGGCAACCTCGAAGGCGCCCTGGAATCGCTGTCGCGAATCCCCGCCGACGGCCTGACCCCACAGGTCAGGGAGCGCGCCGGACGACTTCTGGCGGACCTGCTGTGGGCCGTCACCAGGACCGACGAGGCCATCGCCGCCTTGGCGGGGCTGGTCCGCGAAGCGCCGGACGAGGCCGCGGCGGTGCGCCATGGCCTTGTCTTGGCTCGGCGGTGGGTGGAGGCGGGCGAGCGCGGGCAGGCGGTCGAGCTGTTGCAGGGACTGTTGCGCCGCGCTACCGCCGGACCGGAGGTCGTGGCGATCCGGCTGCAACTTGCGCACCTGAACTTAGAGGTCGGCCGGCTGGAAGAGGCGGTGGAACTTGCCCGTCCCCTGGCCGAAAACGTGGAGCTGCTCGGCACGGCGCGGGCCCGGGCGTGGACGGTCCTTGCTCAGGCGGAGGAAAAACGCGGCAACCGGGTGGCCGCCGCGGATGCCTGGGAGGCGGCGGTGAAGCATGGCGCGGGAACGCCGGAGGAGGCGGATGCGTTATTCGGCCGGGCGGCGTTCCGAATCCGGACCGGGGACCACGATCTTGCCCGCGAGCTCCTCCAGGACGCGTTGCGGCGCCATCCGCGGCATTCGGCAGGCGTCGAGCTGGAGATGGACCTCGCCGAGCGGCTCCTGGAGGCCCGGCGGTACGAGGCGGCGCTGGCGGCTTATCAAACCTACCTGGAGACCGCGGCGGACCCGCTGCGGCGGGCCGAGGCGTTGATGGGGAAGGGATGGTGTCTGCTGGAGCTGGACCGTCCGGCCGAAGCCGTGCCGGTGTTCGATCGTGCGGCCGATCTATTTCGCGATCCCATGCGTCGTCGAACGGCGGCGATCAAAGCGGCGGACGCGTTGACCGCCGCCGGCCGGCATGCGGAGGCTTTGGCCCGCTATCGGGCGTTGATTCGCGCTCAGGAAGGGGGGACGCCGGATCCCGCTCTTCGGCTGATGATGGCCGAATGCCTTGTGCAGCTTGGCCAGGTGCTGGACGCGCTGCAGGAACTGCGCTCCATTGAGTCCGCGGCCGGAGACCGGTTCTCTGTCCTCGCCGCCCTTCGCCGCGCGCGTTTGCACGAACAGTTGGGTGAGCGGGAGGCAGCCCTCGCGGCCTACGAAGCGGTGATTCGACGCGAGGGTGGCGGCGGCGTCGCCCGTACGGCCCATCTCTCGCGCGGCTTGCTCCGGTACCGGCTGGCCGAACCCGAATCGGCACTCGAGGATTTCGATGCCGTGCTGCGTGGAGGGGAGGCCGACGCGGCCAGCGACCACGCCGCCTATATGCGCGTCTGGTGCCTCTATCTCCTTGGCCGCGAAGAGGAGGCAGTGGCGGCCTGCACGGCGTTTCTTGCGGCGCGACCAACCTCGCCACGCGCCCCGGACGCGCAGTACTGGCTCGCCGAACGGGCCTGGCACCGCGGCGATGCAACGGCCGCCGAGCGGGAGTTCCTGTTGCTGGCCGACCGTTGGTCGGAATCGCCGCTGGCCTCCGCGGCGCTGTTCGCCGCCGGCCGGGCCGCCGCGGCATCGGCGAATTATCTCCGCGCGGTCGAACACTACAACCGACTGCTGTCCGTCCGTTCCGGGGGCCCCCTGACCAACGAGGCGCGGTTCGCACAAGGCGATGCCCTCGCCGAGCTGGGGCGTTTCGATGCCGCGCTGCTCTCGTTCGAGGAAGTGATCCGCGCCGCGCCCGATTCGCTCCTGGGTCTGCTGGCGAGGGGACGCAAAGGCGATTGCCACTTCACCCTCGCGGCGCGCGAGCCGGCGCGGTACGACGAGGCGGCCGCCTGTTACCAGGCCGTGGCGGACCATCCGAGCGCGCCGGCCGATGTACGTCTCCAGGCCCTCTACAAGGCGGCCCGATGCCACGAGATGCTCGGGCGCAAGGTCGAGGCGCTGGAACGGTACCTGGACGCCGCCTACCGGCACATTGAAGAGCGCCGCGCCGGGCGGCCCGGCGCCCCGCTCTGGTTTGCGCGGGCGGCGTTTGCCGCCGCCATCCTGCTCGAACGCGGCGAGCGATGGGGCGAGGCCGCCCGCCTGTATCGCCGCGTGATGGAGGATGGCGGTGCGGCGGCGGTGGACGCCCAGGCCCATCTGAAGCGGCTGGAGGAGACGCGGGGTGAGGCCGTGCGCGAGACGGCGACGGGAAGCTGGGCGTCATGATGACGTGGTTGCGCGAAGGCGGACCGGCCGCCTGGTCGATCATTGCCGTGGGCGCGGCGGCCACCGGCGTGTTCATCGAGCGGTGGCTGTTTCTGCGTCGGGCGCGGGTGCCGATCGACGACTTCCTCCAGGGCATCTTCAACGTCGTTCGCCGGCGCAACCTGCTGGAGGGGATCGCCCTGTGCGACGAAACGCCCGGTCCCGTGGCTCGCCTGGTGCGGGCTGCCCTGCTGAAGGCCGGCGAAGGCGGCGCCGCCGCGCGGGCCGCCATGATCGAATCCGGTTCCGCCGAGCTGCCGGGTCTGGAACAGCGGGTGGATTCCCTCGCCGGCATGGCCCGGCTGGCGTCGGTCCTCGGGATGCTCGGCTCGGTTCTCGGCTTGATGCAATCCCTCGACGCACTCCACCGCCGCGCGCCGCTTGTGCACGCGGGCGATCTCGCACGTGGACTTTGGTCCGCGTTGATGTGCGCGGCGCTGGGCCTAGCCGTGGCCGCGATGGCGTGGGCGGGCCGGCAAGTGCTGGTCGGCATGGTCGAGGCGCTGGTCGTGGACATGGAAGAGGCGTTGGGCCGGGTGACCGAGGAGCTGGACCGCGAAGACGCGCGCCGCGCGCGTCGGGACGGCGCACCGTGAATCCGCCCCTTTCCACGGCGCCGGGGAGGGGGTCCTTCCGGCGGACGTTTCAAACGCGCCTCCGTCGGACCTGGCCGCCGGTTGACGCCGCCGCGCTGGGCGCATGGCTGCTGGCGGGATTCGCTTTTTATCTGCTCAGCGGACCCTTCGTGCTTCATCCGGCCGTGCCGGTGGAATTGCCGGAGGCCAGGTTCGACGGCGGCGTAACCTCGGACGCCCTCTACGTCGTCGTCTCACGACAGGGCGCCGTCTTTCTTCGCGATCGGCCGGTCTCGATGGACGAGCTTCGTGCCGAATTTGTGCGGGCGGTCGCGGCGCGGTCGGACGTTCACCTGTTGATCGCGGCCGACCGCAACGTTGCGCATGGCGTCGCAACGGACATCCTCGACCTCGCGGCGGAGTGCGGAATCCGCCGTGCCGCCCTCGCCACCCGTCCGTCGTCCGCGCCAACGCCTACGGTTCCGTGATCGCCCGGTCCCTCCAGAATCGCGCCACGGCTGCCCGTCTGCTGGTCGGATGGGCGACCGCGATGGCGATCTGGACGGCTCTGCTGTGGTCGGCCCGCGATCTTTCGGGCGGGCCGCAATGGCCCGACATCGGGCCATGGCCTGCCCGGGTTGTTCGCGTGGGGATTCTCGCCCGTGGATCTGCCGGCGCGCCTACCCCGGTGGAAATCTGGTCGCCTGCCTTGTTTTCGCTGCCCGATCCGCGCGGTTTTCATCCCGCGGAGGCCATGCCGGCGGCGATCGGGCCGCCCGCCGAGCCGCCACCGCTTCCGCCGCCGTACCTCGGGCGCGCCCCGCGCCTGTCGCCGTGGGAGAACCCTTTCCTCCTTCCGTCCCGGCCGTTCGAGATGCCGCCCAGGGCCTGTTCCATGCCGCCGTCCGAGGGTGCGCTCGTCGTCGATGGCGGCCCGGCTCCGTCCTCCGCGCCGTTCCCGAAGTTGCCGCGCGATGCCGGCGGATGGATCGCCGACGCGGTCGTCGATGTCCACACCGATGGCGTGCCGATGAGGGTGTGGCTCGACGTGCCGGCGCTGGAGGCGGACCTGCGGGCGGAGATGGTGCGGCAGTTGTACCTGTGGCGCTGGGCGCCGCAGGGCATGGCGTTCCGCGTCCGGCTCCGTCTGATCCCGCCCTCCGGCACTCCGGAGAGAACGCAATGAGCCTCCCGGAGGCGGTGGCGGCGACGACCGCCTGGGCGCTGGGGGGGTTGGCGGTGTTGTGGCTTCATTACGAGGTCAGCGGCGCGTGGCACCGGCGCCGGCGGCTGCCCTCCCTGTACCGTTGCGAGCGCTGTGCCGGTGTCTACGAGGACGGGCGGCGCGTGCCCTTGTCGGCCTGTCCATACTGCGGCACTCTGAACGAAGCGGTGAAACGATGAGCAACCTCCCTCCGTTGGTGGACCTGCGTCGGGGCGGGGCCTCGGACGACTTCGAACGGTTTCTCGAGGCGCCGCCGGTGGACCCGGCCGCCGAGGAGCTGGCGCGCCGCGTGCTCGAGCGCGTCCGCCGCGACGGCGACCGCGCCGTGGCGGAGTTCACGGCGCGGTTCAACGGCGTGCGCTTGACGCCGGAACGGTTTGCCGTGAGCGACGCCGAGCGGCGCGCCGCCGCGGACGCGGTGGGGCGGAGTTTCCGGCGTGCGGTCGGGGACGTCTTGCGCCGCGTACAAAGGTTTGCGCGGGCCGGGCTGCGCCCTTCGTGGGAAATCCGCGCCCCGCGCGGGGGACGGCTGGGCGAGCGATTCGTCCCGTTGGGCCGCGTCGGGATCTATGTGCCGGCGGGCGCCTCGCCGCTGGCCTCGACCGCGCTGATGACTATCCCTTTGGCCGTGGTGGCGGGCGTGCCGGAGATCGTGGTCACAACGCCTTGCCACGCCGACGGTTCGCCGGATCCGCACCTCGTGTACGCGGCCGACCGAGCAGGCGCCACCGAGATCTATCGTCTCGGCGGCATCCAGGCCGTAGGGGCGCTGGCCTTCGGCACGGCGACGATCCGGCGGGTGGACAAGATCGTCGGACCGGGCGGGCCGTACGTCACCGCCGCAAAACGGTGCGTGTACGGCCGCGTGGCGCTCGACATGGTCGCCGGGCCGAGCGAGATCGCCGTGCTGGCCGACGCGGATGCCGATCCGCGATGGGTGGCGGCGGATCTGCTCTCGCAGGCCGAGCATGGCACGGGAAGGGAACGGACCCTCCTGGTGACCGTGTCCCTCGGGCTGGCGAAGGCGGTTTCGGAAGAACTCGTTCGCCAGGGCCGCCGGCTGCCAAGGTGGAACCTTGTGCGCCGTGTGCTGGTCCGCAGGTCGAGGGCGGTGTGCGTGTCCTCCATGGAACAGGGGGTGGAGACCATCAACCGGTTTGCGCCCGAGCACCTCGAAATCCTCGCTCGCCGTCCGCGCCGTTGGCTGGCCGGCATCCGCTGCGCCGGGGCGGTGTTTTTGGGGCGCTGGACACCGGAAAGCGCGGGCGATTTCGCTGCCGGCCCCAGTCACGTTCTACCCACGGGCGGAACCGCGCGGTTCTTCTCCGGCCTCACGGTCGAGGATTTCCGCCGGCGCATGAGCGTGATCGAGCTAACCCGCGCCGATTTGCAGGACATGCTGCCGGCCATCGAGGAATTCGCCCGCGTCGAGGATCTGCCGGCGCACGGCCGGTCGGCCCGGTCGCGTTTCGACATCTGACGTCTAGAACCGCACGACGAAGTCCACTTGGCCGAGGTCGTGCCGCGCGCCGCCCCGTGCCGGCCTGGAGGCGGCCATCCATGCCAGGGCGAGCCACGCGTGCTCGTGAACACGCCATCGAGCGTAGAGACGATGGCCGGAAACGTCGGTCCCACCGCCCCCGAAATCCGAATCGGCGAGCGCCGACGGCGTCGCGTCGGCCTCAAGCCGACGGAAGTTCCATCCGATTTCAATTCCGTGGACAGCCCGGGAACGGCCGAACGAAACGCCGGCCAGCCAGCCGTCGCGCCGGCGATCGGCCGCGGTGTTCCGGACGACTTGGCCATACAGCGTAAGAGGCCACCAGGGATCCCACGCGAGCAAACCAAATGCCTCCGCAACCTCGTAGTCTTCGGCCAGCCGGCCGTTGCGCAAGGAATTGCCGCGGGCGGATGGTACTCCCAGCGGAGCGCGGCGGCCCTCCGGATCGTCGTGGCTGTGGAGGCCGATCCCACCCACGGCCCGCCAGGTGGGCGCTCGTCGCCATTCCAATGCAGCCTGACCGGCATAGAGGCGCCACTCCGGGTCGCTGGTCTCGACGAGGTGGAACGAGGCAAGACGGCCATGCCATTGCCATTCCCCCGCCGGCGACTCCCACGCCAGCGCCGCTCCCGTCGGCGACCAGTCCCCGTCGTAGACGAGGTCTTGCACGCACATCAGGGGTTGGGCCAGCCGGCCGGCCGAGATCCGCAGTCCGCGAACGAACGTCGGACCCCATCGTACTTCGAGGCGTTGGAGGCGCAGCAGGGGATCGGCGGGTCCGTCGCCGATGATCCAATCGGGTTCGCGCGGATCGCCGCGGCGACCGGTGCCGGCGGCCACGTCGAGCGTCCAGCCCGTAGCCGGACTCCATTCCGATGAGCCGAGGGCCTTGAATCGACCGCGCGAATCCGCGTCGGCGGATGCCTCCTTCGCCGCCTCGGCGCGGAGCCTCAGGTCCAGGCGGAAGGCAGGGTCATCGGCGGAGACACCGCCGGCGGCAATCGCCGCGGCGATGACGGCACGGACGGTGGCTGGGCAGGAGAAGAGACGGCGAAGAAAGGCGGACAGGGCGGCGATCACAGCGGCCGATCCAGGGCAATAAACATCCTTACCTGGCGTCCGCACCCTGTACGATCACCTTGATTTTAAGCGAACCCCGGTTGTCTCGCCGCCAGGCGGGGTCGGCCACCTCGTTGATGTCGAACAGGAGCGGTCCGTCGTCACTGGCGATGAATCCGCGGAGGTTCCCAACGTTGGCGATTCGGTTGGTGCCGATACGGGCCAGCAGACACCCATAGGGTGCGCCCTCGAGCTGTCTGGGGCTGTTGCGCGGATCGAGGTAATAGTGGCTGAACCTCGTCAGGGAAGGGTCGTAGCCGGCCGGGCCGGCGAGTTCTCCTTGCCGGCCGCATCCCCATTCGCCCTCGACCGCCAGGCGCACGCGATCCCCTTTCTTCACGGCGATCCCGGTGTCGGCCCAGATCTTCTGCGGATCCACGGTCACCGTGCGTCCCGGCAGATTCTTGATCGGCGCCAGGCGCACCGCGATCGCCGCGTTGGAGATCACGCGGAACGCGCCGACCTCCGTGTCCTGATACCCTTCCAGACTCAGCCGGATCGCATAAGTGCCCGACGGCAGGTGAAGGGTGCACGGCGTCACGGCTTCACGGGCGCCGTCCCGGTAGGGCTGGCCGTTGACATGCACCCGGGCGCCGGGCGGGTCGGTTTTCACTGGCACGGCGATCAGCGCCGCCGAGGAGTACTCGATCTCGAACACGGTCTCCGATGGGACGCGGACAGGCATCCGCGTGCGGAAGGACAGACGACCGTCGTTCTGTCGCGATGGCCATTCGATGACGTCCACGATGTCCGCTGAATCCACGCGGCGGAGCCTCCACGAATAGTCGCCGGGCTCGACCGCCCGTTCTTGCTCGTACACCCATTCGATTGTCCGGCCCACGATGGGGTTCGGTTTGCTGCCGGTGCGCCGCCCCGGCGGTCCGAAGAGCTGGACCTCGAAGACGTCGGGACCGTGTGAGCCCGCCTTCCAGGTGCCGACGCGGACCCAGTTGGCGCCGAGGCGGGACTGGGCGAAATGCTCTGGCGGCGGCTCGGTCGCACGCGATGGTGCAGCCGGCGTCGCATCCAGGGGGGCGGCGGGGCCGTTGGTGGGCCCGCCGGCGGGCGGAGGCGGCGGGGCGGCCGGGGGCGACTCGGTCAGCCAGGTCCGGAAGCGGGCTGCGAGGGCCTCCGGTTCGGCGGACACTTCAACGCCGGCTCGGGCGGCGGCGTCGCGGAATTTTCCGGCCGCCTCCAACTCTGCCTCCCGCTGCCGGTTTTCCCGTTCCATGTCGAGCGCGGCCAAGCGTTCGCGGAGCCGCGCCATCTCGTCCGTCAGGTCGCGGCGGACCTCGGTCGGCAGTTCCACACGGCCGCCCTGGGCCGCCTGTTCCAGCGCTTTGCGGAGGATCTGCAGGGCATCCTCCGCGATGGCGATGCCGCGGACGTTACGGGTCCGCCGGCGCTGGGCGAGTTCGCCGTCCCATCGCGCGATTTCATCGCGCAGGGCGGCCGCCGTCGGTTCGCCGAGCCGGGCACGGATCGCCGCAAGCTCGTTCGACAGTTGCGTCCGCAGCGTTATCATCGCGGGGGAAAACAGAGCAGGCTCCGCCGCGGCGGCCGCCGCGGCGGCCGCCAGCAGGATGACGGGCAGTCGCAGGTTCATCGGCCGGGGGAGGATCGCAGGGGCGGTAGACCGTATTTGTCGCGCGGCTCGCCCGAAGTGACCTTCGGCTGCTGCGGCCCGGCGCCGGGTCGGCCCTCGATCGTCCAGACGACCTCGCCGCCGACGTAGGCCTTGATCACGACTTTGTGGATCGTCACCGGTGCCTGGGCCACGAACAAGGTTTCCCCAAAGGCTTCCTGCAACTGCTGCACGCCGATCGGCACCCAGAAACTGATGTACTTGTCGAGCGCCTCGACGAACCGGACGCCGCGCTCGCGATGAGTGAACACGGCGGGCTCCACCACGCGGCGGCGTTGTCGGCCCGCGGAATCGGTCTGCACGTACTCCTGGCGCAGTACGCTCTCGAACACGAGGAGTTCGACATTGCGGGTTTCGCCGGGCGTGAACCGAACGGTGACGACCTGCTTGCCCGAAACCGGCTCGCCGTCAAGCTTGATGTCGAACTCGCGAACCGGCGCCGCCTGCGCGATCCCCGCAGCCAAGGCCGGCGCGGCCAGCCATGCCATCCGTCGCCTCATCGTGAAGTCTCCGCGCCAGATTCTACGCGATCGGGGGCGGTCTTTCCATCCCCGCGCCGAGGAGGCGCTCCTCCGCCAGCCGGCGCAGGCCGCGGACATCGAGTTTTCCGGTGGCGGTCACCGGGATCTGGTCGACGCGGACGAAGGCCTGGCGATCCGGCTTCCATAGGTTGGGCAGGTCGCTGCGCTGAAGTAGCTCATGGAGCGCCGCGGGGTCGCCCGCCGCGTCCGTGTGCAGAACGACCAACCTCTCGCCGCGGCGGTCGTCGGGGACGGCGGTGACCGCCAACACAGGTTCGGTCGTTCCGAGCGCGCGCAAACACGCCTCCTCCACGGCTGTGTGCGGGACCATTTCCCCGCCGATTTTGCTGAAGCGCGCCAGCCGGTCCACGATGCCGATGAAGCCATCGGCGTCGACGGTGGCGATGTCACCCGTGGAATACCACCCGTCCCGGATGACCTCGGCCGTTAGGTCGGGGCGGCCGAGGTAGCCGATCATGACGTTGGGCCCGCGTACGAGGAGCAGACCGGGGGAGCCGGGGGGAAGCGGTTGCCGGGTCGCGGGGTCCACGACGCGCACGGCCACCCCGGGAATGGGACGGCCGACGCTGCCCGGTTTCCAGCCGATCTCGGCCGAGTCGCCCGCGGCGGCGTGCGGGATGCTCAGCGCGACGACCGGCGAAAGCTCCGTCGTGCCGTAGCCTTCCATCGGCCGAATGCCGAACCTCCGCTCGACCTCGTCGGCGACGGACGCCTTCAGCTTTTCTGCTCCCGTGATGAGCCAACGGAGAGTTCGAAAATCTTCGGGCGCGGCCTTGCGTAGAAAACCGATCAGGAAGGTCGGGGTGGTGAACAAAGCGGTGCAGCGCTCTTCGCGGATGAGCTGGGCGATGCGGGCGGCGTCGAGCGGACTGGGGTGGTAATGCGCGCAGATGCCGGCCAGCACCGGAAACCAGAGGCCGCAGGTGTAGCCGAACGAGTGGAACAGAGGCAGCGAGGCGGCCAGCGCCTCGTCGCGACGGGCGCGGAAGGCCAACATGAGCCCTTCGATATTGGAGAGCAGGTTGTGGTGGCTGAGCATCACCCCCTTCGGCTCACCCGTGGTACCGGAGGAGAAGATGATCGTCGCGGCGTCGTCCGCATGGAAGCCGCGGGCCGGCGCCAGCCAACTGGCGGGCGCCGCCAACGCGGTCACCGCGGCGGCGAGGCGGCGTGCGGGCGTGATCTCCTGGGCAAGGTCTTCCAGATAAAGGACGCCGGGCGGTTCGGCGGGAAGGCGCACACGGTCGAGGAAGGCGCGGGACGTGATCGTGGTGCGGATTCCGGCCTGACGAAGGGCCGAACGGAACGATTCGGCGGAAACGGTGAAGTTCAGGTTGACCGAGGCGCGACGCAGCAGGGCCAGGGCGAGGTTGACGAGCGCGCCTCCGACGGATGGCGGAAGCAGCACCGCCACCGCCGGCTGCTCCCGCACGCGCGGCGCCAGCCGACGGGCCAGCGCGATGGTCGCGATCAGTGCGCGCCCGGCGGTGAGTCGGCGCCCCAGCGTATCGGTCATCGCCAGCCGGCCCCAGTTGCGGCGCGCGGCCCGCACCCACGCCTGACCCAGAGGGCGGCGGCGGGGCTTGAGGTCCTCGAAGTAGCCGCAGGACAACTCCTGCACCGCACGGTGGACCTCGGCGGCGGTGGCCGAGGAGGGCATCGGCGGCCCGAAGCTGATCGTCACGGGGTAGGGAATGCGAATGGGCACCCTGGCGTGAAAGCGGGGATGATAATGGCTGAACAGGCTCCCCCAGGTGCCGCCGATGTGGACGGGAATGATCGGGTGTGCGGTGCCGCGGACGACCCGCTCGAAGCCGGGGCGGAAGCCGCCGATCAGACCGGTACGGGTCAAGGCGCCCTCCGCGAAAATGCACACCATGAACCCCTCGTCCAGGGCCTGCCGCGCCGCCTGCAACGACTCGACCAGCCGGCGCGGCGGATCGTCGGATGCGATCGGTATGCATCGCATCAATCGAAACAGCGCGCGCAACGGGTGACGTTCGTAGATGGACCGGTGCATCAGGAAGCGGATCCGCCGCTGCTGGCAGGCGAGGATCTGAAGGGCATCGAGGTAGGAGACATGGTTGGCCACCAGCAACGCCCCCCCCTCCAGCGGCAGATGATCCAGGCCGAGCGCGCGAATCCGGTAGATCGTGCGGGTGATCACCACGGCGGCGAAACGCACGACAAAGTCCGGCAGCACGGCCAGCGCCACTGCCGTCATGAGGATGGTCAGAGAGCCCATCGCCAGAAAGCCCTGCGCGGGCGTGAGCGTGGCGACCCGGTGCAGGAGCAACATTAGGCCCGAGCCGATCAGCACGCCGATCCAGCTCAGAAATCCGTTGGCGGCGATGACTCCACCGAGCCGGTCGCGCGGACAGCGAAACTGAATGAACGCTTCGATCGGCACGATGAACAAGCCCGCCCCGGCGCCGGCGGTGACCGCCAGGGCCAGGGCGGCCGGAGGCCGACCGGTCAGGCCGATGCCGATCGCGGAGGCCGCCAATAACGCCGCGCCGGCCGGCACGACGCCGAACTCGATGTTGCGGCCGGACCAGTGCCCGGCCAGCAGCGCCCCCGCGCCAATGCCGATCGCGGCGCCGGCGAACAGGAAGCCGCTGTCCACTTCGCTCCATCCGAGATGGGCGATGCCGTAGGGGATCATGTTCAACTGGAGGTAGGCGCCGACGAGCGAGAAATACGCCGAGGCGGCGATCGCCAGCAGCAGGTACCGGTCCTGCCGGACCGAGCGGAGCGGTCGGATGACGTCGTTCAGGAAGAACCATGAGGGCTGGTGGTCTGCGGCGGCGGGGGGAACGCGGGCGATGCCGAACGAGGCCGCCGCGCCGAGCCCGGCCACGGCAACGCACGCCCAGGCCGCCGCGACGATGCGGCCATCGAGAGCGCGCACGAGCGCCGGGGCGCCGAACGTACCACAGATGATCGCAAGGTAGGTCATCATTACGATCCGGCCGTTGGCCGGCGACAACTGATCGCGACGGACGAGTTCGGGAATGATGCCGTACTTGGCCGGACCGAAGAGCGCGCTCTGCGCGGCCATAAGGAACAGGGCGGCATACGCCGCCGCCGCGCGACCGCTGGCGAGAGCGGCGACGCCGCCCAGCATCACGAAGACCTCGAGGATCTTGGCGAGGATGATTACGGTTCGCTTGCTCACGCGATCGGCCAGAACTCCGGCCGCCGGCGTGAAGAGCAGAAAGGGCAGCGCGAACAACAAGCCCGCCATCCCCGCCGCGCCCGAGCTGGCCTGGGGGCCGAGCATGCGGATGAGCGAAAAGGTGACCAGCAGTTTGAAGATGTTGTCGTTGAGGGCACCGAGGAATTGCGTCAGGTTGAGCCACCGGAAGGACGGCGGTAACCGCGGCGGCGGGGCGGGGCTCACGCCCATGGGCAAGCTCCCCCGGAGCGTCGGCCGGCGAGGCGGGCGGCGTGGAGCCGTGGCGGTCGGGTGGCCATGATGGCGCCCCCGAGAACCTAACGGCACGTTGGCCGGGACGCAAGCCAGCGCGCTTTTCAGCGCGGGAAGCGTCGGCTACAACACCGGTCGTGAAGTGGATCGTTCGAGAATGTCGGACCCAATCGGCCGAGGAGACGGCCGCCGAAGGGGAGAGGCTCGGCCGGCGGCTGAAGCGGGGCGATGTCGTCGCTCTGTTTGGCAATCTGGGGTCGGGCAAGACCGTGTTTATCCGGGGGATGTGTCGCGCATTAGGGGTGACGTGCGGGGTGCACAGCCCGACGTTTTCGATGGTGCACGAATATGCGGGACACGTGCCGGTGTTCCATGTGGACCTGTACCGCGTGGGTGGGTGGGCCGACGTGGCGTCGCTGGGTCTGGATGAGGCGTGGCGGGTGGGCGCGATCATGGCCGTCGAATGGGCGGAGCGGGCGGGGGATGCCCTGCCGGCTGGCGCGATCCGCGTGGAGCTCCTTCACGGGGATGGCGAAAACGAGCGGCGGATCCGCGTGGTGGAGTTGGAGGCCGGCGAGGCATGAATGTTCTGGCATTGGACCTGTCGACGCCGCGGGCGGGCGTGGCGCTGTGGCGGTCGGGTGGGACAACGGTCGAGCGAATGTGGGAGCCGGCGCCGCGGGACAGCCGGCCGTTGTACACGGCGATCCGGGAATTGCTTGGTGGTGCCGGGCTGATGGCCGACGACGTGGACTTGTTCGTCGCCGGCCGCGGACCGGGAAACTACTCCGGCCTCCGTATTGCGCTCACCGTCGCTGCGATGCTCGCGATGCCGGGCCGCCGGCCGTGGGTGGCGTTGGACAGTGGTGTGGCGGTCGCGGAGGAGGCGTTCCGCCGGTGGCCGGTGGACGATGTGCTCGTCGCCGGCGACGCGCGACGTGGGAGGGTTTGGTGTGGACGCTGTCGGCGCGAGGACGACGGCGCCGCCCGGCTGGATGGCGGATGGCGGCTCGTGCGACCCGGAGAATTGGATTCGCTGGTGCCGGCGGCGGGGATCGGGGTGACCTCCGAGTGGGCGGCGTTGTCTGATCTGGCGCGTCTGTCGAAGGGAAGCGGACGGTGGTGGGAGGACGACATTCCACCCAGGCCGCTGCACCTTGCGCGTCGCGCGGCGGAGCGATGGCTCACGGGTGCGCCGTTTCCGCCCGCAGTGCCGGTGTATCTGCATCCCCCTGTGGCAGGCGTCTGATCGGCGGCATCGCAGGGGGCCCCCTCTCATGCCGGCATGTGGTCCGGCGGCACCTCCGTGAGGAGTGGAAGGTCGCGATCCCTTGCGGAAAGAATGGGGGAGGGGACGGGCCACGAAATGTCGAGGGTGGGATCGTTCCAACGAATTCCGTACTCATCCGATGGCGCGTAGGGGCGCGAGCAAAGGTAGACGACATCCGCTTCGACGTTGCCGATGGCGCAGAATCCGTGGGCGAATCCTTCCGGCACAAACATCTGGGCGTGGTTTTCGGCAGACAAAATGCGAGAAGTCCATTGGCCGAAAGTTGGCGAGCCCCGTCGGAGGTCCACGGCCACATCGAAGATGGCGCCGCGCACGACGGCGATCAATTTGGCCTGGGGATGGCGGAGCTGATAGTGGAGCCCCCGGAGCACGCCGGGGATGGAGCGGGAGAAATTGACTTGGGCGATGGCAAGGTCGAAACCACACGAGCTGAGACGATCCGAGTTGAAGAGCTCACGAAACTCTCCGCGGGCATCTGGATGGACATCGGGAATCCACGCCTCCACGCCAGGCAGGGAAGTCGGTTCGCGGCGGAAAGGCATTTAGACGGTCTCCGTGGCAAGGCGTTCGAGGTATTCGCCGTACTCGTTTCCCTTGAACGAGGCGGCGTGGGCGAGGAGGGCATCCCGGTCGATCCAGCCTTGGCGATACGCGATCTCCTCGATGCACGCGATTTTGAAGCCTTGCCGCTCTTCAATGGTCTGAACGAAATTTGCGGCCTGAAGGAGCGCGGCGGGGTTGCCGGTGTCGAGCCAAGCGAGTCCGCGGCCGAACAAATGGACCTCGAGCCGGCCCTCACGCAGGTACGAGAGGTTGAGATCTGTGATTTCGAGTTCTCCCCGGCTGGAGGGGCGGAGGTGGGCGGCGCGGTCCGGCGCGTCCGGCCCGTAGAAGTAGAGGCCGGGGACGGCATAGCGCGATGGAGGGTGGGGGGGTTTCTCCACGATGTCGCATACGCGGCCACTGGAATCGAACGCGAGGACGCCGTATCGTTCGGGGTCCCTCACGGGATAGCCGAAGATGAGGGCGCCCTGTTGCAGCGCGGCAGCCTTGCGGAGAACGTCGGAAAATCCATGTCCAAAAAAAAGGTTGTCACCCAGAATCAACGCGCTGGCCCCCCCTTGGAGGAAGTCGCGAGCGATGAGGAGCGCTTGGGCGAGCCCCGCCGGCGTGGGTTGCTCGGCGTAGGCCAAGCGAAGGCCCCAGGCGGCGCCGTCGCCTAGCAAGGCTTGGAACCGGGGCAGGTCGGTGGGGGTGGAGATGAGCAGTATATCCCGCAAGCCGGCCAACATGAGCACCGAAAGGGGATAATAGACAAGAGGTTTATCGTAGACCGGGAGGAGTTGCTTGCTCACGGCACGCGTCATCGGGTAGAGCCGGGTGCCGGCTCCACCGGCCAAAACGATCCCTCTCATGGGATGTCGCCCTTTTGCAGCATCGCGGCCGGGAGGTTACCCGTCCATCCCCATCCCGCGCAACTCCCCAACGAACCATAGGGACGGACACCTCGGCCAGGGGACAGACACTCCTGCCGGTACGGCAAAAAAAGGGGAGAGAGACCGGATCCGGGCCGACGAAGAGCCGATACAACGCCGGACGGAGGCAAGATGAGGCTACAAAGGGACTGGAGGGGGACGAATCAAGCCAAATAACGGCGTACCCCCCCCTTCGGGACAAACCCCTCCATCCCGGCCCACCGGCCGGAGCGCCTTCCTCATCCCTCCAGGGCCTACTTCACCC
>OGCI01000232.1_pt1 | contig 72877 bp, 63 predicted proteins | sample 1570021 | NCBI WGS metagenome assembly OGCI01 (sample SAMN06264664, study PRJEB24512) | hot springs metagenome | isolation source: Hot spring water | place: South Africa: Tshipise | collected 2015-06-21
GCACGCTGCCGCTTTTGGGTTCGGCCTGCGGGACGTGACGGCAAAGCGGCGTCGTGCCGCCGCAAGCCACAGTTTGGACTGCGGCAGCACGCTGCCGCTTTGGATGCAAATCCTGCCTGCACAGGCTGAATTCAGTCTCCCTGCGGCACCTTCGCAGGGGTCGCAGCGACCCCGATCGCTCCCATCTTGGAAGTGGGGAATACATGAACGACGGCGAGTTGGCGCTATACCAGGTCGCAGCGCCCTCGATCGCTCCCATCTTGGAAGTGGGGTTGTAGCATTAATCCGGCCATCGCTTGCTCCAGCGCGGGGATCGTCCGGCCGGAGTCGCCCGGCGACCTCATCGCCGGGCGACCAGACGAGGCCCCGTCCCACAGAGACGCTTCGCGCTCAACGGCGCTATCTCCAGCCCCACCGAGATCCAGCCCGATTGACCGGGCGCTGTTCAGTAGCACGACCATGAATGGTCGTGCGGGCGTCAACAACCAGACGCCTCACCCATTGCCGGAATAACTTATGCCCGGCACGGCCAATCTTCTCACACGCCCCCCAGCGACACCAGCACCCGAAACGTCCGATATGCAGTAACCATGTCATCAACGATCACCTCGACGCGCTTTCCGTAGCGCCGTGCGCCGGGCAACAGACTGGCTGCATCGGCCATCTCAGAGCGGATGAATTCGACCGTGACGGCGATCGGCGCGAGGATCTGGTAGGGCCTGGGCGCCTGTCCGGCGTACAACCGGCGCACGGCGCGCTCGGCCGCCGCCTGGATGCGGGCATGCGTCACCTCTGGGGGCAGACATTCCGCCGCGGTGCGCCCCGTGGCTGTCTTCACGATTGCGGTTTCGAGGGGACCGAGCAGATCGATCGCCTCGGCGCACGCCGACTGATCGCCGGAGATCATGATCACCGCAGCGCCGAAATGTCCCGCCAATGCCGCGTTGACGCCGATCTCGCCGACCGCTTCGCCGTTGAGCCACACACCCGCCACCCGGGCCGATGACCAGGTGTGATCGAGGATGGCATTGGACGTACCCATGCGGGCATGATAGCCGACAAACATGACGCCCGCCATGCCTCCATCCACGCCCTGCATCATGGAGAAGGGAGCGGGACTGCCCGAATTCAGCCGTGCCCGGCTATCCAATTCCTCGATCAGGATGTTGCGGCCGCTGCCGTGGCCGTCGCTGACGACCACCTCGGTCGCGCCGCCGTCGAACGCGCCGCGGATCGCCGCGTTCACATCCGCGGTCATCAGGCGGCGAAAGCGCTGATATTCCGCATGGGTCGAATCGGTGTGATCGGCATGGACCACGCCGGTGATGCCTTCCATGTCGGCTGCGATCAAGATCTTCATCTTTCTTGTCTCCCTCATGTCGCTCCTGTAGGGGTGAAACCGATCCATTCGATATCCGGCACGTCCCGGAACCGGCGCGCCATCACGGCCAGCGCCTCCGGGTTGTCGTCAATCAGGATGAATCGGCGCCCCAGGGCCAGGCAGGCCGCGCCGGTTGTGCCGCTGCCCGCAAAGAAATCCAGCACCAGATCGCCCGGCCGCGAAGAGGCCTGGACGATCCGCCGCAGGATGCGCAACGGCTTCTGGGTAGGATAGCCGGTGCGCTCGCTGCCGTGTGTCGGGACGATGGTGCACCACCACGTGTCGGTGGGCAGCTTGCCGCGCGTCGCCTTTTCCGGACCCACCAGGTCGGGCGCCATGTAGGGGATGCGCTCGATCTCGTCCACGTTGAACGTGTAGTGGCGCGGGTCCTTCACGTACAGCAGGATATTGTCGTGTTTGGCCGGCCAGCGATCCTTCGGCCGGCCGCCGTAATCGTAGGCCCAGATGATCTCGTTCAGGAAGCAGGCGCGGCCGAAGATCGCATCGAGCAGTATTTTGCAGTAATGCACCTCCCGATAGTCTATGTGAAAATAAAGGCTGCCGTGGGGTGCCAGGACGCGCTGCGCCTCGATCAACCGCGGCTCCAGGAATGCCAGGTAGTCGTCGAACAGATCGGCGAACGACCTGGAGCCGATCTTGATGGTCTCGTAGCGACGGCCGCCGAAACCGCGTCGGTCGCCCGTCTCGCTGGAGATGGCGCGGATGCGCGTATGACTCTGGATCTTGCCCGTGTTGAACGGCGGATCAATGTAGATCAGATCCACCGATTCAGCGGGCATCGCGCGCAGAATCGGCAGGTTGTCGCCGAAGTAGATGCGATTGCCCACGCTCTCCCTCGTGAGTCTACCGGCCGTGCAGGTATTCCCGGATCATCAGCGCGGCGGTTGCGCCTTCGCCCGCGGCCGCTGCGGCCTGTTTGGCGCTGCCCGCGCGCACGTCGCCAGCCGCGAAGACGCCCGGCATCGTGGTCTCCAGGTTGCTTCTCGTCACGATGAAGCCCCACCGATCGCGCTCGATCTCGGCGGGCAGAAAATCGGTGTTCGGCTCCATGCCGATGAAGATGAAGACGCCGTCGGGCCGCCACGTCTGTACCTCGCCGCTCGCCCGATCCAGCACCTCGACGCCGATCAGCTTGCCGCGGCCGGTGCGAAACGCCTGGATTGCATGATGGGTGATGACGCGCATGTTGGGCTGCTCGGCGACCTTTTCCTGCAGGAGGCGGCTGGCTCGCACCTGGGGCAGGAACTCGACGATGGTTACCTGCCTGGCGAAGCGGCTGAGGAACAGACCCTCCTGGAAGCCGCTGTTGCCGCCGCCGACCACCAGCACATCTTTGTCGCGATAGAACGGGCCGTCGCATACCGCGCAGAAATGCACGGCCGAGCCGATCAATTCCTTCTCGCCCGGCACGTTGAGGCGGCGGTAGCGCGAGCCGGTGGCGATCAGCACGGCCTGCGCTGCGATCTCGCTGCCGTCGGCTGTGTGCACGCACAGGTAGCGGCCATCGCGGCCGATGTCGTCCACGGCCGACGATTGCACGATCTCGACGCCAAAACGCTGCGCCTGCGCGATGAGCCGTCGCGCCAGCTCCAGGCCGGGGATGCCCTCGTCGAAGCCGGGAAAGTTATCGAGCATCTGGGTGTCGGCGATCTGGCCGCCGGCCGTGCCGCGCTCCAGGATCAGCGTGTTCAGCCGCTCGCGGGCCGTGTAGATGGCCGCCATCAGGCCGGCCGGACCGCCGCCCACGATGACCACGTCGTAGAAGGAGTGTTTCGCCGCGGTGATGAGGCCGAGCTGCGCTGCCAGCTCCTCGTTGCTCGGCTCCACCAGCACCGTCCCATCGCCGAAAACGATCGTCGGCACGATGCGCTTGCCGTCGTTGATCTGTTCGACGGTCGCCACCGCGCTCGGATCCTGCTCGATATCCACCCAAACGTACTGGATGCGGTTTTCGGCCAGAAACTGCTTGGCGCGTCGGCAATCGGGACACCAGGTCGTTCCGTACACCGTGATCTTCGGTTGGTCAACAGTCATGTGCGCGTCTCCTATGGTTGCCCCGCCGCTTTGACAAAACGCGGCGATGCCTGCATAGTATAGCACGCAGAAAGCGAGAAACGTGAAACCTGATGGGAGAGACGCACATGATCGGAGCGGAGAGGACAGCGCGCCTGACGCCATGGATTCTGGCCAGCCGACCGCGCACGTTGCCGGCATCGGTGGCGCCGGTACTCGTCGGCACGGCCGTGGCCATCCACGAGGGCATGTTCCGGCCGCTCCCTGCGCTGGTCGCGCTGCTGGCGGCGCTGTTGCTTCAAATCGGCTCGAACCTCGCCAACGACCTGGGCGACTATCTGCGCGGAACCGACAGCCGCGGCCGTGTCGGGCCCACGCGCGTCACCACGGCCGGCCTGCTGACCCCGCGCCAGGTGCAGGCCGGCATGATCGTCGTGTTCGGCCTGGCCGCGCTGTGCGGCCTCTATCTGATCGCGGTCGCAGGCTGGCCGATCCTGGTCGTCGGAGCGCTGGCAATCGTGGCAGCCATGGCCTACACGATCGGTCCGCTGCCGTTCGGCTACTACGGTCTCGGCGACCTGGCCGTGTTCATCTTCTTCGGCCTGGTGGCGGTCGTCGGCACGGCCTATGTGCAAACGCTGCGGATCACGCCACTGGCGCTCCTGGCGTCCATCCCCATAGGCTGCCTGATCACTGCGATCCTGGTCGTCAACAACCTGCGCGACGCCGACACCGACCGCACCGCCGGCAAACGCACCCTGGCTGTTCTCTTGGGCCGCCGCGGCGCGCGACTGGAATATCTGCTGTTGCTGGCGATCGCCTATCTGCTGCCCCTGCTCCTGTGGCTGGCCCTGGGAATCGCTCCCTGGATCATGCTGACTTGGCTCACCTTGCCGCTGGCCGGCGTGCAACTGCGCGCTGTGTGGCGCATCCTGGGCCCGGCTCTCAACAAAACGCTGGCTGGCACCGCGCAGCTGACTGTCCTCTACGCGCTCGCGTTTGCAGCCGGCTTGATCCTGGCCGCCTGACGCGCCGAAGCGCGTTTTCAGCCTCCCGATTGCCGCACGGCCTCAGCCGCGCAGGGCCTCGACCAGCCGCACGGCCGCGGCCGGATCCACCCACAGCAGGCTGCGCAGCTGGATGGCCATGGCGCCGGCCCGAAAGCATGCCTGCGCATCCTCGAGCCGGCAGATGCCGCCCCCGGCGACGATGGGCACCGATAGTCCCAGCTCGGCGACCGCTGCGACCCCGACCAGGGTGAACGGAAATGCGGCTGGTCCGGCCAGCGGCCCGGTAAGGCGCGCGCCATCCTGGCGGACGGCCGCGGCCAGCGGCCCGCTGCCGATCACCAGCGCGTCGGCGCCTGCTCCCACAGCTGCCGGCGCCAACGTCGCGGCCTGGCTCGACGGCAGTTTGACCAGGAGCGGCAACGTAGTGGCCCGGCGCACGACGCCCACCCAGTTGGCCACATCTACCGGCCGCGCGCCTGCGGTCACGTGCAGCTCGAGCCCCGCTACGCCGGGCTCCTCCTCCAAACGGCCGGCAATGCGATCCCAATCCTCGACCGTGCTGCCGGCCAGCGCCATGAGAATCGGCACGGCCAGCCGGCGCCACTCCAGGGCATGATCGTCCATCACGCGGCGAAAGCCGGGATTATGATCACCGGTCGTCAGGATGAAGCCGGCCGGCGTCTCGGCCAGGCGGCCGGGGGAATGCCCGCGGCGAGGACGCCAGGACACCGGCGGCGTCACGAGCGCGCCGAACATGGTGGCGCTGATGCCCGGCGGCCACGCGTCGGCATAGCCGACTGCGCCGCTGCCTGCCATCACCGGTGCAGCCAGGGCCAGGCTATGCTTGTTGTGGGGCGCGAGCTCGATCACGGCCAACTCCGTCTGTTCTGCACCTTCTGTCACGCCTCGCCCACCACATCCACCAGATCGAGCACCGGCCCGCGCTGGCAGATGCGGTGGCGGCCCGTGGCCAGATCGGCGACGCACGCCTGACAGGCACCAACGCCGCACAAAAAGGCTGCCGGGTAGAGGATCTGCGCAAAGCCGCGGCCGAGCTCGTAGCGGACGGCGCGCACTGCGGTTGCCAGCTCGCTGTAGAAGGCCAGGGAGCCGGCCGCCAGCACCACATCGGCCCAGGGGAGCAATTCGGGCAGGAACTGCGCCACCCCGACGCCAGGGGATGCCGGTCGGTCGGGAATGCGCGGCGGCCGGATGGCGGTGTGGTATTCCACGGCCGCCGGCAGGCGCTGCGACGGAATCAGATCGCGCGCCAGAGCCGCCTCCAGCGCGAACGCCACAGCACGGCCCTCGCTCGCGGCCTGCACGATGGCCGGCAAGAGCGCCCACGCGGAGATGCCAGGCCCGGCCACAGATGCTGGCGCGTCTTCGCCCAGGCACAGCACATTGCGGCTCCCTGCAGGCACACTGAAGCCGTTCCCCACCGACCCCAGGCAATCCAGCGTGGCGCCGATCGCCACGGTGCGCAGCCAGGCATGGCCCCAGTCGCCATCGGCCGGCACGCGCAGGGTCCAGCTCTCATCGTCCAGGGCAATGGGATAGAAAACGCGGCGCAGATAGGGCGCCAACCCGCAGCCGGTCTGCACCAGCACGGCCTGTCCGGCCGTCAGGCTGCGCGCCAGGGCGGGCGCCCGCAATCGCAGCTCCTGGCCGGCGCCGAGGCTGCGACGTTCGATCAGCGTGGCAGTGATCTGGATCATCAACCATCCGAGGTCAGCGCGCAGCAATCTTCATTGGCCTGCCAGGTAGCTTTGCCCTGAGGCAGCTTGGCGATCCTGTCGAGAGCAACCATTGTTTTCCTTTCCGTACCGGCTGCATGACCTGCTGCACACAACACCATCATCTGTCGCCAATCCATCTGCTCTCGATAGTATACCAGACCCGACGGCTCGTCAAGCGCGACCGCGCCGGCCGGCACATGAGACGCCCCGCCGCGCGGCCGTCGGGTTGGCCAGCATCTTGCCGGCGCTGACCCGGCACAGCGGCCCCTGGCGTTTTTTGATTGCGCTCTATTTGAGTATAATTGGTTGCACATTCAGCCACAACAAACCCATAAATCGCCTTAATCGCTCGACAGCAAAACCGACATGACTATCGAGAGGAGGGTGCTCATGAACAACGAACAGGAATCGCAGGAGATCTATCGGCCATCCGCCGAGGTCATCGCACAGGCCAACGTCAAAAGTTATGAGGAGATGGCTCGTTGGGCCGAGCGCGATTTGGAAGGGTTCTGGGCCGCGCAGGCAGAGCAATTCACATGGTTTCAGCGGTGGAACAAGGTATTGGACGACTCGAACAAGCCGTTCTACCGCTGGTTCACCGGTGCCAAGACCAACATCGTCTACAACTGCCTGGACCGTCACCTGACCACCTGGCGGCGCAACAAGCTGGCACTGATCTGGGAAGGAGAGAACGGCGATCTGCGCACCTTTTCCTATCACGCCCTGCACCGCGAGGTCTGTCGTTTTGCCAATGTCCTGCGCAGCATGGGCGTGCGCAAAGGGGATCGAGTGACGATCTATATGGGCCGCGTGCCCGAGTTGCCCATCGCGATGCTGGCGTGCGCCAAGATCGGCGCCATCCATTCGGTGGTCTACGGCGGCTTCTCGGTCGAGGCGCTGCACGGTCGCATCGAGGACAGCCAGTCCAACGTCTGTATCACCTGTGACGGCAGCTTCATGAACGGCAAGATCGTCGAGCTGAAGCGCATCATGGATGAGGCCCTCAAGCGCTCGCCCACCGTGGAACATGTGATCGTCTTCAAGCGCACCGGGCACGACGTGCCAATGGAACAGGGCCGCGACTACTGGTGGCACGAGCTGATGGCGCTGCCGATCACGCGCGCCGCCCCAGGCTCGAACCGCAACGACACCGAGATCCTGGATGCCGAAGATCCCCTCTTCATGCTCTACACCTCCGGCACCACCGGCAAGCCGAAGGCCATCCTGCACACGCACGGCGGCTACACGGTGGGCGTGGGCACGACGCTGCGCGCCGTGTTTGATTTGAAGGAAGAGGACCGCTGGTGGTGCGCGGCCGATCCGGGCTGGATCACCGGCCATTCCTACATCGTCTACGGGCCGTTGCTGCTCGGCGCCACCAGCTTCATGTACGAAGGCGCGCCGACCTACCCGTATCCGAACCGCTGGTGGAGCATGGTGGAGAAGTACGGCATCAACGTGCTCTACTGTGCGCCGACCGCCATCCGTGGCCTGATGCGCTTCGGCGAGGCCTGGCCCAACCGCCACGATCTCTCATCGCTGCGCCTGCTGGGCACCGTCGGCGAGCCGATCAATCCGGAGGCATGGCGCTGGTATTATCGCGTCATCGGCAGAGAGCGTTGTCCGATCATGGACACCTGGTGGCAGACCGAGACCGGCATGTTCATGATCACCCCGCTGCCGGTCATGGACCTCAAGCCAGGCAGCGCCACGCGCCCCTTCCCGGGCGTCCAGGCCGATGTGGTGGACGAACAAGGCCAGCCGGTAGCACCGGGCGAAGAGGGGTATCTGGTGCTGAAGACACCCTGGCCGGCCATGTTGCGCACCATTTACCGGGATCCCGACCGCTACGTCCAGCAATATTGGAGCAAATATCCGGGGATGTACTTCACGGGAGACAGCGCGCGCAAAGACAAGGACGGCTACTTCTGGATCATCGGCCGCGTGGACGACGTGATCAAAGTATCGGGCTATCGGCTGGGCACCGCGGAGATCGAGAGCGCGCTGGTCAGCCACCCCGCCGTGGCCGAAGCTGCGGCCATCGGCCTGCCACACGAAGTGAAGGGGAATGCCATCCACGCCTACGTGATCCTGAAGGCCGGCCAGGAGCCCTCGGATGCGTTGGCCGAGACGCTGAAGGCGCACGTGGGCCACGAGCTGGGGCCGATCGCCAGACCGGAGAAGATCACGTTCGTGCCTCAACTGCCGAAGACCCGCAGCGGCAAGATCATGCGTCGCGTCCTGCGTGCCCGCGCCCTGGGCCTGCCGGAAGGAGATGTGACGACGCTGGAGGAATAGCAGCAACGTCATGCGTCAAACGTCACGCGCTGAAGGTGAATGACGTTTGACGCGTGACGCCTCACGCCATCAACTCATACCCCCCATCCATCACGATCGTCTGGCCGACGATCATGCGGGCGTCGTCGGTGCAGAGCCAGGCCACCAGCTTCGCCACCTCCTCGGGGGTGACGAAGCGGCCGGCCGGGGTACGCCGTAGCCCCTCGGCCAGGATCTGCTCTTTGCTGGGGAAGAAGTTCAGCGCCTCGGTCTCCACCACGCCCGGGCTCACCGCATTGCAGACGACGCCGTGGGGGATCAGCTCGACCGCCAGGTAGCGGATCAACGTCTCGATCATCGCCTTGCTGACCCCCACCAGGCTGTACTCCGGCAGCACGCGGCGGCTCCCAAAGCTGGAGATGCCGATGATGCGACCCCAGCCGCGCGAGATCATGTGGCGCGCGGCCGCCTGCGCGCCGAAGAGGAGCGACCGGGCATTGATGTTGAGCGTCCAGTCCCACCCCTTCAGCTCCTGCTGGATGACCGGCTTGAGCACGCCCGACGCCGCGTTGGCCACGAAGATATCCACGCCGCCGAACGCCTCGGCGGCCGCATTGACTAGCCGCTGTACCTCCTCGACCTCGCCCACGTGTGCCTTCACCACGATGGCCCGGCCGCCGGCCGCCTCGACCTCGTAGGCGGTCTGTTCGGCCTGCTGCCGGTGGCGAAAGTAGTTGACAGCCACATTGGCCCCGTGGCTCGCCAGCTCCAGGGCAATCGCCCGGCCGATGCCGCGGCCGCTGCCGGTGATCACCGCCGTCTTGCCGCGCAACACAGAAAAGGGATCGCGCATATGGGGGCCGTCTTCACGGGACAACCGACTCGCCGCCGTCCACGAAGATCACCGAGCCGCTGATGAACTTCACATCGGGGTGGCAGAGCGCGACGATCGTCGCCGCAACGTCTTCGGGCGTGGTCAGGCGGCGCTGCGGATTGCGACGCAGCGTGGTCTCGATCATCAGCTCATGGCCCGGGATCTTGCGCAGCGCCGGCGTGTCGGTGACGCCTGCGTTGATGCAGTTCACGAGAATGCCGCGCGGCCCCAGCTCCAGGGCCAGCTGCCGCGTGTGCGACTCCAGGGCGGCTTTGGCCGCGGACACCGCGCCGTAATGAGGCAAGACGCGCTGGCTGCCCTCGCTCGTCATACTGAAGATGCGGCTGCCCGGCCCCAACATGCCACGACGCACCATGTCCTGCGTCCAGTATACCAGGCTGTGCGCCATCACATTGCAGGTCATCTCCATCTGCGCCTGGCTGATCGCCTCCTCCGGGTTATCGGCGATGAAGGGCAACAGGCTGCCGAACGCCAGGGAATGCATCATCACGTGCACGACGCCGGCCGGCCCGAGCTCGGCGGCCAGGCCGTCCAGCACTTTGGCCCGTCGTTCCGGATCGGCTGCGTTGGTATTGAAGAAGAGCGCCCGGACGCCCTGCGCCTCGATGTCAGCGATGACCGCTTTGGCGGCCGGCAACGTCGCGCGCAGATCGAGGTGCACGCCGCAGATGTTCATCCCGGCAGTGGCCAGCGCACGGGCTGTCGCCGCGCCAAAGCCGGACGAAGCGCCCAGGATGAGCGCCCATTTGCCCTGAAGTGGTTTGTCGGACATGAAAGACTCCTGTGAAGGATTAAAAACAGGCTGTTTGTTGGCATAACCCCGACCGGCCGCGTTCGTCGCGCCGGTTGCGCGGCATCCGGCTCAATCGCCGACCAGCGCGCGCAGGAAGAAGAGCAGGTTGGCTGGCCGCTCGGCCAGGCGACGCATGAAGTAGGGATACCAATGCGTGCCATACGGCACATAGATGCGCATTTGATAGCCGCGACGCACCAGCGCGGCCTGCAGCTCGCGGCGAATGCCGTAGAGCATCTGGAACTCGTAGGCGGTCGGCGGGATGTCGTGATGGTACGCGTAGGCCGCCGTGAAATTGATCACCTCCTCGTCGTGAGATGCGACCGCCGCGTAAGCGCCGCGTGCCCGGCTCTCCGGCGCCAGACACGTGCACACGAGAGCGTTGAGCGCGCGCGTCACCGTCGGTCGGTCACGATAGGCAATGCTCGCCGGCTCGTCGTAGGCGCCTTTGCAAAGCCGGAAATGGCCGATCCCCTCGGCGATCAACGCCTCCACGTCGGCCTGGCTGCGATGCAGATAAGCCTGGATGACGATGCCACAATTCGCGAACTGGCGCCGCAGCCGGCGATAGATGGCGAGCGTGCGCGCCGTGTAGGGTGAGCCTTCCATGTCAATGCGCACGAAATTGCCCAGCTCGGCAGCCCGCCGCACGATCCGACTGACGTTGCTGAAGCAGAAATCCTCGCCCAGGTCGAGGCCCATCTGAGTCAGCTTGACCGATACGTTGCAGCGCGCGCCGGCCTGTTGGAGCGCCTCCAGAGCGAGCAGGTATTCGTCGGCCGCAGCGATGGCCTCGGCATGGCTCGTGACATTCTCACCCAGGTGATCCAGGGTGGCAAGCATCCCCTGCCGGTTCAGGTTGAGCACAGCCGCCAGGGCCTCCTCCAATGTCTCGCCGGACACAAAACGTCGGGCCATCCGTCGCGAGACGGGGACCCGAACGATCAGATCTTGCAGGCCACGACTGCGAGACAACGCGATGAGCGTGGTACGCATGAGGGACATGACCGTTCTCCTTTGCTGAAATGACCTCTTCGTCACGCCCTCTATTCTGCCGCCGCGCCGGAGGCTTGTCAAGCTGGAGGGATGGACCTGTGCGGCGTCGGTGCGAGGCGCACGGTGGGCAGGGCGGCCAGATCGAAGACCGCCAGATCGTCTGGAGACAGGCCGGCCACATGGTCGGCGATGGCCTGGGCAGCTTGCCGCAGCCCGGCCACGTCCACGCCCTGGCAGGTCGCCGACAAGCCCTGCAATCGCGCCAGGCCGCGGCGCAGCACCTTGAGCGCGCCGGCCCGGTTGCCTCGCCGCAGGTGGAGAAACCCGACGCCGATCTGCAAGATGCCCCGGTACAGGTCGCGCACCGGCCGCGGCTCCTGCCGCCATAGCGCCTCCAGCGTCTCATGGCAGGTCCAGTATTCGCCGGCATTGAACTCCGCGATGCCCTGGAGGAGCAGAGCCGGCGGGGGCTCCACGCAGCCTGCAGCCGGCTGCAAGACGCTCGCCAGCAGGCCGGGCAGGCCGGCGGCGAGACGCGATCTGGCCCAGGCATGATCGCAGCCGGCCTGTCGCGCCGCCTGCAAGGCCGCCGTGTCGACGTGGCTGCCGAAAGCGATGATCGGGGTCTCCCGCAGCGCGGGCATGGCTCTGAGATGGCGGACGACTTCCAGACAGCCGGCCGCAACGGCCAGATCAATCAGGATCAGCGCCGGTCGTCGCGCCGCGGCATCCATCAGCGCTGCGCAGTCGGCCACGCAGACGACTCGGCCGCCGGCCGCCCGGCACGCCGCTTCGATGCGCGCGGCCCAAAAGAGATCGGATTCCAGGACCACGACGGTCGGCAAAACATCTTCAGACATCGCATTCTCTCCGCATGTGGGGTGCTATCATAGCACAAAGGCAGCCTCTGTGCCAATTCGGGCACCGGAGACCCGTGGCCCGGTCGGCTGCCGGCACATTCGCGGCGCACACGCGGCCGCATGCTGCAAGATGCCCGGCACGTGTGGCGACGATTTTCAGGGTGGAGCAAGCGCTCGGTAACGTTTTGACGCAGCGTCCATCCCGCGGTAAACTTTGGGGAGCGGTGGATGATTTCCGGGAGACTGACATGACCCAGGCCAAAGATGACATCATTATCTTGATGCCGGCTTACAACGAGTCGCGCTACATCGGCGAAGTGGTGCGCTGCGCGCTCAAATACGCGCCGGTGATCGTGATTGACGACGGCTCCACCGACGGAACCGGCGGCGTGGCGGCTCTGGCCGGCGCCAAAGTGATCCAGCACGCGGTGAACCGTGGCAAGGGCAGGGCGCTCAACACGGGGTTCGCGCACGCCGTGCAGCGCAAAGTAGACGCGGTAATCACCATTGACGCCGACGGCCAGCATGACCCCGACGAGATACCGAAGTTCATCGAGGCGTTTCGGGCCGGCCTGGGCGATGTCATCATCGGGCAGCGCGATTTCTCGCAGATGCCGGCCAGGAATCAATTCGGCAATCGCGTGGGGACGTTTCTCCTGAGCCTGGCCATGGGCCAACACATTCCGGATAATCAGAGCGGCTATCGGTTGCTCAGCCGGCCGGTGCTGGAGGCGGTGCGCACCGACACCACCCGCTTCGAGGCCGAGGTCGAACTGCTGCTGCGCGCCCGACTGGCCGGCTTTCGCATCGCCTGGATCCCTATTAAGACAATCTACACCGAGAAGGTCAGCCACTTTCGGCCCCTGCACGACAGCTGGCTGTTCCTCAAGATGACCTGGCGCATCTGGCGCGCCCGGCTGCGCGGCAGGTTCGAGTGATGGTCGTCCTCGGAGTGCTGCTGCTGGTCAGCGGCGTCGTCTTCCCGCTGGCCATGCTGTTCTGGTTGAGCAGTCGGCTGAGCCGGCCGCCGGCGCTCAGGCCGCGCCAGGTCGGCCTGATGTTGGCGCTCAATCTGATGCTGCCGGCGAGCCTTGTGCTCTGGGCGTTACAGCTGATCTCTTCGCGTCTGGCTGCTGCGACGGCGGTTCAGACCGCAGCAATGGCCACATCGGCCGCGACCGTGTTTCTCGTGATCATCATGGCCGCCGAGGGGCTCCGATCGCGGCGCCGTCGGGCAGGAGGCAGCAATGACGGATGAAGCGCGTAGTCTGGTATTCGAGGCGCCGACATGGGGCTGGATCGGCCTGATCGCTTCGGCGCAGGGCCTGCGGGTGCTGAGCCTGCCGCGGCAAACCGAGCAGGCGGCCTGGCAGGCGCTCGGCCGACGCCACCGTGAGGCCACACTCGCGCCGAACGATCCGCTCCTCTGCGAGGCCGCGCGCCAGGTGAAGGCTTTCCTGGCCGGTGCATTGCGCGAGTTCTCGCTGGTGCTCGACCTGCGCGGCCATACCGCGTTCGAGCTGGCGGTCTGGAACACGATCCGGCGCATCCCCTACAGCCAGACCCGCACGTACAGTTGGGTGGCCGATCAGGTGGGCGGCGGCCGCGGGGCTGCCCAGGCAGTCGGCGCGGCCGTGGGCGCCAACCCGATCCCCATCGTCATCCCCTGCCATCGCGTCATCGGCGCAGACGGCAGCCTGCATGGCTTCGCCGGCGGACTCCAGATGAAGGCCAGGCTGCTCGCGCTGGAAAGCGGCCAGGGCCATTTCGATGTGGCGATGGCGCAGGAATAGCGATGCGGTTCGCGGTGTTCGGAGATATCCACGGCAATCTCTTCGGGCTGGAGGCGGTGCTGAGAGACCTGCGCCGTCACCGGCCAGATGCCATGATCGTGACCGGCGACCTGGTTTACAAGCTGCCATGGGGCGCCGAGGTGATAGACTTGCTGCGCACGCTGCCGCACCGGGCGGTGCTCGGCAACTCGGAGCTCTATCTGGCCCTCTGGGAGACGCCCCTCTGGCCGGCCGACCTGTGGAACCTGCCCCTGGCCCACGCGGTGATCGCGTGGGAGCGCCGACGGCTCGGCGCCGACCGGCTGGCATGGCTGGCGGCGCTGCCCGAACATGTCGCGCTTTCGGCCGGCCGGGTTGAGGACCTGCTCGTGGTGCACGGCGTGCCCGGTAACCCGTTCCTGCCGATCCTCGGTCGGCCGGGCGAGGACCGCTCGCCGTGGGTACAAACGGATGCCCGCGTCCAGGAGCTGCTGGGCGACGTGGATGCGGATGTGGTGGTCTGCGGCCACACGCATACGCCGCTGATCCGTCCCGTCGCGTCGCGCGTGCGGGCCGATATCACGATCGTCAATCCCGGCAGCCTGAGCTATGGCCGCGGCCGGGCCGCGACGGTGGGCCAGGCCGGCTATGCATTGCTCGATTGGTCAGGCCGCACCGGCTGGCAAGTCAGCCTGCACACGGTGCACTATGACCCTGCGCCGCTCCATGCCGCGCTGCTGGCGTTGCGCGGTGACTATCCGGTGGCCGCGTACATCGCCAATCGAATGCGGCCGACCACTGCGGCCGCGGTGGAAGAGCCGGAGCTGGATTTCGTGCGTTTTCGCTGGGGCGATGCGCCCGCCTGGTGGGAGGTGCGCGACGATTTGCCCGCCTGGCGCAGCCTGCGCGGAGATCACGTGACGACAGAATAGGCATTGCGACGCCAGCCTGTGCGCCAACCGGCGAGGCCGCGCGAGGGTCAGCCTGGCCGACAGGCGAGCGAAGAACAGCCACAGCCCAGGATCTTTCGTCGAACTCACCATGCACACCGATCACTGCTTCATCTGTGGAAAGGACAATCCGGTGGGCCTGCGTGCCCGCTTCGAGGCGCCGACCGCAGGCGCCATCGTCGCCCACTTTGTCGGCCAGGAACAACATCAGGGCTATCCGGGCCGGATGCACGGCGGCGTGATCGCCGCGCTTCTGGATGAGGTCGCAGCGCGTGCACTCGCCGCGCAGGCGACCAAGACGAACGAGACAGCCCGTGAGCTACGGGTGCGTTATCGCCAACCGGTGCCGTTGGGCGTGGCGCTGACGGCCCGCGGCCGACTCGTGGCGACCGACGAGCGCGGCGCGGTGGCCGAGCTTCTCCTGGCCGATGGCACGATCGCCGTTGAGGCGCATCTCCGCTACGTCGCGGCCGGTTTTGCCGAGGACGACGTACGCCGATCGGGCCGATCGTGGCCGGATGGCCGCGCGATCATGCGCAAGCAACCCAACAGCCGCATGTGCTTCGTGTGCGGCACCAGCAATTGCAGCGGGCTCCATGTGCGTTTCTACGAGCGAGACGACAACAGCGTCCTGGCCCGCTTCGTTGCGGCTGGCCATCACGCCGACCACACCGGCCACATGAGTCTGGCCGCCGTGGCAGCAACCCTGGACGAAGCGATGGGCCGGGCGATCATGATCCCGTATGGCGAAGCGATCTGGGGCGTGACGGCCGAGCTCAGCTTTCGCCTGTTGCGGCCGATCCCGGTCGGCGTCGAGCTGAGCTCGACCGGCCGGATCACCGCCGAACGATCGCGGCTGTTCGAGGGAAGTGGCGAGCTCTGGTTGCCCAACGGCGCGTTGGCCGTCACGGGACATGGCCGCTACGTCAAGCTGGACATGGTCACGCTTGGTGGCTTCGACCCGGAGCAGGAAGAATGGGGCGTGAGGCCGGACTGAGCGGCTGCCAGACGTGACGGGCACCCGAAAGAGTGTCCGGCACGTAGATACGGAGGAGTGAGACATGGGCATCAAACGCATTGACCACATTGCAATCGTTGTCGAGAACCTGGACAAGGCCCTGGAGGTCTATCGCGATGCGCTGGGAATGACCGTGACCGCGGTCAAGGAAATGCCGGAACAGGATGTGAAGATGGCGTTTCTGCCGAGCGGCGACTCGGAGATCGAGCTGCTGGAGCCACTCTCGACCGAGTCGGGCATTGCCCGTTACCTGGCCAAGCGCGGGGAGGGGCTGCATCACATCTGCCTGGAGGTGGACGACATCGCGGCCACTCTGGCCGAGCTGAAAGCCAAAGGCGCCCAGCTGATTGACGAGGAGCCCAAGCCCGGCGCCCACGGCAAGATCGCGTTCATTCACCCCAAAGGCGCGCACGGCGTGCTGATCGAATTGGTGGAACGGGCATAGGAGGGACAGATGGCTCGGGTGTTCTTCCTTCTGGGCAGCCTGTCGGCCGGGCTGGCCGTGGCGCTCGGCGCGTTCGCCAGCCACGGGCTGCGCGGCCGTCTGCCCGCCGACCTGCTGGCGACGTTCGAGACCGGGGTGCGCTATGAGATGTATCATGCGTTGGCGCTCCTGGCCGCGGCGTGGGCGGTCGGCCACTGGCCACACAGCTCCTTTGCGGCCTATGCCGGCTGGCTCTTCGTCGCCGGCACGATCCTTTTCTCGTTCAGCCTTTACGGACTGGCGCTGACGGGCTGGCGCTGGCTGGGCGCCGTCACGCCGCTGGGAGGCATCGCGTTTGTGATCGGGTGGATCTGCCTGGCGCTGGCTGCCTGGCGCGGATAGGCCGGCCGCGGCATTTTTCCATAGGCGAAAAATCGAGTTTCGCGGTTGACTTGCCGGACGATTTGTGGTATAACATACCGACCTCGAAACGGCTGCAACAACGAGGCTCTGGCAAGAGTGCCGTACAGTGTTTGGATCAGGAGTTGGAGAAATGCCCACACGGGAACAGATCGTCGCCCGAGAGCGCCGCAAACTGCTCGAAGAACGCGCCCGGCTGACCGGAGAACTGGAGCGTTTGCGCGAAGCCCTCAAAATTGAAGTGGATGTGGATGCCGAGGAAGGAGATCCCGATCTGATCGAGCGCGAGAAAAACGTCGCCCTGGTCAGCCAACTCGAACGCAAGATGGATGATGTCGAAGCAGCGCTGCGCCTGATCGAAAAAGGCAAATACGGCATCTGTGAACGTTGTGGCAAGGAAATTCCCACCGAGCGTCTCGAAGTGCGACCGGATGCGACCCTGTGTGTCCAGTGTCAGGTTGAGGTCGAAAAGCTTATCAAGCGGGGGCTGTTGGCGAAGGCAGCCCAAGAGATCCAATAGACCGCGCAATCCGACAGGCAGCGCGCGATTTCATCGGGAAACCCCTGGCAACCCATGTGCAAAACGGACGTCGGCCGTGCGACGGCGCGACCAGCAAAGCGGGCGAAGGCGATCCTGAACAGGACGCCCCGGCCCGCTTTTTTTCATCTCTTCAGCCATCAGGAGGGCATCTCACCATGCAGATCGAGAATCTCTTCGTCTCCGGCCATCCCCTGATCCAACACAAGCTGGCGATCCTGCGCAACAAGAACACCGAACCAAAGAAATTTCGCGAACTGATCCGCGAGATTTCGATCCTGCTGGCCTACGAGGCCACAGCAGACCTGGGGCTGGCGCCGATTTCCGTCGAGACGCCAATGGGCATCGCAGCCTGCCGACAACTGACCGAAACCATCGGCCTGGTGCCGGTGCTGCGCGCCGGACTGGGCATGGTCGAGGGGATCTGGGAGATGATGCCCGGTGCTGAGGTCTGGCACATCGGCCTGTTTCGCGATGAACGCACCCTGCGGCCGGTGCAATACTACAACAAACTGCCGGTCGCGCCGACGGTGCAGGTCTGCCTGATCCTCGATCCGATGCTGGCCACCGGCGGCACGGCAGTCGCCACCGTGGACATCCTGAAGAAATGGGGCGCGCAGCGGGTGAAGTACGTCGGCATCATCGGCGCGCCCGAGGGCATCTGCCGCCTGCACGAGGCCCACCCCGATGTGCCCATTCACCTGGCCGCGGTGGACGAACACCTGAACGACATCGGCTACATCGTACCCGGCCTGGGCGATGCCGGCGACCGGCAGTTCGGCACCGGCTGATCATCATCCATGCTGGCGAGGCAATACATGGCGCACACACGTCCTTCCTGGGATGACTACTTCATGGACATCACTTTTCAGGTGGCGAAGCGCAGCACATGCGACCGCGCGCGCGTGGGCGCGGTGATCGTCAAAGACAAACGCATCCTCACCACCGGCTACAACGGCGCGCCGGCCGGCCTGCCTCATTGCGACGACGTCGGCCATCTGATGATCGGCGGGCACTGCGTGCGCACCCTCCACGCCGAGCAAAACGCCATCATCCAGGCCGCGCTGCACGGCGTCAGCGTGGCCGGCGGCACGATCTACGTCACTCATCAGCCGTGTCTCACCTGCGCGAAGATGATCATCAACGCCGGCCTGCGTCGCGTGGTCTATGCCGGCGTGTACCCGGACGAGAACGCGGTCGCCTTCCTGCGCGCGGCCGGCGTGGAGCTGGTGGCGCTCCCACGGCCTTCGGCCGCGACGCCGGTGGACGAAGCGCCGCTGGAGATGAACTGAACGAGCCATGGCCGAACCGACCGAATTGGATCGAATCGTTGCCGCGCTCTCCGACCAGAAACCGGCCGCGCTGGCGGCCATCCTGGCCGAAAGCGGCCGCGCCTTCACCATCCATGCTGCCCGGCGGCAGGCGCAGCGCCTCCACGCCGGGCAGCCCGACGCGCTGTTCGCTCTAGGCCGCGACCTGGCAGCCCGGCCCGAACCGCCGGCGCGCGGCCTGGCAGCGCTGCTGCTCGCCGAGCAATACGTCGGACACGAGGAAACGGTGACCGAGGCCCTCCTGCGCCTGGCCGACGACGCGGACTGGGTCACCCGGGAATACGCGGCCGAGGCCTTGGGCCACGTGCTGGCTGCTCATTTCGATGCGGTCTATCCCCGTTTGGCGGCCTGGACACACCATCCATCGGCGAACGTGCGACGCGCGGTGGCCGTAGCAACGATGACCGCGGCCCGCAGCGGCGACGATGAACGGGCCGGTCGCCTCCTCGACCTGCTGGAGCCGCTGCTGACTGACCGCGCTCCCTACGTGCGCAAAAACCTGGGCCCGTTTGCCATCGGTTCGGCCTTCCTTGTGCATCATCCCGACGTCACCTTCGCGGCGCTTGCGCGCTGGCGAGAACGCTATGACGACGCGCAGGTGCGCTGGAACCTGGCGATGGCCTGTTCTGCGGCGGGCGCCGCGCGCTGGCCCGAGCGCAGCCTCGCCTTTCTCCACACCCTGGCCGACGACTCGCGGCCCTTCGTCTGGCGGGCTGTGGCCAGCGCGCTGATCGCGTTGGGCCGCCGACAGCCGGCCGTGGCGCTGCCCGAAATCTGCCGCTGGCTGGCCGACCCGACACGCCGCCACGTGGCCGAACGCGCACTGGCAGCCATCCCTGCGCCGATAGCACCCTGACAAGGAGTCTGCCATGACTGCTGAATCCGCAATCCTCCGCATGCCGGCGGGCTTTCTGTGGGGAGTAGCCACTGCAGCCCATCAGAACGAAGGCCGCAACCGCAACAACCAGTGGGCGGCCTGGGAGCAACAGCCGGGCCGCATCCATGCCGGCCAGCAGAGCGGCCGGGCCACCGATTGGTGGTCGCCGGGAACCATCGCCGAGGACTTCGACCGGGCGGCCGCGCTCGGCCTGAACAGCCTGCGCCTGTCCGTCGAGTGGAGCCGCATCGAGCCGGAAGCGGGCGTGTTCGACCAGAGCGCGCTGCGGAAATATGCCGAGATCATTCGCCTCCTGCGCGACCGCGGGCTAGAGCCGATGGTCACGCTGCATCATTTCACCGACCCCCTGTGGCTGACGGAGATGGGCGGGTGGGAAAATCCACGGGTCGAAGAGCTCTTCAACCGCTTCGTCGGCCGCGTGGTGGACGCGCTCGGCGACCAAGTCAGCCTCTGGTGCACGATCAACGAGCCGATCGTCTATGCCGTGAGCGGTTATCTCGACGGCGATTTCCCGCCGGGGGCCAGGAGCCTGCCGCGCGCCGTTGCCGTGCTGCGGCGCATGCTGCTGGCCCATGGCCGCGCCTATCGCACCATCCATCGCCTGCAGCGAGGCGCGCGCGTCGGCCTGGCCCATCACATGCGGCTGCATCGGCCGGCCAACCCGTCCCGGCCGGCCGATCGCTGGGCCGCAGCCACCATGAACCAGATCGCAAACACCTCGACCCTGGCCGCGATCACCGAAGGCCGGCTCACCCCGCTGGTCGGCCTGGGCCAGCGCGTCACCCATCTGATTGACACGAGCGACTTCATCGGCCTGAACTACTACACCACGATCCTGACCGCGTTTGCGCCGCACCGCCCCACATCGTTCCTGGCGCACACCTTTTTTGATCCTCATGCCGAGTTCAGCGATTTCAACCCGAACGGCGAACCGTACGGCATCATTGATCCTGCGGGGCTCTATCTGGCGCTGAAAACGGTGGCCCGCTATGGCAAACCGATCTATATCACCGAAAACGGCGTGCCCGATGCGGAAGATCGGCTGCGAGGCCGCTTCATCGCCACGCATCTGGCCGAGACCTGGCGAGCGATCCAGGAGGGTGCCGATGTGCGCGGCTATTATCACTGGACGCTGGTGGACAATTTCGAATGGGCCGCGGCATGGGCGCTGAAATTCGGCCTGTACGCCCTGGATCTGGAGACGGGCAGCCGCACGGCCCGGCCCAGCGCGACGGTTTATGCGCAAATCGCGCGGACCAACGGCGTGCCGCTGGCCCTGCTGGAAACCGTCGCACCCGGTTATGTCGTCCCATCGGCGTGAGCGAGCGGCTGCAACGAGCACGCTGTGCCCAGTTTGGCCTCCGTCGGGCTGTGTGGTATACTATAAATGTTCGGGCGCGTAGCTCAATAGGCAGAGCAGCGGCCTTTTAAGCCGCGGGTTTAGGGTTCGATTCCCTACGCGCTCATTGCAGGACGGGCCGGCGACCCGTCCTGCGTGTTTATCCGCAGTGACGCCGCAACCGGCAGGGATGTTTTCTCCCCTTTCTTCCCCAGAACGCTGCCCATGATCTCCCCACCGATGATGCTGTGCGACACGACTTGGAAGTCACCACAGCTTTACGTATAATATGGCAGCAACTTCGAGAGAGGACTTCATGAACACGCATCGCTTCACTGCAGATGGAATCTGGCCGATACGCCGGCCGGCCCTGGCGCTATCCCCTCTCGTCGCCGCGGCCACAGGCGGAGGCCGGGTCGGCAATCTGCTGCTGACGGCCAACGAAGGCGACACGAACACCGACGATACGCCCACCATCCGGGTCAGACGACGTCGTGAGGCGCAACCGGCGGGGCTGGGCGGCCGCGAGCGCGCCGATACACCCGAACATCGGCGCGAAGAACCGGCCGAGCCGCCTCCATCACGCCCAGGCGGCAGAAGCAGCCGGCCGCGTCAACCCTCCGGTGGCAGCAGCGGCAGTCCCACGCCGCAAATCCCGCCGCTCTGGATCGGCATCGGCCTGCTCCTCCTGCTTTGCTGCCTGGTGGCCTTCCTGGTATTCGCCAACCAGCCGGGCGAAGAGCCACCGTCGACCGCAGCCAGCCAACCGCCCGCAATCAGCCAGCCGAGTGCGACGCCGTTGCCGGCCCCGACCGCACAGCCCACCGCGACCGCGATCGAAAAACCGACGACCGACGCCGCCAGAACAACCGCCACTGCCACCCGCGCGCGACCCACCCTCACGCCCACCACCGCGACGGCCAAGCCCGCCGCGCCGGCAGACACCGGCACCCAAAGCCAGACCTGGACGGTCATGCTCTACCAGGATGCCACCGACAAAGCCCTGGATCAGGACATCTTCCTGGACCTGAACGAGGCAGAACGCGCCGGATCGTCCGAACGCGTCCGGATCGTCGCCCAGATCGAGCGCTACCAGGGCCGCGGCCAGGCCGCCGGCTGGTCGGGTGCCAAACGCTTCCACATCGTACGCGACCCCGACCTGAACACCGTGCGCTCGAAGCTGGTGGCCGACCTGGGCAACGTCAACATGGCCGACCCGAAGACGCTGAGCGATTTCGTCCTCTGGGCCATGAAGACCTACCCGGCCGAGAAATATGCCCTCATCCTTTCCGATCATGGGCTGGGCTGGCCGGGCGGCTGGAGCGACCCGAACTCGTCCGGCGCGCACACCACGAACGCGCCCCTTGCTCGCCAGCTGGGCAATATGCTCTACCTGAACGAGCTCGACCAGGCGCTGGGCCAGATCCGCAGCCAGACCGGGCTGGACAAATTCGAGCTGATCGGTCTCGACGCCTGCCTGATGAGCCAGCTCGAAGTGTATGCCGTGCTGGCCCAACATGCTCGCTACGCGGTGGCTTCGGAGGAGACCGAGCCCGCACTGGGCTGGGCCTACACGAGCTTCCTGCAGGCCCTGCTGGACAATCCGGCCATGACCGGCGCAGACCTGGCGAAGCAGATCGTGCAGAGCTACATCGTGCAAGATCAGCGCATCGTGGACGACCAGGCACGCGCCGAATTCGCCGGCCGGGGCTCCTACCTGGGCGAAATCATTGCGCCTTCTGCTCAGGCGGTCGCGCGCGAGATGCAGCAGGACATCACGCTCACCGCCGTTGATCTGGCCGCGTTCCCCCAGCTCATGCAGCGCGTCAACGAATACGCGCTCGCGTTACAACGGGTGGACCCACGCGCCATCGCCAAAGCGCGCAGCTATACTCAGTCGTTCACCAGCATCTTCGGCAGCAAAACGCCTCCATCGTTCATTGACCTCGGTCATTTCGTCCAGCTGCTCAAACGGATGACCGACGACAGCACCGTGAACGCGGCCAGCGACCAGGTGTTGGCCGCGTTGCGCAAAACCATCATCGCCGAAAAACATGGCCCGGAAAAGCCCGGCGCCACCGGCATTGCGATCTACTTCCCGGTCTCGCAGCTCTACGCCAACCCTTATGCCGGGCCGCAATCCTATACCGCCATCGCCAGGCGCTTCGCCGCGGAATCGGCGTGGGATGAATTCCTGGCCTACTTCTACACCGGCCGGCGCTTCCAGTCCAGCGATGTCGGCGGCGCGGCCGTGCCCCAGCGCTCCGAGGCCGTGCGCTCGCTCGCAGCCGGCCAGATCCAGGTAGGCGCGGTCACTGCCTCGAGCAAGGTCGCCGCGCCGGGTAAGCCGGTGCTCCTGAAGATCACCATCAGCGGCCTGAATGTCGGTTATGTCAAGCTTCTGGTCGGTTATCTGGACAAGAATGGCAGATCCCTCTACATGGCCGACACCGACTACCTCGACAGCCCGCAGACGCGCGAGCTGAACGGCGTCTACTATCCGGTCTGGCCCGAAACCGGCCGATTCAACCTGGAATTCGAATGGGAGCCGATCGTCTTCGCCATCACGGACGGCAAGAACCGGGCCGAAGCGCTGTTCATGCCGGAGAACTACGGCAAAACGCGCGACGAAGCGACCTATGCGGTGGAGGGGATCTACACGTTCAGCGAGAGCGGCGAATCGCGGCCAGCCCGGCTCTATTTCCGCAACGGCGTACTACGCCAGGCGTTCGGCTTCACCGGAGAAGAGATGGAGGGCGCGCCGCGCGAAATCCTGCCATTGGCCGGCGACACCTTCACCGTGCTGGAACGCTGGCTCGACCTCGACGCGCAGGGCAACGTCCAAAAGACCGCATACCAGACCGGGAAGACGCTGACCTTCGGCGGTCAGCCGTTCAAATGGCAAACCCTCGACGCTGCGGCCGGCAGCTACGTTGTCGGCTTCATCGTCGAAGACCTGGACGGCAATCAGACGGTCAGCTACACACAGTTGACCGTTCAGTGAGCACCGACGCACCATTCATGAGGCCTGCCATGCCCACACATTTTTGGCGGCGGGTGATCCTGTGGATCGCCCTCGCCGTGCTGCTCGTCGCGTGTCTACCGCCGGTTTCTCCGCCCACCGCGCCGGCCGTATCGCCGTCGTCCCCTCGTCGGCTGACCATCCTCTACACCAATGACGAGCACGGCTGGCTGGTGGCGCAGAGGAATCGGGACAACAGCCAGGTAGGCGGCGTCGCGGAGATGCTTGGCCTGTGGCAAGCCCGCGAGGGCTACATGGCCGACGGCCCCTTCCTGGCCCTCAGCGGCGGCGACATGTGGACCGGGCCGGCCATTTCGACCTGGTTCGACGGCGCTCCGGCCGCGGAGATCATGAACCTGATGGGCTATCGGGCCGCGGCGCTCGGCAACCATGACTTCGACTTCGGGCTGGATGTCCTGCGCCGCCATAGCCGCGCCGCGCGCTTTCCCTATCTGGCGGCCAACCTGGTCAAGCGCGGCACGACCGAGCCGCCGGACTTCGTGCAACCGTACACCGTGATCGAGATCGCCGGCATGAAGGTCGGCCTGGTCGGCCTGATCACGCGCTCCACGCCGACGACCACACATCCGAAAAACGTCACCGGCTTCGAGTTCCTGCCCTACGCCGATGCGCTGGCGCGCTATGTGCCACAGGTCCGGGCCGCCGGCGCGCAGGTGATCGTGGCGCTGGCGCACGTCTGCGCGGACGAGATGCGGGCGCTGGCTCCGCGCGCCCGGGAACTCGGCGTGCACGTACTGACCGCCGGTCACTGCCACGAACGGCTGGCCGAGGAGGTCGCCGGCCTGCCGCTGCTCGGCGCCGGCGCGTACTGGCAGGACTACGCCCGGCTGACCATCGAAGTAGACGCAACGACCGGCCAGGTCAGCACGGGCAAACCAGAACTGATTCGCAATACGGCCGCCGCGGCCGGCGGCCCGGCCGATCCGGTGGTGGCCGGCCGCGTGGCTCACTGGCAGGCCGAAACCGAGAAAGCGTTGGGCGAGGTGATCGGCTACACGCGGACGGGCCTGGCTCACCGCTCTCCGGCGCTGCTCAACCTGGTGATGGATTCCTGGCTGCAGGCCTACCCCACTGCCGATGTCGCGCTGAGCAACATCGGCGGCTTCCGCCAGGGCATCGCGGCCGGGCCGATCACGCTCGGTGCCATCGTGGATGTGCTGCCGTTCAACAACCAGATCGTGGACGTGGTGGTGACCGGCGCGCAGCTCAAGGCAAACCTGGATTGTTGCACCAGCGCAGTGGCCGGGATCACCTATCGTGGGGGAAAGCTGCTGCTGGCCGACGGCACGCCGGTGGATCCGGCGCGCAAATATCACGTGCTGATCAACGACTTCATGGCGGGCGGCGGCGACCGCTACCTGTTCAACCGCCAGGATCCGAACCCCTACTATACCGCCATTGACTGGCGGCAGCCGGTCATGGACTACGTCCGCCGGCTGGGCAGCAGCGAACAGATGCCCATCGAGACGTTCCTGGACGCCACGCCGCGGACCGGCCCGTAAAACAGGGGCCGGCCAGGTAAACCTTCACGAAACCAGGGTGCCAATTTGTCCGTCTCCTGGATAAACGTGATATAATCTATCTGTTCATCTCTCGCCGGACACAGCGAGATGATGCGACCGGCTCTAGACAGCCGGCCGGTTCAGGAGGCGTATTTTGGAACAGCGTCCAAAGTTACGATGCAGCGTCGGCGTCACGGCCTACAATGAAGAGGCGAACATCGGCCCTCTGCTCGACGCGCTCCTCAATCAACACCTGCACGACGTCGAGATCAGCGAAATCATCGTCATCGCCAGCGGCTGCACCGACAACACCGTGCCCATCGTCGAGCGCTACGCCGCGGAGAACCCCCTCATCCGCCTGGTCGTCCAGCCGCGGCGCGAAGGGAAGACGGCCGCCATCAATCTCTTCCTGGCGCACGCGCGCGAAGACATCTGTGTCCTCGAGAGCGGCGACACGCTGCCGGCCGAGGACTCGGTCGAGCACCTGGTGCGCATGTTCGCCGATCCGACCGTTGGCATGGTCGGCGCGCACAAGGTGCCGGTCAACACGCCCGATCACCTGGTCGGTCTCTTCACCCATCTGCGGCTGCGCCTCGAACATCAACTGTGCCTGGAAATTCCCCGCTTGGGCGAGATGATCGCCTTCCGCAAGGTGCTGGAGCGCATTCCACCGGATGTGGCCATGGACGAGGCGTTCGTCGAGGCGTTCATCATCCAGCGCGGAATGAGTGTGCGCTACGCGCCCGACGCAGTCGTGTATAACACCGGGCCAGATACCATCCGCGACTTCATCACGCAGCGCCGACGGAATCATGCCGGCCACCTGTATCTCAAATCTAAATACGGCTATGCCGTCTCCAGTATGCAGAACACACGGGTCGTCAGGATCGCGCTGCGGGAGATCTGGGGCGCCATTCGACTGGTCTGGGCGCTTTTCCTGCTGGCGATACTGGAGTTGTGGTCACGGGTGCTGGGGTGGTACGATTTTGCCGTCAAGAAAGACCGCCATGTCGTTTGGGATATGGCCTGGTCACAGAAAGCCGACGTGAACGCTGAGCGCCAACAGCACGCGGAAGCCGATGACCTGCGTCCAACTGCGCTGGCCCGCAAGACGTAACGCCCATCGCAACGATAAAGGGTCTTCTTTGCGCAACAGACTTACTCCGTTCCTCAAACTTTTCATCAGCCTGGCGCTCATTCTGGTCGTTTTCGCTCGCGTTGACCTGGCTGCGGTAGCCGCCCAATTGGCCACAGCCAATCTCTGGCCGGTGGCCGCCGCCCTGGGCTTTTATCTCCTCGCCATTGCCGTCAATGCGGCCAAATGGCGGGTGCTGCTGCGCGCCCAGGGCGTGCGCGTGCCTTTCGCCGAGCTGCTGGCCATGCAGTTCGTCGGTTTCTTCTTCAACAACTTCCTGCCGGCCAACGTCGGCGGCGACGTGATGCGCGGCTACACCCTGGCCCGCTACACCGACCGCCTGGCCGACGCCGCGGTCTCGGTGGTGGTGGACCGTATCGTGGGGCTGCTGGCCTACATGAGCACGGCGGTCGTAGCCGCGTTTGTGCTGGTCAGCCTGGTGGGCCGCCAGGATCTGCAGGCGGTGGAGGGGGTCGCCGTGCTCGCGCTGGCCGTCCTGGCAATCGGCTTCGGCGTCCTGCTCAGCCGCCGGCTGCGCGGCCTGATCTCGCAACTGTTCGAGTGGCGTTTCCTGGCGCGGCTGGCGCCGGTCTGGCAGGGGGTCTCCGACGCGCTCAACGCCTACCGCTTTCGCTATGCCGCGCTGGTCACGGCATTCGGCATCGCGCTGATCGGCATCCTCTGTACCACTATCGTCAACTGGTGCCTGTCCCAATCTGTCGGCGGGCTGATGTCCCTCTCGGCCATCCTCCTGTTCAACCCGCTGATTGCCTTGGTGCTGATGCTGCCCATCTCCATCGGCGGGCTGGGCCTGAACCAGGCCGCGTATCCCTTTTTCTACGGCCTGGCCGGCGTGCCCGCCGATCATGCGGTGGCCGTGTCGGTTTTGATGCAGGCCATCATCATCACGGGCAGCCTGCCCGGCGGCCTCTTCTGGCTGCGCAGCAAGGAGCAATCCCATGTCTGAAACGACAGTAGCGCCCTATGGTTCGTGGAAATCGCCCATCACGGCCGACCTGATCGTCGCCGGCACGGTGGGGCTGAGCAACATCCTCGCCGACGGCGACGTGATCTACTGGATCGAATCTCGCCCCACCGAAGCCGGCCGCAATGTGATCGTCCGTTGCACGCCAGACGGCTGCCTGGCCGACATGACGCCGGCCGGCTTCAACGCGCGCACGCGCGTGCACGAATATGGCGGCGGCGACTATCTCGTCCACGGCGGCGCCCTCTTCTTCGCCAACTTCGCCGACCAGCGGCTCTATCGTCAGGACGACGCCGGCGCGCCGCGGCCGGTCACGCCCGAAGCCCCATTCCGATACGCGGACGCGGTGATAGACGCTGCACGCCATCGCCTGATCTGCATCCGGGAAGATCATACCCTGGCCGACCAGCAGGCCGTGAATGCCATCGTCGCCGTCGCAGGCGACGGTGACACGGCGGGCGGTCAGGTGCTGGTGAGCGGGAACGACTTCTACGCCAGCCCGCGGTTCAGCCCGGACGGCACGCAGCTGGCCTGGCTGACCTGGAATCACCCGAACATGCCGTGGGATGGCTGCGAGCTGTGGGTTGCCACAGTGCAGGCAGACGGATCGCTGGCGTCGGCTACGCGGATTGCAGGCGGCGCCGACGAATCCATCTTCCAGCCCGAATGGTCGCCGGACGGGGTGCTCCACTTCGTCTCCGACCGCAGCGGCTGGTGGAACCTCTACCGCTGGCAGGATGGCCGCGCCGAGCCGCTCTGCGCGATGGCCGCCGAGTTCGGCCTGCCGCAGTGGGTTTTCCGCCAGTCCACCTATGCGTTCGTGGCGGCCGATCGCATCGCCTGCGCGTACACTCAGGCCGGGGCCTGGCGGCTGGCCATGCTGAACACGACGGCCAGGACCCTCACGCCGTTCGATCTGCCGTACACCGAGATCGGCAACGTGCGGGCGGTCGCCGGCCGCGTGGTGTTCACCGCGGCCTCTCCCGCACACGCGCCGGCGATCGTCAGCCTGGATCCGCTCACGGGCCGGTTTACTGTGCTGCGTCATTCGAGCGAGACGGCAGTGGATGCGGGCTATCTGTCTATGCCAGAGCCCATCGAGTTCCCGACCACAGGCGGGCTGACCGCGCATGCCTTCTACTACCCGCCCACCAATCGGGACTACCGGGCGCCAGAGGGCGAGCGGCCGCCTTTGCTTGTTCTCAGCCACGGCGGCCCCACCGGCGCCACCTCGACGGCGCTGCGGCTGAGCCTCCAATATTGGACGAGCCGTGGCTTCGCGGTGGTGGATGTCAACTACGGCGGCAGCACCGGCTACGGCCGGGCCTATCGGGAACGGCTGAACGGTGGCTGGGGCGTCGTAGACGTGGATGATTGCGTCAACGCGGCGCGCTATCTGGCGGCGCGCGGCCTGGCCGATCCGCAGCGGCTGGCGATACGCGGTGGCAGCGCGGGCGGCTACACCACCCTCGCCGCGCTGACCTTCCGCGACATCTTCAAGGCAGGGGCCAGTCACTACGGCATCAGCGACCTGGAAACGCTGGACACCGACACCCACAAATTCGAATCGCGCTATCTCGACCGGCTCATCGGCCCCTATCCGGAGCGCCGCGACGTGTACATCGCGCGCTCGCCGATCCACTTCACCGACCGGCTGGCCACGCCGATCATTCTGCTGCAGGGCCTGGAGGACAAAGTGGTGCCGCCCAGCCAGGCCGAGACGATGTTCGCGGCCGTAAAAGCGAAGGGGCTGCCGGTGGCGTACGTGCCGTTCGCGGGCGAGCAACACGGCTTCCGCAGGGCCGAGAACATCAAGCGCGCGCTGGAAGCCGAGCTGTATTTCTACTCGCGCGTCTTCGGGTTCGCCCTGGCCGATGCGATCGAGCCGATCGAGATCGCCAACCTGGGCTGAAAAGTCGTTCGATGGAAGGGCCGATCACAGTCGCTGCTGCTCGCGCCCACTATGCCGGGGGTGACAGCCATAACTTTGACCATGTCCTGCGCGTGACCGCGCTGGCCGAGCGCATCGCGCGCGCCGAGGGCGCCGACCTGGTTGTGGTGCACACGGCTGCCCTATTGCACGATATCGGGGAAAGCCGAACGCGCGAGCACCACCACCAGATCGGCGCTGCGCTGGCACGCGAGCTGCTGCGCGATCAGCCGACAGGATTTGTGGCGGCTGTGACCCACGCCATCGAGGCGCACCGCTTCCGGACGCCGCCCGCTCCGCAGACGCTGGAGGCGCAGGTGGTGTTCGATGCGGACAAGCTGGACGCCCTCGGCGCCATCGGGGTGGCGCGGGCCTGCGCCTATGCCGGCGAGCGCGGCAATGCCCTCTGGAACACGCCCTGGCGCATCATCGCGACCGAAAACGGCGACGCGGTCAGCCGACCGGTAGCCCTCGGCGACGCGTACACGCCCGGCCATGAATTCGTCTACAAGCTCTCTCACATCGCCGACCAGCTCTACACCGCCACAGCGCGCGCCATCGCTCGCGAACGCGCCGCGTTCATGCAAAGCTTCTTCGATCGCCTGGATCAAGAGGCGATGGGACTGCTTTAAGGCGAAAGGCATCTGGCATGGGGGAGTTCAATCGCTATGACGCAGGTCATAACATACCGGATCCATTTCTCCTAAAGTAGTACCGCGCCTGTCAGGCCCCATGTGGCTCGCGGGCTCCAAGCCCTGGCAGAATGCAGGAGACTGCCCGTGAACGAACAAAAATCAAACATCACGCTCGAAACGATCACATCCACACCCTGGCATCACCTCTCGATCGGCGACGCGCTTGACCTGCTGGATGTGCGTGAGGACCACGGCCTGAGCACGCAGGAGGCCCAAAAGCGTCTGGCCATTTTCGGCGCCAACGAGCTCAAGGAGGCTCCCCGGCCGACTTTCCTGCAGCGACTGCTCGATCAGTTCAAGGATTTTCTGATCCTGATCCTGATCGTGGCCAGCGTGATCTCGGTGCTCCTCGGCGACTACGTCGAGGCCGGCGCAATCATAGCGATCGTTCTCTTAAACGCCATCCTGGGTGTCGTCCAGGAATCGCGCGCCGAAGAGGCGCTGGCCGCCCTGAAAAAGATGACCGCACCCGAAGCGCAGGTCTTGCGCGACGGGCACCGACAGTCGGTGCCCGCGCGCGAGCTGGTGCCCGGCGACATCGTCTTCCTGGAGACCGGCAACTACGTTCCGGCCGATGTGCGGCTGATCGAGTCGGTCAACCTGAAGATCGAAGAGGCCAGTCTGACCGGTGAATCGGTCTCGGTGCAAAAACGCGCCGAACAGATCCTCGACCGAGAAGTGCCGCTGGGCGACCGGAAGAACAGCGCATTCAGCGGCACGACCGTCACCTACGGCCGCGGCCGTGGGCTGGTCGTCGCCACCGGCATGCAGACGCAGATCGGCAAGATCGCCGACCTGATCCAAAGCTTCGAAAACGAGCCGACGCCGCTCCAGCACAAGCTCGACGGGCTCGGCCGCACGCTGGGCATTGCGGCGCTGGCGATCTGTGCGCTGGTGTTCGTCGTGGGCATGGTGCGCTTCACCCTTAATCCGATTCCCGGCGTCACCCTCGTCGAAGAGGCGCTGGAGTTCTTCATCGTGGCCGTCAGCCTGGCGATTGCAGCCGTGCCCGAAGGCCTGCCGGCAGTCGTCACCATCTGTCTGGCGCTCGGGATGCAGCGCATGGTCGCCCGACACGCGCTCCTGCGCCGCCTCCCCGCGGTCGAAGCGCTCGGCTCGGCCACCGTCATCTGCTCCGACAAGACCGGCACGCTGACCCAGAACGCCATGACCGTGGTGCAGGTCTATGCCGATGACACCCTCCTTTTCGTGACCGGCGAAGGCTACACGCCGCAGGGCGAATTCCTGGAGATCGAACGTCAGACCGAAAAGCCGGTTGAGGCGGCTCGCTATCCCGGCGTCAACCTGCTCCTGCGCGTTGGCCTCCTCTGCAATGACGCCAAGATCGAGCCGGATAGCACAGGCATGGCCCCGGATCCGTCGGGCAACGGCGCAGGCGGCAAGACGCGCTGGCGCATGGTGGGCGATCCGACCGAAGGCGCGTTGGTGGTGGTTGCGGGCAAAGCCGGCTATTGGCGCGAAGAGGTCGAACGCGATCTGCCGCGCGCGGCCGAGATCCCGTTCGACTCCGAACGCAAGCGCATGACCACGATCCACGACATGCGGAGCTCGCGCTTTTCCACGGAAAAAGCCCGCTGGGATCAGCTGCTGGGCGAGAACCGCTACCTGGCCCTGGTGAAAGGCGCGCCGGACCTCGTGCTGGGGCTATGCACCCACATCTACCGCGACGGCAAAGTGGTGCCGCTGACCGAAGAAGATCGCAGGGTGATTCTGGAGAGAAACGCGGCGCTCTCCTCCAACGCGCTGCGCGTCCTGGCGGGGGCCGTGCGGCCGCTGCCCCAAGTGTTGCAGGACGACGACCTGAACCCCGCAGCAGTCGAGCGCGATCTGATCTTCGTCGGCCTGTGGGGCATGATTGACCCGGCGCGGCCGGAGGTCAAGCCCGCCATCGCGGTGGCGCGCACCGCCGGCATCCGCACCGTGATGATAACCGGCGACTATCCCAACACGGCCGAAGCCATCGCCCGCGAGATCAACCTGCTGCGGCCCGGCGGCGCCGTGGTCACCGGCCACGAATTGGACGCCATGGACGACAAGACCATGAGCGAGGTAGCCCAAAAGGTAGATGTCTACGCGCGCGTCTCGCCGCAGCACAAGGTGCGCATCGTAGACGCCCTGAAATCGCACGGGCACATCGTGGCGATGACCGGCGATGGCGTGAACGACGCGCCGGCGCTCAAACGGGCTGACATCGGCGTGGCCATGGGGATCACCGGCACCGACGTCAGCAAAGAGACCGCGGCCATGGTGCTCACCGACGACAACTACGCCTCCATCGTCTCCGCGGTGGAAGAAGGCCGCATCATCTATTCCAACATCCGCAAGTTCGTCTTCTTCCTCCTGTCGGCAAATGTGGGCGAGATCCTGATCATCTTCATCGCCACGCTGCTCGGCTGGCCATTGCCGTTGACCGCCATTCAGCTGCTGGTCCTCAATCTGATCACCGACGGCGCGCCGGCGCTGGCCCTGGGCCTGGAGAAAGGCGAGCCGGACATCATGAAGCGCGCACCGCGCCATCCCGATGAGCCGGTGATTGATTCGACCATGCGGTTGCGCATCCTCATCCAGGGCATTGTAGATACGATCGTTGTGCTGACCGCGTTCCGCATCGGCCTGAACTGGTATCCGGAGAACGTTCATCACGCGCAGACGATCGCGTTTGCCGTCCTGTCCATTTCCGAGCTGTTCCGCGCCTATTCTGCACGCTCCGAGTATCACTCGATCCTGCGGGTCGGCGTCTTCACGAACAAGTACATGCAGTATGCAGTGCTCAGTTCACTCGTGACCCTGCTGGCAATCATCTATGTTCCATTCCTGGATCCGATCTTCGACACAGCTTTTCTGAGCCTGAGGGATTGGCTCGTTGTGCTGCCGCTTCTCTTCGTGCCGCTGATTGCGGCCGAAGCCACCAAAATCATCACCCGCCGCAGGGTGGAAATGGCCCGCCCTGTAGTCGCATAACGAAGTCGCCAGGGGCAGCAGACCAGAGGAGGATTCTCGATGAGTGAACTCACGGTACAACGCGGGCGGTTCTTCGAGGAGTTCACGGTCGGCGATAGCGTGACGACGGCCGGCCGCACGATCACCGAGGCGGATGTGATCAACTTCGCCGCGCTCAGCGGCGACTGGAACTCAATTCACGTGGACGCCGAATATGCCAAAGGCACGCTGTTCGGCCAGCGCGTGGCGCACGGCCTGCTGGGACTATCGGCCGCATCCGGCCTGGCCGTGCGCACCGGTTTCATCGAAGGCACCGTGATCGCCTTCCGAGAGATCGGCGAGTGGAAATTCAGCCGGCCGATCTTCATCGGCGACACCATTCACGTGCGCGCCACGGTGACCGAGACGAAGCCGATCCCCCGCCTGGGCGGCGGCAGCGTCTCCTTCAACGTCGAGGTCGTGAACCAAAACGGCCAGGTCGTCCAGCATGGAACGTGGACGATGCTGGTGAAAAGCAAAGCGTAAAGCCTGACCCGAAAATCGCCGTGCCCACAGGCCAGGCACTCGACAAGATGCCTGGCACGTAGGCACGGCAATTTTCACGACATATTGTGCGCCGATTGGCGCATGAACGACCGAAACGGGATGCGTCAGGCGTTTCACGCGTCACGCGGCGCTCATCACCTTCCCTCGCTTCACCACCGTGCGCACCAGGTTTGTCCCGAATCGGTACGCCAACATGCGATAATCGTCCGCGTCGAGGAGCAGCAGATCGGCCAGCTTGCCCACCTCCAGGCTGCCGATCTGCTCGCCCAGGCCGATGGCACAGGCGGCATTGAGGGTGGCAGCCGTCAGCGCCTCGGCAGGCAGCAGGCGCATGGTGCGACAGGCCAACGCGAGGATGAACTGCATGTTCTCGCACCAACAAGTGCCCGGATTCAGGTCGGTAGCCAGCGCCAGCGCGCCGCCCTGGTCAATCAGGCTGCGGGCCGGACTGTAATCGCGCTGGCCCAGGCCAAACGGCGTGCCGGGCAGCGCCACTCCGATCGTGTTCGAGCGCGCCAATCGTGTGACGTGTTCGGCCGGCGTCGTCACGATGTGATCGGCCGAGATCGCGGCCAGCTCGATCGCCAGCAATGCGCCGCCCAGCGACGCGAATTCATCCACGTGGATCTTCAGGCCGAACCCCAGCTGCCGCGCCGCGGTCAGGATGCGCCGGGCTTGCGCCAGATCGAACGCGCCGGCCTCGCAGAACACGTCACAGAAAATCGCGTTCCACGCGCGGCGGTCGGCCTCCCGAACGTCCTGACCGATCGCCCCGGCCGGCTGCACCTCGCCCGTCGCCCGACTGATCTGCGACCATGGCCGCAAAGACGATGAGCCGATCCGCTGCCAATGCGCCCAGGCCGCCGGCAACAATTCCTCGACGATCAGATCCACATAAGCTTCTGTGCGGCCCTGATATTCCGGCGGAACCGCGTGCGCGGCAAGGAAAGTGGGCACGAGATCCACGGGATGGGCCCGCCGCAGTTCGGCAATCGCATCCAGCTGCTTCAGTTCATCCGACAGGTTCAGGCCATAACCGGTCTTGGCTTCGGCCGTTGTCGTGCCATGCGCCAGCATCCGGTCGAGCCGGCCGCGCGTCTCGACCACCAGCGTCGCGAGCGAAGCTGCGCGCGTATCAGCCACGGTGCGCGCGATGCCGCCGCCGGCTGCCATGATCTGCATGTAGGTGGCGCCGCCGATGCGCATCTCGAACTCGGCCGCGCGGTGGCCGACCCATGGCAGATGGGTGTGCGGATCCACGAAGCCGGGGATCACGGCACAGCCGCCGGCATTCAGCGTTGCAGTAGGCTGAATCGTCGCAGCCAGCGCATCGCTCTTGCCCACTGCGATGATCCGGTCATCGGCCACAGCCAGCGCCGCATCGGTGATCAGCCCCAGCTCGCGCATGGCGGCCCCGCGCCGCGGGCCCGGAGGCCCGGCCAGCGTCGCCAGCTGGCCGATATTGTAGATGAGAAGATCGGCGCGCATCAGGCACGACTCCTCGCGGTCATCCTCCGCCTTCACAACGCATGTTCGGTGCGGGCAATGATCTCTTCCTGCATCTGCGGGCTGAGCTTGACGAAATAGTCCGAATAGCCGGCCACGCGCACCAACAGGTCGCGATACTGTTCGGGATGCTCGCGCGCGGCCAGCAGCGTCTCGCGGCTGACCACATTCACCTGCATCTCGAAGCCGCCGCGACGCAGATAGGTCTCGATCAGCTGGCGCAGGATGGCCCGTTCCTGATCGGTCTTGAACAGGCGCCGCGAGAACTTCGCGTTGTGCACCAGGCCGCCGAGCGCCGGCCGGTGCGACCATTTGGTCGTGGAGAGCACCGAGGCGGTCGGGCCGCGTCGCTCGCGGCCCTGGGCGGCGCCGGCACCGTCGGCCAGCGGCCAGAACGCGCGACGGCCGTCGGGCGTGGCGCCGGTCTGACTGCCCATCCGCTCATGCATCACCCAGCAGAAAAAGCCCGGCACGTAGCGATGCGGGCCGACGGTCTGGGCCTCGGTCATCTCGATCAGATAGCCGGCCCAGCGCCGGGCCACATCGTCCGCCTCATCGTCGTCATTGCCGTATTTGGGCAGCCGGTTCATGATGCGCTGCCGCAACGCCGCGTGCCCAGCCCAATCGGCCTCCAGGATAGCGGCGAACTCGGCCAGGGTCAGGCTGCGCTCCTCGTACACCAGTCGCCGCACGGCCACCAGGCTGTCGGCCAGATTCGCCAGGCCGACAAAGGAGTTTTCGACCCAGTTGTAGCGCGCACCGCCCCGGTCGAAATCCAGGCCGCGCGGCAGGCAGTCGGCCGTGAAGCAGCTGGCGAGCGGGAACCCACCGTGCACCGCGCGCTGATGCCACACATGATCCAACGACGCGGCGGCTGCCGTCACTTGCGCGGCCAGGCGCGCCCGCACCTGTTCCTCCAAATCGGCGAACGTCTCCGGCTGGGGCTGCTCGCCGCGGCCGACGGCATTCATCACGTCCAGCAGGCCCTGCACGACGTTGAAATACGGCGCAGTGACCCAGATGTTGGACGCGCCGACCGGCTTGATCTCCACACAGGTGGAGTTCATGTAATTCACAGCATCCTCGGGCCGCACACCGTGATCCAGCAACCCGGCCACGATCAGCTCGTCGTTGAAAAAGGCCGGATCTCCTCGGCCGAAAACCAACATCTGCACCGCAAAATCCATCAGCTCGGCTGGCGTCGCGCGGTGCCAGCAGAGGCCGACGGTGGGGTAGCCCAGCCCGGTGACCACGCGTGCGGCCAGGCACAGGTAGGTCAGATCATTGGTCACATCGTTGCCTGCCGCATCACGGCCACCGACCAGCACTGCCAGGGCCAGGCCGGTAGGCATGATCCGGTTAACCAGGATGAAAAGCGACACGATCAACTCGAAGGCAGCCTGTGGGGTGAGGCGCCCCGCGGCCAGATCGGCCTCGTAGAAGGGCCGCAAGGTGCGATCGAGCCGGCCCGGCGAGGTCAGGTAATGGCCCTCGCCCTGCCAGAGCGCCACCAGCGTCAGAAAAAGCAGCTGAATCGCCTCGTGAAAAGTGCGCGGCGGTTCGCTCGCCACGTGGCGGCACATCGCCGCCAGCTCCTGCCACCGCCTCTGTTCGCCGTCGCTATGGCCGGTCTCCGACCGGGCTACAGCAGCTGCAGTCAGAGGCCGGGCTGAGCTGTCCACAGGGGATGCCTCCGCCATGGCCGCGCAGGCGTCGGCCACGCGGCCGATGTACGCGGCCAGCCCAGCGAGGACGATCTGACAGGCGTCGTAGAAGGCCGTGCGATCGGCATCGCGGATCATGACGCGGCGGTACGCAGCGATCTCTTCGCGAAGGCCACGCACGCCCAGCCGAAATAGCTTGTCGTAATCAGGGTGCAGGTGGCCGGCGTCGCCGCCGGGAAAAGGCGGAACGGTGGCCAGGACCTGCTGCGCGGCAGCCAGCGCCGCCTGTTCGTCGGCAGTGGGCCGGCGAAAACGCGGCCGGCCGACGATTCGCTCGCCGGGCGCCAGCTCGATGGGCATCGCCCGCAGCCGCGCCGCGCACAGCTGCGCCCGCCAGATCAGCCAGTCCTCGTTCTCCGTGCGTGCGGTCCATGCGGCCGCGTCGCTGAGCACAAGCTCGGGGATGGGCGGCATCTCTGTGCCGATGCGCTGATGGAAGTCGCGCGCAGCGGCGGCCAGCGCGTTCAGATCCGCCGGCAGCCGCATGGAGAGAGGCGCTGCCAATCCGGGAACAGTCAGATACTCGGGCAAATCGGGCGGAAAATTCGGTGCAGATGGCATTGGCTTTCTCCGGGCGAAACGGACACAACCGGAGCGAAACGTGATGACATGGCGCTATACGCCGATACCGCGGCTGTAGAGGAAAAACATCCCGATCAGATAGCCCGCCATGATGATCAGCGCGTCTACTTCGACGAAGCCGAGCCGACGTTCGACGCGCGCCAGATTGCCCAGCAGCCCCAGGCCGGTGAGGATCAGCCCGAGCAGGCCAACCAAGGCGAATTCCGGTGTGATCACGCCGAAGAAGCGGCCTTCCAGATAAAAGGCATCGGTCAGGCCGAGCGCGAGCATGTTGAACGCATTGCTGCCGAAGAGATTGCCGACCGCCATGTCGTAGGCGCCGATGCGCACCGCCGCGATCGAAGTCGCCACCTCTGGCAACGAAGTGACGACCCCCACCAGAGCTGTGCCGATAAAACCGGTGCTCAGGCCGGTGATCTGGGCGATCTCCTTGCTGCTGCGCACCAGCCATGGAGAAACGACGATCAACAGCGCTGTCGCGGCTGCGAAACCGGTCAACGCCCAGACCAGGCTCAGCTCCTCCGTTATTGCTCCCACATCAGAGTGCGTCTCGGCTCTGGCCTGGTTGTTGGCATGGATCAAACGCAGCCCTGCGATGTACACCGCACCGATGCACAGGCTGTCCAGCCCAAACCAGCCAATGCAGAGCTTCACGTCGGCCAATATGAAAAAGACGGCCAGGCCGCTGAGCAGGATGGCCAGGCCTGCGGTCAAGGCATGGCGCATTGCCACGCGGCGCAGGATACGTGCCTGGCGTCCCACCAGGTCGAGCACGCCGAGCAGGAACATGTTGAACATGTTGCTGCCCATGAAATTGCCGACCGCCAGATCGGGCACCCCCAGGCTCAGCGCATTGATCGAGGTGAGCAGCTCTGGCAGCGACGTTGCGGCGGCAAGCAGCAACGTGCCGACGAAGAGCCGGCCCAGTCCGGTGCGCGCGGCGATGATGTCGCCGAACTGGGCGAGCTTCATCGCTGCGAACACCAGGAGGACCGAAGAACCGATAAAGATCAGCCAGACCATCATCGCCCCCTGGCCGCACGCAGATCAGCCGGCACACCCTTGACCAGAGCCAACGGCCAGGCAGCCAAAACCCCCGTATTTGGGCCATCGAGATCGCCCAGGATGCCCTCCACAGCAGCCAGGCACTGGCGGGCTGTCGCCTCATCGGGCACGATGGCAAACAGGGTGAAATTGCCGAACTCGTTGGTCGCGCCGCCGACAAAAGCATAGCGCGCATGGACCTGACGGCGAGCAAGCCGCTGGCGGAAGATCCCTGTGCTCTCGACGATGGTCGCGCCGCTGATGCCGATCGCCGTCCACGCGTCTATCACCGCAGCCAACCGGGCGGGATCATCCAGGACAAACATCACCATATACATCGCCATCCCTCCTGGCAGCGTCGACCTATTCCTCCGGTCGGCACTGCTTCTACAAGTACTCGGTGCGCGCGGCTTCCAGAACGAAAACGGTCGCGCTGTACATCGGCATCCCCTCAGTCGCGGGCCGCGCCTCGGAGCGCAGCCGACAGTTCGCCTGCATTATCTGGAGCACATCGTCCACCTTCTCCGGCTCAACGCCGATCAGCAAAGTAACGTTACCGCGACGCAAGAAACCGCCGGCCGTGCTCAGGCGGGTCAACCGATAGCCTGCCGCCAACAGTGCGCTCGACACCGGATCGGCATCCTCGCTGGTCACAATCGCTATAATCAAGTTCATGGCCCCTCCCCTGTTTTGTGAGATGGTTGCCATCGGCGCAGGATGAAATGGATAATGTTGATCTGCCTGCGGTGGCGCGGAACCGCCCTGGAGGCGCAGGAAGCGCGTGACCGGCAGGCCGAACACGATTGCGCCGCCAATCTGCACTTCGAGAGGCATGATGACCGGCAGTGCGGCGGCGACAGCCTCCACCGGCGGCACCGCGTTGATGAAGGTGGTGCGGGTGTGACAGACCGAGCGCATAATCGCCAGGACGGACTCGATCCGCCTCTCCTCCACGCCGATCAGAACGGTGGCATTGCCGCGCATCAGGAAGCTGCCCACCGAGTTGATGCGCGTCACACGATAATCCTGGGCGATAAGTCGTTCGATCAGGAGATCTGCATCTTCTGCCTGGACAATGGCGAGAAGCAGGTACATCATCAAACTAACCTCCCCGGGGTGGCTGGCTGCATGGGAAGGCGCCGCCTCATCCTGGGCCGCACCATGAAGCGTCATCGCGCGCATTGTAACATGTCCGATGAGGCGGCTCCAAATATGGTATTTTCGTGGCGTAGCGCCCCTGTGGCCTGCACGCGGCGGTAGAGACGTTGCATGCAACGTCTCTACAAGCCCTATCGGTTGCTCTCATCCACCGCCCGCATCAGCGCCTCACCGTGCTGCAACAACAATTTCGCGCGTTCCTCAGGCACGCCCTTCGTCTCCAGGTATTTCGCCAGCAGCTCAACCGGCGCGAGCGCCTCCACCGAGACCGCGCCGAGGCGGATGCGGTCGGGACGCTCCATTTCCTTCTGCAGCGCGGCCACGAAGTACGCGGCCTCCAGCGCCCGGAAGATCTCGCGTTCGACCAGAAGCGATTCCTGCTCCTGGCGCAGGGTCACGATCACACGCACGACCGCTTCTGCGAGCTCTGGCTTCGACCGGATGGCCTTCACCACCTCCGCAGTGGGTTCTGTCGCATCGCGCACGTCGGCCTTCACGGTCACAAACGGCCGCGCCTGGCGCCGGTAGCCGCGCTCGAACCGCCAGGTCGTCAGCTCGTCCGAGATCTCGGCCACGACGAAGCCCTTGGGGTCGTCTTCCTCGCTGAAATCAATCCGCTCGATGCTGCCGCTGTAGACGATGGGTGGCTGCAAGTCGCCGTTGAGGCTCTGGTGCTTGTGGATATGGCCCAACGCGACGTAGCGCCAGGCCGGGTCGGCCAGCACCGCGCGCGGGATCGCCGCGTCGCGGCCGATCATGATGTTCTTCTCCGACCCGTGGGCAGCCTCGTTGACGCTGAAGTGGCCGACGAGAATGGCCGGCACCTCCGGCCGTTGCCTGGCCTGCGTCGCCAACGCCCGGATGTTCTCGATCATGGCGTTCTGCAACAGCGCGTCCAGCTCGGCCAGGCTCTTGCCCTGCGTCTGTTCCCGACTCACCAGCGCGCTGCGCAGCGGATAGGGAACCGTCGCCACCTGCAGCGACTGCCCGCGGCGGCAGACGATCTGGTGGATCTCCTCGCGATTGCCCACGATGACGTTGGGCACGTCCAGCGTGCCGAAGATGTCAATGCTGGTGGCCCGCCTGGCAACCGCGGGCAGATCGTGGTTGCCGACGAGCAGGATCACCGGGATACCGGCGTCCGCGATGCGCTTGATGCGCCGGGCGAACTCGCGCTGGTAGGTGGAGTTGGGGTCGCGCGTCTTGTACGCGTCGCCGGCGAAGACGAACACATCCACGCCCTGCTCGATGGCGTAATCGCCGACGTCGCTCAGGCGACGCAGGAAGTCCATGACGCGACCGTTGATCCCGGTGGCCGGGTCAATCCGGCCGTAGTTTTCCATGCCGATGTGGATGTCGGCAGTGTGCAGGAGCTTAATCGGTGGCATAGATATCTGTTCCCCCTACACCAACCACTCGATGGCGATCAAATGCCGGACCTGGCGAAATTCGGGATCGCCGGTAAGAAGGGTCGCGTCCATTCCCTGAGCCAACGCGACCGCAAAGGCATCCGCGCAGGAGAGCGCATACTAGGCCTTCACATGCGCGGCGGCGAAGGTCAGCTGCCGGTCGGCGTCAATCACGACGATCGGCAGCTAGTCCACGGCAGCGATGACGCGACGGGCTGCTGGTCCACGGCAGCAATGACGCGACGGGCTGCAGTCCCCATCTCCTTGTCTCCTTGTTTCCTTGCTTCCTCACTTCCCCCTCAATCAAACCCCTCAAACTCCTTCGGCGGGCGCATGGCGGCGACGTTGTCGTTCAGCCGACGGTTGAGCTCAGCTGCGTCGGCGAAGCCCATGGCTTTGTAGAAGGCGGTGTCGTAGCGCCGCGTCTGCACCACGACCGGCATGGGGACCGCGTGGCCCAGGATAAGGGCCTGCTCGCGGGTGTCGAGGCGGGCCAGCACCTCGCGCAGCCCCTCGCCGCCGCTGACGCCGGAGAGCACGGCCTTGATGTCATCCGGGTTGTCCAGCAGCATGGTGACGCGCGTGCCGATCTGCGACATGACCTCGCCGTCAATGCCGGAGGGCCGCTGATCCACGATGAACAACGTGACGTTGTACTTGCGCAGCTCGCGCGCGATGGTGCCGAAGATGGTGTTGGCGGCGATGGCCGGGTCCAGGAACTTGTGCGCCTCCTCGATGGTGATCACCAGCGGGGTCGGCTCCTGGCCGGCCGCGCCGAAAGACGCCTCTTTGCGCTCGACGTACAAACGATGGATGCGTCGGGTCAGGAAGTTGGCCACCAGGATGTACGCGCCCAGGTCCGAGCCGTAGCGGCCGAACTCCAGCACGACGCTGGTGCCCGCCTCCAGATACCGCATGATCCGGCCCACCGAGTCGTCCAGCGCCTTGGGCCGGAGAAAGCCGTAGTTGCGCATGCGCTCGAAACGGCGACGCAGCGCGGCCAGGGTGTTCTGGCCCTGGCCGGTGTCGTCGGCCAGCGCCTTGAGGCCGGAAACCTCCTTGCCCGTGTCCGGGTCGAAGCCGCCGTACGCGTCCACCCACTCGTCGTTCAGGAAGTTGGCCAGCCACGCCTTGCCGAACTTGCGAAAAAGCGCGTACACCGCGCCGATCTGCGGCTCCGACAGGTTCAGGATGCCCGCCAGCATCTCCAGGTCCTCGGGCTCGATCTGATCGTAGCCGATGGTCACGGTGTAATCGGGGTCCGAGCCGCGGCGGCGGGAAGAGTCGGGGTCCAGGGTGAAGATGCTGACCTGGCCGGGGAAGATCTGCTTCAAGCCCTTGACCTGGCCGCCCAGGTCCTCGCTGGAGCCGGCCCAGCCGTACTCGTTGTGCATGTCGAAGATCAGGTTGACCGCAACCCGATGCTTGATGACGCCCGCCAGGAGCAGCCGCGAGAGGAACGTCTTGCCTGTGCCCGACTTGCCGAAGACGCCGCTGGAGCGCTCCACCAGCCGCTCCAGGCTCAGGGTGATCTTCACGTTCTCCATGTCCAGTGGCTGTCCGATGTGGAAAAAATGGGCCGTCTTGCCGCCGATCCTCCGCTCCCCCTCCGGCCCGAAAACCTGATCCACCTCGGCCTGGCTGGCGGTGTAGACCGGCGTGAAATGGGCCGGCACGGTCTTCACCGGCTTCACCTCGCCAGCTTCCTCCATGATCAGGAGCGGGCTGAGGTGCACCGTGCCGAAGGTAGCCGTGCCCTGGTACACCGCGGCCAGGAACGGATCGGACATGTCGGGCGGCTGCTTGGCGATGAGGGGGTTGGTGCTGTCCAGCGCCACGTCGGTGATCATGCAGAAGAACCTGGCCTGGCGTCCCCGTGCCACAACATAACGCCCCACTGCGAGCGCTTCCAGGGACACATCGCGGTCCAACTTGACCGCCAGCCCCTCGCTCAACGAGCCGCCGATGACCACGCCCAGGCGGTCGGCGTGCTCGCGGGCCGCGGCCAGGGCGGCGCGCTCCTCGGTGGCGGAGATGAGCGCGTCCCAAGCAGCATCGCCTGAATCTAAACCGGTCATAACTGTTCGCCCCCTTGTTTGCCTGCCAACAATCGCAGCAAATTCTCTTGCGTCAAGAGATCGAGAGAAACATTCGGCTCTAGAAATGGACGTACATCGGCGACAATTCGCGCCCAATCCAAACCCGTCAATCGGCCAGCAACGACTGATCGCCACGTTTCGGCCGTCAACGTTGGGCCGGGCCAACCGGTTTGCCGAAGCGCGTTGTTCAATAGCATCAAATTCGGCGCAGGCCAGCTCGGATCGCCAAGATACCACAGCAAATCGTAGATGTCTCGGCCTTTGGTGTAAGATCGCTGGAGGACCGCATGCAGTTTGCCTGCGAGCAGTGAGGCGCGGTCGTGGTGCTGGAGCTGAAGCGTCACATAACGACGTACCACGGTGGTTTCCAGCCCTGCACCTGCAGGGGGATTTGTATCTACTTCGATCTTGACCGCCAGGACCTCTTCACGAAATGGCGATAACGCGAACTCGTGAAGCAGGCCAGGAAAGCGGACAAAGGCGTTATGGATGGTCTTCCGATCATTCACTTTTAGTTCAACAGTGTAGCCTTCAACAGACAAACTGCCGCGAATAACTTTAAGATATGTGCGCAGATCATACGACGCTTTGTCCCTTTCCAGGGCAAAATCCAGGTCTTCAGAGTAGCGTTGACTACCATACAGAAACCGCAATGCAGTGCCGCCATGGAAGGCCAACGGGATCATTGCGCCTGCACGTTGAAGCGCCGCCAGTACTCTGGCTTGCAGGTATTCGCGCAGTATATTGCGGCCCTGGGCGGGCGTCGCTGCCGATCGCACCAACATCGCAAGATACTCTTTCATAGTATCTCGTACTCCGCTGCTTCGCCCTGAGCCAGATCGCGAATATGCGCGACTGCACGCTTCAGCTTGGGGCGACCACTTCGCGCCGCGAACTGTTCTAGTTCAGTCAAGTTGAGCCGATCGAGATTCTGCAATCGCAGTTCTCGCAGGTACGCCGGATTGTCACCTGCCGGGCTCAAATAGATCAGGTCAAGCAAAGCCTTTTCCGGCGCGGCAACAAACGCGCGCTGATCTGCGCCGACTTCCACCAGGCGATAACCATATAACAGGTTAATCTGAATGTGCCGATACATGAAACTGCCCAGGGGCGTATCCCATTGTCCTGGCCGACCGGCAGTGACGCTGGTTGTGAGCGGCGTGTATTCGGGGATGAGGCCGTAATGTGCCAGCACCGATTGACAACTGACGTAGGACCCGCGCACGAGACGATTGGCGATGACAAACGGATGCGGTTTGCTGCGTTGAAATGGCGGAGCCAACGCATAAACTCCACGGCGCAACTGATAGAGCCGGCCCGCGGCGCACCAGCGGGACAATTGCTTCTGCACTCCCGAGGGGTTTACATGGCCGGCCAGCAACAAACCGGTTTCGAATACCGGCTCATCTTGAACAATTCGCAGCAACTCCGCAAATTCCATACCGATATTTTACCAAAAACGGGAAGTTATTGCAACGAAATCACAATGTCAGCACACGCGGCCACGAAGATCAGCACGCTGATGTAGCCGTTGACGTTGAAGAAGGCCAGGTTGACCCGGCTCAGGTCGTCGGGCTTGACCAGGCTGTTCTCCCACCACAACAGGACGGCCACCAGCAGCACGCCGGCCCAGAAGGGCCACCCCAGCCCGAGCGACAGGCCGGCCGCGGCCAGCAGGAGCACGGTCAGGACGTGATTGGCTTTCGCCAGGCGCAGCGCGATCGCGTTGCCGAACCGGGCCGGCACCGAGTGCAGCCCCTCCCGGCGATCGAACTCGGTGTCCTGGCAAGCATAGATGATGTCGAAGCCGGCCATCCAAAAGGTCACCGTCAGCCACAGGAGGCACGGCGCCGGATGCGCCAGCGAGCCGGTCACTGCGGCCCATGCCCCGGCCACGGCCATGCCGTCGGTGAAGCCCAGGATCCAGTGGCTGGCCCACGTGAACCGTTTAGTATAACTGTAGCCCACCAGAAAGATCACCGCGGCCGGCAGGAGCGCGAGCACGAAGCGGTTGAGTTGCCACGCGGCTAGCGTCAACACCCCCAGCGCGACCGCGGCAATGGCCCGCACTACGGCCGGGCTGATCTCGCCCCGCGGCAAGGGACGGCCCTGGGTGCGGGGATTGCGCGCATCGTAGAAGCGGTCGGCCAGGCGGTTGACCGAGAAGGCCAGGGTGCGGGCCGCGGCCATCGCTACGGTGATCCAGAGGAAGATGCGCCATCCCGGCCACCCGCGCGCCGCCAACACCATCCCCAAATAGGCAAAGGGGAGGGCAAAGATGGTGTGCTCGAACTTCACAATCTCCAGAAACACGCGCAGCTGCCTCATGGGATGCCGTACTCCGACCATCGCTCCTCCACCAACTTCTTGATCGCCTCGGGCATGGCGACCATCTCCGGCCAGGGCCGCGTGTGGCCGTCGGCCGGGCCCTTGGCAGTGGCATCAATGCCGATCTTGCCGCCGTAGGCGAAGCGATGCGACGCGTGATCCAGCGCGTCGGTGGGGCCCTCCTGGATCACCACATCGCGCGCCCAGTCCACATTGCCGAACAGGTGCCAGTACGCCTCCGCCGTGTTCTGCACGTCCACATCCTCGTCGAACACCACGATGGCTTTGGCCAGCATCATCAGCCCCAGCCCCCACAGCCCGTTGATGACTTTGCGCGCATGGCCCGGATAGCGTTTCCGGATGCTCACCAGCACCAGGTTGTGGAACACCCCCTCGGCCGGCATGTTGATGTCCACCACCTCGCTGAGGAAGAGCCGGATGAGGGGCAGGAAGAGCCGCTCGGTAGCCTTGCCCATCCAGTAGTCCTCCATGGGTGGCCGGCCGACCACCGTGGCCGGGTAGATGGCCGCCCGACGATGGGTGATCGCGGTGATGTGCATGACCGGGTAGTTGTCAACCGGCGTGTAGTAGCCGGTGTGGTCGCCGAACGGCCCTTCGGGCCGGGACTCAACCGGATCCACGTAGCCCTCGATCACGATCTCGGCATCGGCCGGGACTTCCAGCGGCTGGGTGATGCAGCGCGCCAGCGATACCGGCCCGCCGCGCAACCAGCCCGCCAGCAGGAACTCATCAATATCGGGCGGCAGCGGCGCCGACGCACACCACATGACGGCCGGGTCGCCGCCCAGGCTCACAGCCACCGGGATCCGCACATCGCCCAGGCGGCGGGCCGTCCGCTCATGCTCGGCGCCGCCCTTGTGGAGCTGCCAGTGCATGCCGAGGGTATGGCTGTCGTGCACCTGGAGGCGATACATGCCCACGTTGCGGGTGCCGCGGGCCGGGTCACGGGTGATCACGGCCGGCAGGGTGATGTAACGGCCGCCGTCCTGCGGCCAGCACCGGAGGGCCGGCAGCCGCTCTACCGTGGCCTCCGCGCCGGTCAGCACCACCTCCTGGACAGGCGCGCGGCTCACCAGTCGCGGCCGCAGGCCGATGCTGCGCAGCGCGGCCAGCAACTCGCCGGCGCGCTCCAGCGTCGGCCCCCAGCCGCGCGGCAGCTCGGGCCGCAGCAGCGCCGCCAGCCGCTCGGTCAGGTCGTCCAGCCGCTCCACGCCAAGCGCCCAGGCCATGCGCCGCGCCGAGCCGAACAGGTTGATGGCGACCGGCATGTCGTAGCCGCGCACGTTCTCGAACAACAGGGCCTTGTTGGCGTCGGCCCTGCCCTTGCTGATCCGATCCACGATCGCGCTGATCTCCAGGTCAGCGCTGACCGGCGCTTTGACCCGTATCAGCTCGCCGGCCCCCTCCAGCCGGCCGATGAATGCCCGTAAATCGCGATAGGCCATAGTCTTTTGGATTGCGGCGCCCCGGCGCCGCTTTTGCTCCCCGATGTGGAAGTGCGTCTACTCAATCCAAAGCGGAGACACGTCTCCGCAAGCCAAAGCGGGACTCCCGGCGGTCAGGGGTACCGCCCCAAGCACCGGTATAGCAGAACGCCACGTGCCAGGCACTCTGCAAGATGCCTGGCACGTGAGTACGGTTGTTCTCAAGCCAGATTATACAGCGCCCCGTACTTCTCGCGCAGGTACGCGATGTACGGCGCGATGCTCAGCGGCCCGCCCGTCACCCGCTCGATCAGCTCGGAGGCGGTGAACTTGCTGCCGTGCTGGTAGATGTTCTCCCGCAGCCAGCCATGCAGCACGGCGAACCGGCCCTGGCGGATCTCCTCCGGGATCTCCGGATGTGCGGCGCATGCCGTCGCGAAGAATTGCGCGGCCAGGATGTTGCCCAGCGTGTAGCCCTGGAACGCGCCGCCGATGACGCCGGCGTACCAGTGCACGTCTTGCATACAGCCATCTTTGTCGTCCGGCGGCGCGATCCCCAGGTCGGCCTGGTAGCGCGCCCGCCACGCCTCCGGCAGGTCGGCGACCGCCAACTTGCCCTCGAGCAGCGCCAGCTCCAGGTCGAAGCGGATCATCACGTGCAGGTTGTAGGTCACCTCGTCGGCCGCCGTACGGATGAGCGAACGTTCGACCTTGTTGATGGCGCGGTAGAATGTATCCTGCGGCACGGCGCCGAGCTGGTCGGGGAAAACCGCTTGCAGTTGAGGATAGAAGTACTCCCAGAAGCCCGGACTACGGCCCACGATGTTCTCCCACAACCGCGACTGGCTTTCGTGCACCCCCGCCGAGGTGCCGTTGGCCAGCGGCGTGCCCTCGTAGTCCATGCGGATCCCCTGCTCGTACATGGCGTGGCCCGCCTCGTGCATCACGCTGAAGAGGTTTTCGCCCAGATTGTGCTCGTCCACGCGCGTGGTGATCCGGCAGTCGCCCAGCGAGAACTTGGTCATGAACGGATGGTGTGTCTTGTCCAATCGGCCGCGGTCGAAATCGTAGCCGAAGCGCCGGATGACATCCACGGCGAAGTCCCATTGCGCTTTTTCGGGGAAATACTGGCGCAGGCACGCATCATCGGCCGGCGGCTGGTCGGTGATGGCCTTGACGATGGGCACAAGCTGGTGCCGCAGTTCGCCGAACAGCGGCCGGATCACCGACACCTTCATGCCGTAGTCGGCCCAGTCAATCAGCGGATCGGCGATGTGCTCGTAGGGTTGGAAATAGTCGGCCAGCTGGCGGCTCAGGTCGAGCGTTTTCTCCAGGCCATCGCGCACGCGGCCGAAATCGTTGGCCGGCCGCGCCTCCGCCCAGCGCTGATACATGTGCGCCGTGTGGCCGGAGAGCTGTGCGACGAACGCGGACGGCACTTTGATCGCACGCTCGAACTCGCGCCGCGCCACGCGGATGAGCGCGGCATCGTCCGCATCGTAAGGCAGGCTCTCCTCATAGGGCCGCAGGTCGTCCAAAAGCCGGCCTAGCGCCGGGTCGGTCAGCCGTTCGTGCGCCAGACGGCTCAACAGGGCCGACTGACGGGCGCGCGCCGCGCCGCCTCCCGGCGGCATGTAGGTGCTCTGGTCCCATCCTAACAACGCCTCGACAGAGTGGAGGTCGTTGATTTCCAGCAACCTTGCCTTCAGTTCTTGCAATTTATCTTCCATGCGTTAACCTCTTTGCCGCGATGATGTTGATTTTGGGCTGCACTTTTAGATATCGCGCCTCACGGTCGCAGTTGCTGCAGAATCCCATCCAGCCGCGCCAGGTCGAGCGCCAGAAGTCTGGCCAGCTCACGGCCGGCCGAGATGAGATAGGCCGCGCGCTCCTGGTCGGTCGACCGCGTCGCCGCAGCCGCACGCAGCGCGGCGACAACCAGCTGATCGGCAGGCGCCTCGGTCGCGGCGAGCACGGTGCGCAGCCAGTCGTGGCGTTCGGTGAAGCGACGGATCTCAGCGGCATTGCAGATGTAAATCGGGTCGAGCGTGCCGGGCGGCTGCAGCGCCAGCCGGTAGAACACATCCATGACGGCACTGCCCATTGCGCGCGGCCGACCATGTCCTACCACCAACACGTCCACATCCACGGGGGTCTGACGGATCTGACGTTGATCGGCGATGATCTCCTCGTTCTCCACGCCCGCGGCGACCAGCTGCCGCACAAATGGGTCATCCTCGATCCGCACATCGTAGACCAGACCGTAGGTTACGCTCTCGTCGCGGTGAAGCGCCTTGACCAGCGCGCCGAATGCAGGCGTCATGCGGCTCTGCTCGGCGATCGTCGGCCGACAGCCGATGGTGAAGCCGGTGGTGCTGGCCCTCAGCACGCGACCGGCGATGATGGTGAGTTCGTCCATGCCTGTCTCAACTCCGCCCTCTGCGATCTGACTTGCCAAAAACCGAAATGTGGCACAGAATCGCATCTGCCGCCACATCAACACAAGCCGACATGCGGTGTTACCCAATCGTCCGCCGATGCGATATCGACCGCCCTGAAAAACACATGCGCCCTGCCCCTGCACGCGATCAGAGCGCCTCAACGGCCCCGGCGACCACCGATCAGCGCCTTCAGGCCAGCCTTCTCCGAGACGGCCGGCAGCATGCCGTGGCGCAGGAGGGCCTGCTCCAGCATCGCCTCGAACCCGGCGCGCTCTGCGTCGCCCACGACGGCCAGCTCGTGGGCACGCGTCAGCACATAGGGATAGGGTCGAGGCACACAGTTCTCGTAAACGACAGCCTGCACGACATCGAGCAGGCCGGGCTCATCGGCCACCCATCGCGGCATCTCGATGCGGGCGATGACGCTGTGCCGGGGATCGGCCTGCCGTGCCACGTTGACATACGCAAAGATGATGCGATCGCCGCCCGAAGCGCGCTCGTAGCGGTCGTTGGTCTCGGAATTGGCCGTGAAGAGCGCACAGCGCTCGTTGGGCGCCAGATCATCGAACAACAGGCGGTCGGTCAACAGACGAAAGCTGCCGCGGCGCAGCGACTCCCGAGAGATCTGCTCGATGGGCTGCTCGATGAGTTCCAGGATGCGCAGCACGTAGGCGCTGTCGGGCCGATCCACATAGCCCACCGGCACGGCGCGCGCTCGACGCAGGCGGTGCATTTGGGCGACGAAAAAGTCCATCTCCTCGTGGACCGGTGCATCCTCCTCGGCATCCAGCTTCTGCCACGGCAGCAGCGGGCCGTCCGTCAGGCAGATGATCGGCCTGGACAGATCGCCGGCCAGGGCAGTACGCTCCGCCTCGGCCAGGTCGGCGAGGGCCCTGATCTCGCGACGGGCGCGCTGCGCGTTGACGTGTTCGGGCGGATGAAGCTGACCGTCCGCGTCGTACAGGTCCTGCTCCTCGTAAAAGATCTCCGGCATGCTCATGACCGAGGGAGCCTGGCCGCTGCCTGCGCGCAAGACGATCGCGCCGGTGTTCACCAGGTAGTAGGGCACGATCGCATGGCGGTCGGGATAGATCTGGCTGCCGTCGGCGGCGATGAGGATGGCCGCCGAGGGTGTCAGGGTGGCTCGATGGCGTTCGCTGAGCTGCTCGCCCAGAGGAAGCGCACCGCGACGCCATTGGTCAATCTCACGTGCCCGGCTGATCTTCGCGCGCAGTTCGGCCGTGACATGCGGCGTGGAGGCCAGGATCTCTTTGGCGCGTGCCAGGCGATCTCGTTGAGCATCGCGGCGCTGCGCCAATGCCTGGCCCATTACATCCACTTGTTTGGTCAGTTTGTTCAGCTCGAGCGCCACACCAACGTCCTTTCGAACAGATTTTCGCAAACATTATAGCCGAAGAGAGCAGGAGAAGCAAACGGTTGACAAATCGCGCGCGCTGACTTACAATCTACGAAGCAGGAACCGAGCGTCCTTCGCCGTTGAGATCAAGGAGCGTTCCGCATGGGCAATCCATTTACCACGACCGTGGTGCAATTCAGTTGCATTGGCGGCCGCGTTCAGCCGCGCGCCGCCAATGTGCGCGCAGTTGAACCGGCAGCCGGCCTGCCGGGATCTGAACGCGGAAATCTGTATCTCCTGATCGAAGTGACCGGCAGCGGCGGGGGTCATGCGGCGCTTTATCGGCAGATGCTGAACGCAGCGCAAACCGCGTTTTATGAGGCGAGCGGCGGTCTGTCGGCTGCGCTGGTCCGAGCCGTACGCGCGGCGAATGTTGTGCTGATGCGGGCCAACGAGGCCCTGCCCGAAGCCAACTGGCGCGCCGGCATCAGCTGCGCAGCGGTGCAAGGCTCAGACCTCATGATCGCCCAGGCCGGGCCGTCTCTCATCATGGTCAGCCATCCCCAAACGATTGACCAGTATCCGGCGCAGGCTGGCGGAGCCGGCACCGCGCTCGGCGGGCCAGAACGGCCGGAAGTCGAGCTGTATCGCACAACGATCGAGCCGGGCAGCATGTTGTTGCTGGCGCAGAGCGATTGGCTGAACATCGTGCCGCCGGAATCGCTGGCTGCGGTCACCGCGGCCGAGAATCCACGGCTGGCCGGCGACTACCTGGCCCAACTGGCCGGCGAAGCCGAGCTCAGCGCGCTCATCGTCTCTTTCGGCGCCAAAATCCCCGAAGTCCAGGACGAGCTCGCCGATAAGGAGACACTCCGATTCCCATCTCCGACGGCCGCGGCTGCGCCTCAACCGCAGGCCGCACCTGCGACCGCACCTGAGGCCATGCCCACCCCGGCCGCCGAGCCGATACGGCAACGCCTGTTCGGCGGTCGGCCGTCGCCCCACGCAGAGCCACAGCCTGAGCCGCGTGTCGAACAGGAAAGCGTGGCTGCCGCAACCGACCACCAGCCGACCGCAGCCAGAGGGCCGCGGAGCCCCTGGGCGCTCCTGCTTGCTCTCATCATCATTCCGCTCATCGTGGTGGCCCTGGTGGTGGCGATGCTGTGGTTCCGCACGCGCGCAGCCGACGCGGAATTTCAGCAGATCCTGACCGGCGCGGAAACCGCCATCTTAGAAGCGCGCAGCTTGCCCGATGAAACCGCGGCCCGCTTGCGCCTGAGCAGCGCCAGGGATTTCCTGGACAAAGCACGCGCGCTGCAGCCCGACGATCCCCAGCTGGAAAAGCTGCAGTCGGACTATGCAGAAGTATTGGGCCGGGTTAATCGCATCACGCCGCTCTACGGCCTGATCCCGCTGTGGCAATTCAAAGAAACGGGACGCAAATTCAACCGCATCCTGCTGGGCGGCGACTCCCTGTTCGTGCTCGATGCCGGCCGCAGCGAGATCGGCCGCTTCGTGCTCTCGCGGCTCGGCGACAGTATCACACCGGCCACGCCCGATGTCATCCTGCGCAAAGGCCAGCCGGTCGGCAATGTGGCCGTCAGCGACCTGGTAGATGCCGACTGGGCTGCGGCGGTCGGCAATCAGCGCAGCCGCTTGCTGGTGCTCGACACGGCGGGCGGACTGCTGAGCTACGATGTGACGTGGGGCGCCACGCGCGTGCCGCTGGCCGGCCGGGAGAAGCTCGTCCTGCCGCAGCTGGTCAAAAGCTACGGCGGTAATCTCTACATAGTGGACACGAAAGCCAATCAGATCTGGCGGTTCCGCCCCAGCGAAAAGGGCTACGAGAATCAGCCCGAGCCTTATTTCGCCGCGACCACGAGGGTTGACCTGGCAGGCATCCAGGCCGTCGAGATTGACGGCTTTGTCTGGCTGCTGTTCGCCGATGGTCGCCTGCTCAAATTCTTCGGGGGCGAGCAACGGCCATTTGAGCTGAAAGGCCTGCCCGATCCGCTCAGCACACCGAGCGCGGTCGTCTCACAGCTCGACGGCGACCTGATCTACATCGCCGATGCGGGCAACGGCCGCATCCTGGAATTCACCAAAGAGGGACAGTTCCGCCGGCAATTTCGGCCTGCGCAGGGCAACCCCCTGCAAGGCCTCCGCGATCTCTTCCTGGATGAGGCCGGCGACAAATTCTATATTTTGACCGCAGATCAGCTGTTCAAAGCAGACGTGCCGAGGATGCCGGCCGGCGTGCAGGCCGCGCCGGGCCAGTAAAGCGAAGCCGCGGCATCTCGCCGCACGGCAAACGCAAGACGACCTGCGATCAACGGGGAACTCTTCTCTGGCGTGCGCCGTCTCCGATGACGAGACGGCGCACGTGCGTAGCGTCTCTGTTTGGCTTCTCATTCCGGGAGACGTATAATCAACGGTTATGAATGCAGAGAGACAGATCAACCTTCGACCGACCGGCCCACGCTCGCCGCTGTTGCCGGGCCTTTTGCTCGGCCTGCTTTTGACGTTGTTCATCGTGCTTTTCGTCTATGTGGCGGCCTTGTTCGTCTCGTTGGGACAGCAGGCAATCGCCGAGAGCCCGACCCAGCCGCCGTTGGCACTGCCACGGCTGGTGCGGCTGGCGCCGGTTTTCGAGCAAAATGAAGGCGCCGTTGCCGGCGTGGCGATCACACAACCCACGGGCCGGCGGTCACAGGAAGCGACGCCGGTGCTCACCGGCCGCCTAACCGTGCTGGTGATGGGTGTGGACAATCGCCCCGACGAGCCGGTGGCGCGCACCGATTCGATCATCGTGCTGACCCTGAACCCGAAGACCGGCGCCGCGGGCATGCTCTCGATCCCACGCGATGTCCTGGTCTACGTGCCGGCGCTGAACGATACCATCAAGATCAACAGCGTGCATGTCTACGGCGAAATCAACAAATTCCCTGGTGGCGGCCCGGAATTGCTCCGCCAGACCGTCGCCGAGCTGATCGGCTATCCGATTGACTATTACGTGCGCATCAATTTCGATGGCTTCCGACAGATCATTGACCTGGTCGGCGGCATCGAGATCGAGGTGGCCAAAGATATCAAGGATGACCTCTATCCTGACGAGAATTACGGCTACGACCCCCTCTTCATCCCAGCCGGTCGGCATCACATGGACGGCGCGCTGGCGCTGAAATATGCGCGCACCCGCCACGTGGATTCCGACTACGGCCGCGCGGCCCGTCAGCAACAGGTCATCATGGCATTGAAGAATAAGCTGACGCAGCCGGGCCAGCTGGCCGGATTGCTGCCCAGGCTTCCCGGCCTGGCGTTCGCCCTGGCCAACTCGATCCAGACCGATATGCCGATCGAAAAGGCGATTGCGCTGGCGCGCACCGTGGATCAGGTGGACTTAAAAAATCCGACCCGCATCGTCATAGACAACACCATGGGCACAGACGGCATGGACTCGCGGTGGGGCTATGTGCTGCGGCCCGACATGAACAAACTGCGGGCAGCGACAGCGGCCGTCTTCGCCGATCTCTCCGCTGATGTTTCTCCTGCCGAAGCAATGCGGCAAACGATTCAGGACGAAAATCCGCGTGTGATGGTGCTCAACGGGACGCCGGAAGCGGGCCTGGGCGCCAGTGTGGCCGACGCGCTGGCCGCAGCCGGTTACACGATCGTAAACATCGGCAATGCCGACCGGGGCGATTACACCCAAACCGTGCTGATCACTCATGGCGATGGCAAAACGGTGAGCCGCGAAGAGCTGGTGCGTCGGTTCAGCCTGATGCCGGCGCAAATCCGCTCCGAACCCCCTTCAGACGCCGTAGACCTCACCCTGATCCTGGGTGCCGATCAAATCAAGGCCAGCGCGTCCGGAGGCGCCGACCAGAGGCCTTGAAGTTGCAGACGCGACGCCGCTGCGTCGGCCACCACTGATCCCCCTCTGCCTGCCGTCTGCGCCCGCGCCGGTGCCGGCTAACCCGAAAATCACTGTCCAACGTGCCAGGCATCTTGCAGAGTGCCTGGCACGTGGGCACAGCTCGTTTTCATGGCTTGTTGTGCCCCGGCAAGGACATGGACGCTGCTCCGCCAACGCCTCCCGTTGATATGACCCATGTCATTTGTCCCGGCCGGGATTCGTGATAAATTTAGCTTGGTTGCAACAAAACAGCGCAGTCTGACAAGACCCGAACGGGAGCCCTGGAAGATGGCCAAAATCCTCATCGTGGATGATGATCCCGATTTCATTGAAATGACCTCTGTGGTTTTGGAGCGCGCCGGCCATCAGGTGGTGGAGGCAGCCAACGGCGAAGAGGGATTTGCACGCGCCAAACAGGAGAAACCGGACCTTGTGATCCTGGATGTGATCATGGATACCGTGCTGGAGGGGGTTACGATCAGCCAGCGCATGCACGAAGATCCTGAGCTGCGGAATCTGCCTGTCATCATGGTCACGTCCATTGCCAACACGGATTATGCCGAGCTTTTCCCGACCGACGAGTACATCCACATTGATGCGTTCATGAGCAAACCCATCACCCCCGCTGCACTCCTGCGCCAGGTGGATCGGCTACTGGCCGGTTAGGGCGAACGAACTGCGATATTATCACCATGTGGGACGCAGCCAGGAGAGCCGTGCGAAGATTCTTTGGCGCACCGTTTCAACTGGTGCTGGTGATCGCGTTCTCGCTGGTTGCAGCGACCACGATCCTCGTCGGCACCGGTGTGATCTCGCGCACCATTCGCGACTACCTGTCCGTTACCATGGCCGAGCGGGTCGCACGCGACATGCACCTGGCGCAGGCACTTTACCAAAGCTGGCTCACCGACATCGCCGAAATGACCCATCACGTGACGTTGAGCCCCGCCGTCATCCAGCACTGCGCCGCGGCCGGCAGGGGTGAAAGCCAGGCCCTGGACATCATCGAGCAAGAGGTCGCCAGGGTGATCCGCGCCGAGAGATTCCCGGGCAACCACCTGGTCGCCATCCTCGATGCCGAGGGCAGCTTCGTCACCGGCCATTGGGTGCCGACGGGCGGCGCGCCGACGCTGCTACGCAACGCAGGCGACTGGACGGGATTGCCGTCAATAAAGACGGTTTGGGACGGCAACGCCGGGGTTGCAACCACAGAGGTGATCCCCTACGAAGTCCTCTCCTCTGTGGGCCTTGCGGAACAGGCCTATATCCCGTTGCTCGAAACCCCCAGGGCAGCCGATGTTCCTTTCGATCCGCGCGAAGGCCGCGCCGGACTGGCCCTGGTCAGCGTGATGCCCATCCGCCAGGACGACGGCACTCGCGTGGGCCTGGCCCTGGCTTTTCATCTCTTCAACAACGATTTCACCCTGGTGGATCAGATCAAAGAGGTGGCGGCTGTTGATACGGCCACGATCTTCCTGGGCGACCTGCGCGTCTCGACCAACGTGCGCGGCCTGGACGGCGAACGGGCGATCGGCACTCGCCTCTCCAAAGAGGTGAGCCAGGTCGTGCTGGAACAGGGAAACCCCTACATAGGCCCGGCTTTCGTGGTTCAGGAAAACTACATCACCCGTTACGAGCCGTTGCGCAACCATGCGGGGCAGGTGATCGGGATTTTGTACGTCGGCGCGCGCGAAGCCAGGTTCGCCCGTCTGGTCAACAGCTTCAACGAAAGGGTGGCCCTGGTGGCGCTGGGCTCCATCCTGGCGACCTTCTTGCTGGCAGTGCCCGTCTCACGCGTTGTGACCCGTCCCCTGCAGGAGCTGCGGGAGCTGGCCAAGGCCAATCGGCGCGTGGCGCGCGGGGACTTGACGGTGCGCGTGCCCGTCCGGGCCGGCGGCGATGTGGGGGAGCTGGCCAGTTCGTTCAACGCCATGTTGGATCAGTTGCAGAGCACCCAGGATCAGCTGGTGCACTCGGAGAAGCTGGCCTCTTTGGGCCAGCTGGCGGCCGGCGTTGCTCATGAGCTGAACAACCCGTTGGCCACCGTCCTGCTGTTTTCGGATATCTTGCTGCGGGAATGCGGGCCGGACGATCCGCAGCGCTCCGACCTGGAGATGATCGCCAGCGAAACCCGCCGCTGCAAAGGGATCGTCGCGGCGTTACTGGACTTCGCGCGCCAGAACCAGGTCATGGCCCAGGCCACAAACCTGAACGCGATTGTGCAACAGGTGCTCCAAATCGAAACCAAGCGCTTGGGAGATGTCCCCATCACCTTCATCGCCGAGCTGGATCCGCAACTGCCCACTATCGAAGCGGACCCGGCCCAGCTGCAGGAGGTGGTCGCCAATCTGGTCACCAACGCGATCGAGGCCATGCCCTCGGGAGGCAAGCTCACGGTGCGCACCCGGCCGGGCCCTGAAGGCATGGTGACTATGACCGTGACCGACACCGGCGTGGGCATCACGCCGGAGGATCAAGCCAAGTTGTTCGTCCCGTTCTTTACGACCAAACCGGTGGGAAAGGGCACCGGCCTGGGCCTGGCGATCGTTTATGGCATCGTCAAGATGCACCGCGGCCAGATCACCGTGCAAAGTCAGCAGGGCAAAGGCACAACCTTTACCGTCACGTTGCCGGTGCGCCTGCTGCCCGGTGACAATTCCAGCATTAACTCGAGAAAAGACAGCGCATTTATATGAAGCTACAGACCAAATTCGCACTGGCCGTAATTATCCTTTTCGCGCTATTAGCCGCCGCCATGGCCGTGTTGAGCGCCACCCTGGTCAACCGCTACACCATTCGCGAGGCCGAGAACCGCGTCCGCATCTACATGCGCGCGGCGTGGGAGATCCACGACAGCAAAATCGGCCGAACCCGGGCGGCGCTGGAAGTGCTGGCGCGTGATCCCGTGGTAGTGAACTTCTTGGCCGCCGGCGCCCCGGAGGCGATGACAGTCCAACTGCGGGACACGCTGGAGGCGATCCGCCGCGACCAGAAGATGGACATCCTGAACGTCCTGTCCCCCGAAGGCCGCGTCCTGATGCGCACGCGCGCGCCCTACAACAAAGGCGACAGCCTGATACAAGACCCGTTGATCAAGCAGGCTGCCGCCCTGCGGGAAAGCGTCACGGGGAACATCATCATGGAACAGGACCGGCTGGACATCGAGGGCAGCGAACTGATCGAACGGTGTCTGGCGGTAGGCAATGAGCCCCGTGGGCTGTTCGGCGGCGCGGCCGTGCCCGTCCTGGATGCGAACGACCGCCTGGTCGGCTTCATCGAGATGGGCTCGCTCCTGAACGGCGCTACCGAAAAGGTGGACGCCATCCGCAATGCGGTCTTCGCCAACGAGATCTACAACGGGAAGCCGGTGGGCACGGCCACCATCTTCATGGGGGACCTGCGGGTCTCGACCAATGTGCTGGACAACCAGGGCCGCCGCGCCGTCGGCACGCGTGTCTCCAAAGAGGTGGCCGACCGCGTGCTGGGGGAAGGCCTCTCGTGGACCGGACGCGCGTTCGTGGTGGACACCTGGTATCTCGCCCAATACGATCCGATCCGGAATCCCGATGGCAAAGTCGTCGGCATGCTGTATGTCGGCGAACTGGAACAAAAATACCTGGACCTGCGCGCGCGGACTGTGGCGCTGAACCTGACGGTGATCCTGGCCGGCATGCTGCTCTCCTTCGTGGGTGCCCTGGGGCTGGTGAGAAACATCGTCAAGCCGATCCGGGCCCTGGCAGGCGCCACCCAACGCCTGGCCGCCGGTGACTTCAGCTACCGCGTCGATATCAGACGCTCCGATGAGCTGGGCGACCTGGCCTCCTGCTTCAACAAGATGGCCGACCGGTTGGAGCAGCAACGCCAGGAACTGGAGACCCGCCAAAGAGAGCTGGAGGCGGTAAGCCAGCAGTTGCAAACCACCAACCGGAACTACATCGAGATGCTGGGCTTCGTCACCCACGAGCTGAAGAACCCGCTCACGTCGGCCATCATGGGGCTCTACACCGTCAAAGACGGCTACCTGGGCGAACTGAACCCGGCCCAAAAGAAGAGTCTGGAGACGGTCGCCCGGAGCCTGGACTATTTCCAGGACATGGTGCGCAACTACCTGGACCTGTCTCGGCTGGAGCAAGGTGAACTGAAGGTGACGAAACGCCGCCTGGAGCTGCGGAAAGCGGTGGTGGAACCTGCGCTGGAGAGCCTGGAGCGCCAGCTGCAGGAACGCCGGATGGCCTTAGACAACCGCATCTCGCCGGCGCTGATCGTCAACGCCGACCCGACGCTCATCCGCATCGTGTACGACGACCTGCTCTCCAACGCGGTGAAATATGGCCGGGAAGGAGGCACCATCCTGCTGGAGGCAGAGGAAAGCGACGACGGCGTGACCCTGAGCGTGCGCAACGACGGCGAGGGCATACCGGCCGAGAAGAAATCGCAGCTCTTCCAGCGCTTCAGCCGGCTCGACACGCCCAGCGCCACAGGCAAAAAGGGCACGGGCCTGGGATTGTACATCTGCAAAGAGATTGTCGAGAAACACGGCGGCAAGATCTGGGCCGATTCCAAATCGGGGGAATGGGTGAAGTTCAGCTTCACCCTCCCAAACGGCATTCACAACACCCAACCCAAAGGGGGGACACGAGACACGCATGTTTAGCGTTATGGCTAAGGGAGGCCAGACGATGACCCGCAAACAACGCATCCTCGTCGTGGACGATGACGTCCAGGTGGTGGACGCCATGGAAACCTTGTTGCAAGGTGTAGGATACGAGACCTTGCATGCTTACCGGGCCGAAGATGGAATCGAGCTGGCCCGGCAGGCCAAACCGGATTTGATGCTGCTCGATGTCATGTTCGCGGGGCCGCCCGGCCCGGACGGGTTCGAGACGGCCCGCACCATGCGCGGGGACCCGGAACTTCGAGACATCCCCATCATCATCCTGTCCGGGATCAAGACCGTGCTGGGGATCAGCTACGACGTGGCTCCAGACGAGACGTGGATGCCCGTCAAAGCGTTCCTGGAGAAGCCGGTGCGGCCTGACAGGCTGTTGAAAGAGATCGAGAAGATCCTCGGACCGCGTGAAAAGGCAGTCGCATAACCCATGACAACGCGCGGCAAGGTCCTGGTCATTGATGATGAACTGGGCATTCGCGAGGGCTGCAAGCGGGCCCTGACCTCCCAGGGCTTCACGGTTGATGTGGCGCAGGACGGCCTTGACGGGCTGGCAAAGATCAAGGCCAACGGCTACGACGTGATTCTGCTGGACATCATGATGCCGGGGATCGGGGGCATCGAACTGCTGAGCCTGATCCGCGAGCACGACCCGGAGGCGGTCTGCATCATCATCACCGGTTACGGCACCGTGCAGGTGGCGGTGAACGCCATCAAACGCGGGGCCTATGACTTCCTTACCAAGCCGTTCACCGTGGACGACCTGCTGTTGGCGGTCAGCCATGGGCTGGAGCACCGGCGCCTGTTGTTGGAAGAGCAGCGGCTGAAGGCGCTAGAGGCCGAAACGCAGCAACTGGCTTACGAGAAACGCAAACTGGAGGAGGTGGAAAAAGCCAAGGCAACCTTCATCCGTCTGGTCACCCACGAGCTGCAAGCACCCATCGCAGCCATCCAGGGCTATCTGCAGTTGATCCTGGACGGCTACGTTGAGCCCGAGAAACAACGGGAGGTGCTGGAAAAGGCGTCGGCGCGCGCCCAGGAGCAGATGGCGTTGATCGCCGACCTGCTGACCCTCAGCAAATTGCGCGATGCCCGCCAGCGCGAACAGGCTACCGAAGTGCGGCTGGACGAGCTGCTGCGCCAGGTGCTCGAGCCGTTTCAAGCGCAAGCCGTCGAAAAGGGCGTGTTGTTGCGCGCGAACATCGAGGGAGAAATCCCGGCCGTGCGTGGCATTGCCGGTGAGTTCAAGAGCCTCTTTGCGAACTTGATCAGCAACGCCATCAAATACACGCCGGCGGGCGGTTCCGTGGCAGTCAGCCTGCGCACGGATGACGGCAAGGTCATCGGCTGCGTCAGCGACACCGGCATCGGCATCCCTCCCGAGGCGCGCGATCGCCTCTTCTCCGAATTCTTTCGAGCCGACAACGCCAAGGCCATGGCGTTGCGCGGCACGGGGCTGGGCCTGGTGATCGTCAAGCAGGCGGTGGAAAACGCCGGTGGACAGATTTGGGTCGAGTCAGAGCTTAACCGCGGGACAACTTTCACTTTTACCATACCGACAATGGCCGTCGCTGAAGAGCGACCAGAGCCCGTGAGTATTGAACCAAAGAAAGGAGGTCGGATGAGCCTAAGAATCATCGAAAAAAGCGCGCTGCCCGCGTTCGTTGCCGGCATCATGCGCGAGTACGAGGTGGTGGGGCCCCAGACCAAAGAGATATTGCCCAACGGCAAGAGCCAGTTCGTGTTCGGCCCCCTCACCAATCCCCATCAATTGCGGTTGGATTACGACACCACCGTTCTGCCGCCCAAGAAGTACCTTTTGCCCCAAGAAGAGGTGCTGTTCACCTTCGACACAGGAAGCCTCGCCGCCACGCCCCGCTTCGACACGCAGCCGCGTGTGCTGTTCGGCGTTCACACCTGCGATATCCACGCCTTGGCCCTGCTGGACGCCGTCTTTGCCACCGGCCAGCGCGATGAGCACTACCTCAAGCGGCGAGCCTCGACCCTGATCGTCGGCATCGAGTGCCTGGCGCCGTGCGATGAACACAGCTTCTGCAAGAGCATGGGCACCCTGACGGCGGATAAAGGATTCGACCTGCACCTCATTGACCTGGGGCAACGCTACGCCGTAGAGGTGGGCACCGCGGCCGGCGAGGCGCTGCTGGCCAGACACGCGGCCGCGCGCATGGCCGATGAAAGTGACATCGAACTGCTGAACCGGGTGCTTTCGGAGAAATGGCCGCGCTTCCCCTATCGGCTCGATTTCGACGGCAGCGAATTGCCCAACCTGATGGCGCTGAGCTACAAAGACCCGCTCTGGGAGGAACTAGGTCAACGTTGTCTGTCATGCGCGGCGTGCAACCTGGTGTGCCCCACCTGCTATTGCTTCAACGTCGTTGACCAGGTGACGCTGGACCGGAAAAACGGCGAGCGGATACGGAAATGGGATAGCTGTCAATTGGATGAATTCGCCCGCGTCGCCACCGGTGAAAACTTCCGACACAAGCGCTCACAACGCCAGCGTCACCGCTTCTTCCGCAAAGGCAAGTACATCCCGGAGATGCACGGCGAGCTGGGCTGTGTGGGCTGTGGCCGCTGTGCGCGCGCTTGCCTGGTAGACATCACCCCGGTCGGCGTCTGGAACAAGTTGTACCAGGCGCACGCGAGCTAGGAGGCTGTTATGGCAATACCGACAGTCGGTTCAATCTACGTTCCCAGCCCGGCGCGCATTGCCAAAGTGCAGCAGCTGACCGCGCTGGAGAAGCTGTTTACCATTGAGCTGCCCTGGGGCCAAAGCCTGGGACATGAGCCGGGCCAATTCGTCGAGGTGAGCATCTTCGGCGTCGGTGAGGCGCCCATCTCCATCAGTTCGTCCCCCAGCCGAAGCAACGGCACCTTCGAGCTTTGCGTGCGCAAGGTGGGCGACGTCACCGCGGCCATGCACAAGCTGGAGGTCGGCGCCAGCATCGGCGTGCGCGGCCCGTTCGGCCACGGCTTCCAAATCGAGAAGATGCGCGGCAAAGATATCCTGTTCGCACCCGGCGGCCTGGGGCTGGCGCCTGCGCGCAGTTTGATCAACCAGGTCTTGGACGAGCGCGGCTCCTTCGGCCGCGTCATCATCCTGTACGGCGCCAAGAACCCCTCTGAACTGCTGTTCAAGGACGAATTGGAGGCATGGAGCAAGCGGCCGGATGTGGAGTTCCATGTGACCGTGGATCGGCCCGACTCGACCTGGAACGGCAACGTCGGGGTGATCACTACCCTGTTCAAGAAGATCCATGTAAACCCGCGCAACACCGTGGCGGTAACCGTTGGCCCGCCCATCATGTACCGCTTCGTGTTGATGGAACTGCTGGGCAAGGGCATCCCGGAGACCCAGATCTGGATGTCCCTGGAACGGCGGATGAAATGCGGTGTCGGGAAATGCGGTCACTGTCAGATCAACAACCTGTACTGCTGCCAGCAAGGCCCGGCCTTCACTTACGCCCAGATCAAAGGCGTCGAGGAGGCGATTTGATGAAACCCAAAGTGGCTTTCTTCGACTTCACCAGTTGCGAAGGCTGCCAGCTCACGGTGGTGGACAGCCTGCAAACGCATACCGAGCTCCTCGATGCGGTCGAGATCGTACAATTTCGTGAGGCGATGACCGAAAAGGGCGAGGACTACGCGGTGGCCTTTGTGGAGGGCTCCATCAGCCGGCCCAGTGACGAGCCGCGGCTGAAGCGCATTCGCGAGCAAGCCGCGGTGCTGGTCGCCCTGGGTGCCTGCGCGCACCTGGGCGGCATCAACGCGATCCGCAACGCCATGCCGCTGGACGACGTGCGCCGCTACGTGTACGGCGACAAGGCCGACTGGTACGAAACCTACCCGGCCCGGCCGATCAGCGCCGTCGTGCCGGTAGACGCCGTGATCCCTGGCTGCCCCATTGACCGCAACGAATTCCTGGAGGTGGTCAAGGCGCTGTTGTTGGGCAAAAAGCCGCCGCTGCCCGATTATCCCCTGTGTGTGGAATGCAAGCTCAAGGAACACACCTGTCTGTTTCATAAGGGCGGCTATTGCCTGGGGCCGGTAACGCGCGCGGGCTGCGGCGCCATTTGTCCCACCTATGGCGACGGTTGCGAAGGCTGCCGAGGCCTGATCCCTGACCCGAACCGCAACGCCATGAGCGAGGTCTTGTTGGAACACGGCCTGACCGTAGATGCGATGCTGGCGCGCTGGACGATGTTTGGGACGTATCAGCAGATGGAAACGGGGAAAAAATAGAAGCTGGAAGTGAGCAGGCAGAAAGCCCAAGATGATGGTTTCTGGTTGGCCGTCAGTCGTCGGGCACCGGTCGCCCGCTTCCGGCCACCGGCTTCCGGTTAAGGAGAGGATGATTTATGGCAAATGTCAACATAGAAGTTCATCACGTCACCCGTGTCGAGGGGCATGGGAACATCGTGGTCAATGCCAAAAACGGCGTGCTGGAGGAATGCCGGCTGGAGATCGTGGAGACCCCGCGCTTCTTCGAAGCGATGTTGCGCGGCCGGCCATACACGCAGTCCAGCCATATCACCAGCCGGATCTGCGGCATCTGCGCCGTGGGCCATGCCACGGCCAGCCTGCGCGCCACCGAGAACGCGCTGGGCATCGAGCCGTCGGAGCAGACGGTGTTGCTCCGCAAGCTGAACTTCCACGGCGAGATCATTGACAGCCATGTGCTGCACGTGTACATGCTGGTCGCGCCCGACATGTTCGGCGTTGGCTCAGTGATCCCCCTGGTGAAGACGGCGCCCGATGTGGTATTGCGCGCGCTGCGCATCAAGAAGCTTTCCGGCGACCTGTGCGCAACCATCGGCGGCCGCCACACCCATCCGATCGCCATGGCCGTGGGCGGCTTTACCCATTACCCCACCGTGGCCGAGCTGAAGGCGCTGCGCCAGCGGCTGGTGGACGCCCGGGCCGACATGGACGAGACGGTCAAGCTGGCGAAAACGCTGCCCTGGCCGCAGTTCAACCGCGAGACCGAATACGTGGCGCTGCGCAAAGAGGACGAGTACGCTTTCATTGACGGCACCATCACCACGACCGACGGCGGAAAGTATCCAGTGAAGGACTACCGCAAAGTCACCAACGAACGCATGGTGCCGCACTCCACCGCCAAGTACACCGCGCACAAGCGTGAATCGTACATGGTGGGCGCGCTGGCGCGCTTCAACGTCAATTACGACAAGCTGCACCCGCGCGCTCAGGCCGCGGCCGAGGAACTGGGCCTGAAGCCGATCTGCACCAACCCATACCTGAACACGGCGGCCCAGGTGGTGGAGATGGTGCACAGCGTCGAAGATTCCATCCGCATCATTGACGAGCTGTTGGTGCGGGGCATCCATCCGGAACCGCTGCCGCCGTTCCCCGGCCGGGGCGGCGAGGGGGTCGGCTCCTGCGAGGTGCCGCGCGGGATCCTCTTCCACAACTATCAGATCGGCGAGAACGGCTTGGTAAAGAACGCCAACTGCATCATCCCCACAGGGCAAAACCTGGCGAACATCGAAGCGGACATGCGCAAACTGGTGCCGGAGATCCTCGATCGGCCCCAGGACGAAATCCGACTGATGCTGGAGATGCTGGTGCGCGCGTACGACCCGTGCATCTCGTGCTCGGTGCACTTTCTGGAGGTGAAGTTTGTTTGACGACGGACGAAAGACGAAGGACGAAGGACGAAAGACGGACGAAACCGTTGATCATTCGTCATTCGTCATTCGTCCGGTCTTGGTCCTGGGCCTCGGCAACCCGCTGCAAGGGGATGATGGCGTCGGTTGCCGGGCCATCGAGGCGTTGCAGCAGTACACGCTGCCGGAGACGGTCGAAACCCTGGACGGCGGCACCCCCGGCATCGGGTTGTTGCACCTGCTGGAGGGGCGGCGGCGTGCCATTCTGGTGGACGCGGCCGAGATGGGCCAGCCGGCCGGCACCATCGTCCGGTTTCGAGCCGCAGACGTAACCCTGGCCGGCGCCGCAGAACGCCTCTCGCTCCACCGGACAGCGGTAGCCGATGCGCTGGCGCTGGCAGAGGCGCTGACGCTGTCGCTGCCGGACATCGTGTTTTTCGGGGTGCAGCCGGAACGTGTCGGCTGGGGCCAGGACCTGAGCCCCAAAGTCGCGGCCGCCGTACCACAGGTGGTACAGGCGATCTTGCATGAGATCTCTCACGATCCAAAGGAAGGGATACACATGCCCACGAAAAAAGAGGCTCCTGAAACCAAAGGCCTGATCTTGATCGTTGACGACGATCCAGACATGGTAGAAGCTTTGCGCATGCCGCTCGAGGCCCACCGCTACTCCGTAGCCCATGCTGCCAGCGGTCGTCTGGCCCTGAAGATGATCCCGGAGCTGCGACCCGACCTCATCATCCTGGACGTGATGATGGAAACGACCACCGAAGGTTTCCAGGTGTCCCTCGCGCTGCGCAGCCCCGACCCGCGCTCCGAATACGCGGCCTACAAAGACATCCCCATCCTAATGCTGACCTCGATCCACTCGACCACGCCGTTGCGCTTCGGGCCGGATCAGGACTACCTGCCGGTGGACGAGTTCATAGACAAGCCGGTGGACCCAGACAAGTTGGTTGCCAAAATCAACGCATTACTGGCCCGCAAGTAGCGCCGCTCGGATACACAGATGCCAGGCGCAGCCTGAACGCCTGGCATCTGATTAACCGGGACTATGACAGGCATCATTGCCGGGCCGACCGCTTTATGCTTTAAGAACGCTGAGCTTTCTATTCGACTCGCCAGCTATCTGGCTTTGCCAGCCATATTGAGGCGTTGAAGCATGCTTGATATGACAACAAACTTCGACCTGGCGCCGTTGCATGCGATCCTGGAAGAGTATGGCAGTCAAAAAGGCACCGTCATCCCCATCCTGCAGCGGGTGCAGGACGCGTACGGTTACCTGCCGAAGGAAATCCTGGCCGAAATATCGAAGCGGACCAACATCCCCCTCACCCAGCTCATGGGAGTAGCGACCTTCTACACCCAGTTCCGCTTGAGCCCGCGGGGTAAGCATCTTATTCGGGTATGCGACGGAACGGCTTGTCATGTAAGTGGAGCGCCCCACATTGTAAGGGCTATCGAAAAGGAATACGATATGCCGGCCGGATCTTCCTCGCCTGATCTTAAGTATACGCTCGAGGTTGTATATTGCGTGGGCGCATGTGGACTGGCTCCGGTCGTCATCGTGGATGACAAGGTGTATGGGAGGCTCTCTCCCGATGCTGTCCTGGAAAAAGTGCGTGATGTCTGATAAGGCAACCCGGCAGGAGGCGCGAGATGTCCTTATTGAAATCCACTGATGATCTGCTGAGCCTGCGCGAGAGGGCAATATACGCTTTAGGGGTCCGTGTGCCGGGCGCGTCCCAACCTCAGTTTCGCAACGACGTAGTCGTTTGTGGCAGCACAGGCTGTCGGTCGGCCAATTCCCAGCAGGTTCTGAAAGCGCTACAGGCTCAGATCATCCAGAGGGAGTTGGACAAGGCTGTACGCGTGATTTCTACTGGTTGCCGCGGTTTATGTGCCGTGGGACCGGTGATGCAGATTTTCCCCTCCGGTGTGTTCTACAACCGCGTCCAGATTACGGACGTGCCAGAAATTGTCGAACAGACGCTGGTCGGGGGCAAGATCATCGAAAGGCTTTGTTTCCGTGATGTGGCGCAGAACAAAAGGCTCGCGCATTATCTGGACATTCCGTTTTATAACCGACAACTGCCCATTGTCCTACGCAACTGCGGCTTGATTGATCCGCAAAACATAGAGGAATACATCGCCACTGATGGCTACTTGGGATTGACTAAAGCATTAGAGCTATCACCCGAGGAGGTCATCGAGATCATCAAAAATTCAGGCTTGCGTGGGCGTGGCGGAGCCGGCTTTTCCACAGGCATTAAATGGGAGCTTTGTCGGCGGGTCGCAAAACAACCGAAGTACGTGATTTGCAACGCGGATGAAGGTGATCCTGGCGCGTTCATGGACCGTTCCATCCTGGAAGCTGACCCGCACAGCGTGATCGAAGGGATGGTAATTGCAGCCTATGCGATTGGAGCGCCGCTAGGATACATCTATGTACGTGCTGAATACCCGTTGGCTGTGATTCACCTCCGAAGAGCTATCGCCCAAGCGCGGGCGTACGGCCTACTGGGCGAAAATATCCTGGGCAGCGGCTTCTCCTTTGACCTGCACCTGAAGGAGGGGGCGGGCGCGTTCGTGTGCGGCGAGGAGATGGCACTCATCGCCTCCGTCGAAGGCCGCCGCGGAGAGCCGCGGCCCAAACCACCCTTCCCGGCCGTCTCCGGCCTCTGGAACCGGCCAACGGTCGTCAACAACGTCAAAACCTACGCCCTGACGCCCCGGATCATCCTGAGGGGGCCAGAGTGGTTCTCGAGCATCGGCACGTCCAAATCGCCGGGCACCGCCGTGTTCGCCTTGACCGGAAAGATCAGAAACACCGGCCTGATCGAAGTGCCCATGGGCATCACCCTGCGCGAGATCATCTACGACATTGGCGGCGGCATCCCCAAGAAGCGCCAGTTCAAGGCCGTCCAAACCGGCGGCCCGTTGGGCGGATGCCTGCCCGCCTCGGCGCTAGACACGCCGGTGGATTTCGATTCCCTCACCGAAGCCGGCGCCACCATGGGCTCGGGGGGCATGATCGTGGTTGACGAGCGCACCTGTATGGTTGAATTCGCCAAATACTTCCTGACCTTCGCTACTGCCGAATCGTGTGGCAAGTGCGTGCCGTGCCGCATCGGCGGCCAGCGACTGCTGGAAGTGCTCACCCGCATCACCTCAGGCGCAGGCACCCCGCGCGATTTGGACGAGATTGAACGCATCTCCCGCAACATGCGCGAGGCGTCGCTCTGTGCGCTGGGCCAGCTGACACCCGGCCCGGTCATGTCGGCGCTGCGCTTCTTCCGTGAGGAGTACGAGGCGCATGTCTACGACAAATTCTGTCTGGCCGGCGTCTGCAAAGGGCTCTATGAGCTGCACGTGGACGCCGACAGATGCGCGGGATGCGGCTTGTGCAAGAAGGCCTGTTCACAAGACGCGATCAGCGGCAACCGCAAGGAACCGCATGTCATTGACCAGCTCAAATGCATCCAGTGCGGCGCTTGTGTCGAGGCGTGCAACCTGGATGCCATCGTAGCTCAGCCGCGAGGAAAAGGCGTACATGCCATTGCGGTGGCTTAGGAGAGCCGATAGATATGCCCCAAGTAAACATCACGATTGACGGCAAGAAGATCAAGGCCGAAGCCTTCAAGACCGTGTACGAGGTGGCGACGGCCAACGGCATCTACATCCCGGCCCTCTGTCATCACCCGGCCCTGCCGCCGGAAGGCGCCTGCCGCGTCTGCCTGGTGGAGATCGAACGCCAACGCGCGCTTCAACCGGCATGTACCTTCCCGGTGACCGAAGGGCTGGTCATTCACACCAACTCGCCCAAGGTGCGCGAAGCACGCAAATTCGCGCTGGAGCTGATCATCTCTGACCACCCCCTGGATTGCATGACCTGTGAGGCCACCGGCGATTGTCGGCTGCAAGACCTGGCCTACGAGTACGGCGTGAAGGGCAACGAATACACGGGCGGCGTGCAGCACACCTACCCGATTGACGACCCCAACCCCTTCATCCAGGTGGACCGCAATAAATGCATCCTCTGTCGGCGCTGCGTGCGAGCGTGCAACTACATCAACGGCGTCGAGGCCATCGGCATCGTCTATCGCGGCTTCAAAGCGCGCATCGCCTTCGGCATGGACTCCACCATGCAAGACAGCCCGTGCGAATTCTGCGGCAGCTGCGTCGAGGTCTGCCCCACGGCCGCGCTGTGGCCCAAGATGAGCCTGGGCAAGGGCCGCGCCTGGCAGCTCAAAAAGATCGAAACGATCTGCTCCTACTGCGGCGTCGGCTGTCGGCTGAACCTCCACGTGCGCGATAACGAGATCGTCAAAGTGACCGGCGCCGATGGCCCCGCCAACCACGGCTTCACCTGCGTCAAAGGCCGTTTCGGCTACGACTATGTCAACCATCCGGAGCGACTGACCAGGCCGCTGGTGCGACGCTATCTGCTGGAGGGGGGGAGCAAAGCGGCGACGGATCACCGTGGCGGCGGTGATGGAAAAAATGGAGACGGACTGCTGGCGACGGGCAATGCCGCCGCCGATTTCGTCGAGACCGATTGGGATACGGCGCTCAACCTGGTCGCCCACAAGTTCGCCGAGATCAAGCGGAACTATGGCGGCGACGCGTTTGCCGCGCTGTGCTCGGCGCGCTGCACCAACGAAGAAAACTTCCTGATGGCCAAGCTGACGCGGCAGCTGATGGCAACGCACAACATAGACCACTGCGCGCGTCTCTGACACAGCGCCACCGTCACCGGTCTGGTGACATCGTTCGGCTCCGGCGCCATGACCAACCCGTTCGATGACATTGCCAAAAACGCGCAATGTCTCTTCATCATCGGCTCGAACACCACCGAGCAGCATCCGGTGTTCGGAATGCAGCTTCGCCAGGCGGTCAAGCAGCGCGGGGTGCCGCTCATCCTGGCCGATCCGCGGCGCATTCCGATCGCGGACTATGCGACGATCCACCTGCGCCACAAGCCCGGCACCGACACGGCCCTGCTCAACGGCCTGATGTACGTGCTGATCACCGAAGACCTGTACGACCACGAGTTCGTGGCCAATCGCACCGAAGGCTTCGAAGAACTGAAGGCGAAGATCCTCGCATATCCGCCGGAGCGCGTAGCCGAGATCTGCGACGTAAATGCCGAGGATATCCGTCGGGCCGCACGGCTCATGGCCGCGCACAGACCCGGCGCGCTGATGTATGCGATGGGCATCACCCAGCACACCAGCGGCCACGGCAACGTCATCTCCTGCGCCAACTTGCAGATGCTTCTGGGCAACGTCGGCGTGGCCGGCGGCGGCGTCAATCCGTTGCGCGGCCAGTCGAACGTGCAGGGTTCGTGCGATATGGGCGGCCTGCCGAACTACTACAGCGGCTATCAGAACGTCGCCCTGGAAGCCAGCCACAAAAAATTCGAGGCGGCCTGGGGCGCGGTGCCGCCGGTGGACAAACCCGGCCTGACCCTGGTCGAGATGATGCGCGCGGCCGAGCACGGCCAGATCAAGGCCATGTACATCCTCGGCGAGAACCCCGCCCTGTCCGACCCCGACAGCAATCACGTGCGCCGCTGCCTGGCCGCGCTCGACTTCCTCGTGGTCCAGGACCTCTTCCTGACCGAAACCGCCCAACTGGCCGATGTCGTGCTGCCGGGCGCGTCGTTCGCGGAGAAAGATGGCACGTTCACCAACAGCGAGCGCCGCGTGCAACGCGTGCAGCGCGCGCTCAACCCGATCGGCGAGTGTCGGCCCGACTGGGAGATCATCTCCGACCTGGGACAGCGCCTGCTGACAGCCATTTGGCCAGAGCTGCCGGACGCGATCGCCGAGGCACCGCATGGCCATTGGGATTACATGAACCCGGTTGAAATCCTGGACGAGATCGCCGACCTGACGCCGTCGTACGCCGGCATTCGGGCGCATCGGCTGGAGAAGCTGGGCAGCTTGCAATGGCCCTGTCCCGATGAGAAACACCCCGGCACGCCGATCCTGCACGTCGGCAAGTTCACGCGCGGCCTGGGCAAGTTCCAGCCGATGGGCTATCTGCCGCCGGCCGAACTGCCAGATGAATCCTATCCGCTGCTGCTGACGACCGGCCGCGTGCTGTATCACTACCATACCGGCTCGCTGACCCGCCGGGCACGGGGACTGGCTGCCATCTATCCGGAAGGACTGATCGAGCTGCATCCCGAAGACGCGGCGCGACTCGGCGTGGCGAACGGGGAAACGGTCGAGGTCGCCAGTCGGCGCGGCCGCGTTCACGCCAAGGCCGATGTCACCGAGCGCGTGCAGCCCGGCGTCGTCTTCATGACGTTCCACTTCCCCGACAGCGCAGCCAATTTCCTGACCAATCCGGCGCTCGACCCGGTGGCTAAGATACCCGAGTTCAAAGCGTGCGCGGTGCGAGTGAGCAAATGCGCAGTATGACGTGCATCATTTCACAATATCTGCGCGGGCGTACAATGGTACAGGAATCTTGACGGCAACGCGCTTTTATCAGGAGGGATATCTCATGCGCTTAGGCAGAGTACTGGAAATCATCGAAGGCAAGCTCATCTCCGAAGACGCCGACCTGGACACGGAAGTGCAGATGGGCTGTGGAGCCGATCTCATGAGCGACGTGTTGGCGTTTACCCATGCCGACACGCTGCTCCTTACCGGCCTGACCAATCCGCAGGTTGTCCGCACGGCCGACATGGCCGGCATCCGTGCGATCGTGTTCGTGCGCGGCAAGCTGCCTCCGCCGGAAACCGTGACTCTCGCCCAAGAGAAAGGCATCCCGCTGCTGGCATCGAAATACACCCTCTTCGAGACCGCAGGCCGGCTGTATCAGGCCGGCCTGCCGAGCTGTGGCCTGTTTGAGAGCAGTCTGCGGCGCTGGCGAGAGTTCTTCGACAGCGAATGACGGACGTTCATCATGCCCAAAATCCTCATCGTCGAAGACAACCCCGACATGGCGCTCGCCGTGGCAATGCCCCTGGAGGCTCATGGCTACGAGGTGATCTTTGCGTCGTCCGGCGAGGAAGGACTGCGCAAAGTCCAGGAGACAGCGCCCGATTTGATCATCCTGGACGTGATGATGGAAACCGGCACTGCGGGCTTTCAGGTTTCCCTGGCCTTGCGCAGTCCCGATCCACGCTCGCCCCACGCGCGGTTTCGCGACATTCCGATCCTGATGTTGACAGCCATCCATACGACGACCTCGTTGCGTTTCGGGCCGGACGAAGCTTATTTGCCGGTTGATGACTTCGTGGAGAAGCCGGTAGACCCGGACGTGCTGCTCGAAAAAGTAGGCGTGCTGCTTGCCGGGCGTTGATATTCGACCTGGGGCGGCCCCCGGCTGCTGGCCGACCCCTGCGCAACCCTTTGTGAATCTGCCAGGAGGTATCGCATGTCTGAAAAGAAACGGATCTTGATGATAGACGACGACGTCCAGGCCGTGGACACCGTTGAAACGTTGCTGCAAAGCGTCGGCTATGAGACGGCCCACGCTTACATGGCCCTCGAGGGCATCGAGCTGGCGCGCCGCTGGAAACCCGACTTGATCCTGCTCGACGTGATGTTCGCTGGCCCGCCCGGCCCGGATGGCTTCGAGGTATCACGCGAACTGCACGCCGATCCCGAACTGAAAGATATCCCGGTGATCATCCTCTCGGGCGTGAAGAAGTTCTTCGGCATGGCAACCGAATTCACGCCGGACGAGACCTGGATGCCGGTCAAAGCATTCATCGAGAAGCCCGTCAAACCGGCCACGCTGCTGGAATCCATTGAAAAGGCGCTCGGCGCACAATAAGCGAACGCGGCCACGCGAGCGAATTGCGGAACAGGCCTCCTGCGCCATGCAGGCGCAGGAGGCCGCTCACTCTCTACGGCGTCGGACGGAGCGGTCGTGATACGTGATGCACTCGAGGCATTTCTAGCCACCGCGCGGACGGTAATCCCCGCAGAGGGCGGCGCGATCTGGCTATGCGACGTTGCCACAGGCCAGCGCACATTGGCGGCGGCCCAGGGACCCGCGGCCGACGAGCCAACTCAGCTGGCCAGCCTGACGGAACGAACCGATGATCAACGGGCC